>Ga0196976_1000742_pt1 | contig 18817 bp, 19 predicted proteins | sample S3v_513CmetaG_FD_148644 | JGI IMG/M metagenome (GOLD analysis project Ga0196976, IMG submission 148644) | Soil microbial communities from Anza Borrego desert, Southern California, United States - S3+v_5-13C | ecosystem: Environmental > Terrestrial > Soil > Desert | place: USA: California...
GCACGGGCGCCGAGGCATCGCCGCGGCTGTGCGGCACCCCGGCGTCGCGGCCCTGCGAGAGGATGGTCTCATGATCCTCGATCATCCCCAGCCGTGCGATCTCCTGCGACACGAACTGCTTCAGATCGCCGAGGGTCATGGGCAGGCCGCGCTCCGCCTCGGCCAGCATGGCCCGGACGCCGTCCACCACCACCTCCGTGCGCGTCCCCACGCCGCGGATCGCCTCGACCTCCCACGGCTCCTTGCGCTTCCGCGCCCGCTGGACCAGGTCCTCGCCCCGCGAGCGGTGCACGCGCCAGCCGCGCACCTCCAGCGATTCGATGATGCCGAGATAGAGTTGCACCGGCACGTTGCCGAAGAAGGCGATCGTTTTGCCGGAGCCGAGCTGGCGCAGCAGGTTCGCGTAGAGCTCTTCGTAATCATCGACGCGGGAGGTGAACTCGTGGACGAGCCGTACTTCGAGACCGGTGGCCAGCGCCTCCTCGCGCTCCATCGGATAAGTGACCAGGATCGGCGCGCGGCCGGCCATCTTGATGGCATATCCGCGCGTCACCTTGGCGCCGCGGGTCAGCCAGCGGAAAGAGGCGTGCATCTGCTCGTGCATCGGTACGATGACCGTGTCGATGCCGCGGGCCTGCATGAGGGTGTCGAGGTCGGCAAGCATAAAAGTTGCTGTTCTCCGGGTCAGTATCGCTGATGAGTGTGTTGAAATTCATGTCGTACAACATCCAGGGGCACGCCGCGAAGGGGCGGGACGACTTCATGCCCAAACTGGCCGAGGTCATCGTCGCGGCCAAGCCCGATGTCGTGGGGTTGCAGGAAGTGCACTGGCGCACCCGCGTCGGTCCCGCGCATCAGGGGGAGACCCTGGCGTCGCTCACCGGGATGAACCTCATCTTCGGGCGCAGCACGATCATGGACGGCGGCGAGTACGGCAACGCCATCCTCACCCGCGGCGAGATCCGCTCGTCGTTCGTGCACCCGCTGCCGGGGTCGGGCGAGCCGCGCTCGGTGCTGCAGGCCGACATCCACGTCGAGGGTCAGGACTTCGCCTTCTTCGTCACCCATCTCGCGGCGTGGGGACGCCTGCTGCGCGTGGCCCGCATGCGGCAGATCGCCGAGCTGGGCGACATCATCGCCCGCGGCGCGCTGCCGCACGTCCTGGTCGGCGACTTCAACGTGCCGCCCGGCGCGGACGAAGTGCGCACCCTCCTCTCGCACGGCCACCTCCGCGTCATCGGCGACCCGCGCGAGTCGACCTTTCCCATGACGCGCCAGCGCCTCGACTACATCTTCGCCGACCCGCGATGGGAAGCCGTCTCCACCGACGTCATCCGCCGCGGCCCGTCCGATCACTGGGCCATCATCGCGGAGCTGAAGCTCCGATGAACGTTGCCGTCCCGATCTGGGTCCTCGGCCTGCTCGCCGTCACCATCGTGCTGCTGCTGCTCATCCTCTGGTCGGTGAAGCGGCGGCGGCGGCCGCACCTCGTCCTCGAGCCCACCGGACTGGAGGACCTCGTCCCCTCGATCGCCGGGCTGACGCAGGGGACGTGCGTCCGCGGCAACCGCGTCGAGCTGCTGCAGGACGGGGCCATGTGGGACCGCGTCTTCGCGGACATCGCCGCGGCGCGCGAAACGGTCAACTACGAGACGTTCCTCTGCAAGGAAGGGGAGCTCACGCGGCGCATGGCCGAGGCGCTGGCGAAGAAGGCGGGGGAGAAGGTGCAGGTGCGCGTGCTGCTCGACGGCAGCGGCGGCAAGAAGTTCGGCAAGAATGGGTTGAAGATGCTGAAGGAGGCCGGCGCGAAGGTCCGCAAGTACCACCCCATCGTGCTCTCGAACCTCGGCCTGCTGAACAACCGCGACCACCGCAAGCTCTTCGTCATCGACGGGTGCATCGCGTACGTGGGAGGGCATTGCCTGACCGACAACTGGCTGGGCGAGGCGCAGGACAAGCAGCACTTCCGCGACATCAGCGCGCGCGTGGAGGGGCCGGTGGTGGCGCAGTTCCAGTCCGCGTTCGCGGAGAACTGGATCGAGGAGACGGGGGAGGTGCCGGGCGGCACGAACTTCTTCCCCAAGCTCGGGCCGGCGGGGGAGGTGAGCGCGCACGCGGTGTGGCTCTCGCCGAGCGGGAGCCCGTCGACGCTCAAGCTGCTGCACTACCTGCTGATCCGCATGGCCACGAAGCGCATCACCATCCAGAACCCGTACTTTCTGCCCGACCCCGACGCGCGCAAGGCGCTGCAGGAGGCGGTCAAGCGCGGCGTGGAGGTGCGCATCATGATCCCCTCCGAGCACGCCACGGACGCGCCGATCGTGCAGCACGCCAGCCACCATCACTACGGCACGCTGCTCAAGGGCGGCGTGCGCCTGTTCGACTACAACAAGACCCTCCTGCACCAGAAGATCGTGGTGGTGGACGGCATGTGCGCCTCGATCGGCTCGACCAACTTCGACGACCGCTCCTTCGAGATCAACGACGAAGTGTCGCTGGTGGTCTACGACGAAGCCATCGCCCGCGAGCTGGAGGAAACGTTCCAGCGCGACCTCGAGCACGCCACGGAACGGCACCTCGACGAATGGAAGCACCGCCCCGTCCTGCACAAGATGCGCGACTTCTGCTCGTTCCTGTTCAACGAGCAGTTGTGAAGATGTCGTCGAGGGTCATCGACCAGCCGGGGAGGAGGTCGTCGATGGTGAGGGTGTCGGTGACGTTCGTGACGCCGGAAGTGCGGTGCACCTGCACCTCGAGCCTGCGCGGATCGACGACCACGACGGCCGGTGTGCCGGCGCTGAGATACCGGTCCTTTTTCTCCTCGACCTCGGTGTATCGATCCGAGGGAGAGATGACCTCGAAGGCCACATCGGGCGGGCCGGGGAAGAACTCATCGTTCTCGACGACGCGCTCGCGCCCCACGTACCCCACATCGGGTGCCAGAACCGTGTCCGGATTGCGCGCAAGGACAAACCCGGTGTCCGACGAATACACCTGTCCGAGACCATGCGCTTCCACGTGACTGCCGAGTCGCACAAGGATCCGAGCGATGATGGCCCCGTGTTTCGCTCCTGCAGGTGACATCCTCCGCAGCTCTCCTTCGACGAGCTCATACCGCCATCCGTCGTCCGGAAGCCGCAACAACTCGTCCGCCGTGAAGATCCTGGTGTCGACGGTCATGGTGTAATCGTACGCCTCTCCGGTCGCGGCGGTGAAGCGCGGCGTGGAAGTGCTGATCATGGATCTGTTCAACGGGCAGTGGTGAGCAGTGGAGTGAGGTCCAGCTCCACGTTGCCGCCGATCGCCAGCGTTCCCGCCGTGCAGGCCGGTCCCGTGCACATCTGATATCTGCCGGGTGCGACATTGGGGACAACCACTCCACCGCCCTCGGGCGCTCTCCCCTGGGCGCGAGCCCACTCCATGAGGTCGGGCAGCGGCAGAAAGACGCCGTCATTGAAGACGATCCGAATGGGCCGGGTCCCCGCGGGCCATCGCAGCCGGAGCTCTCCCCCTCGCGGGGCGACGTCGACCTCCACGCCCTGCTCCACGGGGACGACGGTAAACGGATGGAGCGTGCGGCCGGCGACGCCGACCACCAGCGTGACCGTCGCGGAAGCCAGCGGAATGTCGAGCGCAAAGCGGCCCTGCAGGTCGGTCGTGACGCGTTCCTGCTGGGCCGTGCCGCCCAGTAGAGCGTAAGCGTTCACGCGTGCGCCCGGCACGGCAACGCCGCCGGAGCGGACGAACCCGTGGATGCTGCGCAGGGACTCGATCTTCAGTTCGACGTTCTCGATCCTGCCGCCGCCATCGGCCATCGTGACCCTGGACTCCGGGCTGTACTCTTCGTTGCGTGGATCCGTCGCGCGCACGCTGAGCGCACCGGCGGGGACGCCGCGGAAGCGAAAAACGCCCTCGGCATCGGTGACCCGCGACAGGACGCCGCCGCCGGCAAACAGCTCCACCCGCGCGCCCGCGAGGCGCTGTCCGGAGCTGTCGCGCACCCATCCCGAGAGCTCGCCGGCCGGGAGGTCGATCGCGACCGATTGGTCGCCGTCGGCGACCGTGACTCTCGCGGTCGTGGCCACCGATTCCGCGCTGGCCGTGACGTCCACGGGCCATTCCCCCGCGCGCGGCAGGGTCACCGTGAAACGCCCCTCCTCGTCGGCCTTCACCCGGATCTTCTGTGCGCCGCCCGATCCGCCGAACAACAGCGATGCGCGCGGCAGCGCGTTGCCGCCGATCTTCACCGTCCCCTCGAGAGCGATGGGATGGAGTGTCAGCGTGGAGTCACCCCCGCCGGCGGCGATGGTCAGCTCGCGGCTGTCGAGCACGTTCCGCTTTCCGTCGTAGAGCACCACGCGGAGCGGGCCTTCCGCCTGGTTCTTCGCCTCGAACAGACCCTCCTGCGACGCCGCTCCGCCGCCTGCCTTCTCCGATCCCGATCCATAGGGGACCCGGCGCCACAGCTCGAGCTGCCACGGCACACCGTCCGGTGCGAGTGCAGGCTCGATGCGGAGGCGCACGGTGACCGCGGGATGCAATTCGATCGGACGCCGTACCGCCGATTCCTTTCCCTCGTAAACCTCGACGTTCAATTGCGCGGGGACATGGCCTTCCGCCCGTGCCTCCAGTACGTAACGTCCTGCCGGGAGGGGGGAGAGGTGGGCGACCCCCTTCTTCGAGAAGGTCGCTTCGGCGAGCGGTTCCGAGACGCGCATGGCCGTCGCCGACGGTGCGGGCAGCGATTCGCGCCGCAGGATGGCCTTCACCGGCTGGTCGAGCCGCCCGAGCGTTTCGGGATCGAGCCACGCCAGCAGCGAGCCTCCCTTCTGCAGGGTGACTTCGCCCAGCCGGAGCGTCCCGCCCGCCGGTACCTTCGCATCCCAGAGATAGTGGGGGGCGTACCCTTCCGCGCGGATGGCCACATCCAGTGTGGTGGCCGGTACGTCACAGCTCCATTCGCTGGCGCTCGCGGAACTGCAGTCGAACGACGTGCCTTGCGGAATCTCCGGCGCACGGCGTGGGTCGGGAGGCGACGTCACCGCAAGCCGCACCGCGGTGAGTTTCTCTTTGGCCTGGATGACCGCGTGCACGCGGCCGGTGCGCCATAGACGGACCGTCTGCGGACGCTCTGCCGTCCACCGTACCGAGGGTGCCCAGAAGCCGGCCGCGGCGACGGAAACCTCCCACTCCGTCCCTGCATCCGCTGCAAACGTGACGCGGTTGCCGGCGATCGGCAGGGAGCGCGTCACGGAAGGATCGGCGACGGAGCGGAACGTCGCGTTGCCGCGCACCGCGCACGGCGCCTCGTCGCGACAGGCGAGGGCGATGGTGACCGGACCTGCCAGCACGGGGAACGACAGCGAGAGCGCGAGCAGGAGGCTGGTCATCACGTGTTGGAATCAACTGACGCAGCAGCCGTCGCCATAGCTGATGCAGGCAAACTGATCCTCGTACGTATTGACCTCGCATTGCTTGTGGCCCCAGCCGCCCGAAGCCGGCTTGCCGCACCAGACCCTGTGCTCGCCCGTGGCCGGATCGTAGCTCCCTTTGCACACAAAGCAGGTTTCGGTGATTCCAGGATCATCCTCGTTCCCCGTAATGACAATGGGGATGGTCGTCCCTTCCGCGAATGACGGCGTCGCAAAGAGCACGAGGCCAACCAAAACCAACAGCAGGTACCAACGGTAGTTCATCGATCCGCCTCCAATACGCAATTGGATTGATTGACACGTTGTGGTGGCCAAGGTGGCGCCCGCGGAATGTTTTCTCAGGATCGCGCGCGAGCAGAAAGCGCGCATTGGCGGGGGAGGCCGGCCCGAGCCGGGGTCCGCAATGGATGTCCTGAAAGAAATCTTATAGCAGGTATCGAACAATCACGGCGATTTCCGGGACACCGCATTGCTATCGGCGTCACGCTAAGCAGGCGTAATGGCTTCGCACACGGAAGCGGACCGCCGGCGTCCTCGCCGGCTGTCTGTGCGGGCGTCTCGCCCGCACCGTGGCGGCGGGACGCCGCCACAGACAGCCGGCGGGACGCCGGCGGTCCGCTTCGACCAGAGTGTCAGTCGCCATGCGCGGCCTCCGCAATCGTGAGTGCCGGCGTAAATCCGCCGAGCGCATTTACCTGGTCATAGAGATGCCAGGGCATATCCGCTTTCGGCATGCGCACGCGGCCGAGCTCGATCGCGGCGGATACCGGCGCGGCCGGAAAAATGTGCAGGGGTGAGGACTGGCCCTGCACGGCCTTGATCCGGTCCAGGAGCGTGCGCAGGATCGTGCGAAGCTCCGAAAGCTGCTCCCGCGACTGCATCATGTCGTTGTGCGGTTCCCGCACCGTCACCGTCCACACCGACGCATCGGCGCCGAGCACCGCGTGAATCCGGTCCGGGGTCACGGTCGCGCTCAGCGCCAGCACGAGAGCGGCCGGCCCGCTCCGGTTCTCCGGCTCGTGCACCTCGAACCAGGGGCGGGCGGCATTCGCCGGCCAGTTCCAGCCCGGCGGCTCCCGGTGCCGCTGGTAAATGTCCGCGGGCACGAGGTCGCCGAGAAGCGTCCCGAGAAGAATCAGCAACGGTTGTGGCGCCAGCGCGAACACCGACAGGTGCTGAATGTCCCGCGTCGCCAGCCGCGCGCCGACACTCTGCTGGAACTTTCGGCGGAGACTGGCGCCTTCGACGCCCCAGAATGCCCCATCGCGATCGAGCAGCGAGCTGTGGATCGTGCTCAATTCGATCGGATGGCCGTCCGCGGGATACCGATCGGGGAACATGGCCACCGCTGCCGACTGGAAGTCCAGCAGGGCGGTGTGCCCGCCGATATTCGCGCCGTACAGCAGGATGTGGCTGGTCTTCTCCGGCGCAACGCCCGTGACGCGCTCGATGCGCTCCTCATGCTCCCGCTTCCACTGCCTGAGCAGGGGAGCGGTGTAGCGGCCGCCGCTCCGCGTCGCGCCGATCTTCTGATGGCATTCATGACAGACGAGGATCAGGTTCGAAAGATCGTTGATCTCGTCGTCCCCGATCCCGCTGTCGCTTCGAGGCCCCCCTTCGCTGAATGCATAAATGTGCGCCTTCTGCGCGAGGTTCACATTGTGGCCGGAAAACTCGCAGCGCCCGCCGGCCTGGCCCCAGAGCATGCACTGGACGGCCGTCCTCACGTGCCGTGTCACCTCTCGCGGCGAGGTGCGGTCGTCCGTGCGCAGCGACCGCCTGCGGGAAGAAGGTTTCCGCGGCTTGCGGGCACCGGGCGTCAGTCTGCGGTTCAGGTGTCTGGTCATACGCGGCCAAGATAGGCCGCGACCCGGAGTCACCACCACGGCGGCGGTGGGACGGAAACTCGCCGGAGTTTCCGTCACACTTTTCGAAGCTCTGCCGCGAGCCTCGAGATCGTGGCGTCCCCGATCTCGTCCAGCCTGCCGACCGCGCCGATGGTGACCTCGGCGACAAGACGGTAGTTCCCGTGGCGATCGTTCTCGATGATGTTGCGATCCGCCAACGCCGGGCCGAGTTGTTCCGTCAGCCTGGAAATCCCTTTGAAGCCCTCGTCGGGCGCAGTGCCCAGCATGACCTTATTCAGCCACTCGCCCCTTCGGTGCGCGACCATCAGGTGCAAGAGAACTCTCAGCGCACCGTCCGTGAGCTTGACCGCCGTCGAGCCGACCATCACCCGCGTTCGCCGGCCGATGCGCTCGCCCGGAATCGCGATCACGATCCCCCCTTCCTCATGCGAAAGCTTCGCGGGGGGCGGATCGTCACACAGCTTGTGACTGGCCCGGCCACTGGCCTCGAGGACCCGACGGATCCTCTCCGAAACCTGCCGGCTGTTGAGCGGTTTCTGAATGACGTCGTCCGCGCCGTCCTTCATCACTTCGACCGCCTCGTTGGCCTCGCGCGCGTGCCCGCTCAGCACCAGTACCGGCAGGCGGTAAACGGGTCCGTGATGCTCCCCGTGGCTCTGCCGGAGGGCGCGCAGGAACGACTTGCCGTGCTCGACGTGAGCTTTGATCGCCTTCCCGCTCCCCTTGATCTGCAGGTCCAGGAGCACGAAACAGAACCGCTGGCTCCGGAGGCTCAGCAACGCATCGTCGCGATTGTCGACCACGACACTCGTACAACCGATGGCGTCGACGATCTCGGTGAGATCCTCCGCGGTGGCCGGATCGTCCTCGACGATCAGAACATGGTGAGGTTGCGTCATGCGCGGTCCCACGGGATGGTGATCCGGATGCTGGTTCCGCGACCTTCCGCACTTTCGATCGTCAGCCGGCCGCCATGCTCGGACTCGACGATCTTCACCGCCAGCGGCAGACCGAAGCCCGTGCCGTTCTTCTTGTGGGACGCAAACAGAGTGAGCGCGTCGCCTTGCACTTCCTCCGACATTCCACACCCCGAGTCGGTCACGGTCACGCCGAGCAGGCCGCCGCGCGCCTCGGCCGTGACGACGATCGGCTTGCGTGAATCCACCCCTTCATACGACTCGATCGCATTGAGGAGCACGTTCGTCAACGCCTGCACGAGGCGCACTCGTGCCACGCCGGCGACCAGATCGGCCGGCACCCGGACCTCGATCGGCAGCCGTAACGACGCATTCGCGTCGCTCTCCAGCGCTACGTTGACCGCCTCCTGCACGACGTCCCGCACGCTCTCCACCGTGAAACTGAGCGCCGGTTGCTCCGTGTACGCGCGCATGCCGTCCAGGACATCGCGCACGCGTCTCGCGCGCTGGCCGATGCGCTCCGCTTCCCTCGACAGTTGTTCCGACGACACCTCGGGCGCCGACAATTGCGTACGCAGGCGTTCCGCCGACGTGACGAGCGGCGACAGAAGCTTGATGGCCTCGTGATACAGCTCGCGGGCATACATATTCGCGATGTGCTCCGCCGCGCGGGTCACGGCCGCCCGTCCTTTCGGGCCGAAGCGCGTCTCGATCTCGTCCAGCGTGGCGTGGATCCGTTCCTCGTGCTGCTTTCCGAGCGTGCTTGCATGACGCGAGTCACGCCTGCGTACCGCGGCGTGCTCCGCCGCCTGCCGGACCTGCTGGTTGTCGTCGACCGCAAACCTCGCCAGCACCTGCTGGAAAGCCGGGTGAGGTGCCTGGCCGGCGACATTGGCCACCGCCCGCCGCACCTCCCATTTCGGGTGATTGGCGAGCGTCACGAGCTTCGCCACGAGCTCGTCCCCCTCACGATCGCCGACGATGGTCCCTCGCAACCGGGCGTCGGCGAGGCGCACCGCCTGCAGCGCAACCGTCCAGTCGCTTGCCTCGAGCGCCGTCAGCAATTCCGCATGGAGCGCCTCGTCAATAGCCATAGCGCGCTTTCCGCCGCAGGAATGCGTCCCGTCCTCCCTCCAGGATTCTCTCGATCTGATCTTTGCAGTCGTCCACCGTGCCGGCCTGCTTGAGCGTGGCGTGCTGGCCGTCGGACGAGAAGACGAATACCCGCTCGGCGTCGCCCAGGACGGGGATGTTGGGATTGTGGGTCACGAAGATGACCTGCCGTGTGCCCTTGATGTCCCGCAGCGCGCGCACGATGTTCTCGTAGACGAACGCGTTGTCCAGGTTGTCCTCCGGCTGGTCGATCAGCAGCGGGCGTTCGCTCTGCGTCAGCAGGATCGGCAGGATGGTCGTGCACCGTTGCCCCGTGGACAAGCGGGTCGACTCCTTGAACGTGTCTCCGTCGAGCAGCTCGATGCTGGGCCGGTCGTCGAGCGCAACCGTCTCGATCGTGTAGTGAGTCCCGTCGGCCCGCAAGGCGCTCATGACCTTTTTCGCGCGGTCTTCTTCGAAGCCCGACCGCTGGATGAGGGTGGGGAGGTCCTCGTTCGCGAGCACCTCGGCCAGTTCTCCCGGCAGGAAAGCCTGGCACAGTCGTTCGGCCGTGAGCCCCTGCTTGACCCCGCGGCCTTTGAGGAAATCCGTGACCAGCCCCTGGTAGGCATCGAGATCGGCGGCCTGGCTGACGGTGACCCGAATGCTCGGGAACTGGCTCGTCAGCCGTTCTGCAATCTGTTTGCGGATGGCGAAGCGCTGGTCGTGCAGCTCGGAGCTCCGCTTCAGCAACTGTGCGCGCTGTCGCACGAGCCCTTGCCGTTGTTGCTCTTTGGCCAGTCGTTCGCTGCTGGCCGCCTGGGCGGCCGTGAGCGCCGCCTGCAGCCGCTGCCGCTCTGCCGCCCGTTCCGTCTCTTCTTCCGACACCGCGACGACGGCCCGGTAATCGGCCTCCTGCAGGGCGTGCCGCTCGGCCAGCGCCACTTCATGCGCCCGGATGCGCGCCTCGACGGCTCGTGCCTCCTCCTCGACCGATCGGACCGCTGTCTCGAGGCGGTCCGTGAAAGAGTCGAGGTCGCGCCGGAGGTCTTCGAAAAGATCGCGATTGGCCGCCTCGGGAGTCTGGCTGGCCAGGTGGGCATTGACGGTGGTTTGAAACGCCGACTGACTGGAGCGGAGCTCGCGTACGAGCTTCTGGACCGCCGCGGCGAGTGCTTCCGGCACCTTCGCCTGCCGCGCGCGCTCGCTCCTTGCCGCGTGTGCCGCGTTGATGCGGCTCGCGTCCGGGCCGGTGCTCTCGGCGAGACCCTTGAGCCTTTCCTGGAGGACCGGCAACTCCGAGGCCCTGCCGCGGGCATCGTCCAATTCCTGGTCGAGGTTGAGGAGGTCCCGGCTGGATTGGTCCAGCTGGCGGTGCAACTGTTCCAGCTCACGAGCGATGGCGATGGTCTCATGCTCCCGAAACCGGTCCAGAAGCTCCAACTGCGCGGCCGGACTCGAGGCAATCTCTTCGATCTCGTTCTGGCTGAACACGTCCGCGCCGAAGATCTGATCGCGATCGAACGAGATCGGGACCGCCGTTCCGGCTTCGTTCAGCACCTGCACCGTCTCGTGAGCCCCACGGCTGGCCACGTACCGCATATCCGTTTTCGTGCGGACCTCGATCGTGAGGCGGCCATTTCCCAGGTTGGCCCGGACCAGCCCCTCGATCGCGCGGTACCGGTGCTGATTCGTCTTCGGGTCGGGCATCAGCCCCAGGCCGAAGCGAAGAAACTCCAGGGCGGTGGTCTTTCCCGTCCCGCGCCCCCCGATCAGGCAATTCAACCCGTCGGCGAAGTCCAGCCGAGCGCCTGCCAGGAACCCGCCGGTGACGCGAAGACTGACGACCTCGTGATGGGCGGACTGGTTGCGGCTCGCGGGAGTCATGAATCAGGTCTTGAGCGCTGATCGTACACCTGGACGTCCGGCGACCTCACGCGTGAGATCCGCGATCTCACGCTTGTGATCCGCGATCCCAAGCTCGTGATCCGCGATCCCAAGCTTGGGGTGCGCGGACCTCACGCTTGTGATCCGCGATCCCAACCTTGTGATCCGCGATCCCAAGCGTGTGATCCGCGATCCCACGCTTGTGATCCGCGATCCCAAGCGTGTGGTCAGCGAGCCACACCTCGGAGTCGCGCACCTCACGCGTGGCATCGACGTTCACACGTTTGGCGCAACGCGACCTCAAATTGACGTCCGCGCACCTCGACGTTGGCATGCAGCGTCCCGAGCGTGTGATCCGCGATCCCAACGTTGAAGTCCGTGCACTCCAAGCGTGAGATCCGCGATCCCAAGCGTGAGATCCGCGATCACGACATCGTCCTCTCTTCCGGACGCCACCCCCGTCACCGTTTCGTAACCGAAACAGGCGAAACCATCTGTCTGGTATAGCAGTCATATGAGACGATATATCAGACGTAACCTGCAGGACGAAACGAGAGAGAAGAAAAAGGAAAAAGAAACTCAATGGCTGAACCCGAAATCAATTACCAGCAGTTGGCCCAGCAGATCCTCACCACCATTCGCGCAGTTCCGCAGCAGATCGGCGGATTCACGTTTCTCCCAGTCGGCGAGCGTCGCCGGCTGTCCATGCCGGCGAACCTGCCGGTTGCATTTCTCAACCACGCCGCCGTCGCCATCGACGCCTCGCAGACACTGTTCGTGGCGAGCGGCACGAGTGCCCAGACCCTCCGCGACGCCATCCTGTTCCGCAACGCCCTCGACGTGGTCGCGGACGAGATGATCATGGTCGGGCAGGGGCTGAAGCACACCATCACCCTCAAGCTCGGCGGTGCCGGCAACGCCGCCCTGCGTATCTACGCCATCTCCAAGACCATCAACCGCGAGAACGACCGGGAGTTGCTCATCCCGCACATCGAGAACATGCGCCGGACGCTCGGGCGCGTGCGTGGCTCGTCCGAGGTGGTGGTGGAGGAGCCGCCGCCGCAGCAGCAGCCCGGCGACACCCCCGGCGGAGGGCCGAAGAAGTGAGGCGCACGACGATGACACGCCGCACGTCCGCCTCTCTGACCATCGCGCTCGCCATCTTCGGCTGCGCGTGCTTCTCCATCGCCGATTTCGACCCCGAGGTCGTCTCCGGCGCCGAGGCACTGCAGCAGAAGTTCGAGCGATTCCTCACCACCCTCGGCGAGTGCGCCGGGACGCCGGAAGCCGACTACTCGAGGCATACCGCGTTCTACACCGAGGCGTGGCAGGACCTCGAGCGGCTGGAAGCCGCCGCGCGGAGCCGCGCCAACAACGAGCTGACGCTCAAGTCCCTCGAAGCCATCCGCGACAACCTCGTCGAGCTCGAAGGGCTGCACCACCTCGGGATCTCGCGCGGCGAGGTCGACGTCGTGGCCAGGCTCTTCGACACGCAGTTCCGGATGCTCGTCGAGCTCGAGAACCTCAAGCCGCGAAAGGAGCCGTGACATGGACCTCAACGTCAAATCCATCACCACGGCCATGCTCGAAGCGGTACGCGGCGAAGTCGCCGACCGCTGGCCCGCGGCCCGGGCCCTGGCGGAGGGAGAGCTGCGCAAGCTCGCCGGCACTTTTGCAGACGTGCAGAAGATGCTGGCCGAGCGCCAGATCACCCTCGCCCGTGCCCGCGCGCTGATCCGCATGCAGGAAAACAGCGCGCGCGGCATCCTGCGCACGGTCGAAGGGGTGAGCGTGCTCACCTCCCGCCGCGCCGTCAGCGCTGCCATGCGCGTGGCCGCGTCTCTCGTCAACCCGGCCATCGGCGCCACGGTCATCTACGCCGAACAGCTTCTGTCCACCAGGAAACCCGAGACCCCGACGGGCAACTCGTCCACACCCGACCAGAAGAAGGTAGTCGCCGCGACGCGCGCGACCGGTCGTGCCACCCGCACGACGGCGGCGTCCAGTGAGCCCGCAGAAGGGGCGACGCCTGGCTTCAAAGCCGGGAAGGACTTGTGACGCTCTGACGGAGGGGGCCGGCGCCACGGGGCGCCGGCCCCCATTTGGAGAACGCGACATGACCACACCTGTACCCATCCAGCTCGCCCTTCAGGGAGGCGGCGCGCGGTTCACGCACCTCATCGCCGCGCTGCACGCCGTGCAGGACCTCGAGCGGGAGAACGTCCTCCGCGTGACGCGCATCGCCGGCACGTCCGCCGGCGCCCTGGCCGGAGCGCTCTACGCCGCGCGCGTCGACATGGGCCGCGCGCGCGACGTGCTGCTCTCCGAGCACGAGACCCTCCTGCGCGCCTTTCCCGCCTCCGGCGGCACGCTCCGCGACACCTGGCGCGTGCTCGCGCGCCGTCCGCTCTGGGATGCCGAGCCGCTGCGCCGCCTCCTGGCCCGGCTGCTCTCGCCGCGCGAGACGTTCCGCGACCTCGACCTCCCCCTGATCGTCCTCGCGGCCGACCTGACCAACCTGCAGAGCGTCGTCTACGGCCGCCCCGACGATCCGCTGCTGAGCAGCATCATGGACTCGGCCGCGGTCCCGTTCCTCTTCCGCGCCGTGCCCCGCAAAGGGGAGGACTACCGCGTCGTGGTCGACGGCGGCGTCTGCGACAACCTCCCTTCCGAGCAGCTCGCCGACTCGCCGGTCGACGGCGAGGTTCTCGGCATCACCTTCTCCGTCCCGCGTGCCGGCGCACCGCTGGCCACGTTCTCCGATTACCTGCGCGCGCTCGTGGAGACGGCCATCAATGCCTCGGTGCTCCGCGCGCAACTGCAGCTCGGGCTGAACGCCTTCGTCATCCGCGCCGCCACGCGCGCGTTCGACTTCCGCGGAGCCATCGAAGCCGCGGGCGGCGCCGAATACCGCGAGACGCAACTGCTCGCCGACGCACACTTCCGCGCCTATGCCGGGCGGACGGCCACCACCGCCGCCGCCGGTGCACGCAAGCAGCCGGGCGGCACCGAGGCACGGGGCTCGTGCCTGCGGCGGATCGAGGCGGAGGACGCCGCGGCGTCGCTGCGCCGGATGTACGAGCACCGCCACGAGCCGGTGCATTTCGACTTCCTGTCGATCCGCATGATCGTCACCGGCGCCTCGCACGCGTCGATCGAGCGCCGCGGCCCCGACCACATCCGGCACGAGATCGTCTTCCGCGCCACCACGCAGCCGCTGCATTGCTACCGCATCCAGCTCGCGTCCGGAGACCCGTCGGAGCTGCACAAGACGCACTGCGAGCTGTTCGACGTCGACGGCGATCCGGTCCCGTTCGACATCGTGCCGATCGGCGAGCGCGGCGCACGCGAATACCTGCTCTTCTTCGGCACGCCCGTCGTACCCGGCGATCCGCGCGCTCCGCTCACGCTGCGCGTCCGCGACGCGTTGACGGACGGCCTGCGCCTGGCGCGCGACGGCCGCGACGAGCTGGTGGTCCGCGCGTCGCGCGCCGACCGTCCGATCGGTCGCATCGAGATCATCGCGCACCTGCCGGAGGAGCTCTCCGACACGCGCGTCGTCGCGGCGCCCTCCTCCGTGGGGATGCGCATGGCCCCCGCGGAGCTCCTCGGCTACGCCGCGCCCGCGGGCTATTTCACGCTCGGCTGGAGAGGGGAGGACATCCCTCCCGGCACGCTCTTCGGCTGCAACCTGATCCGGAGGTGAGACATGACCCGAATCCGCCTGGAAGTCTGAACGAGAAAGAGAAAGAGAGAGAGAGCATGAACATCAAGTCCTATCCGCTCAAACGCGGCCAGTGGTGCGCGGAGAAAACCCGCAAACGCCACGTGGTCTGGCACGGCACGGCCGGCCGGACCAGCCACACACCGGCGTCCGGCCGTCCCGGCCGCGCCACCACGTCCATCGACGGCTGGAACAACGACGCGCTGCGCGTCGGCGCGCCCTACCTGGTCGACCGCGACGGCACGATCTACCGCACCTTCGACGACGCGTACTGGATTCACCACCTCGGTCTGAAGGGCACCAGCGCCCGTTACGACCGGACGTCCGTGGCCATCGAGTTCGCGAACGAGCTGGCGCTGGAGATGGTGGGGGACCGCCTGTACGCGTTCGGCTATCAGACGCCCAATACCGTCTACACCGGCCCGCTCTACGCGAAAAGCTGGCGCGGCGCGCACTACTTCGCGCAACTGGACGAAGCGCAGGTGGACGCCGGCATCGAGCTGACGCTCGACATCTGCCGCCGCCACGACATCGAGCCGAAGTTCTATTACCCCTCCACGACGTACGACTACCCGCGCTGCTTCGAAGTGGCCACGATTCTCTGCCACTCCAACTGCCGCGACGACAAGAGCGATCTCTGCCTGCCGGAGTGGGTCTACGAAAAGATCTCCGCCGCCGGCATCCGGGTGGTGTCGTGACCGGGAAACAAAAGGTCCTGCACGACGTCCTCGTCCGGGTGCAGTCCGCTCTCGAGAAAGCGGACCCGGAGCTGGCCCGTTCGCTCCTTGCGGAACCGCCGCGGCGCCCGGACGAGCCGTTCGGGCTCGAGTACATCGACCGGCTCATGCGGGCGCTGCAGGAACGGGTCGACTGCGGCGACCTTCGCCGCCATCCGGAGCTGCCGCTCCTTCCGAAAATGATCCGCACCCTGCGCCGCCTCCGCGCGGCCGCCGAGGAAGGACGCTGAAATGCTCGACCGCAACGACCTCGAAGTGCTCCTGCACTGCATGCAGCACATCGCCCGGGGGGTAGACCCGGAAATGGCCCGCACCCTCCTCGCCGAACCGAGTCGAAACCCGGACGATCCATTTCTCTTCGAGTATCTCGACCGATTCATTGCGGCGCTCATGGAGATGATCGCGAATCCGTACGAGGTGGGGCGCCGCGAACTGAGGCTCCTCCTGCACTACGTCCGGCGAATTCGCGTGAAGTCCGCGAGACAGTGGGACGGGCGCCCAGACGATGTGAACTGACCATGTTCGACGAAAACGATCTCGAACCGCTCCTGGATCGCATGCAGAAGATCATCCGGAAAGCGGACCCGGAACTGGCGCGGGTGACCGTCGCGGAACGCAGTGAAGACCCCGACGGTCCCTGTGTGCTGGACGATCTCGACCGGGTCATGGCCGCCCTGACGACAGTGACCGCCGGCCGCAATGTCGTGGGCCGCCGCCTGTGGAAAAGCCTCCTGCGCTCCGCCTGCCGGATTCGCGTGAGGCGGTGAGGGGACCTGCGATGAACCGACACTACCTGCTTTTCCTCCAGATCCGATGCAGGGCACCATCGAAAGAGCCGATGAGGAACTGGCGCGCTCCCTCATCATGGAACCCCCGCTACACCAGGACGCCCCCTTCCTCTTCGAATCCATCGACCGCCTCGTGACGGCGCTGTCGAAGACGATGGCCGTCCCGCACATCTCCCACGACCGAGCCATGCCCTTCATCGCCAGACCATCGGCTACCTGCAAGGCATCCGCGCGGTAACGGCGGAGGCATGGGAGCACTCGCGCCGTACCTGGCGGCAAGATCCATCCCCGCCTCGAGCATAAAGTGAACGGTGTTGCTTGTGATGAGCGGGACTACCGTCGCATAACCAGTTACGCTGCTGCCGTCGCTGTCGATATGGAGGTTGGGCAGACGGGTGTGCATGAGCATCTACTTCCGCAGAGGGTGTACTCCCAATCCCGAACTAGTACCCTTAGCTCTACCGATGCGAAGTGTGAGCGCCGCTCCCCTTGTTGAACGCGAGCAGCAGTGCAGTGGGGGATAGATATTGCTACCCTAGCGTATATGATAGAGCAAACATCGGATGACCTTGACCGTGAGCGTCGCCTCTTGGAGCTTGAGGAACTGCGCTTACGACTTCAGGACATGCGTGTGCCGTGGTGGAGAAGGCCTTCTGTAACGGCTCCGTTAGCGACAATGGCCTTCAGTTAAGGCGGATTCGCGGTGGTTTTGGATCGATGATCGCGTTTTCGCGTCGGCTGAGGGTGGTGACGATGTGATAGCGGCTCATCTTTCGCTTTACGCCGCGTGGATAGTGTCGGCCGGGTCGCCGGCGAACTCGCTCCTCCAAGGTCTCGGACCGCATCAGGTCGTACACGTAACTACGCTGCCGAGGGGGGAAAAGAAACGAACCAAGGCAGCTTTCGATGAACGACTCGAAGCGTGTGTACGAACGAGAGTTCGTCGGCCGCGATGTCTTCCGAAAGCGCGGCATCATGCATGACGAAACGGACTCCGTAGTGCGCCAAAAGGAGCCCGAAAACATCCTGTCGAACCAAGTCCGGCAGTTTGCTGCGAAGGACGACTTTGCTCCCGCGCAGGTGCGTCTTGAGTTCGTCGATGGCAGTCTCGATCGTCCAGCGCTCCGAGTAAAGCTGCGCCAGTTCGAGCGCTGGTGCCTGAGCCGGATCGAGAATGTTGGTCACCAAGCGGTAGTTCTCTCGAAACCCGTCGATCCGATAGTCCACCAAGCGCACCAGAATCCCTTCGCGATCAGCGCGTCGATGCTTCGGCGAGGGATAGATCTTGGCCAGATACGATCCGTCCGAAAGCTTCCGAATCTTCGGAATCACTAACTGCAACTTCGCTCGCCACACAAGCTTGGCGCCGGTCGCAACTGCCTGTTGCCACAGGGGATAGCAGAGAAAATTGCGATCCGCCAGACAGAGCATGTTCTTCCGCAGCTTGCTCAGAATGCGCTTGGCGATGGTGATCTCGCCAACGTCACACCGATCCATCTCCGCACCGAAGAACACATGCGTTCCATTCTCGAGAAAACCCACCACCCTCACCTGCGGGTAAGCGCTCTTGCCTCGGGATGATCCGGGTCGGCCGAATGCCTTCACGTTCTCGTCCGATTCGGCCACGTCGAGAATGAACCCGTCGACACTCACCACTCGCCACGCTCGGTACCAAGCACCTCGCGTGATCTTCTTCGCGATCGGAACAACGACTTCTTCGTAGAGTTTCTCGATCGGAATCGATCCGAGTCGCTGCCGAGCCTGCGTGATCGCCGACTCGGTCGCCACCCGAACCGCATTCGGCCAAATCCATATGGCTCCGTCCAGCAACCGGCGAAGCACCTCCCGACACCCCACTCCCACGAACAGGCCCAGAGCGATGACGTAGTACACCATCATCGATGCAGGCAGCAGTCGCTTCCGCTTTCCCTCCCGTCCAGTCGCGGCCAGAATCGCCTGCACCGTCTCGAGCGGAAATGCTTCCGCCAGAACTCCCACGCCTGCCTTCGCGATCTCGAACCTCCCCGCCGACACGCCCATCACGCCCTCCCTTCGGTCAGGTCAATGATCGCTTAACTGAAGGCCATTGCCGTTAGCGACCATTGCCGCTGCGACGCTGGGGCTACTGTGGGGTATTGCTACCGGCTTCTTTTCCGTTTCGCTCCGTGAACTGGAGGTTGCGAAGCGAGAGCTAAAGTCGGAGATCGTAGAACTTAAAGCGCATCGCGATCAGCAAAGTATTGCTCATCGGAATGCACTGCTGTCCAAATTAGGCGTTCGACGGCAGCAGATGACGGAGAACTCGCCTGATCTGATGGGGTGAGCGCCGGGATGTTGGAACAGACCCCAGGCTCTGCTCACGTCTTGTCGGA
>Ga0196976_1000743_pt1 | contig 18804 bp, 8 predicted proteins | sample S3v_513CmetaG_FD_148644 | JGI IMG/M metagenome (GOLD analysis project Ga0196976, IMG submission 148644) | Soil microbial communities from Anza Borrego desert, Southern California, United States - S3+v_5-13C | ecosystem: Environmental > Terrestrial > Soil > Desert | place: USA: California...
GCCGCGGCCGTGTCGACCTGCGCCGCGAGGAGGCCGAAGCCCCGGTCACCGTCTGCCGGGGGTGCGTCGAACGCCTTCATGCGCCGGGTCAGCGCTTCCGCTCGCCGGTGTCATGCTCGGCCGGGCGTGGCCTCCTCGATGAGGCTTTCGTGCGGAGCACCCGCCCGCCTGCGCAGTGCGGCGAGTTCCTCCATGCGGCCCAGGGCGGCCAGGGCCTTGGCCAATTCCCGCCCCTCGCGCGCGGTCAGGACGGCCGGCGGCAGTTCGGCCAGGAGGGCGAGGAGTTCGTCCCGCCCCATGTGGCGCCAGACGTTGAACAGCCCGTGGAAGCCGAACGTCGGTTCGCGCGGGCTCGATCGCTCATAGGCGAACCGGTCGGCCGTCTCCGGCGGCGCGAAGGCGATGCCGTGCTCCGCTTCCAGGTGGCGCCGGTACCGGCGGCCGATGCTCGCGTCCTCGTGGCGCACGTCGGTGATCCGGGGATCCTGCAAGGCCCGCAGCAGGCGCATCGAGCGCAGCGAGAAGCCGCCGTTGCCCACCTGCATGCCGTCGGCGTGCCAGGGCCAGCGCGCGCCGATGTAGTCGTAGCGGCGGAACTCGTCGCACCAGCGCGATGGGTCGGTGATGAAGCCGTCCCACTGCACCACCAGGACGAACGGGGTGTCGACGTGGTGGACGAGGTCCTTGAGCAGGAACCGCGAATAGGCCTCGCGCCCGTCCAGCCGCGGGATGGCCACGCGCTCGATCCCCGGTTCGGCCGGATCGGCGTCGGTGAAGAACACGACGCGGGCGAAGTCGCCCTGGACGCGGCAGCGTTCCAGGGCCCGCAGGCTCGCCGCGTGCGTGCGGGTGTCGGCGCACACCACCGTCACGTCGCGCAGCGCCAGACGCCCGGACAGCGGACGGCGGCGCGGCCGGGGCGTCGGCGCCAGGGCCTTCAGCGCCGCCGCCACGCGTTCGACGACGGGGTCCCAGTCGCCGGGCGTGTCCTGGCGGAACAGCCGCATGGTCGGGTACCAGGGCGTGTCGTCGCGGTCCATGAGCCAGCGCCAGCAGCCGTCGAAGCGCGACAGCACCCAGGTCGGCACGCCCAGCCCGCCGGCCAGATGCGCCACCGACGTGTCCACCGTGATCACCAGGTCGAGGGTGGCGACCAGTGCCGCGGTGTCCGCGAAGTCACCGGCCTCGTCCATGAGGTCGACCAATTCCAGCCCGGCCGGCGGCTGCTTCGCCTGCGCGGCAGGCTCGCCCTTCTGCAGGCTGTAGAACACCACACCGCCGCCGGCGGCGGCGAGCGGCGCCAGGGCGTCCAGCGTCAGGCTGCGGCGGCGGTCCACGGCGTTGGCGCGCGGCGCGTGCCGGCGCGGGTCGCCCGACCACGCCAGCCCGACCTTGAGCCGGCCGTCCCCGGCCAGCCGCGCCTTCCAGCGCGCCACCGCCGCCGGGTCGGGGTGCAGGTACGGCACCGCGGCCGGCACGGTGTCCACAGTGGTGCCCAGCGCCAGCGGCAGGCCGAGCAGCGGGCAATGCAGCGCGAACCCCGCCGGGATCGGCTCGTTCAGCTCGTACACCGCCTCCACCCCGGGCATGCCGGTCAGCAGCCGCTTCAGCGCCTTCTGCACGGCCAGGACCACCCGCCCGCCGCGCGCCGCCACCAGCGGCGCGTAGCGCACGAAGTGCAGCGTGTCGCCGTGCCCCTGCTCGGCGTGCAGCAGGATCGTGCGGCCCTCCAGGGGCTCGCCGCGCCACGGCGGGTCGGTCAGGTTGGGCGGCGGCAGCTGCCCGGTGCGCCAGCGCCACTCGTATTCCCGCCAGCCTTCCTCCCAGCGGCCGTCCTTGAGCAGCGCCAGCGACAGGTTGAAGCGGGCGTCGGCGTTCTCCGGGACCGCCGCCAGCACGCTGCGGAAGGTCGCCTGCGCCTCGGCCAGCCTGCAGCCGTCGAGCTGCACGATGCCCAGGTTGTTGCGCGCCGGCACATGGCCGGGGTTGAGCGCCAGCGCCCGCCGGCAGGCCGCCTCGGCGACGGCGTAGTCGCGCGCCCCGCGCGGGTGCGCGCGGCGCGCGTAGCCCAGGTTGGCGTAGCCGTCCGGGTGGTCGGGCTTCAGCGCCACGCAACGCTCGTAGTGCTCCATGGCCGCTTCCGCCTCGCCGGTCTCCCACAGCGCGCTGGCCAAATTGTTCCAGGGGTCCGGGTAGCCGGGGTTCAGCGCGATGGCGCGGCGGTAGGGCGCCCGGGCCTCGGCGAAGCGGCGCCGGGCGACGAGGCCGCTGCCAAGGTTGTTGTGCGCCTCGGCGAAGTCCGGACGCAGCGCCAGCGCCCGGCGGTGCAGGGCCTCCGCCTCATCCGGGCGGCGGAGCCTGAGGACGACGTCGCCCAGGGCGCGCCACAGCTCTGCGTCCCCGGACCGCAGCCGCACCGCGCGGCGGTAGTCCCCCTCCTCCTGCCGCAGCTTGGCGAGGTTGCCCTGCGCGTCGGCGTAGCCGGGCTGCAGCGCCAGGGCGCGCCGGCAGGCCAGCACCGCGCGTTCGGCCTGCCCGGCGGCGCGCCAGTGCTCGGCCAGGGAGTTGTGGACGATGGCCGCCCCGGCGTCGACGCGGATGGCGCGGTCGAACAGCCGCCCCGCCTCGTCCGGGCGCCCGTGCGCCTGGGCGACGAGCCCCAGCAGGTGCAGCGCGTCCCCGCCCGCCGGGTCGGCGGCAAGGACGGACCGGTAGACGGCGGCCGCTGCGGAGAGCCGTCCCGCGCGGTGCAGCCGGATGGCGGCGGCCAGATCGGCGGCCAGATCGCCGGCCGGCGCCTGCGCCCTTGCCAGCGTGCGCAGTTCGGCGGCGACCCGCTCGACCACCGGCCCCCAGGCCCCCGGCGCGTCCTGGTGGAACAGCCGCATGGTCGGATACCAGGGGCTGTCCTCGCGGTTGTCCAGCCAGCGCCAGCAGGCGTCGAAGCGCGACAGCACCCACACCGGCCGGCCCAGCCCGCCGGCCAGATGGCACATGGACGTGTCCACCGTGATCACGAGGTCGAGCTGCTCGACCAGCGCGGCGGTGTCGGCGAAGTCGCCCACCGCGTCCATCCAGTCGACCAGGTCCAGCCCTGGCGGCGGGGTCTGGCGCGCCGCCTCGCCCTTCTGCAGGCTGTAGAAGGCGACGCCGGGCACCGCGGCCAGCGGCGCCAGGGCGGCCAGCGGCAGGCTGCGCCGCCGGTCGACGGCGCCGGCCTTGAAGTCGCCCGCGCGCGGCTCGCCGGCCCACACCAGCCCGACCTTCAGCCGGCGCTCGCCCTTCAGCCGGTCCCGCCACGCCGGGCGGTCGGCCTCGGCGGCGCGCAGATAGGGGGCGGCGGGAACAGTGTCGAGCCGCGTGCCGACGAGGCCGGGCACGCTCATCAGCGGGGCGCACGCGTCGGCCGGCGGCGGCGGCTCGTCGAAGCCGGCCACCGCCGCCACGCCATGCATGAGGGCCAGCAGGCGCTTCAGGCCCGGCTGGACGTGCAGCACGACGCGCGCCCCCGCCGCCGCAAGCAGCGGGGCGTAGCGGGCGAAATGCAGCGTGTCGCCATGGCCCTGCTCGCCGGTCAGCAGGATGGTCCGCCCGGCCGGCGGGCTGCCGTCCCAGGCCGGGGCGTGATCAGGGAAGGCTGCCCCTTCCATCCGCCAGCGCGCCTCGTACAGCGGCCAGCCGCGCGCGAAGTCGCCCAGCGCCAGCAGCGTCATGGACAGGTTGAAGCGGGCGACGTGGCTGCCGGGATCGAGGCGCAGGGCGCGCTCGTCCCAGGCGCGGGCCTCGTCGAGGCGGCGCAGGCTGTGCGACACCAGCCCCGCGTTGATCAGGTTGTCCGCGTTGCCGGGCGCCAGCGCCAGGGCCCGCCGCGCCAGCGCATCGGCGCGCCGGAAGTCGCCGCCCAGGAGGTGCAACTGGGAGTCGATCGCGTCCGCCTCCGACGCCGTGGGGTCGATGCGGCGGACCCGCCGGGTGAGCGCCAGCGCGCCGTCGGCGTCGCCTTTGCGCATCAGCACGCCGGCAAGGCAGCCGCAGTGGCCGGCCTCGCCGGGCGCCAGCGCCGCCGCCCGGCGCACGCCGTCCCCGGCGGGGGCGAGCCGCCCCTCCTCGGCCAGCGCCATGCCCAGCGCGGCTTGCACGGCGGGATCCTGCGGGGCGAGCCGGGCGGCGCGGCGGATCATGCGGGTGACGGCGTCCGGCCGGACCCGGCCGTGCACCAGCCGGCCCAAGCCGTGCCAGGCGGCGGACAGGCCGGGATCCAGCGTCACGGCCCGGACAAGGGCGCGCTGCGCGGCCCGGCGTCGTCCGTCGCGCAGGTCGAGCCAGCCCAGGGCGGCGGCGGCCAGGGCGTAGTCGGGACGCAGGCGGAGCGCCCGCCGGAACGCCGACCGGGCCTGTCCCCGTCGCCCGTCCAGGCGCATGGCCTCGCCGAGGTTGTGCAACGCCGTGGCCCGGTCCGGCTCCAGCGACGCCAGCCGGGCGAAGCATCGCGCCGCCACGCCCGCCCTCCCGTCGCCCAGCGCGAGGCCGCCCAGCCGCGCCCAGGCCGCGCCGACCGTGCCGTCCATCGCCAGGACGGCGCGGAACAGGCGTTCGGCCTCGCCGGCGTCCCCGGCCCGCATCAGGCGGACGGCGGACGAGACGGCGGCGGCGATCGCCTCGGACGGCGGGTTGGCACTCATGGCGGCTCGCGGCGCGGGAACGGGGATGCGGTGTCGGGTTGTGATGGGAAACCGGGGGGCGGCCAACGGGGGTCCGCCTCCATCCGGGCGCGTCCCCGTACGTCGCCGCCCATCACGACCCGCTAGGCAACACGAGGATGTCGCTGGCGCCGAGCGTACGGACGTTCAGCGTGGCGATGGTCACCGCCGCTCCGGCGCCGTTGCCGTCGGCGTCGTACGTCAGCGCGCCCGTCGTCGTGTTGAACACGAACCGCGTGTCCGCCGTCGTCGGGTTGTCGAGCGCGAAGCTGGCGGCCGACAGCGTGCCCGCCGCAAGATTGCCGAAGTTCGGGCTGGCCACCGCGATCGTGTCCACCCCCGCCTGGAAGTCGGTGATGACGTCGCCGCCGTCCGCCGGAGCGGTGATGCGAAACACGTCCGCCCCGTCACCACCCGCCAGCGTGTCGGCGCCGGCACCGCCGTCCAGCGTGTCGTTGCCCAGGTTGCCGTACAGGGCGTCGGCGTCGAGGTTGCCGGCCAGCAGGTCGCTGCCCTGACCGCCGAACAGCACGTCGTTGCCCTGCCCACCGAACAGCGTGTCGCTGCCCAGGTTGCCGTACAGCACGTCGGCCGCCCGGTTGCCGTAGTGGACGTCGCCGTCCTGGCCGCCGAACAGGGTGTCGCTGTCCTGGCCGCCGAACAGCACGTCGGTACCCTGGTTGCCGTAGACCACGTCGTCCTGCTGGTTGCCGTACAGCACGTCGTTGCCGACGCCGCCGGTCACCGTGTCGGCTCCCTCGTCGCCGTACAGTACGTCGTCGCCGCCCTCCGAGCCCACGAAGTCGTCGCCGCCGCCGCCACGCAGCGTGTCGTCGTCCGCGCCCAGCACGATGATCTGGTTGCCGCTGTCGCCCACCACCATCTGCGAACCGTCACCGCCGGTCACCTGCACATCGCCGACGATGGCGGCGAATTCCACGTTCTGCAGCTGGATCACCGTGCCCTTGGGCAGGTTGCGCACGTCGATCACCACCGCCTGCTGCTGCGTGCTCACGCCGCCGCTCGGGGCCGTGCCGGTGATGACGATGGGCTGGCTGGGCGGCGTCGTCGGGTCGGCGACCACCGGGACGATGGTGCGCACCGTCAACTCGACGCTCTGCGGCAGTTCCTTGGCGAAGGCCTCGCCCACCGTCGTCATCCGGCCCTGGTCATCCGGCTTGTCCTGCGTGCGGCTCTCGATGGCGCGCAGCAGCCCGACGACGCCCTGCGTCGTTCCCGGCTGGTTCACGGTCGTCGTCACGGCCTCCACCATCAGGCCGATCCCCACGGGCAGGCTCGCCTCCAGCACCGGTTGCCCCGCCGTGTTCCTGGCCAGCGGGATGTCGGCGTTGCTGCTCCTGGTGTCGTCATCGGTGCGTTGGCTGGTGACGATGGGCACGGTCAGCGTCTGCGTCACCGTGCCGTCGGCCGTGGTCTGCGTGACCTGCTGGACGACGACGCCGTCCACCGTCTGCGTCGTCGTGGTGGCGGGCGTCTGCGTCGTCGTGGAAGGCGTATCGTTCTGCGGCGGTGGCGGGGGAGCCGCGGTGACGAAGTTGTAGGCCTGATCGCCGCTCAGACCCGCGAAGCCGTTGCCCGCCGCATCGACGAACGCCCCCGACGCGACTTCCAGGTAATAGGCGGTGCCGTCGCTCAGCACGCCGGTTGGGGTGATGGTGACCACACGGCTGTCGTACGCGATCCGGGCGGAATCCGGGGCAAAGCTCTCCACCACCGCGCCACCGCCCGTGCGAAGCGTAAGCGTGCCGCTGCCGGCCTGAACGTCCTCATCGAAGGTGAGAACCAGGCTGGTGCCGGTCGCCACCGCGGTCGCATCGTCGGCCGGGCTGCGGGCCAGCAAGGCCGGCACCGCCGTGTCGATGGTCACCACCAGCCCGCCCGAGGCCTGAGAGGTGTTGCCGGCAGCGTCGATGGCGACGGCGAACAGCGTGTGCGCGGCGTCGGCCAAGGAGGCGCTGGTGACCGTCCAGGCGCCGGCGCCGGACGCCGTGGTGGTGCTCACGGCCGTGGCGCCGTCATAGAGCACGACGCTCGCCGCTTCGGCCACGCTGCCGGTGATCGTCGGTGTGGTGACGTTGGTCAGCGTGTCGGCCGTGGAACCGCTGTTGGAGGCGGTTGTCAGCGCCAGTCCGCTTGGCGCACCGGTGGTTGTGTCGATACTCACCTCCAGCACGGTGGAGGCTTGCGAGGTGTTGCCGGCCGCATCGATCGCGACGGCGGTCAGCGAATGGGTCGTGGCGCTCAGGCTGGCCGAGGTGATCGTCCAGGCGCCCGCCCCGGTCGCGGTGGCGGTGCCCACGGCGGTGACGCCGTCGTACAGCACGATGGTCGCGGCCTCGGCCACGCTGCCGGTGATCGTCGGGGTGGCGACGTTGGTGAGGGCGTCGGCGGTGGAACCGCTGTTCGAGCCGGCTGCCAGCGCCAGCCCGACCGGCATGGCGGGCGCGGTGATGTCGATGGACACCGCCAATGTGCCGGCGGCCTGCGACGTGTTCCCCGCGGCATCGACCGCCACGGCCGTCAGCGTATGGGCGGCCTCGCTCAGCGACGACGCCGTGACCGTCCAGGTGCCGGCACCGTCGGCCGAGGCTGTGCCGACGGCAGCGACGCCGTCGTACAGGATCACGGTCGCCGCCTCACCCGCCGTCCCGGTGATCGTGGGCGTGGTGACGTTGGTGAGAGCGTCGGCGGTGGAACCGCTGTTCGATCCCGCCGTCAGCGCCAAGCTTGCGGGGGCGTCCGGCGCGGTGGCGTCAATGGTCACCTCCAGCGCGGCCGATGCCTGCGAGGTGTTGCCGGCAGCGTCGACCGCCACGGCCGTCAGCGTGTGCGCGGCCTCGCTCAGCGAGGCGGCGGTGATCGTCCAGGCGCCGGCCCCGCTCGCCGTCGCCGTGCCGACGGCAGCGGCGCCGTCGTACAGGATCACCGTGCCCGCCTCGCCCACGCTTCCGGTGACCGTCGGGGTGGTGTCGCTGGTCAGCGTGTCCGACGAGGAACCGCTGTTGGAGGCGGCAGCGAGCGCCAGATCCGCCGGTGCGCCGGAGGCCGTGTCGATGGTGACCGCCAGCACGGTGGAGGCTTGCGAGGTGTTGCCCGCGGCGTCAATGGCGACGGCGGTCAGCGTGTGGGCGCCATCGGTCAGCGACGCGGAGGAGGTGATCGTCCATGCCCCCGCGCCGGCCGCCGTGGCGGTGCCGATGGCGGCGGCGCCGTCGTACAGGATGACCGTCGCCGCCTCGGCAATCGTGCCGGTGATCGCCGGGGCGTTGGCGTTGGTGATGGCGTCGGTCGTCAGGCCGCTGTTGGACGCCACCGTCAGCGCCAGCCCGGTCGGCGCAACGCTGGTCCTGTCGATGGTCACGGTCAACGCCGCCGATGCCGCCGAGGTGTTGCCGGCCGTGTCGATCGCCATGGCGGTGAGCGTGTGAGCGGCGTCGGACAGCGAGGCCGAGATGATCGTCCAGGCCCCCGCCCCGGCCGCGGTGGCGGTGCCCACGGCGGTGACGCCGTCATAGAGCACGATGGCCGCGGCCTCGGCCACGCTGCCGGTGACCGTCGGCGTGGTGACGTTGGTCCGGCGGTCGCTGGACGAGGAACCGCTGTCCGACGCCGCCGCCAGGGCCACGCTCAAGGGAGCGTCGGGTGCCGTGGTATCGACGGTCACGGTCAGCGCCGACGAGGCCGGCGAGGTGCCGCCCGCGTTGCCGGCGATGGCGGTCAGCGTGTGGGCGCCGTCGCTCAGCGACGCGCTGGTGATGGTCCACGCGCCCGCGCTGGACGCCGTGGTGGTGCCGACCGCCGCCGCGCCGTCGTACAGCACCACGGTGCCGAACGTGCCGACGGTGCCGGTGACCGTCGGGGTGACGTCGTTGGTGCGGTTGTCGGTGCTGGACGCCCCGCTGTCCGAGGCCGCTGTCAGGTCCAGCCCCGTCGGCGCGCCGGGCACCGGCAGCGGCCCGTTGTTGAAGACCACCGTGTTACCGGCGAAATTGCCGATGACGGCGTCGAGGTCGCCGTCCCCGTCCATGTCCGCCAGCGTCGGGTTGGACCGGGAACCCACGTCGGCGAGGTGGAAGGGGTTGGTGCCCACCCGCGAAAAGGCCGGTGCGTCCGATGAGCCGGTGTTGCGGAAGAAGACCGTGTTGCCATCGTCGTTGCCGATGAGGGCGTCGAGACCGCCGTCGCCGTCAACGTCCACCAGCATCGGCTTGGCGCTGTTGCCCACGTCGGCGAGGCCGAAGGGGTTGGTGCCGGCCAGCGAGAAGGCCGGCGCGCCCGCCGCCCCGGTGTTGCGGAACAACAGCGTGTTGCCGGTCCTGTTGCCGATGAGGGCGTCGAGGTCGCCGTCGCCGTCCACGTCCACCAGCGCCGGCACGGCGTACCCGTTGCCGGCCACGTTGGCGAGGCCGAAGGGGTTGGTTCCGGCCAGCGTGAAGGTCGGTGCGCCCGCCGTCCCGGTGTTGCGGAAGAACAGCGTGTCGCCGGCCTTGTTGCCGACGACGGCGTCGCGGGCGCCGTCGCCGTCCACATCCTCCAGCACCGGCGCCGCGTATTCGCCCACGTCGGCGAGGCCGAAGGGGTTGGTGCCGGCCAGCGAGAAGGTGGGCGCCGTCGCCGAACCGTTGTTGCGGAAGAACAGCGTGTTGCCGCTGCCGTTGCCGACCAGCGCGTCGAGATCGCCGTCGCCGTCCAGGTCCGCCAGCACCGGCATGGCGCTGCTGCCCACATCGGCGAGGCCGAAGGGGCTGGTGCCCAGAAGCGTGAAGCTCGGGTCGCCGGCGGTGCGGTTGATCACCGCCTGCGTGGTCAGCGCGGCGGCGCTGTTGCCGGCCGTGTCCTGGACCGGGGCGGTGCCCGGCACCGTGTAGCCCAGCGTCACCGTCTGGCCCCGCGTCACCGCCGTGGCGAGCGTCAGCGTCACCGTCGCGCCGTCGACGTTCACGGCGTTGACCGCCACCGGGGAGCCGCCGGCGGTGACCGTGTAGGCGGAGGCGGCCGGGTTGGCGGCGCCGTTCAGCGCCTCGTCATAAGTCAGCGTCAGGGCGGCGCCGCTGACCGTCGCCGACGACAGCGTCGGTGCGGTGGCATCGACGGCCACGGTCACCGTCTGGCCGCTCAGCGCCGTGGCCTGGTTGCCGGCCGTGTCCTGGACCGGGCTGCTGCCCGGCGCCGTGTAGTCCAGCGTCACCGTCTGGCCCTGCGCCACCGCCGAAGCCAGCGTCAGTGTCACCGTCGCGCCGTCGACGTTCACGGCGTTGACCGCCACCGGGGAGCCGCCGACGGTGACCGTGTAGGCGGAGGCGGCCGGATCGGCGGCACCGTTCAGCGCCTCGCCATAGGTCAGCGTTAGGGTGGCGCCGCCGACCGTCGCGGACGACAGCGTCGGCGCCACGGTATCGACGGTCACGGTCAGCGCAGACGAAGCCGGCGAGGTGCCGTCGGCGTTGCCGGCGATGGCGGTCAGCGTGTGCGCGCCGTCGCTCAGCGACGCGCTGGTGATGGTCCACGCACCCGCACCGGAGGCCGTGGTGGTGCCGACCGCCGCCGCCCCGTCGTACAGCACCACGGTGGCGGCTGTGCTGACGGCGCCGGTAACCGTCGGAGTGACGTCGTTGGTGCGGTTGTCGGTGCTGGACGCCCCGCCATCCGAGGCCGCCGCAAGGTCCAGCCCCGTCGGCGCGCCGGGCACCGGCAGCGGCCCGTTGTTGAAGACCACCGTATCGCCGGCGAAATTGCCGATGACGGCGTCGAGGTCGCCGTCCCCGTCGATGTCCGCCAGCGTCGGGTTGGACCGGGAACCCACGTCGGCGAGGCCGAAGGGGTTGGTGCCCACCCGCGTGAAGGTCGGCGCGTCCGATGAGCCGGTGTTGCGGAACAGCAGCGTGTTGCCGTCGTCGTTGCCGATGAGGGCGTCGAGGTCGCCGTCGCCGTCCACGTCCACCAGCATCGGCTTGGCGTTGGTGCCCGCGTCGGCGAGGCCGAAGGGGTTGGTGCCGGCCAGCGAGAAGGTCGGCGCGCCCGCCGTCCCGGTGTTGCGGAACAACAGCGTGTTGCCGGCCCGATTGCCGATGAAGATGTCGAGGTCGCCGTCGCCGTCCACGTCCACCAGGGCCGGCGCGGCATACCCGTTGCCGGCCACGTTGGCGAGACCGAAGGGATTGGTGCCCACCCGCGTGAAGGTCGGCGCGGCGGTCGTCCCGGTGTTGCGGAAGAACAGCGTGTCGCCGGCCTTGTTGCCGACGAGGGCGTCGCGGGCGCCGTCGCCGTCCACGTCCGCCAGCACCGGCACGGCGGAATCGCCCACATCGGCGAGGCCGAAGGGGTTGGTGCCGGCCAGCGAGAAGGTGGGCGCCGTCGCCGAACCGTTGTTGCGGAAGAACAGCGTGTTGCCGCTGCTGTTGCCGACCAGCGCGTCGAGGTCGCCGTCGCCGTCCATGTCCGCCAGCACCGGCATGGCGCTGGTGCCCGCATCGGCGAGGCCAAAGGCGTTTGTGCCCACCAGCACGAAAGTCGGATCGGCCACGACGTATCTCCGCTCGGCGTCGCGGCCCGGTCCGGTCGGACGCGCGCCGCATACATACGAAGCAAGCTTAGACGCCGCCGTTGCAACCGAACATCACATGACCTTGTGAGGGGCGCGACCTTTCATGGCAGACACGTCATGGCAGACGCTCGGGCAGGTCGAGGGTCACCGCCGTCCCGTCCGGGGCGGAGACGATGTCGAGCGTGGCGCCCAGGGTTTCCGCCCGCCGCCGCATGTTGCGCAGGCCCTGGCCGCCGGGCCGGCCGGCGGCACCACCGCGCCCGTCGTCGCGCAAGCACAGGCGCACCGCGAATCCGGGCCGCGGCGACGGTCCGGCCGCGAACGCCAGGGTGCCGGCGCCGCTGTGCCGGCAGGCGTTGGTCACCGCCTCCTGCAGGATGCGGAAGATGGCCAGCACCGCGCCGGGGTGCAGGCCGTGCAGCTCCGGCAGCTCCGCCATCCGCCAGGACAGCGTGATGCCGTGCGCCGCCGCCTGCGGCTCGATCCGCTCGCGCAGCACGCCCAGCATCACGCCCAAATCGTCGCCGTAATCGTCCAGCGAGGCGACGATCAGGCGCAGGTCGGCCAGCGCCGCCCGCACCGTGTCGGTGACCTCGTCCGGACCGTCGCCGCGCAGCTCGCACAGCGACAGGATGCCCACCAGCTGGCCGGCAATGCCGTCGTGCAGGTCGCTCATCAGGCGCACGCGCTCACCCTGCAGCACGGCGAGGCGGGCCTGCTCCTGCTCGCGCTCGAAGCTCCGGCGCACGGCGTCCTCGGCCGCCGCCACGTCGCGCTTCAGCCGGGCGCTGAACGCGTCCAGCACGGTCATGGTCCGCCCGAAGCGCCACACCAGGATGGCGCTGATCGCCGTCAACACCAGCGGCGCCGCGAAACGGCCGAGCATCACGCGCCCGTCCCCCAACGCGCCGCGCAGGACCAGCGCGTCGTGAGCCGCCAGGACCAGCGCGACCAGGAGCGAGCCCGCCAGCAGCATCGCCTCGGCGTTCCTGTTTCGGAACGCGGCCCGCGCCACCACCCCGATGCCCCACGCCAGCAGCCCGAGCACCAGCGGCGTGAGGATCGTTGTCAGCGTCCACACGAACGCCTGGGGGGAGGCCAGGAACAGCAGGGCGACCGTCGCCACCGCCCCCAGCAGGAAGACCCCGATGCCGACCGGCGGGCGCCGGCCGACGAGCAGGTACGTCAGCGGCACGACGAAGAAGGCCCCGAAGAACCGGCCCGCGTTCGCGAGGCGAAGCACCCAGTCCGGCGGAAGGTCGCCGAGAATGGCCGGAAAGGACGCCGTCACATGGAACAGCAGCACGCCGGCGAACACCAGGAAGACACGCTCGCGCGGGCGTGCCAGCCAGATGATGAGCAGCGCCAGCCCCATGGCGACCTGCCAGCCGTCGAGCATGCGCGCCAGCGTCGAGAACAGGAAGACCCGGCGGCCGTAATCCGGGCGCAGCTCGTCGTCGGGGCCGATCGCCACCCGGTCCAGGAACCGGCTGACGACACCCGCTTGGACGAGCGCGATCTCGAACACGTTGTCGCCCGGGCGCAGCAGCGGCGCCGGCAGCACCACCAGCAGCGGGATCGTCCCCGAGACGTCGCCCCGCCCCTTGTCCCAATGGCTGGAGGCCACGGGGGTGCCGTTCAGCGACACGGTCAGGTTGCCCCGGTAGGAAGGGATGTAGAGCGACAGCGGCCGGTCGTCGGCCGGATCGTGCCGGTGGATGACGCGAAACACGCCCGAGCACGGATCCTCCTCCCAGGCCGCCGGGCACCGGAACGGAAGCGTCACGGTCCGCCACGCCGCCGGCGCCCCGGCCCCCTCTCCCGCGACGGCGACCGCCGCCTCGTGCACCCGATGGGGCGTGAGTTCGCTGGGGCGGCCGTCGTCGTCGAGCAGCAGCGCCAGCGCCACCAGCGGCAGCACCATCGTCAGGATCAGCGCTATGTACCACTGGCGCGTGACGGCCGGCGGATCCGTGTCCGACGGGGTGTGCGGGACCTCCGGGTCCTGGGCGAACGCCGACACTCAGGGGCCTATGCTGATGATCTTGTGGTTGATGGCGGCGAACACCGCCTCCCCGCGGGAGTTGACCTCCAGCTTGCGGTAGATGTTCTTGATGTGGGTCAGCACGGTGTTGCGGGAGATGTTCAGCCGCTCGGCGATGTCGCCGTAGGTGAAGCCCTTGGCGATGCCCCACAGGATGTCGATCTCCCGCTCGGTCAGCGCCGGGGGCGGCGTGTCCTGGGGTGCTGCACCCGGCTGCGCCTGCACCCGGCGCACGATGGTGCGGGCGATGGAGGTGGAGATCGGCGAGCGCCCGGCCACCAGGTCCAGCACCGCGCCGACAAGGTCGACCGGGCTGGAATCCTTGAGGATGTAGCCGGCCGCCCCGGCCTCGATGGCGGCCAGCACGCTGCGCTCGTCGCCCAGCACCGAGACGACCATGATCTCCATGGCCGGGTACAGCCGCCGGGTCTCGCGGATCAGGTCCAGGCCGCTGCCGTCGGGCAGCTTCAGGTCGGTGACCAGCACCGCCGGAACGTGGGCGGCGCACTGGGCGCGCGCCTCTTCCAGCGTCTCGGCCGTGCCGACCAGTTCCAGCGCGTCGGCGCCGCCCAGGATCGCCGCCATGCGCATGCGGATGGGGGCGTCGTCCTCCACCAGCAGGACGCGAATGCGGTGATCCGTCGGCTCGTTCATGCGCAGCTTGTCCGTGGGTGGAGCGGTGACGGTCCGTCGCGTTTCGCCGAGCATACGGCCTGCCCTGGATGGCGCACAATCACAAGGAGTTGTGATGCGGGCACAAGGAGAGGTGACGCGGACGGCGCCCGCCCGGTCAAGCCGGCGGCGCGGTCAGCCCGACCGCTTCAGGGCGGCGCGCGCCGGGCAGCACAGCCACGTCGTACAGCTCGTCGATGGTGTGGTGGGCCGTCAGCCCGTGCGCCAGGGTCCCCGTTTCCGTGTCCACCACCACGAAGCCGCAACGCGGCGACGCTCCCTTGTCCGCCAGCCGGGCGCCCAGCCGCAGCCCGTCGAAGGTGCGGTTGCCCGCCCGCGGCCGCGACAGGCCGATCACCGCCCACCGGCCGTGAAACGCCAGACCGCGCGCGAAGCCCGGACAGAAGCACAGCGGCTCGAACCGCCCGGCCGCCGGGTCCACCGTGCCGAACTCTCCGGTGCCGGAGTTCAGCAGCCACAGCCGTCCTCGATGCAGGCGCGGCGAATGCGGCATGGACAGGCCGGCGCACGCCACCTCGCCGCTGGCGACGTCGATCAACACGCCGCCATCGGCCCGGTACTCGCGCCATCCCTCCATCACGTCGCTGCGGCCCACCGCGGTGACGAAGGCCGGACGGCCGTCGGCGCCCATGGCCAGCCCGTTCAGGTGGCAGCGGTCCTCGGCGCGCAGGTCGGAGATGAACGGCGGACGCCACAGCGGCCGGAACCCGCCCCGCGGGTCCGGAGAGGCGAGGCAGCTGAAGCGCGTGTTGACGAACACCACGCCTCCATCCGCGCCCACCGCCGCGCCCACAGCGATGTCGTGGATGTCCAGCGCGCCGGTGGGAAGACCGGCCTGCGGCACATAGAGGCGGTCCGCGCCGGACGCCGTCCGGGCGCCGGGCGGCAACGTGTCGTCGAACCGCCAGAGGTGCGCCTCGCCGCCCACCCACAGCGTGCGGCCGTCCGACCACAACCCCTGACAGCCGGGCACCGCCCGCTGGTGCGCGCGCAGCCGCCCGCCCTCGCCAAGCCCCAGGAAGAAGAGGCGGTGCGCCTGGTAGGTGGTGAAGGCCACGGCGCAGCCCTCGCCCGCCAGCCATTCGGTCAGACCGGGGGTGCCGTCGAAGATGGGGCCGGGGGAAGATGTCGCCATGCCGCTCGCCGCTCCATCCGTTGCGTCCGGCCTCAATGCCACAGATGCCGAAAGGACATCCACCCCGCCCGGCGTCGGTGCGAAACCCGGGATGGGAGCGGATAGGGCCTTTACGGCTGCTCCAGCCACGCCTTGTCGATGAGGGCGGTCAGGCGCCGGGCATCGGTCGATCCGTGCTCGACCTCGGCGGGGATGAAGACCGTCGCGGCCTGCAACTCGAACGTTTCGAGAGCCCCGTCGTCCGCCGCGACGGGGAGCGGGATGCGCCAGGTGAAGGGCCCGTTCCCCGGCAGATGCAGCCGGCCAAGGACCGTCCCGCCGCCGACGAGGCACAGCGTCTGCGGCCGGTTGTGCGGATGCGCCTGCCGGCCGCTCAGCACCAGCACGCGCTGGTCCTGGCGACGCAGGCGGATGGGGGTGTTCTCTCCAGCCCAGCCATCCGGCGAGATGGCCACCGCGACCGCCGGGCTTGCCGCCGCCAGCCGCCGGTCTTCGCGCACGCGGCGCTTCACCTCGGCCGCACCGTCGCGGTCCAGGGTGCGCAACGCGGTGCGCAGCAGACCGAACGGCGCGGCACGGCCGCCCGCCCGGCGCGGTGCGGGATGCCGGTCGAAGCATTCGGTGACGGCCGTCAGCGCCCAATGCGCCGGAACGCTGCCGAAGTGCCGGTGAACCACCCGCATCCCCTCGGTGAGCGACCGGTTCCAGCCGGCGAGCGTCTTGGTCTGCGCGTGCAGGCGGGACTGCGCCTGCTCCGCGTCGATGAAGCCGATGCGGTCCCCCGCCGCCTTGAACAGCCGAATCCACAGGTCGAAATCGTGCGCCGCGTAGAGCGATTCGTCGAGCGGCCCAACGAGGGAGAAGGCCTCGCGGCGCAGGAACACGGTCGGCTGGCAGATGAAGCAGCCATCGCGGAAACGCTCCACCGGACCCGGCGTCTGTGTCGGGTACCAGTCGATCGGCCGGCCGTCGGCGTCGATCCAGCGCGCCCGCCCATAGACCATGAGATGGTCGGGGTGGGCGCGGAAATGGGCGGCGACGCGCGCGACGGCGCCCGGGGTCAGCAGGTCGTCCGAATTCAGCCAGCCGATCACCGCCCCGCTGGAATCCGCCACCGCCTGGTTGATGGCGGCGGCCTGACCGCCGTCGGGTTCGGAGCGCCAGTGGAAGCGGCGCGGCGGCGGCGGCGGCGGCTGGGCCGCCAGGATGGCCGCGCTGGGGTCGGTCGAGCCGCCGTCGCGGACCAGATGCTCGATCCACGGATAGGACTGCCCGGCGACGCTGGCGAGCGTGGCCGGCAGGAAGGCGGCCTGGTTGAAGGAGGGCGTGACGATGGTGACGGTGAGCGCATCGGACATGGGCGGGACGACCGGAAAGGGCAGCGGCGCGCAGGATACAGCCGGTCCCGCCAAGGCGCCACTGTTGCGCCCCAAACGCGAAAATCCGCAATTTGCTTCCATCAAGTCGATTGACGTGGAGAATGGATTCCCCGATACCAGAAGGGTTATCAAGCGAAGTCGCGCTAATTCTCATCGATTGGCCGGCCCTGTCGGTGACGGATGGTTTCGTTGCACCTATGGCTTGAGGGCTGTCGGGGAAGCCTGCTGGGGGACCACTCAACATGAAGACCAAAGTTGCCCTTATCACCGGCGTGACAGGGCAGGACGGCGCCTATCTTTCCGATTTGCTGTTGGGAAAGGGCTATGTCGTTCACGGTATCAAGCGCCGGTCCTCGTCGTTCAACACCGGGCGTGTCGACCATCTTTACCAGGATCCGCATGAGGCCGATGCCCGGTTCTTCATGCATTACGGCGATCTTACGGATTCGACGAACCTGATCCGCATCGTCCAGGAAACCCAGCCGGACGAAATCTACAACCTTGGCGCGCAGAGCCACGTGCAGGTCAGCTTCGAGACGCCCGAATACACGGCGAACGTCGACGCCATCGGCTGCCTGCGCCTTCTCGAAGCCATCCGCATCCTCGGCCGGGCGGAGTGCACCCGGTTCTATCAGGCCTCCACCTCCGAACTCTACGGCAAGGTGCAGGAGACGCCGCAGCGCGAGACGACGCCGTTCTACCCGCGCAGCCCCTACGCCGCGGCCAAGCTGTATGCCTACTGGACGACGGTGAACTACCGCGAGGCCTACGGTTTCCACGCGTCCAACGGCATCCTGTTCAACCACGAAAGCCCGATCCGCGGCGAGACCTTCGTGACCCGCAAGATCTCGCGCGCCGTCGCCGCCATCGAACTGGGCCGGCAGGACCGGCTGTTCCTCGGCAACCTCGACGCCAAGCGCGACTGGGGGCACGCCCGCGATTACGTGGAGGGCATGTGGCTGATGCTCCAGCAGGACCAGCCGGACGACTACGTGCTGGCCACCGGCGAGACCCATTCCGTGCGTGAGTTCGTCGAACTTGCCTTCGCCGTGCTCGGCCATACCATCCTCTGGCGCGGCGAGGGCGTCGACGAGGTCGGCATCGACGAGGCGTCGGGCCGCACGCTGGTCCAGATCGATCCCCGCTACTTCCGCCCCACCGAGGTGGATCTGCTGCTGGGCGATCCGGGCAAGGCGCGCAAGCGGCTGGGCTGGGTCCACCGGACCAGTTTCCGGGACCTCGTCGAGGAGATGGTGCTGAGCGATCTGGATATGCTGAAGATCAACGGGGGGCGCGCATGAACGGCCTGGACAATGCGGACAAAGCCGACTTTCCGCTGGCGGGCAAGCGCGTGTGGGTGGCCGGTCACCGCGGCATGGTGGGTTCGGCGATCGTCCGCCGCCTTGCCGGGGAGTCCTGCCAGATCCTCACCGTCGGCCGCGACGAGGTGGACCTGCGGCGTCAGGCGGCCGTCGAGGAATGGATGGCCGAGGCGCGGCCCGACGTCGTGGTCGTCGCGGCCGACAAGGTCGGCGGCATCCACGCCAACAACACCTACCCGGCGGAATTCCTGTACGACAACCTGGCGATCGAAGCGAACATCATCCACGGCGCCCACCTCACCGGCGTCGGCAAGCTGCTGTTCCTCGGATCGACCTGCATCTATCCCAAGTTCGCGCCGCAGCCGATCCCCGAATCCGCGCTTCTGACCGGCCCGCTGGAGCCCACCAACGAGTGGTACGCGGTCGCCAAGATCGCCGGCATCAAGCTCTGCCAGGCCTACCGGCGGCAATACGGCTGCGACTTCATCTCGGCGATGCCGACCAACCTCTACGGCATCAACGACAACTTCCATCCCGAAAACAGCCATGTCCTGCCGGCCCTGCTGCGCCGCATCCACGCCGCCCGGATGGAGGGCCAGGAGTCCGTCGGGATCTGGGGATCGGGAACGCCGCGGCGCGAGTTCCTCAACGTCGACGACCTCGCCGACGCCTGCGTCTTCCTGGTGCGGCACTATTCCGGCTATGAGCACGTCAACGTCGGCACGGGCGAGGAGATCACCATCGCCGACCTCGCCCGCACCATCGCCGACGTGGTGGGCTACCAGGGCCGCTTCGACTTCGACGCGTCCAAGCCCGACGGAACGCCGCGCAAGGTGTCCGACGTCGCGCGCCTCGCGGCGCTGGGCTGGAAGGCGCGCATCGGCCTGCGCGAGGGCATCGCGGAAACCTACCGCTGGTACCTTGAGAACCACGCCGCGGCGCGAGCGTACTGAGATCACCCAAAGA
>Ga0196976_1000744_pt1 | contig 18770 bp, 14 predicted proteins | sample S3v_513CmetaG_FD_148644 | JGI IMG/M metagenome (GOLD analysis project Ga0196976, IMG submission 148644) | Soil microbial communities from Anza Borrego desert, Southern California, United States - S3+v_5-13C | ecosystem: Environmental > Terrestrial > Soil > Desert | place: USA: California...
CCTCACCGCGATTGAGCGCGCTTGTCGAGCGAAATCGCGCCACCTGCTCCTTCCAAAACGCAGGCGCAGATATCAGCGCGCCGACGCGCGCTTTGTCTGTGGAGGCGTAAGTTAGTGCATATGGGCTGAAGCCCGCCCTACGTTGTTAGAAGCTCAGTTTTGCGGCGAGCTGCATGATGCGCTGGCCGGCCACCGCGGCCGGGGTGCCGAACGTCGGCGAGAAGGTCAGCACGTTCGTGGTGGCGTTGTACGCGTAGTAGGTGCGGTTCACGTTGCTGACGTTGTTGCGGTTGAGGAGGTTGAAGACCTCGGCGATGAGCTGCAGGCGCGTGCCGCCGAAGACGATGTCCTTCGTCACGCGCGGGTCGAGCGAGAACTGCGACTGGAGGCGCAGCGAGTTGCGGCGGTAGCCCGGCGCGATGTCGTTGGCGGCGTTGCCGTCGTTGTTGAGGTCCGAGTTCACGACCGGCGTGTAGGGCTGGCCGCTCTGGTAGCTGGCGATGCCGCTGAGCGACCAGCCGGAGGCCAGGCTGCGCAGCCAGCCGCTGTCGATCCCCTGCGCGTACGCATCGAGCGACCAGACGCCGCTCATGACGATGCGGTGGCGCACGTCGTTGTCGCCGTAGGTGTAGTCGGTGCTGAAGTCGCCGGAGTCGGAGACGAACTTCGCGTCGTCGGTGCCCGGCACCACGGCCGTGGCATCGGGACGATCGTCCTTCACCGTCGAATAGGTATACGCCACGCGCCCCTGCCAGTTGTTCGCGAATCGCTTCTGCACGTCGAGCGTGAAGCCGTCGTAGCGCGAGCGGGCGCTGCTCTGGAACTCGATGATGCGCGCGAAGTTGTTGAACGGGCGGCCGGTGTAGCGCTTGACCGTCGTGGGGCCGATGCCGGTCACGCCGATGGCGAACGGCGTCGGATTGGAGATGTTGATGTCGGCCGAGCGCGTGAGGTCTTCGCCCTTCACGTACTGGTACGTCACGCCGACGAGCAGATCGTCCGACAGCGCGCGCTCCACGCCGAGGCTGCCCTGGTGCACCTGCGGGTTCTCGTAATCCTTGTCGAACGCGTAGATGGTCGGCTTGGGGATCGTCGCGCCGGTGGGGATTGACGTGTAGACGTTCGGGTAGGCCGGGATCTGCGCGCCGGTGAAGGTGATGGTCTGCACGTTGATGCCGTTGTTCGAGTGCGCGGTGCCGATCATGATCGCGGGCGTGCGGCCGTAGAAGATGCCGTAGCCAGCGCGGACGACCGTGCGCGCGTCGCTGCCCGGCGTCCAGGCGATGCCCAGGCGCGGGCCGAAGTTGTCCGTGTCCTCGGGGATGTTCGACGTGTCGATGCCGGCGGCGAGCAGCTCCGCGTCGGGATTGCGCACTTCCGGCTGGGCGATGCTCTGCAGGTCATAGCGCAGGCCCGCGGTCAGCGTGACGGTCGGCATCACCTTCCACTCGTCCTGCACGAAGAGGCCGGTCTCGGTGATGTCGGGATTCGTCGTCGCGCCGGTGGTGCCGGGGCCGGCGAAGGCCTGCAGGAAACGGTTCGGGCGGCGCTGATTGAAGTCGGCCAGGCTGTTGAAGCGGTACGAGCCGGCGAAGTTGCCGGGGAAGTAATTGAGGATGTCGTCGTTGCTGATGTCGAAGCCGCCCTTGAGCGTGTGCGTGCCGAAGAGAAACGTGGCGGTGTCGGCGAGCTGCCAGCGCTTGATGGTGGTCTCGCGCGGGCTGAACGTGTTCTGCCCGACGCGCACGACCAGGTTGCCGTCGTGGAAGACCTCGACCTCGGGGCCGGAGAAGTTGGCCATGCCGGGCTCGCGGTCCTTGGCCCACTGCGCGCGCACTTCGTTGAACAGCGAGCCGCCGGCGGTCATCGACAGCACGCCGGAGAGCGTGTCCGTGTTCACGAGCGAGTCGCCCGTGTGCTCGACCGAATGCTGCAGGTTGCCGTTCTCGAAGTTCGTGCCGACGAACTTCTGGCGGTTGTAGCGCATCGAGAGATGCGAGTTGGCCCAGAGCTCGTGATCGGTCTTGATGAGGTAGACGTCCTGGTTCTGGCCGCGGACGTAGTCGCCCGAGCGCGCCAGCAGCTCGTTGTAGCCGGCCTGGTCCTCCGGCGTGCGGATGGTCACGACGCGCGTGCCGCCGAGGACGACCGGGTTGGGGATCTCGTTGCGCTGGGCGTCGTAGTTGACGAAGAAGAAGTGGCGGTCGCGGACGATTGGGCCGCCGAGGCTGCCGCCGTACTGGTCGAAGTGATACGGCTGCTTCGCACGGTTGTTGATGACGCTGATGTAGTCGTTGGCGTTGTAGCGCTTGTCGCGGAGGAAGTAGAAGAGGGTGCCGTCGAAGTCGTTCGTCCCCGACTTGGTGACCACGTTGATCACGGCGCCGCCGGCGCGGCCGTACTCGGCGGAGTAGGCGTTGGCGTTGACCTGGAACTCCTTCACCGCGTCCTGCGAGAACTGGTACGGCGCGCGGCCGGAGCCGGTGCGCCCGAGGGCCTGGCCGAAGAAGGTGTTGTCGTTGTTCGCGCCGTCGATGACCAGCGAGTTGAGGGTGCCGCGCTGGCCGGCGAAGCTGATGTCGCCCGCGCGCACGTCGCGCACCACGCCGGGAGTGGTCAGCACGAAGTCGATGAAGTTGCGGCCGTTCGTGGGGAGGTTCTCGATGGCCACCTCGTTGACGACGGAGCTGACCTGCGTGCGCTCGCTCTCGACGAGCGGGGCCACGGCGGTGACGGTGATGGTCTCCGAGACGCCCGCCTTGAGCGGGAGGTTGAGGCCGACGTCGGTGCCGATGTTGACGACCACATTGTCGCGGCGCACGGGCTGGAAGCCTTCCAGCGACGCCTCGACGGTGTAGGTCGCGGGCGGCAGCAGCGCGAGCTGATACGCGCCGGCGCTGTTGGTGATGGCCGTGCGCGACGTGCCGGTGGCGATGTTCGTGGCCACCACGGTCACGCCCGGCAGCGCACCGCCGGAGGCATCGGTGATGGTGCCGGAGATCGAGCCGGTGCTGCTCTGCGCGAGCAATGGCAGCGAGAACAGCAGGCAGACGAAAAACAGGCAGAGTGTTCGGCGAACGCTCATGGAGCCTCCCTCACGTTGTGTTGAAATTGAACGGCAACTGGACGGTGCCGTCAGAATATCATCGGGCCATGGCCATCGCGAGTGTGAACCCGGCCACGGGCGAGACCATCGCCACGTTCGAGCCGCTGAGCCGTGACGACGTCGAAGTGAAGCTGCAGCGCGCGGTCGCGGCGTTCGCGATCAACCGCGCGCGCTCGTTTCCGGAACGCGCGGAGCGGCTGCTGCGCGCCGCGCAGATCCTCGAGTCGCGCGCCCCGGAATTCGCGCGCACGATCACCCTGGAGATGGGTAAGCCGATCGCGGCCGCCGTGGCCGAGGTCAAAAAGTGCGCGATGGTCTGCCGCCACTATGCGGAGCACGCGGCCGCCTATCTGGCCGAGGAGCACATCAAAACCGACGCGCGCGAGAGCTACGTGCGCTTCGACCCCCTCGGCGCGATCCTGGCGGTGATGCCGTGGAACTTCCCGTTCTGGCAGGTCTTCCGGTTTGCGGCGCCGGCGCTGATGGCAGGGAACGTCGGGCTGCTCAAGCACGCCTCGAACGTGCCGCAGTCGGCGCTGGCCATCGAGGACATCCTGCGCGAGGCGGGCTTCGTCGACGGCGAGCTCCAGACGCTGCTCATCGGCGCGGACCAGGTCGCGCCGCTCCTCGACGACGAGCGGGTGAAGGCGGCCACGCTCACCGGCAGCGAGCCCGCCGGCGCGAGCGTGGCCTCCGGCGCGGCGAAGCGGATCAAGAAGAGCGTGCTGGAGCTCGGCGGCAGCGATCCGTTCATCGTCATGCCTTCGGCCGATCTCGGTGCGGCGGTGAAGACCGGGATCAAGGCACGCATCGTCAACAACGGGCAGTCGTGCATCGCGGCCAAGCGCTTCATCGTGCACGACGACGTGGCAGACGAGTTTCAGCGCCGCTTCGTCGAGGCCATGGAGGCGCTGCGCGTCGGCGATCCGCTCGAGGAGACGACGGACGTCGGCCCGCTGGCCATGCCGCAGATCGTGGAGGACCTCGCGGCGCAGGTGACGGCGAGCGTCTCCGCGGGCGCGAAGCTGCTCACGGGCGGGAAGCGCCTGCGCGACCGCGGCAACTTCTACGCGCCGACGATCCTCGCCGACATCCCGCACGACGCGCCGGCGTACGCGGAGGAGACGTTCGGCCCCGTGGCCTCGCTGTTTCGCGTACGCGACGAGGAGGAGGCGGTGCGCCTCGCGAACGCCACGCCGTTCGGCCTCGGCGCGAGCGTCTGGACGAACGACCGCGACGAGGCGGAGCGCTTCATCGCCGGCGTCGAGTCGGGACAGGTCTTCGTCAATGCCATGGTGGCCAGCGACCCGCGCATGCCGTTCGGCGGCGTGAAGCACTCCGGCTTCGGGCGCGAGCTCGGGGTCTACGGGATCCGCGAGTTCGTAAACATCAAGACGGTGTGGGTGGCGTGACTGTCATCCTGAAGCCGCGTAGACGGCGAAGGAACCCCTGCCGACGAAGCGGGCACGGGGTTCCAGCAGGAGGTCCTTCGCCCTCTGCGGGGCTCAGGATGACAGCGTTTCCAACTCGAACTGCCAGTCGGTCACCGGCTCGTTCGCATACACGCGGAACACGCACCGTCCGTCGCCGTTCTGGAACTTCTCCTCGCGGCGCACGCGCACGCCGAGGAGGCGGGTCAGCGCGCTCACCGAGACGCTGCAGAGCGCGGGGCGGTTCATGGCCGTGTTGTAGAAGGGGCAGTTGCGCTCGATGAGGCGGTAGTCGTCGCCCTCGCGCTCGTGCGTCATGTACGGGTCGCCGGCGGCGTACCAGCCGCGGAGAATCTCCAGGCGCTCCTCGAGCGTGCGCCCTTCCACGCGCGGCGCGAGCGCGTCCACGCGGTCGTTCGACACGCGCGCCAGCACGCGCACCGTGGCGTCCATCCCCAGCTCGTCCGCCACCGCGTCGATCACGGCGATCGACAGCGCGTCGTAATCCTTCGGGAAAAGATGCTCGCCGGCGTCGGTGAGGCGGTAGACCGTGGAGGGACGGCCGGTGCGGCCGCGGACGGTGCCGCGGTCGACGACGGCTTCGATCCACCCCTCGCGCTGCAGCTGCAGGAGCTGCTGGCGCACCGCCTCGCCGGTCAGCCCGAGGGACGGCGAGAGCTGGGCGATCGTGGCGGAGCCGCGCTCCTTCAGCGCGAGGACGATGGAGCGGCGGCTGTCGGGCAACTGCTTGAGCGTGAGAATCGCGAACCCTCCCTCCGCGTCAACGATAACGCGGAGGGAGGCGCGAGTCATCAGCGTTTGCTCTTCAGATACAACTTCATGTGCGTGGCCTCGTTCGAGGTGCTCCACGCTTCCTCGGCCAGCCTGCCGTCGGCGCCGAACTTCATCGTCACGCCGTTGATGTGTCCTTTGGTGCTCTTTCCGCGGACATTCACGAAGTCGAACACCGCCTCGTCGGCCTTCGACTTCGCCGGGTTGAGGCGCAGGGTCGGCTGGTTGTCGCCGGCGCAGTAGTGCGTGGCCACGATCGAGTCGCCGTCCACCGTGTACATGGTGATCATCTCCATCGGCGAGCCGACGAACATCGTCTCCTGTACCACCGTGCCGTTCGCGCTGACTTTGTAGACCACCGTGGTCTTCTCGCCGTCCGGCGCGAGCATGGTTGCGTCCCACGTCCCCTCGAGGCCTTTCAGCTTCTCGAAGACCGCATGCGCGGCCGGCTTCTTCGCGTGATCGTGGCCGTCGTGCGCCTGCGCGCTCACGGCGAACAGCATCACGGCGAACATGGCCACGAAGGCCGCGGCGCGGCTCGTGTTCGCGGGACGTCCATAGCGCTGCGTCGCCCAGCCGAGGATCGCGCCGACGGCGCCACCAGGCAGCATGATCTCGAAGAAGTACTTCCCGCCGCCGAGGTAGACGACCAGGTACGCCAGCGCGAGCCCAACCGCCAGGCCGAAGGCAATGCCCGCGGCCGTGTTCTTCACCTTGCGCGCGAAGATGCCCGCGGCCACGCCGGCGATGACACCCTTCATGGTCGAGCCGATGATGATGCCGATGATGTCTTTGCGCACCTCCGGCGTGGCCCACGCCGTGGCACCGTCGAAGATGCCGAGCACTGCTCCCAGGATCACACCCAGCAGAATCTTGTTCATCGCGTTCACTCCTCCGTCTCTTGATTCAACGTCTTCTTCGTTTTCTTTAAAGGAGCAGGATCAGCGCGCGCATGACGAGGTACGCGAGCAGCAGGGCCACCAGCGCGCGGTGGCGGCCGAGCCAGCGGCCCGCGACCTCCAGCGCGTTCTCGCGGTACGCGCTCACCGGCGCGCCGTCGAGGAAGCGCAGCACGTCGTCCGCGAGCTCGCCGGCATCGGCGTAGCGCTGCGTGGGATCGTCGTGCATGGCCCGCGCGGCGATGGCGCGCAGGGGGCGCGTCCCTTCGTCCTGCAGGGTGAAGCGCAGCATCGCGCCGAGGGCGTAGACGTCGGAGCGGGCGTCGCGCGTCGGCTCCGGCGCCATGTAGCCGGGCGTGCCGGCGATGTTGGAGACGCCCCAGTCCATCACCAGCACCGCGCCGAACTCGCCGACCATCACGTTCTCCGGCTTGACGTCGCGGTGCACGACCCCGCGCGCGTGTGCGAACGCGAGCGGCTCGCAGATGCGGGCGAAGAGGCGCAGGCGCTCGGTGAGCGGATGCCCTTCGCCCAGCCAGGCGTCGAGGCGCGCGCCGCGCACGAGCTTCATGGTGTAGTAGAAGCGGCCGTCGGGGAGCTCGCCCGCGTCGTGCACCGGGACGATGCCGGGATGTTCGAGCGCGGCGATGACGCGCGCCTCCGCGCTCCACTCCTCGTCGACTACCTTCATGGCCACGCTGCGCTCGAGCGCCGCGTCGTGCACTTCGTAGACGATGCCCATGCCGCCGCGGCCGAGCTCGCGCACCAGCGAGTAGCGCGTGCCGGTGAGGTCGGGCTGCTCGGCCACGTCGCGCAGGCGGGCAATGGCCTCGTCGGACAGGAACGTCATTGCCGCGCTCCGGCGTCGCTGGTTGCTGGTTGCTGGTTCGTGGCGGCTTTCGGTGAGCCACAACGAACCAGCAACCAGCAACCAGCAACAGGCTTCCTCATCGCTTCCCTCCGAGGAGCGCGCGCGACTCGCTGCGGAACTCCTCGTCCGAGGCCGTCACCTCGCGCAGCATCTCCAGCACCACCTCGCGGAAGCGGCGGCGCGTCGCGGAGAGATAGTTCGTCACCTGCGTCTCGGGGATGCCGAAGCGCACGGCCAGGTCGCGGTACGACACGCCGCGGTCGTCGTCGAGGTCATAGGCCTCGAAGACCGCGAACGGCACGGCCTCGCAGCGCGCGCGAAGGCGCTCCACCGCCAGCGCGAACATGCTGCGTACCCACTCCCGGTGAAAGTACTCCTCGGGAGTGACGGCGCCGGACTCGCGTCCGATCTCCGCCTCGGCGGCCTCGAAGTCGAGGTGCACCTCCCCGCCGCCGCGCTTGAGCCGCTGCCCCGCCTTCCACTCATTCGACAGGTGACGGTCGAAGAGCATGCGCAGGAACGTGCGGAAGCTCGCCTTCGCCGGGTCGTAGCCGGCCAGCGACTCCTTCTCGAACGCGCGGGTGAAGAAGCTCTGGGTGAGGTCCTCGGCGTCCTCGCGCGTGCGGCTCCAGGCCACGCGGGCGTACTTGTAGAGCGGCTTCCAGTAACAGGCCACCAGCGTGTCGAACGCGCGGGTGCGCTCCGCCGCATCGGCACTGCCAAGGGCGAGCACGACGCTGCGGCGCGTCGTCGGAAAAGGGGCGACAGTCATGAATGGACCCGGACGGACAGGTTAACGTAGGATGTCGCGCGCGTGGAAGTCGGCCTCATTTTTGTCTTGCTGTTGATCCTCGGAGCAGAGTTCGTCAACGGCTGGACGGACTCGCCGAATGCCATTGCCACGGTCGTTGGAACGCGCTCGCTGACGCCGCTCCAGGCCGTGATCATGGCCGCGGTGCTGAACCTCCTCGGCGTGCTGTCGGGGACCAAGGTCGCGGCCACGATCGGCAAGGGCATCGTCGACGCCAGCGTCATCGACCTCACCACCGTGGCCGGGGCCATGATCAGCATCATCATCTGGTCGACCCTGGCCGCGCAGTGGGGCATCCCCACCAGCGAGTCGCACGCCCTCGTGGCCGGCCTGGCCGGCGCCGGACTGGCCACCGCCGGCCCGAATGCGCTGCTGTGGGAAGGGTGGCGGAAGGTGCTGCTCGGCCTCGTCTTCTCCAGCTTCTTCGGCACGCTCGGCGGCATGGCGCTGATGATCGCCGTCTACTGGATCTTCCGCCGCGCCAAGCCCGCGCAGGTGCGCGGCAAGTTCCGCGTGCTGCAGATCATCTCGTCGGGCTTCATGGCTTTTGCCCACGGCTCGAACGACGGCCAGAAATTCATGGGCGTCTTCACGCTGGCGCTGGTCATCTCCGGCGCTTTGCCGGCATTCCAGATCCCGCTATGGGTGATCCTCATCTGTGCGAGCGTCATGGCCCTCGGCACCCTCACCGGCGGCTGGCGCATCATCCAGACGATGGGCATGAAGCTCACCCGCCTCGAGACGCACCAGGGCTTCTCCGCGGAGATCGCCGCCGCGACGACGATCGAAGTGGCCACCCGCTTCGGCATCCCGCTCAGCACCACCCACACCATCACCAGCGCCATCGTCGGCGTCGGCGCCACGCGCGGCGGCTCGGCGGTGAACTGGGGGATGACCCAGAGGATCGTGATGGCGTGGATCCTCACGTTCCCGATCTGCGGGTTGATCAGCTGGGCGGTCGTGCTGGGGCTGCGCGCGATCGCGCGCTGAGGGGGAGGGGATTTGGCAGTGCGCGGTTCTCCGGATGCTTGGGCTGCCGGCACCCGCTGATGGATTCCAAAACTGCTCAATTTCAGGAAGACCTACCCTCGACGTAGGCCAAGTATCTCGCGGGCTGTAAGGCGCGGAACGTGGTGACCTTCATTCCAGGTCCGACAGATCGACCGCAAAAACATATCGAAAATCGAATATAATCAACTCACGATATCTCTACTAATTTGTATGCTCCTTATTGAAAATCAGACTGCACCAGTCTGACGCCCATGGGGCAGAGACGGCACTAGCGAGTCCGGAATGCTGCTGAACCACGAGGAGATCAAAAACCGCCAGATTATCGGTAATGGGGTGAGCACCGGCTACCGTGGCGCAAGCTACGATCTTCGGGTCGGAAAACTCATAGCGACCGACGGCACCAAGGTCTCCGAAAGTGAATCGTATGTTCTGAAGCCTCAAGGGGTCATCGAAGTCATTTCTGCCGAGACCGTCTCGCTGAAAGGCGACGTCCTAGGTTATGCAATGGTCAAGACGAGTCTCTGCAATGACGGCCTGCTGGCGTTGAACATCGGAATTATTGATCCACACTACAGTGGGCCGATCTCGACAACGCTCCTCAATTTCAGCAAGAGTGATCGACCGCTCAACATCGGCGATGTCTTTCTGCGACTGACGTTCCACGAATGTCAACCGGTGAGCGAAGAAAAGGCTCCACCGAGAGTAACAGCAGCCGAGTACGAACGTGATCGGCGCCGGAAGGCCGGAGGGTTCGGCGCAACATTCCTCCATCTGGACGCCACCGTCGACGAGATGATCCGCTCGAGTGTGATGAGGTGGGCCTCTTGGTTCGGGCTGGCGCTCGCTTTCATCACATTCATGGTGAACTTCGCCCTCGCCTATGCTTCCTACTACCTGTGGAGAAGGGATCCGTTTCTGGCGGATCTCCTGAGACGTATCACAACCGATCAGCAGCAGATGCAGACATTGAGACAGACTGACCTAGTGGAACAGCACCGAAGGTTGAACTCCCAACAGCAAGAGCTGGATAAAATCCGTGAGAGGCTCGCGGCCCTTGAGCAGGCGCGTCCAACGCCGACCGCATCGCAAAAGAAGCCATGAGTTGCCTTCCTTCATTCGATACGCTCGATGCTGCGCAGGTTTGGCTCCTGCGAAACCTGATGGAATGCGGATCTGAAGTGAGACCACGCGCTTCTCTCACTCGCGAGCTTCTCGGGGTCGGCTTCGTGGTGACGCATCCACGCACGCGATGCCTGACAAATCGAAAGCGGCGGTTCAATCTGCCGCTTGCAATCGGTGAGTTCGCGTGGCATGCCGCAGGGTCCGACGAGTTGAGCTTTGTCGCCTATTACGCACCGCGATGGCGCGACTTCGCTGACGACGATACGCGGGTGACTGGCAGCTGCTACGGCGCCAAGATCTTCGGCTCGCAGTTTGGCACCAGTCAGTGGCAGCAGCTAACGGACACGCTGCGTGACGACGTTCACTCGCGCCGCGCGATCCTGTCTTTGTGGGATATAGCCCGGCCTACGACATCCGATGTCAAGGACGTGCCTTGCACCTGCACGATCCAGTTCCTGATCCGCGACCATGCCGTGCATGCCGTGGTGCACATGCGAAGCAACGATGTCATTTGGGGACTGCCCTACGACTTCTTTTTTTTCACGATGCTGCAGGAGTTACTTGCAGAGCAGCTGAATCTGCCACTCGGAACCTACACGCATTTCGCGAGCTCGATGCACATCTACGACCGTCACTTCGCGCTGGCAGAACAAATCCTCGCCGATCCTGATGCGGAGGCCTTCGAGATGCCAAGACTTTCGGCAGCTCATCAGTTGCCCGAGTTTTTGGCCGTTGAGAGAGCGACACGTCTGAATGGCAGTCTGCCGGACGTTTCGCATTTCAACGAGTACTGGCGAGAACTCATCGAAGTACTGTTCTGGTTTCGTAGCGTCCGAGACGCAGGCAAAATGGCCGCCGTGCGCGCTCAGATTCCTCCGTCGAGATACGCGCGCCTCTTGAAACAAATGATTCGGCCAACCGCACCCGAAACTCTCGCGAGCGGGTAAGGCACGATCGCCGTCTCCGATCTTGCGCGGTCGAGAGTGTGGGGATTGGCTCCGGCAGTAGGACTCGAACCTACGACCCGCGGATTAACAGTCCGCTGCTCTACCAACTGAGCTATGCCGGAGTACTGAAGACCCCGAAGGGGCGCGGAACATAGCACCGCGCTTCTCGCGCGGTCAAGCGCAAGCAGGCGGGGTAACCGCACTCAGGCTGACGATAATCCCGCCACTCGATGTATGCTCCCTGCTCCAAATAATAAGGAGGCCCCGTGAGACTGACTTCCTCCCTGCTTCTCGCGCTCGCTATCACCGTTCCGCTGTTCGCCGCCACCTCGACCGAAGTGACCATCCCCGTGGCCGGGTACCTCGTGCTGTCGAATGACCTGACGTACCGCACCGAAGCCGTGATCACGAATCACAGCGACACGGCGAAGACCGTGATGCTGGAGCTGATCAACGACGGCCGGGCGGATCTCTACCGCGTCTTCACCATCGACGCGCACGAGACGATGTACCTGCCAACGGCCGGCTTCCCCTCGGCGTCACCGGGCCTGAACGGCACGATCGGCGCGCTGCGCATCCGTTCCGACGGAGCCTCCGGAGGGATCGAGGCGAAGGCGGTCATCGTGGCTGAGCATCCGATCTCGCGCGGCTCGTCGCGCCAGGAGGTCGACGCGGTGCCGAAGGAGGAGTACCACGCGAACGAGACGTACTTCATCGGCGTGCGCCACTCGGCCGGCACCGGCGCGTACACGAACGTCGGCATCACCAACCTCAGCGAGACGGAGACGGTGACGTTCTTCGTCCAGTTCCAGTTCCACACCGGTCTGACGTCGGTCACGGTGCCGCCGATGTCGATGCGGCAGATCCGCGTGACCGGACCGGGCAACGCCGGCCGCTGGGTACACGTCTGGCCGGAGTGGTCGGACCCGGACGGCACGCCGGCGCACTCGACTCCGTGGGTGGCGTACGCCAGCACGGTGGACACGCACACCGGCGACGCGTACTCCGGCCAGCGCGTTCCGGCGCACTCGAAGTTCCGGCCGTGACGGGCGGCCTATAATCCCGCCACTTTGCTCCAGCGCCTCTGCGCGCCGGCGGCCGGCCTGCTCGTCGGGCTGGCCGTCGGCCTGATCGACCTCACCATCCTCATCGCGCATCCCCGGAGCCGCGGCACGCTGGCCGTGCCGGACTGGACGTGGGCGAGCGTTCCCTGGGTCTGGATGACGGTCTGCTGCCTCATCGGCATCGTGCTGTCGTCGCGGCCGCTGCGACGGGTGGCCGGTGCCGCGCTGGTGTTTGCCGGCCCGGGAGTGCTGCTCCTCAGCCGCGCGGCCACGGCGGTCAAGGAATCGACCGGGCTGTCCTCGCGGCAGATCCTCGCAGCGTGGCTGGTGGCCGTGCTGCTGCTGGCCATCCCGGCGCTGTGGTGGAAACTCGACAGCACCCGAAAGCCGTGGCTGTGGCTCGGCGCGTCTCTGCTCAGCCTCGCGCTGATCCTGCTGTCCGCGGCGCAGCCGCCCGATTTTTTGGCGCGCGAGCGAACGCCTGCCGCCGCGACAGGCAGCCGCAACGTGGTCCTGGTCTTCCTCGACACGACCCGCTACGACGATTCCCTCGGCTCCATGCCGCGGCTGGCGCGCTTCCGTACAAATGCGTTGTCGTTCGACAACGCCTGGGCGCCGGCGCCGTGGACCATCCCCTCGCACTTTGCGGTGCTGACGGGGCTCGACCCGCACCGCATCCCCGCCGACCCGGAAACGCACCTCTACCGCGTGCAGCCGACCATGCTCGCGCAGCGTTTCGACGCGCGCGGCTACACGACGTCGGCCATCTTCGCCAACGCGCTGCTCTCGCCCGACGCCGGCTTCGCGCGCGGCTACGACGAGTTCACCGTGGTCCGCGGCGCCGCCCTCTGCCGCTCCGCGATCGGCGACCTGCTCAGCCGCATGTGGATCCACGACGGGCCGCGCTCGCGCGTGTGTGGCTGGTTCACCGCGGACGACGTCACGGACCGCGCCGTGCGCTTCATCCGCCGCGCGCCACGCCCGTACTTTCTGACCCTCAACTATCTGGACGGGCACGATCCGTACTACGTCCGCCCCGAGTGTGCCAAGGCGGGATACCGGCCGCTGCGGCGCATGCACCGCGAGACGCTCTACCGCTCGCGTCCGAATGCGCCGGCCCCCGCGAAGCTCGCGCAACGCGCGCACGAGCAATACCGCCGGGCGCTGCAGTGTCTCGACCGCTCCCTCGGCGAGCTGCTCGACGTGCTCGAGCGCGATCCCGACTGGGCCACGACCTCGGTGGTCTTCGTCGCCGATCACGGCGAGCACTTCGGCGAGCACGGCCTCGGGTCGCACGGCAACTCGGTCTACCCGCCCGTCCTGCACGTGCCGCTCTTTGCCAGGATCGCCGGCGCAGCGCCGGCACGCGTCCCTGCGGCCGTGGCCATCGCGGACCTCTACCCGGCGCTCGTGCAGCACCTCGCCACACCGTCGGCTCCCTTCCGCCTGCTCGACCCCGCGCGGCGGCGTCCCGTCATCGGCAACTATGAGATGAGGGCACCATTCAACGAAGGGGGCTTCTCCTTCACCGGCGACCGGTTCCACTACATCCGTTGGAACAGCGGACGCGAGGCGCTCTTCGAGCTCGGCGGCGGCGAGGTTCCGCTCACGTCGCAGCCGGCGTGGGTGAACGTCGCCCGCGACGCCGTGAGCCGCGCGCGGGAGACGCGGCGCGAGGCGAATGAATTCGACGCGCTCGGTTACCTTCAATAGTCAGACTACAATTCGCGCCGCACATGTCGCGGGAGATCGTGATCAACGCCACTCGTCACGAGTCGCGCATCGCCGTACTGGACGAGGGGCAGGTCGTCGAGCTCTGGGTCGAGCGCACGCGGCATCGCACCATCGTCGGCAACATCTACAAGGGGCGCGTCACCAAAGTGCTCCCGGGCATGCAGTCGGCCTTTGTCGACCTCGGCCTCGAGCGGGACGCCTTCCTCTACGTCTCCGACGTCATCGAGGACCTCGAGGAGTACGAGAGCGAGACGCCGGACGAGCTGCACCTCGACGACGTCGCGTCGCCGCACCGCCCCGAGGCCTCCATCGCCGACCTGTTGCGCGAAGGGCAGGAGATCGTCGTCCAGGTGTCGAAGGACACCATCGCCGGCAAAGGGGCGCGCATCACCAGCCACATCACGCTGCCGGGGCGCTTCCTGGTCTACATGCCGACGGTGAACCACATCGGCGTGTCGCGGCGCATCGAGGACGAGGCCGAGCGCACGCGCCTCAAGGAGATGCTCGACCGCATCCGCCCGCACAGCCACGGCGGCTTCATCGTGCGCACCGCGGGCGAGGGGCGCGACGAGCAGGAGTTCCAGTCCGACCTCCGCTACCTGACCGACCTGTGGGAGTCGATCCGCCGCCGCGCCGAGAAGTCGTCGGCCCCGGCGGCCATCCATCACGACCTCGATCTCGTGCTGCGTACGATCCGCGACGTTCTCTCGCCCGAGTTCAAGAGCGTGTGGGTCGACTCGATCGACCAGTACCAGCGCATCGTCGAGTTCCTCGACCAGATCCAGCCGCAGCTCGTCTCGCGCGTGCGCCTCTTCCGGCGCGAGGAGCCGATCTTCGACGAGTTCGGCATCGAGCCGGAGATCGCCAAGGCCCTCAAGTCGAAGGTGTGGCTCAAGTCGGGCGGCTACATCGTCATCAACCAGACTGAGGCCCTCGTCGCCATCGACGTCAACACCGGCAAATACGTCGGCAAGAAGAACCTCGAGGAGACCGTGTTCCGCACGAACCTGGAGGCGGCCAAAGAGATCGTCCGGCAGATCCGCCTGCGCGACCTCGGCGGGATCATCGTGCTCGATTTCATCGACATGGAAGAGCCGACGAACCGGCAGAAGCTGTTCGAGACGCTCGAGAACGAGATCAAGAAAGACCGCTCCAAGACCAAGATCCTGCAGATCTCGGAGTTCGGCCTGATCGAGATGACCCGCAAGCGCGTGCGGCAGAGCCTCGAGCGCTCGCTCACCCAGGCCTGCCCCTACTGCGGCGGCAGCGGACGCATCAAGTCGAACACCACCATCGCCCTGGAGATCTGGCGCGAGCTGGTGAAGCTGCGCGACTTCCACGAGGGGCAGGACGTGATCGTGCGCCTGAACCCGATCGTCTACGGGACGCTGCACGCCGGCGACCCGATCTTCGAGGAAGTGGAGCGCTCCCTTGGCATCCACCTCGTCTTCAAGCCGGACGAGGCGCTGCACCACGAGCAGTTCGATGTCATGCGCATTTGAGTTGTTAGCGATTAGCTGGTAGCTCTTAGGAGCATGTCGGATGGAGCTCCTAACAACTAACAGCTAATCGCTAACAACTAAGAGCTGGCAAAGCGCGTGCAGTAAAGCGGGCCGGAGTAGCGATGCCCCTCGACGAGACGTTTACGAACCTGGCCGCCTTCCTGAACAGTCTGGACGCCGAAGGCGAGCAGAAGTTCGAGCTTTCCCATTCGCTCGTCATCATCTGTCCGGACTGCGGGAAAAACATCGCCTTCCGCGGGCGCTGTCCGAAGTGTGCCGGCAACAGCTGGATTCCCGCGGGACATGCCGGCGGCGTCTTCGAGCGCCTCAAGGCGCAGCGCCTGCGCCGGATGATCGCGCACGATGATGACGACGATGCGCTGGCGCGCGAAGCGGGCGAGCCGCAGGCGACGTAGGGCGGGCTTCAGCCCGCCTTCACGAGTCGAGCCCCTCGCGCAGATACTCTTCCTCGACGAACTTCTGGAAGAGCTCTTCCCACTCGCGGGTGCGCGGCTTCGGGGCGGGACGCAGGGCCGCGATGCGGCGGCGGGCGCTCTCCTCGCGCTCTTCCTCGCGGCGCAGCTCGTCGGTGAGCGCCTGGGCGACCGCCTGGCGTACGGCCTCCCGCTCCTTGAGCAGCACGACCGCGCGGGAGCGCGCCAGCGCATCCACGAGTTGACGCGCCAGCGCTGCGAGACGGTCCCGCGAGGGACGGACCATGTCTTAGATTGTACGCGTAAACGTAGGGCGGGCTTCAGCCCGCCTCCCCGAGGGTGGGCGGGCTGAAGCCCGCCCTACGTTTGCCTAGTGCACCGGTTCTTCCGGGGAAGTCTCGGGTGGCGTCGTTTCCTCGTCCGGCCCGTTCTCGTCCTCCGGCTGCTCCTCGCCGCCCACGACCTTGACCGCGCCGACGACGGTATCGCCCTCGTCGATGTTGATCACGCGCACGCCCTGGGTCATGCGTCCGGCGATGCGGATGCTGTCGACGCCGGTGCGGATCATCATCCCCTGCTCGGTGATGAGCAGGACCTGCTCGTCGTCGCCGACGTGCACGAGGCTGGCGACCTTGCCGTTCTTCTCCGTGATCTTGATGTTCGACACGCCGAGGCCACCGCGGCGCTGCAGGCGGTAGGCAATGACGGGCGTGCGCTTGCCGAAACCGCGCTCGGTGATGGTCAGGATGTAGCCGCGGTCGTCGGCGGGCGGCGCTGCTTCCTCGTCGCCCTCGGTCTCGACCGGTTCCGCCGCCTCTTCAAGCAGCACTTCCTCCGCCACGAGCTCCGTCTCCTCGTTCTCATCGAGCGGCGGAGCGGGCGTGTCGGCGGAAGCGGGGAGCACGTCCATCTCGATCACCGAGTCGTCGCCGCGGAAGGAGATCGCCTTCACGCCGGCGGCGCCGCGGCCCATCGGACGCACCGTGCCTTCGTGGAAGCGGATGGCCATGCCGTTCTGCGTGCCGATGAAGATCTCGTCCTTGCCGCTGGAGAGGCGCACCGCGTAGAGATCGTCGCCCTCCAGGATGTCGATGGCGATGATGCCCGCCGCGCGCACGTTGGAGAACGCGGCCAGCTCGGTCTTCTTGATCTTGCCGCCGCGCGTGGCCATGACCACGTACTTCCCCTCGGTGAAGTCGCGCGTGGTGAGCAGCGCGCGGACGTTCTCGTTCTGCTCCAGAGGGAGCAGGTTCACGATGGCCTTGCCGCGCGCGTTGGCCGCGACCTCGGGGATCTGGTGCACTTTCAGCCAGTACATCCGGCCGCGGTCGGTGAAGACCAGCACCCAGGCGTGCGTCGACGCCACGAAGAGATGCTCGACGATGTCCTCTTCCTTCGTCTGCATCCCGATGCGGCCCTTGCCGCCGCGGCGCTGCGCGCGGTACAGCGACAGCGGCGAGCGCTTCACGTAGCCGCCGCGCGAGACGGTGATGACCATGTCCTCGTCGGCGACGAGGTCCTCGATCGAGATCTCGCTCGTGTCGGGGATGATCTCCGTGCGGCGCGGGTCGTTGTACGCCTCTTTGATGGCCCGCAGCTCGCCGGCGATGATCTCCAGCACCAGCTTCTCCGACGCCAGGATCTCGCGCAGGCGCGCGATCACGGCCAGGATCTCCTGGTACTCCTGCACCAGCTTCTCGCGCTCGAGGCCTGTCAGGCGCTGCAGGCGCATGTCGAGAATGGCCTGCGCCTGGATCTCGGTGAACTGCCAGCGCGAGATCAGCCCTTCCTTCGCCTCCTGCCCGGTGCGGCTGGCGCGGATGAGCGCGATCAGCTCGTCGAGCACGTCCAGCGCGCGCACCAGTCCTTCGAGGACATGGGCCCGCTCCTCGGCCTTGCGCAGGTCGAAGCGCGTACGGCGCACCACGATCTCCTTGCGGTGCTCGATGAAGTGCCGCAGGATCGTGGCGAGGTCCATGACCTCGGGCTTGTTGTTGGCGATGGCCAGGAAGATGATGCCGAACGTCGTCTGCATCTGCGTGTTGCGATACAGGTGGTTCAGCACGATCTCGGCGATGGCGTCGCGCTTCAACTCGATGACCACGCGGATGCCCTCGCGGTCCGATTCGTCGCGCAGGTCGGAAATGCCCTCGATGCGCTTGTCGCGCACGAGCTCCGCGATTTTCTCGAGCAGGCGCGCCTTGTTCGTCATGTACGGCACTTCCGTCACGACGATCTGCTGCTTCTCGCTCTTCTTCTGCGTCTCGATGACGGCGCGCGCGCGCACCTGGATGATGCCGCGGCCGGTCTCGTAGGCCTGGCGGATGCCGTCCAGCCCGTGGATGTAGCCGGCGGTCGGGAAGTCGGGTCCGGGGAGGACCGTCATCAGCTCCCGCACGGTCACGCCCGGGTTGTCGATCATCATCAGACAGGCGTCGATCACCTCGCCGAGGTTGTGCGGCGGGATGTTCGTGGCCATGCCGACGGCGATGCCCGACGAGCCGTTCACGAGCAGGTTCGGAAACTTGGCGGGGAGCACCGACGGCTCGGAGAGCGAGCCGTCGTAGTTCGGGACCCAGTCGATCGTTTCCTTGTCGATGTCGTCGCGCAGCAGCTCTTCGGCGAGGCGCGTCAGCCGCACCTCGGTGTAGCGCATGGCCGCCGGATTGTCGCCGTCGAGCGAGCCGAAGTTGCCCTGGCCGTCGACCAGGCGGTAGCGCATCGAAAAGTCCTGCGCCATGCGCACGACCGTGTCGTAGATCGCGCTGTCGCCGTGTGGGTGGAACTTGCCCATGACATCGCCGACGATGCGGGCCGATTTCTTGTAGGCCTTGCCGGCGGTGTTCCCCTGCTCGTACATGCCGTAGAGGATGCGGCGATGCACGGGCTTGAGCCCGTCGCGCACGTCGGGCAGCGCGCGCCCGATGATGACGGACATCGCATAGTCGAGATACGACTTGCGCATCTCGTCTTCGATGTTGACGGGGTAGCGCTGCTCGAGGAATGTCGGGGTATCGGTGGTGTCGTCAGCCATGTGCTTCGCTGTT
>Ga0196976_1000745_pt1 | contig 18754 bp, 18 predicted proteins | sample S3v_513CmetaG_FD_148644 | JGI IMG/M metagenome (GOLD analysis project Ga0196976, IMG submission 148644) | Soil microbial communities from Anza Borrego desert, Southern California, United States - S3+v_5-13C | ecosystem: Environmental > Terrestrial > Soil > Desert | place: USA: California...
AGAAGATGTCTGGCGGAGAGGGGGGGATTCGAACCCCCGATACAGCTTTTGACCGTATAACGGTTTAGCAAACCGCCGCCTTCAGCCACTCGGCCACCTCTCCGCGAGGTCAGCACCGGAAACGGCGCTTCTTGGCAGCTGTCCGAATTATAACTGAAACCCACGAAATCGTGCCGGGATTCTGTGTCTCACGAGCGGGACTTTCTCGGTTTGGCATCGCACGCGAAGCATGACGCGTTCCGGAGTGTTGGCGCCATACTCACTTGTGATGCTGGAATCTCCGCGCTGCTGGCTTGATGTGCCGGGTAAGAATGTTGTTGTCCCGCAATGGCTGTGGTAAAGCTCGTCTGCTTCGAGCTTTCGTATCCCGTTCGTAACCAGCAAGGTCGATCGTACTGTCGAAAGTTTGCAGGTAGCGGTCAGTCAGACTCAGTGCGGATAAGGCTGCTGTGCAGGTGTCAGCGAGTTTCGAGTCTGCGGCGGTATGTAATTGCAACAGCGTCCGTTACAATCGTGAAAAATGACTTCCGCTCACAATTCGGAACTGGCGGCTGCGTGGCAGGCGGTTCCAGACGCGTATCGCCTGCCGGAGCGCACTCCGAGCATCGCGGAGGCACGAGCATATTGTGAGCGGCTGGCGCGGAGTCATTACGAAAATTTTTCGGTTGCGACATGGTTACTGCCCAGGCGGCTGCGACAGCATTTCTACAACATCTATTCGTATTGCCGCATATCCGATGACCTTGGCGACGAAGTCGGGGACCCGCGGGCATCGCTTCTTCTGCTTGATGCCTGGGAATCGGAGTTGAATGCGTGCTATGTAGGGGATCCTCGACATCCGGTGTTCGTCGCGCTGCGGGAAACGGTTCGCGAGTTCGATATCCCCAGGCAGGAGTTTGCAAACCTGCTGACTGCTTTTCGGCAGGACCAGACAGTCACGCGCTACGAGACGTTCAATGATCTGCTCGGGTACTGCCGGTATTCGGCGAATCCCGTTGGGCACCTCGTCCTCTATCTTTGCGGATACCGCGATGCGGCGCGGCAGCAGTTGTCCGATTTCACCTGCACGGCGCTACAGCTCGCGAATTTCTGGCAGGACATCTCGGTCGATTACGGAAAGGGGCGCATCTACCTGCCGCTCGAATCGCTTCGTACTTTCGGGGTGACTGAAGAAGATATTGCCGTCCGCCGCTTTACGCCCGCATTCCGCGAGTTGATGAAGTTCGAGGTGAGCCGAGCACGTGAGTGGTTCGCGCGAGGACTACCACTGGCGGGTATGCTGGACCGGGAGCTTGCAATCGACATCGAGCTTTTCTCGCGCGGAGGACAGGCCATTCTGGATGCTATTGAGCGGCAGGACTATAACGTGCTTACCAGCCGGCCGGTCATCTCAAAACCTCGCAAGCTGTGGCTGGTGCTACGTGCCGCGGCAGGGAAGCTGATCGGATGAGCGCGTCAGCCACGATGTCCACCACCCGCGCGAATCGCACGCAACTGCGCGCTGCCTATGCAATCTGCCGTGGAATCGCGCGCAGCGCGGCGAAAAACTTCTACTACGGATTCCTCGTGCTCCCGCGTCACAAGCGCAATGCACTGAGCGCCGTTTACGCCTTCATGCGTCAGTGCGACGACATCGTTGACGACATGACACCCGGGTGCACGGTCGACGAGAAGCGCGCAAAACTGGCTGCGTGGCAGGAGTTGATGCACGCGGTGGTTGCCGGACAGCCAACTGATGATCCCGTGCTCATGGCGCTTGCGGATACGCAGCTCCGGTACGGGATTCCCCTCGATCTTCTAGACAAGCTGGTTGCGGGCACTGCGATGGATCTGAACGAGAGCCTTCCGCCGATTCAAGTCCCCAGACCGCTTAATCCTCCTCCGCCCGTGGTGTTGTACTCCAGCTTCGATGAGCTTTATCGGTACTGCTACCACGTGGCTTCGGTTGTTGGCCTGACGACGATCAAGATATTCGGGTACAAGGATGCCGCTGCCGCCGAAAAGTACGCCGAAGAGACCGGAGTAGCTTTTCAGCTGACGAACATCATCCGAGACGTAGCGGAAGATGCCGCGATCGGGCGCATCTACCTGCCCGGCGAAGACCTGGCCCGCTTTGGAATATCGCCAACTGAACTCGTTCACGGTGACGATCGGGATCGCTTGCGCCCGTTACTTGCGCTTCAGGCAGAGCGCGCTCGCGAGCTGTATCGATCTGCGGAACGCTTGCTGCCGCTCGTAGAAGAAGATTCGCGACCAGCGCTCTGGGCCCTGGTCGAAATCTACCGCCGGCTCCTCGAGCGCATCGTCGCGAACAACTACGACGTCTTCTCCGGCAGGGTGCGGCTTTCGACGGCAGAGAAGTCCTTCGTTCTTGCGAGAGGGTTGTGGCAACGGCTGATATGAGCGCCGGACGTACAGTGGCAATCGTCGGCGGAGGCCTTGCCGGCCTGGCCGCAGGTTGTGCCCTCGCCGACCGCGGCTTCAGAATTGAGTTGTTCGAGCGCAAGCCCTTCCTTGGCGGACGCGCTTCATCCTACGAGCATCCGGGGACTGGCGAGGTCATCGACAACTGCCAACACGTGCTGCTTGGCTGTTGCACGAACCTGCTCGACCTTTACGGACGCATCGGCGTAGTGGATCGCGTGCGCTGGTACGACCGGCTGACGTTTATCGAGCCGGGAGGAGCGCGCTCTCAAATCGCCCCGACCTTCCTGCCCGCCCCGCTGCACTCGGCTCCGAGTTTCTTTCGCGCAAGAGCACTGACCGTTCGTGACAAACTCTCCATCGCGCGGGCGATGCTGGCGCTTATGCCGAGGCTCCCCGCGGACGATGGGGCAGCCTCATTCGCAACCTGGCTACAGCGGCACGGACAGACCCCGGCGGCAATCTCGCGGTTTTGGCAACCTGTGCTGGTTAGCGCACTCAACGAGGAACTAGATCGAGTATCAGTCAGCAGCGCAGCATTAGTCTTTCGGGATGCATTCCTGAAATCTGCGGAAGCGGGGCGAATGGGACTGCCCGCCATGCCGCTCAGCCAGTTGTACGCACATGCAGGCGAGTACATCCGTCAGCACGGGGGCAGCGTACACCTGCGTAGTTCGGCGAATAGCGTCGCGGTTGAGCGCGACCGCGTCCGGGTATGCGTGGGCGGAGCGGAGTACTCCGTCGATTACGCAGTACTTGCAGTCCCGTTTCGCGCGCTGGATTCGCTTCTCCCGAACTCGGAACAGTTCGCGGCACTACGGCAATCCGCAAGTCACCTGGAAACCGCACCTATCACGGGAGTGCACCTGTGGTTCGACCGGCAGATCACCGAACTCGACCACGCCGTACTACTCGACCGGACGATCCAGTGGATGTTCCACAAGTCCCGGATATTAGGGCGCGACGGAAACGGCAGTTACGTGGAACTGGTAATCAGCTCATCGAAGTCGCTGGTGGAGAAGTCGCGGCAAGAGGTCCTCGAAATGGCACTCCGCGAACTGGGCGAGTTCTTTCCTGCTGTGCGCGAGGCTTCGGTAATCAAAACCGCTGTGGTGAAGGAAGTTCACGCAACGTTTGTGCCGGGTCCCGGCTCGGATCAGCACAGACCCGGGAACCGCACGGATTTTGAGCGCCTGTTCATTGCGGGGGATTGGACCGCAACCGGGTGGCCAGCGACGATGGAAGGCGCTGTCCGGAGTGGGTACATGTGTGCCGAGTCGTTGCTGACGATGGCGGGCGATTCAGGTCGAGTCCTTGTGCCTGACCTGCCGGCACGTGGGTTCATGCGGCTGTTTGCTTGATCAGGCTGCGATCAGAGCCACTCCAGCCGCAACCAGCAGGGCAGCGGCCCAGCGTCGGGCGTCCACCGCTTCTTTCAGAAAGACCTTCGCCGCCACAGCGCTGCTGATAAACGTGAGCGACGCGGAGGCGGGTGCTACAAGACTCACGTCAGCCCATGACAGCGCAAAGAGCAGGGAGAAGAATGCAGCGGCCATACAGACAAAGCCCAGGGGAAACGTGGGTGTGCGAAGTACCTGTCTTATGGTTGCCGCGAGTCCGCTGCGGCGAAACACCTCGCCCAAGTCTCCAACTCGCTTCATCGCATGTGAGATGAGTACGTCTCCTGCGGTTGAGAACGCGACGATAGCCGCGATCGCTCCCCACGTATAAACGGTTCTCACGACCGCACCTCTTCAGCCTCGCATACCGCGGACTTTTCTGACCGCTTTGTCACTTCGGGACCTCCGGCAACGAATCCCACGCCAGCGACAATCATCAGGATGCCGATCCATCGCGTCACCGGAATGCTTTCGCCGAGCCAGAAACGAGCACCGAGGGCAAGTACGACGTAGCCGATGGCTGTCGCCGGAAGTACGTAGGTCAGGTCAGCCCAGGAGAGGGCGCTGAGGTACGAGATGAAGAACGCAATAAGCAGGACGATGCCAGCAGCCACCCAGGGATTGCCTAGTGCGTGAATCAGGCGAGGCAAATCAGAGATCGAGACCTCCCCTACCTGCTTCATGCCGCGCGAGAGAAACATGTCTCCCAGCGACGCGAAGAGCATAACGCCGAGCAGGACGAGGTACTTGCGGAAGGTCACGGACTACGCCTTGCCTCCGGCCGTTGCCTGGGGAGCGTTGCGGCTTTCCTTCACGATCTTCCTGCGCTGCGCTCTGAGTTTCAGGAATGCTTTTGCTTCCTTGTAGAGGCGCTTGCGTTCTGTTGAGTCGAATGCGGCCTTCCTCACGATGCGAAACACTGCTTTGGGACGGAAGTAGTACTCGTCGTAGAACTTGTGGACGGCATCGAGGATCTCTTCCGGCGGCAGGTTCGGGTAGCGGATATGCGCGAGTTGGTGACCGCCTTCGTCAACCATGCGCGTGTTCGCAAGAAATCCATTCTGCACAACCCAGTCGAACATCTCAGTGCCGGGGTAGGCATGCGCGACGGAGACCTGGATGGTTTCGCAGTCGAGTTCCTTGGCGAAATCGATGGTTCGGCGGATGGACTCGCGCGTCTCGCCCGGCAGACCGAGAATGAAGTCCGCGTGAACCTTCAGGCCGAGGCTATGGCAGTCTTTCGTGAACTGGCGCGCGCGTTCGACGGTCGCGCCTTTCTTGATGTTCTTCAGTATCTGCGGATCACCCGACTCGTACCCGACGATGAGCAAGCGGCAACCGGCATCGCGCATGGCGCGCAGCGTCTCGTAATCGGTGGTCACGCGGGACGTGCACGACCACGTCAATTTCAGTGGCTTGAGCTTTTCGCAAAGCTCGATCGTGCGGGCTTTCTGGATGTTGAAGGTGTCGTCGTCGAAGAAAAATTCCTTTACCGACGGCCAGTACTCTTTCGCCTTGGCCATCTCGCGAACGACAGCATCGGTCGAGCGCTTGCGCCAAGGATGTCCGCTCAACGTCTGAGGCCACAGGCAGAACGTACACTGAGCAGGGCACCCGCGCGTCGTGTATAGCGCCACGAACGGATGCATAAGGAAGGGTACGTTGTAGCGAGTGACGTCGAGATCGCGGCGGTAAACGTCAACCACGTCGGGCAGGGCGTCGAGGTCCGCAACCGGTGGACGATCGGGGTTGTGTACGATTGAGCCGTTGTTGCGGTACGACACACCGAGAATCTGATCGAGCGGCTTGCCCTGTGCGAACTCGACGGTGGCATAGTCGAACTCGCGGCGCACGATAAAGTCGATTGCCGCCGCGTCACGTAAGACCTTTTCCGGCATGACGGTGACGTGCGGTCCGACGAAACAGATCTTCAAGGCGGGATGTGCATCCTTGAGCGCCTGCGCGAGTTTCACATCGCCTTCGAAGCCCGGAGTGCTGGTGAACAGCACGAGAAAGTCGTAGTCTTTTGCGATCCGGATCGTGTCTTCGAACGAGACGTGGTGCGGGGGCGCATCCAGCAGGCGCGAACCCTCCAGCATGCCAGCCGGATAAGCGAGCCAGACCGGATACCAGTAGGACTCAATTTCCCGTGTTGCTGGCCAGCGCGAACTTGCGCCGCCATCGTAATTTTCGAACGAGGGCGGATTCAGAAAGAGAGTTCTGAGCACACTCATGCCGCATTCATGGTAGCAGAAACATCAGGTGCTTACTGTGCGCAACGGCGAACTGCGCACTGCCGCCATCGAGTGGTACGTGGTAGCCGTTCAACGCAGACCCGCCCAGCTTCGTAGATCTCCAGTGACACTGAGCAACTGAACTCGCGCTTTCTCGAGTTCGAACAGCGTGTCCACCGCGGCTGCCTGCCGATCGATAGCCTGGATGCGCGCATTTTGGACATCGATGATCGTGCCCTGACCGGCTTCATTGCGCTCGCGAACGGCTTCGAAGTCGGTCTGCGCAACTTCGTACTCCAACTGCGCGACTTCACGTGCGCTGGCAAGTTGCTCCACCGCACTGCGAATGCGCAGTGTCTCGTTGGCAACCTGGTGACGCGCGGCCTCCGCCTGTTTCAGTGCCCTAAGCGCCTCCGCGTCTGCGGCTTCAGCTTCGGCTTTTTCCACCCCGTTCAGGAAGCCGAAACGAATTTGAACGCCAAACGTTGCGTTGTTGCGCTGGAACTTCTGGAAGAACTCATCGTAGTTGTTGAACTTGCTGAACAGGCCATAGGTCCCAACGAGATCCACCGCAGGCAGCAGTTGCTTGTGTTCGCCTTTCGCCCGATGAGCTTTTGCCTTCGCCTGTTCGTCTGCAATGCGAACTTCCGGACTGTTCTCGATTGCTCGACTAACGGAGATGCGCTGTTCTTCAAGTTCCGGGAAAGCAGGGATGGATGTGCCGTCGGTTTCGATGGAGTCGGCGCTCAAGCGCGTCAGTTGTGCCAGCCGCTCGCGCAGCATCCTGGATGCTGACTCCGCCTCGGTCAGCCGCATGCGCGCACGTGCCGCCACAAGGGCCGCCTTTTTCACGTCTGCCTGGCTTGCAAGCCCCTCTGCCGCACGTTCCCGCATGATGGTCTCATTGCGCGCAGCCTCGGATGCGAAGTCATGAACGGCCTGAATTTTCTCGGTATTCCTCTGCAACTGGATGTAGGCGATTGCCGCTTCAAGCGCCGCCTGTGTGCGCTGGTTTTCCGTGCTTATCGAACTGGCATTCCACTCACTCCGTGCTGACCGTATAAACTCCCGCTGTGCCGGATTCCATAGAAGTGACTGGGAATTGACGTTGAAGATCGATGGACCGGAACCACCGATGCTCATCGGGTATCCATAGCTGGCCGCCAGTCCCGACCCGAAGTACACCTGCGGAATGTACGCACTCCTGGCCTGGTGGTAGCTCTTCTGAGCCATCTTCTCGCCTGCAAGCGCGATGCCTACGCTGGTTGCGTTATTCATGGCCAGTTCAACGACGCGTTGAAAAGCAAGTTTCTCGGCATGAGCGGCGCAAGTGGAAACAAGTAGCGCAGCCGCAACAATAAAGTTCCGTAGCGGCAGAATTATCATGGCATCACCTTCGCGGGTGTAAGCGACGAAACTACAACTCGTTAAAGCTTTGCGGGCCCGAGGGTCACTGCACGCGCTTGAGCGCCTGCTGCGCTTTGGAAAATCCGCTCGCGAGGGCAAGGGAAGCGCGGTACTGTTTCGCCGCACCCTGCCTGTCTCCCTGTTTTTCCAGCAGAGTTCCGAGCGTGTAATGCGCACGGAAGACCGGGGCGTCCTCGCTGTGAACGCCACGCTCGATGTACTCACGAAGGAGTTGCGCGGCGTAGGAGAAGTTCCGCCCCGCCCGCAACAGGATCTCGGCTGCATCGACCAGGACTGCATCTTTGCGCCCAGCGACTGCCTTCTGGATAGCGGCTTCCATTTCGGCAAAGCGCGACCGCGCCCGATAGAACGACGCAAGGTTCAGCCAGTACTGAGGGGCTTTTTCATTCCCCCGCTCCACGGCCAGCTTCAGTTGCCGTTCCGCTTCGTCGTATTTCTTGTCTTTCACTGCAATGCGCGCCAGCAGATAGTGACCGCTTGAGGGCGAGAGCTTCGTGATGGCTTCGGCTTGCGTTCTCGCCTTGTCGATGCCTCCGCCCACGACGCCCGGCGCTTCTACGTAGTACTCCGCTAAATCAGACCGGGCCTGCACGCTTGAGCTGTCAAGCTGAACGGCGCGTTCGAACTGCTCGCGCACCTTGCCGGCGAGCTTCATTGCCCTGAGAAAATTGCTGTTCGAGGCTTTCTCGCCGTAGGCACGGCCGAGCCACATGTGCGTGGCGCTGTCGTTCGGACGAAGAGATGTAGCTCGCTCGAAGGCCTCGATCGAGTCATCCCATCGTTCGATGTAGTAGTTCGCTCGACCGAGTACCAGCCACGCGTCTGCATCGTTTGGGTTCTGCTGAGTGCGGCCGCGCGCCGCCGCAATCGCCTGGTCGATGCGCCCTTCTCGCAAAAGGTCCTGCGGAGTCGCTGCAAACGACGATGCGACCAGCCCAGCCAATGCCAGCAAGACTGTGGCGAGTCTCATCATCGCTGGACAACCTGCACGGCCAGGCCGTCTCGGAGAGGCTGGTTGGTGGTGGACCCCAGTACGACCGGCACGTTTTCGGGCAGTCCGGACCTAATCTCTACACTCGTCAGGTTCGATATGCCGGTCTGCACTTCATGCGCCTTCAGCCTGCCGTCCACGACCTCATAAACATGCTTCGCGCCATTGTGCTGATGGACGGCTTCGCGGGGGGCTACGATCGCATTTTCGCGTTGCGCCGTGATTATCGTTACGCCAACGTTCACGTTCGGCAGCAGCTTGAGATCCGGGTTCGCGATAGTGCAGGTGATCTCCCCTACGTTGCGGGCTCCGCGCTGAACAACCGTGGTGGGGACGCGCGTCAGCGTGCCTTCCCATACCCGTCCGGGTATTGCGTCCCACGTAACGCGCACCTTTTGGCCCGGAGCGAGCCGGCCGATTTCAGGCTCATCGACGAACGCGCGTACCTGAACCGTGCTCAGGTCTGCCACGCCCACAAGCAGCGTTCCAGCGCTCACAAACTGGCCGGGACGTACCGGTAACGCGTAAACCATGCCTGCACGGGAAGCACGGATGTTGGTCCCCCTCAGCAACTCGTTCGCCGCCGCGATTGCGCCGCGCGCTTCGCTGGCCTGTGCCTGTGCGCGCTGCAGGTCCGGGTTGTTGCCTCCGCCCACGCGCTGTTCGAGGACGCGAATGTCGGCTTCGGCGGCTCGGACGCGCGTTCGAGCCTGCTGTACTTCAGCCGCAGATGCGGCGCCCTTCTGCTGGAGACGCTCGAGCGCCTGAAGGTTACGCTGGGCAGCTTCGAGTTCAACGCGAGCCTTGTCGAGTTGCGTTTCGTTCGCGGTTCCGCCCGTTTTCGCGGCGCGTATCTGTGCCTCCGCTGCCATTAGGGCGGCTTGCGCTCGAGTAGCTTCGGCGCGGGCCTGGTAATCCTCCAGTTGCACAAGCAACTGGCCAGCCCTTACCCGGTCCCCGGGTTGGACGAGCACTCGGCGCACCGATGTAGGCGCGGGAGCGTGTGCCCGGAAATCTTCCAGCGCCTCGACTGTGCCATTTGTAGATATGGCTGAGGTGATGGTGGCGCGCTCGGCTGTCGCCACTCGTACCGGCACCTCTCGGCGGCGCGTCATCAGGAGCAGCGCCGCCAGTGCGATCACGGCGATGACTACCAAGACGAACAGCCGAACTCTGTTTCGCGGTGGCTGTGGCTCCGCCCGCCGGTCGAGTCGTGGAGCTGTGACGCTTACGTTTGTATCAGTCGCCATAAGAACTTGGAAGTATAGCTGTTAGCGGCGAAGTGCAGCCAGCGGCCGTCCGCTAAAGCTACTCTAGGCTAAACCCTCCGGAACGCCTCGTGTTGCGGTGTTCAGGCCTATCGTCCCGTCCGTACTATCGCCATCCGTGTGGATTTCATCTGATTGTCCATAGCACATGTTATGGCCCTGATACGAAAATTCAGCTGGTCGAGAGTGCGTGTCGGCCAGGTCCTCTCTAACGCCTGGAACGACATCATGAACAACCACATCATGGCGTTGGCTGCGGGACTCTCGTACTACTTCGTGCTCTCGCTCTTTCCGCTGCTGATCATGGCGGCTGCACTGGTGGGCTATCTGCCCATCCCCAACCTGTTTGACCAGATCCTGAACTGGATGGCCGGGTTTGTTCCGCCCGAGAGCATGGCGCTGGTGCGTGAGGTGGTGGCCAGCATCATCTCGCCGCAGCGCGGGGGGCTGGTGACGTTCGGCTTCCTGGGCACGGTGTGGGTAGCGTCAAGCGGCGTTGCAGCCATGATCGAGGCATTGAACGTCACCTACGACGTTCCGGAGACACGTCCGTTCTGGAAGACGCGGCTTCAGGCGATCGTCATGACCATCGTGCTTGGGGGGCTGATGGTCACTGCACTGGCCTTCATGATTGTCGGTCCGCAGTTCGGCGCGTGGCTGGCAGGCAAACTTCACCTCAGTCCCGTGTGGGTTGTTATCTGGCCGTACCTGCGGTGGGGTGCGTCTGTGGCGTCGGTGGTGCTCGCAGTGGAAATCCTGTTCTTCTGGGCGCCGAACGTGAAGCAGCGCTTCTGGGCGACGCTGCCCGGCGCAATCATAGGCGTCGGCGCATGGCTGGGGCTTTCCTATCTGCTGAGCATCTACTTTCAGAACTTCGCCAACTACAACAAGACCTACGGCGCGCTCGGTGCGGCCATGGCGTTGATGGTATGGCTTTACTGGAGTTCGTTCGCGATTCTCATCGGAGCAGAGATCAACGGAGAACTGCTTAAGGCGGGTGGTGCCGGCACGCTGGAGTTGAAGCACAAGCCACCGCAGTCCGTTAAGCCGCGGCCAGCCTGGGAGGAGAGGGAAGAGCGGGTTGCCTGAGGAACGCGGGGCCGAGCGGTTGCTAGAATGGTTGTATGACGCAACGGACCGGATATACAGAAGACCACGCGGCGGCGGGCCTCGACGCGAACTTTCCTGAAATCGATACCTGGCCGAACCAGTTTCCCGCCTACGAGATCGTCATCGACGTGCCGGAGTTTACATCGGTGTGCCCGAAGACGGGTCTGCCGGATTTCGGCGTGCTTTCGATTCGCTACATGCCAGACAAAAAGTGTCTGGAGCTGAAGTCGCTGAAGGAATACCTGTTCTGCTACCGAAATCTCGGCATTTTTCAGGAGAACATCGTCAACCGCGTGCTGGAAGACGTTGTGCGTGCCACCGAACCCGTATGGGCCGAGGTTAAGGGGGACTTTCGTCCGCGTGGCGGTATCGGAACGGTAGTGGTGGCACGTTATCCCCGACCGGAAGTTCCGAAGCACTAGGGTTCCGCTGGATCAATCCGTCTGCGGTTCATGTCCAAATGACAACAAAAGCCGCTGAGGTTGCAGTAGAGCCGTTTCGCAAGAACGAGCGACGCACCATCTTCGGCTGGTGCATGTACGACTGGGCCAACTCGGCGTACATGAACACCGTCGCCGTCGTGCTGCTCCCCGTTTATTTCGCACAGGTCGTGGTTGGACATGGCGGTGCGCGAATCGGCGGCACCGTTTATGCCGCGGATACGCTCTGGGCCTTCATGATCGCGACGGCTGCCATTCTGGCTTTCCTGACCGCTCCGGTGCTGGGCGCAGTGGCTGACTTCTCGTCGGCGAAGAAGCGGTTCCTGCTGGCGTTCGCATACAGCGGTGCGTTGTTCACCATGCTGGTCAGTACATCGGGGCAAGGCGATGTGCTGCGGACGATGGTGATCTTCCTGGGCACACAGTTCTGCTTCGTTAGCGCGAATGTCTTCTACGATGCCTTCCTTCCGCAGATTGCAACCGACGAGCAGACCGACCGAGTTTCAGCCCGTGGATACGCGTTCGGGTACTTCGGTGGCGGTCTCCACTGTGCTCTCGCACTGGCACTCGTCGCAGGACACGAGAAGGTAGGAATTTCGCAGCAGACGGCCGTGCAGATCGGGCTGGCTTCGGCCGCAGTCTGGTGGGCTGGCTTCGCCTTGTTCACGGCGAAGTACCTGCGTGAACCCGGCGTTCGCGCTGCCGGGAGAAAGCTCTCGCCGCTCGGTTACGCGAAGGTTGGCGTCACTCGTACTCTAGGGACGATCAGGAAGGTGAGCCGGTTCCGGCATCTGGCGCTGTTTCTCCTCGCGTTCATGCTGTACGACGACGGCATCCAGACGGTCATCCTGATGGCAACAGCCTACGGGACGGTCGAGCTCGGTCTGCCGGCGTGGGCGTTGATGCTGACCGTGCTGCTGATTCAATTCGTGGCGACCGGAGGGGCACTCCTGTTCGGACGCATCGCGGGGAAGATTGGAACGAAGAGGACGATCATTTTCGCGCTGATGATCTGGACCGGGGTGGTGGTTTACGCGTACTTCATCCGCACGATGACCGAGTTCTTTGCGCTTGGGATGCTGGTCGGGCTGGTGATGGGCGGTTCGCAGGCGCTGAGCAGGTCGTTTTACGCGTCGATGGTTCCGGAAGAAGCCAGCGCCGAGTTCTTCGGGTTCTACACGGTCTTCAGCAAGTTCTCGGCAATCTGGGGACCGCTGGCGTTTGCGGCAATCAAACATCTCGCGGGTTCGTCGCGACTGGCGATCGTTTCCATCGCGATCTTCTTCATCGTAGGGATGATCCTCCTGTCATTCGTGAACGAGCAGAAGGCTCGTGAGGCCCGGGCCAGCGGCGCGTTCTAGATCCACCCTGTAGTGGTCCAGTCCTGAGCGACTCAGGACTACTGCGTCGCCTTCTCATCGGCGGTGCGTGCCGGCCCTACAGGCGTGAAGTTCCGCAGCGTCTCTTCCTGCTGTTCACGAAGTTCCTTGAGTGGGTACACGGTGCCGCGCCAGACCACGCCTCCGTGCCGGAAGGCCAGGATCATCGAGCGAATCAGGGTGTAGATCATCACCAGGGTGCTGATCGGGTGCAGGTAGAAATACGCCCACGAGATGCGCAGAGAGCGACTCACCCCGAAGTAGAGCGCGGCCATCGCGAGCAGGGCGAGTACGTAGGGGAGTTTCGCCCAGCCGCTCGCGAACCAGAGTCCGAGGAACGGGGCCAGGTTCAGGATGGAGAGCAGGAACACGGCGCCGAGTGTGCGGCCGATGCGGTACTGCATGGTGGAGAAGAAGTTCTTGTCGAAGTTGGAGATTACCTGTGACGTGCCGCTGGCCCACTTGAGGGAGATGAGTTCCTGGCCGAGTCCGCAGCGTTGGTTGTATCCGCGTCGTTTGACGACCTCGCCCAGCATCATGTCGTCGAGCACAGCCAGGCGCAGAGCCGAGTAGGTCCCGAGTTCCTGGTACGTGCTGCGGCGGATAAGGTTGAACGCGCCGATGCCGATGCTGTCGCGAGTCTTCGGGTTGGAGACTTTCCAGGGCCGGTGGCCGAAGACGAAGAGCAGTTGAAAAAAACTGAACAGCGCGCGCTCGCCGACTGTGTGCGTCTCAAGTTGGGGTAACAGGACGAAGTGGTCGGCGCGAGTGCGCCGGACGCTCGACATGACGCGGCGCAGCGTGTCGGGCCGGAAGACGATGTCGGCATCGGTGAAGAGAAGCCAGTCGGCGTCGGTCTGCCGAGCGGCGAGCCACATGGCGTGCGTCTTGCCGAGCCATCCGTCCGGGAGCGCATCGACGTGGATGACACGCAGGCGGTTGCAGCGGGCGGCGAATTCGTCGAGAACGGTCCCGGTTGCGTCGGTGGACCGGTCGTTGACGGCGACGATCTCGAGTCGAGGGTAGTCGAGGGCCAGCAGGGAGGCCATCGCCCGGGGTAGCTGCGCGGCTTCGTTGCGGGCCGGGACGATAACAGCGATGCGCGGACACTCGGAGTCAGGCAGCGGCGGCTCGGCAGCGATGTCCGGAACCAGCTTGCGGCCGCTGACTGCGTCACGAACGCGGTCCAGCCAGATGAGCGCCAGAATTACACCAAGGATGAGCAACGCGGTCTGCATCCTGGGGTATACCCCCTCCCCCATACCCGATCTACTGAAATCAGCGACTTACGCGGAATAAGGCGCTAAGTCTATGATCTGAGGCTACTTGGAAGCAAAGTATTGAAACGACGGTTCTTCAACCCACATCTGCCAACGGCGGGCAGAATGTGGGGCCGGAGCTAGAAGCAAACCACTCCCACACTTCTAGTGTAGCGGATGAGAGTGGGCGGTTGTGACAGGCGTAAGTGGCTCAAGGGCTATGAGTTGCCGATGAGCGGGGGTTGACAGCAAGTTTTCAAGTTCCGGTTTGCGTATCGGCTACGCGGATCGGGAATTTGCCGCTAATGGACGCTGAGGAACGCTGACATGCAATGGAGGGGCAGGACGGGGCAGAGCCTCGTCCCCATTCATCCCATTCATGCTGTGCTCCTAGTCCGGTTCCTGCTCGCCGGAGGTAGTTGGACGTGGACGAGTTTGGCGTGTGCGCTTATTGTCTGCGTCCTGGTGCGAGAACTTGCCTGCGCTGTAGTTGCCCCTGCGTTCCACGTCGAGGTTCTTCGGGGCGGGCGGAATCTTGGCGGATTCGCCTTTCAACTGACGCGCGTCGATGAGGACGATTTCTGCGCGTCCGCGATACTCCTTGATGGTGCCGTGAATTTCGATTGTCTTGCCTTCAAGCTGCGTGACGTCGCCTACGTCGCGGAGGTCCTTGGGGAAGACCACAACCGTAAAGGGGCAGTTGCGATAGTCGTCGCAGAAATTCAGGAAGTAGGTTCCGCTGCGAGGGCTCTGCGAAACTTTCACCACCTTGCCGGTTACGCATGTGGTCTTGCCGATGTTTTCGGGCGCTTTGTCGAAGGGGATGCATTCGGCGGCGGCCGAAGAAGCGAGGATAAGGACAGCGAGCAGGAGTTTCATTGCAGAACACAGTTTCAAGTTTCAGGTCCCAAGTTTCAAGCGTTTCGGCTCTGCGAATTCTAGGCCGCTGATGGACGCTGAGAAGCGCTGACGGGGTCTTCAGTCCCACATAGCTCCGCCTTCGGCTGCGCAAATGTGGGCCAGATAGCTGAGGACGGACATGCCTGCGAACCGCGGCAAGTCAATATGTGCCGACGAGTCACGCAGCTACGCTGGGCCGCCCGCGTTGTTGTTTCCCGTCAAGACACGTAGCTGGTGTGAGGCGGCATCGTCTGCCAGGACGAGAAGAACGTCTCCAGGGAGGAGTTCCGTGTCGCCTTTGGGGACGACGAACTCGCTGCCGCGGCTCATCAGCGTGATCAGCGCGCTCTTGGGCAAACCGAGGTCAACGATGCGTTTGCCGGCAGCGGCAGAGTCGGGCATGACCTCCAACTCCATCAGGTCGCTCTTGATGCCGTGAGTGGGATTGAACTCGATGGGATAAGCGCGCACCGGCACAAGCGGAGCCGCGACTCCGGTTAACCGTGCGACGGTCGGTATGGTGGCCGCCTGCACCACAAGCGACAAAAGCGCTGTGAAGAAAACGACATTGAACATAAAGTGTGCGCGTTCGAGTCCGGCGACCAGTGCAAACGTTGCGAGGACGATAGGCACGGCGCCGCGCAGACCGGCCCAGGAGATGAACAACTTCTCTTTCCAGTTGAAACGCGTGTATGCCAAGGCAACGAACACGCTGGCGGGTCGAGCAACGAAAACAAGGAAGGCCGAAACAGCGATGCCGGCAAGGCTCACCCGTATCAACTGCGACGGAAATACCAACAGGCCAAGCGTGAGGAACACAACAATCTGCATGACCCACGCCAGCGCGTCGTGAAAGAGGCGCAAGCTGCGGCGGTGGACGAAGTAGGCGTTCCCGAGCACGATGCCGGCAAGGTATATGGCGAGGAACCCGCTCCCGCGTAGGGCGGAGGAAAGCCCGAAGGTGAGTAGTGCCAGAGCCAGGGACAAGACCGGGTACAGGCCTTCCCATTCGAGCCGTATTCGGTTGATGCCGAAGAGCATCAGCCTGCCGAAGGCATAACCTGCAACGGCGCCGACGGCCAATTGCATAAGCGTATTGCCGAGCACGGGCGCCAGCGGCAGTCCCTCGGCGCCTATGAGTTGAATGACAGAAAGGGTGAGCAGGACCGCAACGGGATCGTTGCTGCCGGATTCGAACTCGATGACGCGCTGGACGTCGTTCTTAAGGCCAATGCCTTGCGACCGCAGCACGGTGAACACGGCGGCCGCATCCGTGGACGATACCACTGAGCCGAGAAGCAGAGCTTCTTTGTAAGAGAGCTGCAGGGCATAGTGGCAAAACAACATCATGATGGCCGCGCTGACTAAGACCCCGGCGGTGGCCAGGCTCAGTCCGGGAGCAAGGACAGGGCGTACTTGGTGCCACTTGGTTTCGAGTCCGGCGGCGAAGAGGATGAACAGTAGCGCGATGGTGCCGACCCATTGCGCCATTAGAGCGTCGTCGAAGTAAATGCCGCCAATTCCTTCCGACCCCGCCAGTATTCCGAGGAGTACGAACAGGACGAGCGACGGGATGCGAAGGCGCACCGCTGCCTTGCTGGCGAGAACGCTCGCGATGAGGAGCCCAGCGACAACAATGGATACGTGCTCGACCCGCATGCGTATCAGCTTACAGCGTTCAGCCGACAGCTTACAGCTTACAGGCGCAGTGGGCAGAAACAGGGAGATAGCAATCAGCACTTAGCAGTCAGCAATCGGTAGGCTGGCGTGGAGCCGCAGCCTCGAAATAGGGACACGGGAAGAGGGAATGGAGTGAGCGGCTGATTCAGGCGAGGAAAGATGCTCGTGGCGCGCGTTGGCGCGGGACGCCGTCCTGTGGGCGGCGCCCTGCGTGATCGCGGAACTATTTGCTGGCGAAAGCGGCGACGGCGCTGGCCTCGTCGTCCTTCACGTCAAACACTGTGTAGAGCTTGGTGATCTGGAGCAGATCACGCACTTTCTTCGTGAGATTGAGCAGCTTCAACTCGCCGCCCTGATTGCGGACGCTCGTGAATGCGCTGACAAGTTCACCGATGCCGGAGCTATCGATATAGGAAACTTCGGCGAGGTTGAGAACGATGTTCTTCTGGCCCTTACCTACGAGGTCCTTGACGGCGTCACGGAGAATGACGCTTCCTTCGCCCAGCGTGATGCGGCCGCTGAGGTCGACAATCGTGACGCCATCGACGTGGCGCGAGGTGGCTTTCATCGTCACTTTGAATTCTCCTTGGCGTCGGCGGCGCTGCCGCGGACGTGCTTTATGAGGGTGATTTCCGTGCCTGGCTCGAGAGGACGGATGCGTACCTCATCCATGAAAGAGCGAATGAGAAATATACCGCGCCCTGACGTTTTCAGGAGGTTCTCCGGGGCGAGCGGGTCCGGGATGCTGTTCTGATTGAGCCCAACCCCCTCGTCGGTGACGGTGATGACCAGCGCATCGCCGTTCTGCTCGAAAGCCAGCCTGACCTTCTTGTTCGAGTCGTATTTGTTGCCGTGCAGCACGGCGTTCACGGTGGCTTCGCGCACCGCCATGGAGATCTGGTCGGCGGTGTCGCGATCAAACCCAGCTTGCTGCGCGATTTTCGACGCTGTCTCCTCGGCCTGGTTGACCGTTGCCAAGGTTGACTCCAGCGTGTACGAGACCCGATTTATGGTCATCTGCGGTTTCGTCGTGCCCGGAAGCTCCGCCGATCAGGGCCCAAGTACACGACGGTAGCTTATGTCCTTCAGGACTAAGGTAGTTTGCCGTTTTGTGAGATGCATTGTCAACGCACAGCGAAAAAGGAGCGAATTACCGAGCTGATTTTGGTCGTACGCCGCGGCCAGAGTGCCGGCGTACAATCCCGAGATCATGCAAACTCTGGTCCGTATTTACAAGGTCGCGCGGTGGTTCGCGCTGCTCGCGTTGATTGTGGTGATCGTTCTCGCCATACAGAAGCCCGCGCTGCCGACGCCGCAATCCGCAGAAGAACAGAAGGCCAACCTGCAGGAATTCGAGGCCAAACTGCGCGACCTCGAAGTCCGTATGCAGACGGGACAGGGCGGCGAAGCCTTGCAGTTGAGCGAACCAGAAGTGAACGCGGCACTTGCAAACTCGGTTGAGACTGCCCGGGCGACCGCTGCTGCCGAGTCGAGTGAGGCGCCGGAGGTGAAGGACTGGCGCGTCTCGTTTGGCGAGGACGAGGTAACCGGCTATCTGACCACTGAACTCTACGGCAAAGAAGTTTGCGTGACGGTCAGCGGGCGACTGGGCGCAGAGGATGGGTATGCCACCTTTACGCCTACTGGGTTCAAGGTGGGCGATTTGAGCGTGCCAGTTTCCATGGTCGAGCCCGCACTCCAGAAGAAATTGGCGGAACCGGAGACCCACGAGAAGCTGCGCCTGCCGGAGTTTGTGGGCGATCTGCGAGTCGAGAAAGGTCAGTTGGTAATAACGCCGCGGTAGCAGTAGACTGCAAGCGAATGTCCACCAATGTCGCACTAACGGAACTGCTGGCCGTACCGGTGTATGACGCGACCGGCGCGCGCGTGGGAAAGGTGCGCGAGGTGGCGCTCGTCCCTCAGGAGGACTCGCAGCGCGTCTCGGCGCTGGTGGTGCGCACGCGCGCTGGCGACAGGCTGCTGAGCACGAAGGCAGTTACTGTGCTGGACGAGATTGTTCGAGCAGAGACGCCTCTGTCGGAATGGACGCGCTATGCGGGCTCCGAGGGCATGCTGCTGCTTGAGCGCGACCTGTTGGACCAGCAGATTATCGATGTGAATGGGCGCAAGGTCGTGCGCGTGAACGACGTCGAATTCCATCGCGAGTTGGACAACGGACACATCGGGCTGCGGATTGGCGCGGTTGACGTCGGAGGGCAGGGGGCGGTCCGACGATTGCTG
>Ga0196976_1000746_pt1 | contig 18735 bp, 14 predicted proteins | sample S3v_513CmetaG_FD_148644 | JGI IMG/M metagenome (GOLD analysis project Ga0196976, IMG submission 148644) | Soil microbial communities from Anza Borrego desert, Southern California, United States - S3+v_5-13C | ecosystem: Environmental > Terrestrial > Soil > Desert | place: USA: California...
TCGACGAAGGCGCCGGAGGTCGAGGTTCCTACAGCAGGAGAGAATGTGGTTGCCAGTGCGTCCACAAGCATGGGACGTTCGATCTGTGGGAGATTGCCGTTCGCATCCAGAAATCCTGCCCGCGCCGACAGTCCGATCAGCGTTCCCATTGTGTCCACAAAAGCCATGATGAAGATGGTGAGCACGATGGGAAACGCTGCAAAGGTAAGTGCGCCACGAATGTCGATCTGCCACACGATAGGCGCGACGCTCGGCGGCAGGCTCACGAGTGAATCCGGTGCGGGCGCCACGCCGGAGACGAAGGCAGCCACGGCCGTTACAACGATTCCGACGAGGATTGCTCCGGGGAACTTTCGGATTATCAGGAAGCTGATCACCAGGAATCCGAAGATTGCGACCAGAACGGGTGCCGAGGTTAGCGCACCGGTGCGGACGGGTGCGCCGGGAGTGCCGAGCGTCACAATGCCAGTCTGGTTCAGGCCGATAAACGTCAGGAACAGGCCGATCCCCACGGCGAAGCTGTATCGTAGCGACAGCGGCACGGCTTGGACTACCCAGGTCCGGAGTCTGAGTACCGTGAGCAATATGAAGAAGATGCCGGCGATGAAGACGGCGGCGAGGGCGGTCTGCCACTTGAAGCCGAGCGCCTGGCACACGGTGAAGGCGATGAACGCGTTCTCGCCCATGTAAGGCGCTATGGCGAACGGCCGGTTGGCGTAAAGGCCCATCAGCACACATCCGAAAATGGCAGCCAATATTGTGGCGACCATGGAGGGCTCGGGCGGAATGCCGGCAACTTTCAAAATGGCGGGGTTCACAACCACGATGTAAGACATGGTTGTGAACGTCGTGAGTCCGGCAACGACCTCGCGGCTTACGGAAGTGCCACGCTCGGTTAGCCGAAAGAAGCGGTCGAGTTGATGTCTCAATCTGTTCCTGTCCGTGGAAGGGGCTGAGCGAAGTTGCATTGTAAATGCTGGGGCTATCGCACTGCGTGAGAAGTAAAAAGCCCCGCATTGCGTGCGGGGCTTTGGCGAAACGAAAGCCGATTTCAATCACCGGTGGCGCGCATGCGCGGGAACTCTTCTTTGGACTGAAGCGGTGCTTCGCGTTTCTGCTCCGGCAATCCGAGTGGGAGCCGCCAATCTCTCGCCGATGCATGTCCTGCGCGCACCCAGCCTATGCGAGTCAGCATCGATCCGGTGATGCTAGACCAGGCGGCGGTGCGTCGCAGTTTACGCGAACGACTCGAGCCGGAGCTGCCTGCAATTAGTCGGAGCACCAGAGGAAGCGGTCCGCTGAGCACACCACCCAGGCGCGTGATCCAGCCGTTTGCGCCGTGCTTGAGAGGTTCATTGACGCGCGGGTCGCGCCGCAACTCGAGGTGGTAACCCTCGTAGGTCTCCATGGAGCAGGCGCCGATTCCGAGCAGGTTCAGAGCGCGGCTATCCTCGTTGCCAAGCAGTTCAAGGATGGACACCGCGGAGTTCAGGCCAGACATGCCGAAGTGGAGTGGAAGCGTGGCGATATTGTGGTTCCAGACGGGGATCACTGTGGAACCGATCAGCACGCCAGTGTAATTGGAAAAGGGAAGCCCGAAGGCTGCCGACATTGTTTCAGCAATATTGCCCAGGATGCGCACTGGACGAAGGTCTAGTTTGTCATTTGCGAACTGCGCGAAGGCGGCAGCACCAGAGACTGTGCCGAAGGCTGCGAGTATCCACGCACCGACTGACATCGGACTCTGCTTCTTAAAGACGCGAAGCATCGCCAAGAAACGCTCTGGTCGGCCGAGGTCTGAGATCAGCAGGGCGCTGGATAAAGCGGCGCCTCCAGCCGCGATGTATCGTGCTTCACGAGCGATTTTCGCGTCAGCGCCCGTGAGGTTTGCGACTGCGCCGATCACGGCCGCGGACCCGGCTGCTCCTCCAACGAAAAAGTAGACCGGCACCTCCCACTTCCATTGCGGCTGTTTGAGCAGCGGGATGCCGTAGTAACCGGTCTCGGGCGAGGCCATCGGGAACGGCGCTCCGGGTACGCGTACACCGGGTGCGCTTACGCGCCCTTTGGACTCCGCCTCGCGACGGATTTCAATCAGCCGCGCTTCGCTGGCGATGTCCGGCTTGCGATGACCGGGAGTGAAAGTCGGGCCCTGAGAGTGCAATGGGTTGTTGCTCATCTGCGTCCCGCTCCAAGGAATGCCAGCAAACTGCCGGCCAATAGCATGCCTGCTGCAACTGCAGACGACCTCCACCCTACCTCCACGTAAGCCGTGGGTGCGACAGGATTCGGAGGCAGATTGTAGGCGCGCTCGTCGCCACGGACGATGAAGAACGCGTGAAGTCCGTCCACGTTGGTGTGCGTGGGGTCGTAGATCTTGGCGTCGTCCATTCCGCGGCCATGCAGTTCCCGGACGCGCTCCTGCGCGCGAAGCCTGAGATCGTTGATTTCTCCGAACTTGATCGACTCGGTTGGACAGGCTTTTGCGCACGCGGGTGTCAACCCTTCCTTCTGCCGGTCGTAACAGAACGTGCACTTGAACGCGCGACCGTCTTTCTCGTTTCGCTGCACCACGCCAAACGGACAACTGACGACACAATACGAGCAGCCATTGCAGACATCAGGCTGCACGTAAACTGTGCCGAATTCAGTTCTGACGATAGAGCCCGTAGGGCAGGCTTCAAGGCAGCCCGCGAGTTCGCAGTGCTTGCAGACGTCTGACGAGAACACCCACGACGCGACATCAGGGGCGTTGCCGCCCATGCCGAGTTCCGGAGGCGCTTCCACAAACTTCACGTGTCGCCACGTGGAATGTCCGACGGCGCCGGTATTGTCGTAACTGAATCCGGTCCAATTCAGTCCGTCATCGGCGACGTGGTTCCATTCTTTGCAGGCGACTTCGCAGGCCTTGCATCCTATGCACAACGTCGAGTCGGTAAGGAACGCGGTGGTGGGTCTGGTGGCACTCATGCGGTCTCTCCCATTTGCGCTTTCCATTGCGACAGCGCGGCTGCCCCGGATTGTCTGCGCCCGGGCGTCACGTTGCACAGCAGCGACTTGGTTTCCATGATGCGCACGTTTGGTTCTTCCGATATGGCGAGCAGGTCATTGACCACGTCACCTTTCGCCAGGCCGCTCGGTCCCCAGTGATAGGGGAGCCCGACCTGGTGGAGGGTTCGTCCCTGCACCCATAGCGGACGCATGCGAGCCGTGATCAACACGCGCGCCTCAACGATGCCACGAGGAGTCGTGATGACGGCAAACTCGCCATGGTTGAGGTCGAGTTCCGCTGCGAGTTCCGGTGAGATTTCGCAGAACAGCTCAGGCTGCAACTCCGCGAGATGCGGAAGTGTGCGGCTCATGCCGCCCGCAGTGTGGTGCTCCGTAAGCCGGTAGGTAGTCAGTACATACGGGAAACGACTATCGCCGATGTAAGCATAGTTATTGTCGGGGCGAATCTTCTTGTCAGTAGGAGGATTCGTATCGTGCTGGCCCGGGTGGAGCGGGTTACGGAACGGCGATTCAAGGGGTTCGTAATGCGTAGGCAGAGGTCCATCTTTCAACCCGCTGCTGACCCAGATCCAACCCATGCCGTCTGGATGCAAGACGAAAGGCTTGTCGCCGGGAATCGCGTCCATGCCTTCGGCGTCGGGAGCGGGCTCATAATCGGGCGGAGTCTTCAAGCTGAAGTCAGGCCGATCGAGACCAGTCCACTCGCGTTTGTCCTCATCCCACCAAACGAGTTTCTTGCGCTCACTCCAGGGTTTGCCATCGGGGCGCGCCGACGCGCGGTTGTAGAGGATACGAACGTCGTTGGGCCATGAGAATCCCCATCCATGGCCCAGGTAGTCGTACGGCTGTCGAATGTTAGCCTTGTTCTCTTGTTCGCTCGGGAAAACTCCACAGTAGATCCAGCAACCACAAGCAGTGCTCCCGTCGGTCTGAAGATCCTTGAAGCTCTTCAATTGTTCGCCGCTCTGGACGCTCCAGCCGTTGATCTCCTTCAGCACTGCTGTAATGCTCGGCTCGTCGTAGATGCCATGTGTCGGGTAATCCCATTGCAAGGCGTTCAGCGATGCATAACGGCTCCCGTGCTTGCCTTTGGCTTTAGCGATCAGCTTCTTTCCCAGGTGATAGACGAAATGCATCTCGCTACGGGCATCGCCGGGCGGTTCCACAGCCTGCTCGCGGAACTGAATGAGACGTTGCGTGTTGGTAAAGCAACCTGGCTTTTCCGCAGATCCAGCAGCAGGGAAGAGGAAAACCTCAGTCGCGATACCCTTTGGGTCGATCTCGCCGCGCTGCACTTCGGGAGAGTTGTACCAGAAAGACGCAGACTCAATTTCGACCAAATCCCGGACGACCAGCCACTTCAGCTTTGAGAGCGCTGTGCGCTGGAGGCGGGCATTAGGTGCTCCTACTGCTGGGTTCTGCCCCATGAGGAACAGCCCTTCCATCTTGCCGTCCTGCATGTCCAGCCAGTAGCCGAAGTGGGAGTGATCACCAGTGATTCGCGGCAGAAGGTTGAAGCACCAATCGTTCTCCTTCTGCGCATTCGGGCCATACCAGGCCTTCATCAGGCTTACGAAGTAATGCTCGAAATTCCACCATAGCCCCTTGTCTGATCGGTGCCGGTAGATGTAGTCGCTGTAGTCGTTCGCCTCGGCATTGAACAAGGGCATCGGCAGATAGCCGGGCAGGATGTCGTATAGCGTCGGAATATCTGTCGATCCCTGAATGGACGCGTGGCCGCGAAGGGCAAGGATCCCGCCGCCGGGCCGTCCGATGTTGCCGAGCAGGAGTTGCAGGATCGCAGCTGCTCGGATGATCTGGACTCCGTTCGAGTGTTGAGTAAATCCGACTGCGTAGCAGATTGCCGCTGTCTTGTCCGGGCCTGACGCGGCGGTCATTGCTTCTGCGACCCTGAGGAATAGATCGCGCGGTACTCCGCAGTTCTCCTCGACGAACTCGGGGGTGTAGCGTGCGAAGTGGCGTTTCAGCACCTGATAAACGCAGCGTGGATGCTGCAATGTCAAATCACGGTGATAGCCGGAGTAGAACTCGGCTTCGCCGCCGCGGTCCTTTCCATGGCCCGCCTCTATATCGTGTCCTGGCCGGGGACCGCCCCTTGTGTCCTTCGGAGCAACTCCGTCGTAAAGCCACGTTTCAGGGGAGTACGCCTTCTTGTCTTCGTCCCAACCGGAGAAGACACCACCGAGCTCTTCGGTGTCCTTGAAATCTTCACGAAGGATCACTGGGGCATTTGTGTAGTGGACGACGTAGTCGCGGAAGATTCGGTCGTGCGTGAGGACGAAGTTGATTAGACCGCCGAGAAATAGAACGTCGGTGCCGGCGCGCAGGGGCACCCACATATCCGACATCGCCGACGTACGGTTGTAGCGCGGATCGACGTGGATGATAGTGGCGCCGTTCTTTTCGCGGGCCTCAACCACCCACTGAAAGCCGACCGGGTGATTCTCGGCCATCGACGAACCCATGATGAGGATTGCGTCAGCGTTGGCCAGGTCCTGCTGTGCTGTCGTGGCACCGCCACGCCCGAAAGAGGTGCCCAGACCGGGCACCGTAGACGAATGTCAAATTCGGGCCTGGTTGGAGACGCAGACCATGCCGAGACCACCCGTAAACAACTTCTTGATGAGGTAATTTTCTTCGTTGTCGAGCGTTGCGCCGCCGAGATGCGCGACCGCCTTCGTCTGCATGACGGACTTGCCGTCCTGCTCTTCCTGAAAGGTGCGCTCTCGCGACTCCCACACGCGATCGACGACCATGTCCATCGCCTGATCCAGCGGAATCTCTTCCCACTCGGTGCCGTAGGGCCGGCGATATTTCACCGTTGTCAGGCGACCCGGATGCGTGTGCAGTTCTTTAGTGTTCGCGCCCTTCGGGCAGAGGTGACCGCGAGAGATTGGCGAGTCGGGATCACCCTCGATCTGAATGATCTCGTTATTTTTGTGATACACGAGCTGCCCGCAACCTACGCCGCAGTACGGACACACGGATCGGGAAACCTCTGCGTCGAAGTGTCTTGGCTTCAGGTTCTTCGTCTCATCGCTCATGGCCTCCACACCGGTTCCATCAGCTCCGGTCCGAATCTGCCGCACGACTGGCCAGCGGTCCAGTAATTCTTTGATCATCCCATCCTCCAGAGACAACGACGCCCCAATGGCCGCTCAAGAACGGTCAGAATCCCGCCGGAGAACCTTGGTTGCCATTGGCCAACATAGGCCAAGATGCAAAAAAGCTGTTCCGGATTCAGAACAGTAGAAATTGCATGTTCCAATTCACGGTGGTCATACTCTTGTACTTCTTCCTAACTCGCAGGCGGCGCTTCTTCGAAGCAGCGGAAATGGTTGGCTCGGAGCCACCATCGGCGGCGAAGCGACACTTTCGCCCCAGCTTAGGCCAGAGATGAATTCGGCGAACATGCAGCCATAGCGTCGCATCGTAACTGTGTTCCCCGGGAAAGGGGCAGCTATGGAGCAGCGCCAACCTAATCGTTGGATCATCGCCGCTGCTGGTGTGCTCATGCAGATCGCCCTCGGCGCGGTCTATGCGTGGAGCGTCTTCCGAAACCCTTTGATGAACTCGTTTGGATGGTCCGTGTCGCAAGTCACGTGGACCTTTACAATCGCCATCCTGACTCTCGGTTTCGCGGCATTCTTCGGCGGGCTTTGGATGGCGCGCTCAGGGCCGCGCGTGGTCGGAATAGCTGGCGGCATGCTGTATGGACTGGGTGTATTTCTGGCCAGCTTCGCCGACCAAAAGCTTTGGCTGCTTTACCTGAGCTACGGGCTGATCGGCGGATTCGGCATCGGCTTGGGTTACATCGTTCCTGTCGCCACGCTGGTGAAGTGGTTCCCGGACCGCCGGGGGTTCATTACCGGAATCGCAGTTGCCGGTTTCGGTGCGGGGGCGCTGATCACGGCTCCCTTCGCGACACGCATGATCACGAACATCGGCGTGCTACAAACTTTCGCCGTGCTCGGGCTTGCGTACCTTGTCGTCGTGGTCGGGTCGGCCATGTTCATGCGAAATCCGCCTGAAGGCTATGCGCCTGGAGGATGGCAACCAACGGCAGCGCAAACGGCCCAGCGCAGTACACGGGACTTCACTTTACGCGAGGCGCTCGGCACATGGCAGTGGTACGGATTGTGGCTGCTGCTGTTCTTGAACGTCACCGCCGGAATCTCCATCCTCTCGCAGGCGGCGGGCATGGCGCAGGAGATCACCAGGGTAGACGCCCTCACCGCAGCGGGATTGGTCGGCATCATCTCGATCGCGAATGGTGCGGGGCGATTCCTTTGGGCGTGGCTCTCCGACGTGATCGGACGCCGCTGGGTATTTATGACGATGTTCCTCCTGCAAGCGCTGATCTTCTTCATCATGCCAGGAATCTCCAGCTTCGGGATGTTTACGGTGCTGGCGTTCATCATCCTGCTCTGCTACGGCGGTGGATTTGGCACCATGCCTGCATTCGCGACCGACTACTTCGGACCGAAGAACGTCGGCTCGATCTACGGCCTAATGCTCACCGCCTGGGGCTTTGCCGGAATGCTCGGACCGCTCCTCATCGCTTACGTGCGAGAGGGGACAGGCTCGTATGGGCGAGCGCTGTATATCGTAGCGGCTATCATGCTGGCGAGCGCAGTGATCCCATTCATCGTGCGGCCGCCGGCGGCTGCCCCCGATGCTCGCACGAGGGAAGTTCGCAGAGCAGCGTAGGGGATTTGGCTGCATGGTAACCTGATGCGCGATGAGCTACTTTGCTCGCCGCACCAATTGGAACCTGCGGCCGAACCTGTTTTCGACAGCGCTCGATGCGCATCGCGCGAACGGCAAGCCGCTGCTCGACCTGAGTGCGTCCAATCCAACCTCAATCGGCGTCCATTACGAAGAGCACACGCTGCTGTCGGCCTTGACGCAGCCGAATGCACTTAAGTACGAGCCTGCTTCAAAGGGACTACTAGTTGCCCGCGAGGCAGTGGCGCGCTATTACACGGAACGCGGCACGGCAGTCTCCCCAGAGCACATCATTCTGACGGTCAGCACAAGCGAAGCGTATTCGTACTGCTTCAGACTCCTATGCGAGCCGGGGGACGAAGTTCTCGTTGGGTTACCGAGCTACCCGTTATTCGAATTCCTCGCTGACATCCAAGACGTGCGGTTAATTCCGTACGAATTGGTCTACGACCACGGGTGGCAGATCGACTTCCACTCCCTGAGTAAGGCGATCACTCCCCGGACGCGAGCTATTCTCCTGGTGCATCCGAACAATCCAACCGGTTCGTACATCAGGCCGCACGAAATCGCGGAGCTCAACAGAATCTGCTCGCGGCACGAACTCGCAATGATCTGCGATGAAGTGTTTCTTGACTACTCCCTCGCGGAGACGCATACGTCGCTGGTGGAAAACAACGGTGCACTGACGTTCGTGCTGTCGGGCCTCAGCAAGATTGCTGGACTGCCGCAGATGAAGTTGGCATGGCTTGTCAGCAGCGGGCCGCAGCCGTTGCGCGAGGAAGCCCTTGCACGGCTCGACGTGATCGCGGACACGTTTCTCTCTCCTAACGCACCGGTGCAGTGGGCAGCTTCGGCGATGCTGGAGTCGCGGCGGGGGATTCAGTTGCAGGTCATGGAGCGGGTTCGAGGGAACCTTGCCGAACTCGATGCGCAGCTTGCGAACCAAGCGTTGTGCCGCAGGCTCGACTTCGAGGGCGGGTGGTATGCGACCCTACGCGTACCCGCGACGCGCACGGACGAGGAGTTGGCAGTCGCGATTCTGGAGCACGAGGCAGTGCTCGTACAGCCGGGTCACTTCTTCGACTTTGCCGCAGACGGACACCTGGTGCTGAGCTTGATTGCGCCGACCGCGGAATTTGCAGAGGGCGTCAGAAGAGTGCTGCGGTTCGTACAGTCGGCGTGACCTTGACACCGGGCACGTGTGTCGCAGCGAAGCTCTTTCGTGTGCGCTACTATCCCGAGCAAATCCGTAGGGGAGGGTGTCATGATCGCTCTTTGAGCGGGAAATGCATTACGCCGCGTTGGAGTACGAGGTCTATCGAATCCGCGAGTCAGAGCGGCATGCGATCGCCGTACACGTCTAGGTCGCGAATCGTGGAGCAGGACCTAGCCGGATCTGTCCCTTCGGGGGACTGATATACCAGCACTTGCTTGGAAAGCGCAGGTTCCCCGGCGAGAGGCAGATGTTTGTTGTTACGGGAAGCGCGTACTGAAGAGGTGTCCCATCTTCTCGCGCTTGGTTTCGATGTACTTTTCAGCGTAGGGTGTCGGTTCGACTTCGCAGGGCACGCGTTCCGTAACTTCGATATCGCCACGTTCGAGCGCGGCGACTTTATCCGGATTATTCGAGAGCAAGCGAACCTGCTTCACGCCGAGTATCCTGAGAATCTGGACAGGCAAGTTGTATTCGCGCTCATCAGCCTTGAAGCCGAGCTTCTCGTTCGCCTGCACGGTGTCCAGACCGGAATCCTGTAGTTCGTAAGCCTGAAGCTTGGCCATGAGGCCGATGCCGCGGCCTTCCTGCTCTTCGTAGATGAGAATGCCATTGGTAGCTTCGGCAATAGCGGAGAGCGCGAGCTCGAGCTGCTGGCGGCAGTCGCAGCGGAGGGAACCGAACACGTCTCCGGTGAGGCACTGAGAGTGTATGCGGACGAGCGGCGGCGTGGAATGAATGTCACCCATGACGAGCGCAACAGCGGATTCCTTGCGACGCTCAGGCTTGCCAGCCGCCGGGTGGTTCGCTTCGGGGACCATGGTGCCGGGGAAATAGCCTTCGAAGCCGAGAATCCGGAATAGTCCCCACCGGGTGGGAAAGTTCGCCTCAGCTAACTTCTTTACGGAAATGTCGGTCACACCAACATTATAAGCGGAGCAGCCTGACTGCACGCGAAGGCATAAAGAACGGGGCCCTTTCGGGCCCCGTGAAACGAGCGCAGTTGAAGTTACTGACACTGTGAAGGCAGCGCGAACGATTCGACGATTGTGACATTCGTAGAGCGTGGTGTCGTGGTGACCGTGGCCTTTGCACCCTGACCCACACCGTACTTCGCGAACGCCTGCCACACGAGGCACTCGCGAGCCGGATTATTGGCCTCTACGGTCGTGAGAATGCCGTCGCGCATCTGCTCAAAGGTCGGCCGCGAGGGCGTGAAGTTCATGCCGTCCACCATGTCGCTCAAAACGTCATGCTTCGTCAGCTTGGAGCCCCTGGCATTCTTGTAGTTGGTGTAGAGCTGCCAGCCGATCGCCGCATAAACCTCGCCGCCGTCGTGTACTTCTGCATTAGCGACACTCTTGTAAGTGAACGGGTAGTTTGTGTACGGCGCGCGACGGAGCCCAACAGGATCGTCGGTGGAGTACTCGGCGACCCGATCTTCGTCGTTGATGACGATTGCAAGGACATCGGCCATACCTTCGCCGATGGAGCCCGACATTGATCCGCTCATGCCGCCGATCATGCGCCAGGTAAGTCCGTGTCCGTATTCGTGCCAGACGATATCGGAATCGAGATCACCATCGCGCTGAAGCGGCGCCGGGTCTGTAAGTCGGGCAGTAGCATTCGGTGCAGAGAGCGACCGCAGAGTCGCACCATCAGTCTGGCTGATGAAGACGCCGCCGATTCGAACGGAACGATCTGATCCGCCCATGGTGATGATGGAATCGCCACGGTTGTTCGCTACGATGATGGCGGTTGCCCCGGCTGCCTGTGCGTTCGCTGCCTTAACCACGAAGTCGCAGCTGCCACGGTCGACCAGCGCGATCTTCCCGCTGAGGTTGTTCGTCACGGCTTCGCAGCCATCTGTCGTTGTGCCGGTGCCGTCATTCACTAGAACTACATCACCGGTGATACCAGTAGGCGTCAGGGCGGCTCCCCACTCGGCACCCTGTGCGCGGTAGATGGCCTGTGTCGGCGAGTTCACTGCCACCTGATGGCTGCCCTTGCCGGTCCAAAGATACATCTGCATGCGTGGATTCGAACCGTCCGACGGGGTCGCGAAGTTCGCATTATCCGTGCCCCCGCCGTCCTGAGCTTCGGCGTTCACCGAGTCGCTGCCCAGTCCCTGGCCACTGAAGTTCGTCTCCTGGAAGTTGCCTGCACCTTCCGTGAAGCCGTAGGTGTTCAGCGCGTCGTGAATGACATTGTTGAGGTAAAACAGGTTCTGAACGGCGACTTCACGGTTAGTGCTCGTGGATGGTGTCTGATCGAGGCTAGCGTCAGTGATGAAGTTGCCGTCGAAGATGATGCGGCCGCCACGATCCGGCAAGTTGTTTTCGAGGGCATCCAGATAGGCCTTTACGTTGTTGCCGGCGATATTGGTTGAGTTTTGCTGGCCCGAGAAGAGCCACCCGGGCTGACCGGCCCTAATCGTCTGTGGGGTCGTTACTGGATCCTTGGGAAATATCTTGTAGTTGCCGCTTTCAGTGTTCGTACGGGACTCGACCGAGACTACTTGGCCAGCGCCACTCACCAGAGTGTGATGAAGCTGGTTCTTCCTTTCAGTCCAGGTCACGACGAGGAAGCCGGATTGGAGAGAGCCGCTGTCGTCTGCGATCGCGACGCGCTCGACAGTCGGCGCGGCGTGAAAGAAAGAGCTCTTCGCAAACACCGTCGTGTTGCCCTGCCGGCCAGCAATGGCGGGATCCTGGCTGGCGTCGGGATGCAGGTTGGCCAGGGCGGCGCGGAGTGCCTGACGCTCGGTTGCGGTTGCGGGCTTCAGGCCAGCACCGGTCACCGGAGCGAAGTTCTCAATCAGGTGCACAAGTGAGCCCTGCGAGTCGATCGCGGCCTTCGCGTAAGTGTTAGCGACTCGGAGGCCACCAACGGTCTGTTGCAGGCGAAGGTGAACGAGGCCCTTTGCGCTGCGGTACTGCGCGGAGGAGTTCACCGATGCAGCAGTCGCGGCGTTCGCACCACGCTGGCGCAGGAACTGGGCGACAGTTGCGACAGGGCTTCCACTAGCGGGAGCGAGAGCGGGATGGCCACGGTGAACTCGGGCCTTCGGCCCGCCGGCAGCGGCGCTCTGTGCAAATGAAAGAGAACTGAAAAGCAGGGTTAAAGCGACTAGCGTGAAGAGAGGAAACTTTCGCATCTGACAGGGACTCCTGAATGGCTTTGCGCAGCACTGAAACTGCGGCGGAGAATCTACCTGCGAGGGCCCGAAGCAAGGGCGGGAACAACGCTGGAAGATCTAGGGTGACCTTAGGAATCTAGGTAGATCGCCTGAGGTGAAGTGCGGGTATATTGACCCATGTTGCTGTGGAAGTCAATAGGAGAGGCTCAGAAAAAAGCAGTATTGGCGGGGCTGAAAAGGTGATGTTGCGGGACCTTGCACAGCTGGACTACGGCGGTGAGACGTTAACTATGTAGTTAGTGTGGTGATTGGTTGACGGCACATGAAAGCAGCGATTCAGAGAGGGCGTGAAACTCGCGGACAGTGCTGAGACGAGAAGAGTGTCTTGGTGGAGCTAGTCGGGATCGAACCGACGACCTCATCGTTGCGAACGATGCGCTCTCCCAGCTGAGCTATAGCCCCACTTACCAGGAAGTGGTCGAGCTTCCACTCGATGAACTTATTTTAGCAGCGACTCGCGAGTAGGACAAATGCGAAACCGATGGACAGTGTCTGCGGAAAGTGAATAGCGACCGGGTGTTCAGTGATGGGTTGGGTTGAAGGATTGCCGAGAGATTGGTGCGGCGATTATAGTGCCGTGCGATGAATAGAGCCATCGTTTCGTTGTTCCTACTGCTTTCACTGGTGAGTGCGGCCATCGTTCTTGTCGGTCAACAGGCAGATACGCCAGCGCCAAAGGACCTGAGGATGCCGGGGGAGAGGCATCTGCGTAACGTGCGGCAACTAACCTTCAGTGGGGAGAACGCGGAAGCGTACTTCTCACTGGACGATAAGCGGTTGGTATTCCAGTCGACGTCCGATGGATTGAAGTGCGACCAGATCTTCGTAATGAACGTTGACGGCAGCGGGCGAAAGATGGTGTCGAACGGCAAGGGACGGACGACATGCTCGTACTTCTATCCGGATGGGAAGCACATTCTGTATTCGTCCACGCATGCTGCGTCGCCGGAGTGTCCGCCGCCGCCGGACTGGAGCCAGGGATACGTGTGGGCGGTGTACGCCGATTACGAGATATACCGGGCGAATGCGGATGGCAGCAATCCGGTGAACATCTCGAATTCGCCTGGATATGACGCGGAGGCGACGATTTCGCGAGACGGGAAGAAGATCGTGTTCACGTCAACGCGGAACGGCGACCTGGACATCTTCACGATGGATGCCGACGGGAAGAACGTGAAGCAGTTGACGAACGAGGTCGGATACGACGGCGGGCCCTTCTGGTCGTACGACGGGAAATGGATTGTTTACCGGGCATCGCGCCCGAAGTCGCCGGAAGACGTGAAGCAGTACAAGGAAGTGCTGAGCAGGGGGCTGATCAGGCCAGCCGCTTTAAACGTTTGGATCATGAAAGCGGACGGGACAGGGAAGCGGAAGCTGACGGACAATGAAGCCGCGAGCTTTGGGCCGTATTTCTTCCCGAACGGAAAGCGGATCATCTTCTCATCGAATGCCGGTTCCAAAGTCGGCATGGGCAACTTCGAGCTGTGGGCGATCGACATTGATGGAAAGAACCTGGAGCAGATCACTTTCAACGAGACGTTTGATGGCTTCCCCATGTTCAGTTCCGATGGAAAGAAGCTGGTGTTCGCGTCGAACCGGAACGCCGCGAAACGCGGGGACACGAACGTGTTCATCGCCGACTGGGTGGATTAGCGCGAGCGGCAGGCGAAACCTTCCCAGGACGGCGGCAACATGGGACACCATGAGGAATTCAGGTTGCATCCTAGCTGGCGCACTGCTGTGCACCGGAGAGTCGAATGAAACCTCTGTTCTGGGTTGGGCTTATCGTGCTGATCCTGGGAATCGCGAGCTTCGTTGTCGCCATTCCGCAGCGTGAGACGCATGGAGTCGAAGTGGGCGACGCGTCCGTCGGTGTTACGACGAAGAGCAGCCAAAAGGTGTCGCCGGTCATAGGCGGACTGCTGTGCGCTGTTGGAGCAGTCCTTATGGTTGCCGGCGCGAGGAAGCGAGCCTAAGAGCGCAATCGTGCTAGCCCGGAAAGTATGCTTCCCAGTCTCCAGCAGAATTGAAAAGCCCCGCATCGCTGCGGGGCTTGTTACTTCTGACTGATACTCCAGCTTACTGGTTGCCCATGCGAGCGTTCTGCTTCTCGGCCAGGATTCTGCGAGCGTTCTCGGCAAGTTCCTTGGCCTTCGGAAGTAGATCCAAAGCCTTAATGACGTTTGGATCGGTCTCGGCGCGAACGCGCATGCCTTCCTGCTGTCCGAATTCGCTGATGAACATCTCGGCCTTTATGTTGGAGCGAACCCAGTCATTCGATTCCGCGAGTTCGGCTTCCGTGAACGCAATCTTCTGCGCGTCGAGGAAGCGACGGAACTCCTGCATCACGACGTCGTCAACGTCGAAGTTCTTCTGGATGTGCTTGCTGCCGTTCAGGTAGAACTTCGCGAAGTTGAAGAACGCGTACTTCTGAAGCAGACGATCCTGGAACGGAGTGGACTTCTGAGCGGGGATCTTGATGTCAGGCTGAATGCCGCCCCCACCGTAAACAGTGCGTCCGCTGTCGGTCAGCTTCACTTCATGACTGTTGTTATTCGGTGCGGGCGCAGTGTTGTTAGGGTTATTGCCGGCCGTGTCTTCTTCGCGGGCGTAGTAGTAGTCGTAGAGCGAGACGCCGGTGTATTCGCGCTGGATCAGGCGACCGCTGGGCGTGTAGTACTTCGCGGTGGTCAGGGCGAGACCTGTGTTCTCGCTGAGCGGGTACACAGTCTGTACGAGGCCCTTGCCGAAGGTCGTTTCGCCGACGATGAGGCCGCGGTCGTGGTCCTGGATAGCTCCGGCCACGATCTCAGCCGCGGAGGCCGTGCCTCGGTTTACGAGCACCACGATCGGGTAATCCCTTCCACCGTTACCGTGCGGTGCGCGGTATTCCTTTGGGGGCGAGGAGCGTCCGTGGTGCGAGACAATGACAGCACCCTTCTTGACGAACTTATCGGCCACCCCGACACCTTCACTGAGGAGGCCGCCGGGGTTCTGACGCAGGTCAAGGATGAGCCCCTTCAGGTCGCCGAACTGTTCGAGCGCCTGTGAGACTTCCTGCTCAGTGGTCTCCTGGAATCCGCTGACGTGGATGTAGCCGATGCCGGGCTTGACCATGAAGTGGACGTCCACGGAGTAGCGTGGAATCTCGTCGCGGACGACGGCGAACTCGATGGGCTTCTCTGAGCCCTCGCGCAGCACGGCGATACGAACCGTGGTGCCCTTGGGTCCCTTGAGCAGCTCGGCAACGTCGCTGGTCGTCATGTTGTCGGTGGGCTTGCCGTCGACGGCGACAATAACGTCACCCGGACGGATGCCGGCGCGATAGGCCGGGGCTCCCGCAAAAGGAGCAATGACGATGACCTTGTTGTTCCGCGGTCCGACCTGCATTCCCACGCCGTAGTACTTGCCGCGCTGTTCTTCGCGGAGCAGGGAGTACGACTTGGGATCGAAGAAGTTCGAGTGCGGATCGAGCACTCGCAGCATGCCCGGGATGGCCCCGTTATAGATGGACTTGTCAGGGTTCACCGGTTCCGCGTAGTTCTGCTCAACTACGTTATAAACCTCCGTGAACACCCGCATGCTGTCCTTGATCTCGCCTTCGCCGACTGGCGAAGTGCCGCCTACGCGCTGTCCGAAGACCACGCCCAAGCAGCCACAAAGAATGATGACAAGGAAAACGAGCAGGAGAGAACGACGCGAACTACCGGCCATCTTGGATCCTTCGGTTGCCAGAAATGCCTCTCTGAGTGGAATGTCCGCAACCCACGAGTGGCCGCAGTATAGCACGCTAAAACCGGCCTTCGACGGCAACAGGTTACGGCGATCCCGTTACTTAAGATGCTGCCTCACAAGGGAAAGCTGCGAAAGAATTCCTTCCGCTCGCCCATGGCTCCAACTCCAATTGGGTGGGGCACGCCTCGCTGCGTTTCGGCTGAGGATTAGACGTTTTCCGTAGCCCGTTGGAAGCCGCAATGTGCAATTGAAGGTGGCCGGAAAGGCAAGTATGATGAGGAGTTATGAACCTCGGAATGACGGAGATGATCTTTATTTTCCTGCTGGCCCTGGTCATCTTCGGGCCGAGGAAATTGCCTGAGCTGGGGAAGCAACTCGGGAAGGCGCTGAATGAATTCAAGCGCGCCAGCAACGAGTTCAAGTACCAGTTGGAATCCGAGATCAAGCAGATCGACGACGGCGCTGACCTGGTTAAAACGGCGAGAGATGTGCAGCAGACGTTCAGCCGGCCGGTAGGCGAGACGGTTTTCAATTCGCTGATGAGCGCCGCGTCGGTGGACGAAGCGAGAAAGATCGTACCGCCGACGCAAGCGGCCGCGGCGGAACCGGCACTGGAGCCGCTGACGACGAACCCCGCTGCTGTGGAAGCGGCGCAGGCGATCGCCGCTGAGATACAGGCCGCCCGTATGAAGAACTGGCGGAGCGGGCATCCCGAATCGGAGAGTGCCTCGGCTGAACCGCAGCAGCCCTCGACGGCACCTGTAGCAAGGGACTCGAATGCCTGAGCAAGTGGCCACCCCGGAACCTGCCACTGAATCGACCCGCGTGGAAAAAATGCAGGCGATGAGCTTCCTCGATCACCTCGAGGAGTTAAGGCGCCGGATCATCTGGTCGGTAGCTGCCGTGCTTATAGGGTTTGCGGCGTGCTGGTACTACGCTGACAAGATTTTCCGCTGGATGCAGCGCCCCATTGTGGAGGCGCTGAGCCGACACAACCTCGATACGCAGCTCGTCTACCTGAACCCCACGGAGCCATTTAACATTTACATGAAGATCGGGCTCATGGCCGGGCTCTTCGTGGCGTCCCCGTTCATCCTCTACCAGGTCTGGGCTTTCATTGCGCCGGGGCTTTACAGGCATGAGCGGCGCTACGTGTTGCCGTTCATGGCGAGCACGGTCGGGCTGTTCGTGGGCGGTGGGTATTTCGGATACCGGATCGTCTACCCGGCGGCACTGGATTTCCTGGTGGGCTATGGCGCGGGTCTGCGGCCAATGATCACCATAGGCGAATATACAGACCTGTTCATGACGATCATCCTCGGACTGGGAATCGTGTTCGAGATGCCGATACTGGTCTTCTTCCTTGCGCTGATGGGAATCGTCTCGGCGGGATGGATGTGGCACAATCTCCGGTATTCGGTCCTCGTGATCTTCATCGTCGCGGCATTCCTCACGCCGACCGCGGACATCATGAACATGTGTATCTTTGCGGCGCCGATGATCCTGCTGTACCTGGTGAGTATTGCAGTGGCGTGGCTGGTGCACCCGAAACAGAGGAAGAAGAGAGCGCTTCAGCAGCAGTAGGCGAGTGGAGCGGTGACTGGTTCCTCACGACCAAGCATGTACAATCCACCTCTGAGAATGCGACACAGGGGACTTATGATCGGGCCGGCGCTGGCGCTTGCGATGCTCTTCAACCTTGCGGCGTGCAAAGACAAAATGCCCGAGCACGAAGCTGCGCAGGCACCCCCAACCGCGAAGCAGTGGCAACCTACAGCGGCGGACTTCACGTTGCCTGCGAATGCTCCGGCAGCATCCCGAGTGGATTCCAAACGCGCCATGCAGTACGTCAGGGAGATCGTTGGGTTCGGGTCGCGTCCGATCGGGAGCCCAGCGCACGCCAAGGTGCAGGATTACATCCGGCAAAAGTTGAGTGGTCTTGACATTGAGAACGACACGTTCCAGTCGGCGACGCCCGCCGGGAAGTTCTCGATGACCAACATCATTGCGAAGATCCCAGGGAAGAAGGACGGGATAATCGTTTTGGGGTCGCACTACGACACCAACCTGCCGCTGAAGAACTACGTTGGCGCGAATGATAGCGGTTCGAGCACAGGACTGTTACTGGAGCTGGCGAACCAACTCAAAGGCAAGGAGCGCGAGGGGTACAGCGTCTGGCTCGTTTTTCTCGACGGCGAGGAAGCAGCGGTGAAGTGGTCGGAGACAGACAGCCTTTACGGCAGCCGCCACCTGGCGCAGCGGTGGTCGGCGGACGGCACACTGAAGAAGACAAAAGGTTTCATCCTGCTGGACATGGTCGGCGATGCGGAACTGCACATTGACCGAGACGTGAACTCGACGGGGTGGCTGTTGGACCTCATCTACCGCGCGGCGTCGAACCTCGGTTATCAATCACATTTCTTCCGCCGCGAGATCGCGATCGATGACGATCATCTACCGTTTGCCAAGGCGGGTGTGCCAGTCGCAGACCTGATTGATTTCGACTACGGCTACAACAATGTATTTCACCACACGCCGGACGACACACTTGACAAACTTAGTCCGGAAAGTTTGAAGATCGTCGGCGACACCGTTCTGGAGACGATTCGTTACCTCGACGCCCACTAGTTCCGAGAAGAGCAGCCGGCGTCCGACAACACCTCTTCGCTCGGAAGAACGCTCGCGAAGGCTGCCCAGCTTTCAGGCGGCCTTTATATTCTCTCCAGGTGTTTCCTTTACGACGTAGACCTCCCCTGCACGAACATCGACCGGGAAGACTTTGATCTGATTCTCGGCGGGACCCGCAACTACGCGTCCGTTGCGAATA
>Ga0196976_1000747_pt1 | contig 18711 bp, 18 predicted proteins | sample S3v_513CmetaG_FD_148644 | JGI IMG/M metagenome (GOLD analysis project Ga0196976, IMG submission 148644) | Soil microbial communities from Anza Borrego desert, Southern California, United States - S3+v_5-13C | ecosystem: Environmental > Terrestrial > Soil > Desert | place: USA: California...
ATCGCCTCCGTCCCGCTGGTCCTGTTGAATGCACCGAACGACGCTTCGGGGGACGCGGTAGCCAATATCCGGACCGACACCGCGTTTCCCTTCGCGGCTGGAGTGCTGCACGCTGCCGCCCTCGACGACGCCGTGCCGCGTCTGCTCGCCGATGCCATCGCTCGATCCGTGCGCGGTGGCGGGCGAATCGCTGGCGCGGCGTCGCTGCCGCTGCCGGAGGGGGCGCGGGAAATCGTGCGCGACGACCGCATGTGGGTGGCAGAAAAAATCGCGGCGCCGAGCGAGCCGGCGCCGCGACTGGTCACGCTGAAGCGCGCCTGATCAGGCGGACGCGGACTCCCGCTCGTCCTTGTACAGCTCGTCGATGATCGGCTTGTAGGTCTTGTCCACGAACTTGCGTTTCACCGATAGCTTGGGCGTCAGCTCGCCACGCTCGATGGAGAAGTCGTGCTCGAGGAGCCCGATCTTCTTCGGTTTCTCGAAGGATGCGAAACCCTCCAGCGCGCCGTTGATCTCCTTGTCCATCTTGGCGCGCACCGCGGGCGTTGCCAGTAGTTGCTTGCGATCGGTCCAGATGAGGTTCTTCAGCTTGGCCCATTTCTCGAGATTGTCCCAGTTCGGGACGATGAGGATGACGGGGAACTTGCGCTTGTCGCCGATCATCACCGCCTGACTGACGTACTTGTTCGTCTTGACTTTGTTCTCGATCGGCTGCGGCGCGATGTTTTTTCCTCCCGCCGTCACGATGATGTCCTTCTTGCGGTCGGTGATGCGCAGGAACCCGTCCTCGAGCACGCCGATGTCGCCGGTGTGGAGCCACCCTTCCGCGTCGATCATCTCTGTCGTGGCGTCGGGCCGGTTGTAGTAGCCCTTCATGACATGAGGGCCGCGCGTGAGGATCTCTCCCTGCGGGGCCGCAAACTCATCGACAGGGGCCAGTCGAACTTCCACGCCAGCGACGGGCTTTCCGACGGTTCCGATGCGGAAGTTGTCAGGCGTGTTCACGCAGATAACGGGCGAGGTCTCCGTGAGACCATACCCCTCGAGAATAACGAGCCCGGCGGCATAGAAGAAATTGTTGATCTCTGGTGCCAGCGGAGCTCCGCCGGACACGAAGTACCGCATCCGGCCACCGACACGCGCCTTCAACTTCGAGAACACCAGTTTCTGCGCGACCTTGTACTGCGTCGCGAGCATCCCCTTCGGCTCGCGGCCGGCGAGCACCTCACTCGCCCAGCGCTCGGCGACGCCGCGCGCCCAGAAGAAGATGTTCTTCTTGATGGTCCCACCCGACAGCGCGTTGTCCAGCACCCGCGCGAACAGCTTTTCGAATACGCGCGGCACCGAGAGCACCAGCGTCGGCCGCACTTCCCCCAGGTTCACCGCGATCGTGTCCATGGATTCCGCGTAGGCGATCGACGTCCCGGTGTGGATCATCAGGTAGTGATCCGCCATGCGGGCGAAGATGTGCGACAGCGGCAGGAAGCTCAGCGAGATGTCCTTCCCCTCGAAGGGGACGGCGGCCGCGGCAGCCATTACGTTCGAGTAGATGTTGTCGTGGCTGAGCATCACGCCTTTCGGCTCGCCGGTCGTTCCGGAGGTGTAGATCAACGTCGCGAGATCGTCGGGCTTGACCGCCAGCGCGTCGCTCTTGTATGCCGACGCGCGCTGCGGATTGTCTACCGCGGCGCCCTTCGCCCGGATGTCGGCGAGGGTGAAGTCCTCCCCCGCCTGCTTCGCCGGCGAGAATCCGATGACGTGCCGGATGGATTTCAGCTGCCCGCGAACCTGCGCGATCTTCGCGGACTGCTCCGTATTGGACGTGAAGATCGCCACTGCGCCCGAATCGTTGACGATGTGCGGGATCTGTTCCGCGGGCAGCGTGGGATACACGGGAACGTCGGTGAGTCCCGCGGTGAGGCAGGCGAAGTCGACGATCGCCCATTCGGGACGAGTCTCCGAGAGGATTGCCACGCGATCGCCGCGCTGGATGCCCAGCTCCCGCAACCCTAACGCGACCTGCCGCACCTGGTCGGCCAGTTCCCGCGACGAGATGGGCCGATACGTGCCGTCCTTCTTGAACTGCAACGCGTCCGGCTTGTTGAACTTCTCCATCGCGTCGAAGAACAGCTTGTTCAGCGTCCCCGGTTTCGAATTCCGCGGACCGCCGCTCGCCTGCTGCATGGCATCCTCGCCGTTACTGGTTGCTGCTCGTTCCCGCCGCCGGTGGCGGCACGGTTTTCCGGAAGACCAATACGAATTGTACCGTCCCGATCGAGGAGCCGCGATATGACGCCGTTGAGTTCACGATGACGGTATCCTCGGTGAAATCGACGGAGGCCAGCCTTCGCAGCCTCGCGGTGCGTGATGCCCGCCCGGTATTGTCCGTGGTGTCGCGATCGGACTGCACCCTGTTGTTGAGCAGGATTGCCGTGGGCGCGGTGCCGATTCCCGGTGGCGCATCGACGATCGCGTACCGCACGATCACCGCCTCCACGCCGCTGGTGTCCGTCGCCGCGAAATGCAGGACGCGCGTGTTCAGCACCGCGAGCGCAGCGGTATCGAACGGCGCAAAGGTGATGTGGTGCGTCGTGGAGTCGGTCGCCACGAGCGCGTCGGGGGAAAGCGTGACGACGACGGTATCCGGAAGCGTCTGCAGGCCGCCGACCTGGCCGACGATCCGCACCCGGGTGCCAGGCGTCTCGCCCACGAGATACCGGCCATCCGCGAGAAATGCCCCCGTGTCGAGCACGACGAACAACGGCGTGGGCTGCGGATCCACCGGCTCATTGTCGGTGCCATACGCGATGACATTGAGCGGGGCGGCGAATCCAAGGCTGTCGCGCAACGTGTCGCCGGCCACCAGTCCAGGAGACCCGAGGATCAGTGCGGAGATGGATTGCACGCCATTGTCCGGCGCGGGAATATCGCGGCAGCTCACCGCCCAGAATGCAGCGACCGCGAGCGCGCTGCCGACGACCCTTCGAGCCTTCCGCATCAGGACGTCCGGCGTGACAGCGCCTCCGCGAGCGTTCCATACGCGACTGACGCCGCGTCGTCGGGTGTCCTGAGCACCACCGGCTGGCCGGCCGCGAATGCCTCGACCGTGGCCATGGTCCTCGGCACTGGCGGATCGAACAGCAACTGCGGTGGCAATTGCGCTCGCACCCGTTCCGCGATCTTGCGACAGATCTCGCTCTCTTCGTCGTACAGCGTCAGCACGATACCCTCCAGCCGCAAGTTACCATGGCGGGAGATGGCATCCCGGATCCCCTTGAGGATCTGGGAGGTGGTCTGGAGCGCGAGCGGTTCGCACTGCAGGGGTACGATGACACGGTCGCTCGCGGCGAGCACCGCCTGAACGATCGGGCCAAGCCCCGGCGGTGTGTCAACCACGACAGCGTAGCCGCGCTCGGTGGCAGTGCGAAAAAGCTCGCGCAGCCGCGGCGACGCGATGAGCTGGTGGTAGGCCGCGTGATCCCCGGTGTCGGCGACCGAACCCGTGACGACCGCACTCAGGTATGCGAGTGACGTCGGGCGCACGATGTCATGGAAATCCTTCGCGCCCATGAGGTATTCGACGATGCCCCCGCCGTCGTTGTTCAGGCCGAGCCCGAAACGCACCGCGCCCTGCGGATCGGCGTCCACGAGCAGCGTGCGAACGCCGCGCCGCGCGAGCGCTGCCGCGACATTGATGGCGGTCGTCGTCTTCCCGACGCCGCCCTTCTGGCTCACGACCGCGAGTGTGCCGCGCATCTAGGCCTGCGGCTCCGACGGGATATTCACGGCTCCTGCACGCAAGGCCGTGAGCGTCTGCTCGGCGTGCCGGACGAAGCGCTCCATCTCTTCGTTGGCCGGCGGTCGCGACAGGAACGAATCCAGGTGCGTCATCGCCCCCGCGCGGTCCCCCCGCTTGAGGAGGAGGAACGCGAGACCGTAGTGCGCGCCGGACAGTTCCGGCGCCAGCTCCAGCGCGCGACGATACGACCGGATGGCTTCCTCCATTCGTCCGGTGCGCGAATACGCGATGGCGATGTTCTGGAGGATTTTTGGATCGTTGGGGTGATCGCGCAATGCCAACCGGTACGACGTCAGCGCCGCGTCGAAATCACCCTGGCGCTCGAGCGCGATGGCCTCGCTCAGGTAATCAACGCGTCGCGAATTGCGCTGGTCTTTGGGCTTGCCGCCCAAGAGGCGGCTGAACCAGGACATTCGGCGCTGAAATCGAAGAAGATGGACGGCGGAGCGGGCGCAGAGTGCGTTCCGTGCGCAAAACTACCGCCTGCGGTCAGATGACACAACCGCCCATGAACGCGTAGGTTACGGGCATGTCTCCACGGCGTACGAGCTTCGATCAGGCAAAAGGCGTCATCGACGTCGAGTGGCCGTTCTTTGGTGAGCTCTCCCGCGGCCTCGCGCTCAAGGTATCGCGCGTCTACGATCCCGAAATTGTGATCGGCATCGCAACCGCCGGCGTCGTGCCCGGCGCCGTGATCGCCGCGATTCTCAATCGCGAATTTCACTCGATGGTCGTGAGCCGCCGCTTTCGTTCGGAGACGGTTCGTGAAACGCCGGCGGTCATGAGTGCCGCCCCGCAGGATATTCGCGGACGACGCGTCCTTATCGTCGACGAGACATGCGACACCGGCGACACTATCCGTCTCGCGGTGGCGGCAGTCCGGAATGCCGGCGCCTCCGACGTGCGCACGGCCGTGGCCTTCAAGACCGGCGAATACAAGCCGGACTTCCATGCCCTCGCCACGGAAAGCACCATCATCCTTCCATGGGATCGTGAAGTCCTGATCGACGGCGAGCTGGTGCCAAATCCGCTGTACGCCGAGGTCCTGGACGGAGACGACTGACGCGTCGCGCTAGGCCATCTGCTGGAGGGCGTTGTCCACGCCGGTTCCCTGGACCATCGCGTCATACACGTGCTGCACCGTCTCGGCGCTCGCCGCGATGAAACGGCAGCGCTCGGCGCCCATCGACCGGCACTCGACCTCCATCACCGTCAGCTGTTCACCTCCGACACGCGCGAAGAACTGCGTCAGCATCCCGGTCGTGAAGTAGCATCCGGGGAACTGCATCGCACTCGCCGGGTCTGCCTCGGCCCAGTTGGATGAGTCGAGCGCCAGCGCGGAATCGTGCAACAGACTCACGCTAACCGTGCCCCATCCCAGCTCGGCGAAAAACTCGCCGGCGCGCTTCTCGAAATCCGGAGCGGTCATCGCCTCTGGCACCGGCAGCTGGCGGGTGCGGCACCAGCGCGTGAAGGCTTCATACAGCCCCGCGCCGCCGGCGTAGCCGGCCTCGTAGAGGTAGTTGGCCGCGTTCGTTCCGGCGTCCCGGAACAGCACGGCGCGGAGCGATGCCAGCGCGTCGCGACTCATGCCGATCATGTTGCTGCCCTGCAGGTCAAATGACACGGGATTCCGGGGTTGCGATGCTATGAAGAAGTGTTGAGCAGTTCGAGCAGTTTCGACTCGTCGAGCACGGTGACGCCCAGTTCCTGGGCCTTCTGCAGTTTACTGCCTGCGTCGCTTCCGGCAACGAGGAACGAGGTTTTCTTCGAGACGCTGCTGGTAACCTTTCCGCCACACGCCTCGATCTGCTCGGTGGCCTGTTCCCGGCTCAGCGTGGACAGCGTGCCGGTAAGGACGACGGTCTTTCCCTTGAGTGCACTGCTGGACTTCTGTCGCGGTTCCTCGAACGTCAGGCCACGCCGCCGCAGCTTCTCGATGAGACGGCGGGCGGCGGCATTGCCGAACCAGTTCGTTACCGACGTCGCGATCGTTTCGCCCATGCCGTGAATCGCGAGGATGTCGGCCTCCGACGCCTGTGCGATCGCGTCCATCGTCCCAAAATGTCGCGCGAGCTGCTTCGCCGCGATCTCGCCGACGTTGTCGACGCCGAGACCGAAAAGCAGTCGCGAGAGTGGCTGCGCCTTTGAGGCGGCAATGGCCTGCACCAGCTGTTCGGCGCTTTTCTCGGCGAAGCGGTCCAGCGCGACGAGCTGTGACATGCGCAGGTCGTACAGGTCGGATGCGTCCGAGACGAGATCGGCAGCGATCAGCTGTTCGATGCGGGCATATGACAGTCCTCGGATGTCCATTGCGCCGCGTGAGGCGAAGTGGACCAGCCCCTCGAGGCGACGGGCGGGACACTCGAAGTTCGGGCAGTACAGCATGCCGCGATCGAGGCCGGGCTCGAGCCGCGTCTTGCACGAGGGACAGTGCGTCGGCGGCTGGTACGGCGCAGGCGGGTTCTTTGGGTCGCGGCGGTCCGGCACCGGACCGATCACTTGCGGGATCACCTCACCGGCGCGATTCACCTGCACGATGTCGCCATCGCGGAGGTCCTTGTCGCGAATGAGCTCGAAATTGTGGAGCGTTGCCAGCTGCACCGTAGTCCCGCCGATCTCTACCGCCTGCAGTCGTGCATATGGGTTGATCGAGCCGGTGCGGCCAACGTTGAACTCGATCCTGATCAGCTTCGTCTCGGCGATGTCCGGCGCGAATTTCCTGGCGACCGCATATCTCGGCTCACGTCCGCCAACGATGCCGAGGTCCGGCCAGAGATGCATGTCGTTCACCTTCACGACGCCACCATCGATCGCGAAATCGAGGGTGGGACGGATGCGGTTCTCGACCTCCTCCGCCCATGTGTGGACCTCCGCGATTGTTTTCGCGAGTCGCCGATGTGGCGCCACAGGGAGTCCCCATTCGCTGAGCTGGTCGAGCAGCTCCCACTGTGTGCGGGTGGGAAGCTCCTCGCCTTCCTGGACGGCGATCGTGTAGGCGAAGAACCGCAGCGGCCGCGCGGCGCTGATCGCGGGATCGAGCTGGCGGAGCGCACCGGCGGACGAGTTGCGTGGATTCGCGAAGACAGGCTCACCGGCTTTCACGCGCTCCTCATTCATCTTCTCGAAGCCGGAAAACGGCATGTAGACCTCGCCCCGCACCTCCATCATGAACGGGTGCCCGCGACCGCGCAGGCGGAGGGGGATCTGCTTGATCGTGCGGAGGTTCGCGGTGACGTTCTCACCGATGACTCCATTGCCGCGCGTCGCGCCGGCGATGAGTACGCCTTCACGATATGTCAGGCTCACCGCCGCGCCGTCGATCTTGAGCTCGCAGGTATAGCCGGATTTGCGCACGCTGTCCCCGGCGAGACGTACCAGCCGTTCTTCCCATTCCTCGAGCTCGGCGGCGTCGAACGCATTGGCCAGCGACAGCATGGAGACGAGGTGCTGATGCTTGGCAAGCACCGACTGCGGTTCCACGCCGACGCGGAGGGTGGGAGAGTCCGCGGTCCTCAGCTCCGGATGCGCCGATTCGAGCACCTGGAGCTCGCGGAACAGCCGGTCATACTCGGCGTCCGCGATCGTCGGCCGGTCGAGCACGTAGTACTCGTGCATGGCGCGCTCGATCTGTTCCCGCAGCGTCGCCGCCCGCGCCGACAGCGCGGGATCAACCGTGCTCATCGCGCGCCCAACCTCACCCCTTGGCCTCTTCCTCGAGGACCTGCATTGCTACGCCCACCAGGCGTTCGAGCTCTTCGTCCGACGCCTTGGGGAGCAACGTCTCCGCCCAGCTCTGGTCCTCGGCGCGGGCGTAGCGGTCGAGCAAGCGTCGCATGAAGGACACGAGGGCAATGCGCTGGAGCTCCGCGCGCCGCTGCGACGCGCCGACATCCTGCTGCTCGCGCATCAGTGTCTCGAAGCGATGTGCGTTCCGCAGCGCCTTGGCGGTCAGTGAGGCAACCACCTGACAGAACCTGACGTCCGCTTCACTGAAAGGCTTTCCGGAACGGTCGGTGCGCAGGAAAATCGCGCCGATGATGCTCTCCTGCCACTGCAGCGGGACGACGACGATGGACTGGACATTCCGCTGCTCGAGCTGTGCGCGCACCGCCTTGAGCGACGGGTCGAGCATCGCATCGGGAATGAACACCGTCTGCCCGGAATCGAAGGCGCGCTTGAGCTCCGGATAGCGGTTGATGTCCACGACGAGGTTCCGGATGCTCGGGTCCTCGTAGCTGGCGACGAGGCGCACCTCGTCCTGCTCACCGGTGAGGAAGATGGCGCATCGGTCGAGGCCGAACGCATTGCCGAGCTGCCGCGCGATGGTCTGGAGGATGTCGACGAAGTGCAGGGATGCGGAGATCTCCTGCAGGATGTCGACGACGGCGATGAGGTGATCGCGTTCCCGCTGGACTTCCGCCAGACGGGCGCGGAGCCGCGTCAGTTCATCAGAGTCTCCGGCGCCGTCAGCTGGCGCGCCGAAGCTCTCCGGATTCTCCTGGCTCTCCTGCGGTGCCGTCGTGCCCGGCCCCTGCTCCTTCATTCGCGGATGTGTGCGCGTTGAATTCGTCGCTGTCGAACCTGACGACCTTGTTCCGGCCGGTTTCTTTCGCGACGTAGAGCGCGTCGTCGGCCGCCCGGACAATGCGATCGCAGTTCGACACCTTGGGATGCGGCCATCCAGCCACGCCGAAGCTTGCCGTGCGTTTGATGGTGCCCCCGTCGAACACGAATGTATGAGCCTCGACTTCTTTGCGCACCCTTTCCGCGAAGGTCACGGCGGCGTCGAGCACGGTGCCGGGAAGGAGCACGATGAATTCCTCGCCGCCGTAGCGGCCGACAACGTCGATCTCGCGGGCCGCGCGCTTGAGGATGACGGCGAATTGCTTGAGCACCGCGTCGCCGGCATGATGCCCGTGCTCGTCGTTGACGCTCTTGAAGCGATCGAGGTCGCTCATGACGCAGGACAGGGGCTCTGACAGCCGCTCACCATGCGCCATCATGTGCTCCAGCTGTCGTTCGATCGAGCGTCGGTTCTCGAGCCCGGTGAGGCCGTCGGTGCGCGACATGTGACGCAGTCGCTCGTTCGCCTCGAGCAGCTGGCGCTCACGCTCTTCCAGCTCTTCCTGCAGCCGCTTGATGCGCAGCATCGAGCGCACGCGCGCCTTCAGCTCCGCGAACTCGATGGGCTTGGTGATGTAGTCGTCCGCGCCGGCTTCCAGACCCTCCACCTTGCTCTCGGTGGAATCGAGGGCGGTCTGCATGATGATGGGGATGAACGGCAGCGCGGGGTTGTGCTTGATGCGGCGCGCGACCTCGTTCCCGTCGATCGTCGGCATCATGACATCGAGCAGGATCAGGTCCGGCGGCGATGCCTGAACGTGGTCCAGTGCCTGTTGTCCGTCCGCGGCGGAGTCGACCTCATACCCCCAGGCCTCGAGACGCGCGCGGAGCAGCTCGATGTTGTCTTCGTGATCGTCGACGACGAGGATGCGGCCGGTCTGGGCTACCGAGTCCTCGGGCAGCTCATGCGGCGTCATCGCGGCCAAGGAACTTCTGAACTTCCGCGACGACGGCGCGCGGCTCGCAGGGCTTCGCCAGGTAGCCGTCGCATCCCACTTCCATCGCTTTCTCACGATCCGACGCCAGCGCATGCGCGGTCAGCGCAATGATCGGAATGTCACGCGTGTTGGGATCGTGCTTCAACACCTGCGTGGCTTCCCAGCCGTCGATGATCGGGATGGAAATGTCCATCAGGATGAGATCAGGCTTTTCGGAGCGCGCCTTCGCGATCCCTTCTTCACCGTTCAGCGCTTCGCTGACGTTGTAGCCGAAGTGCCGCAGAATCGTGGAATAGACGATGCGGTTGTCTTCGTTGTCCTCGACCAGAAGTACGGTCTTTCCGTTGGCGCTCATGCCGTTCCTCTTGGAGGTCGCGAGGTCTTCTGCTGGTGGGTTTGCGGTGCGAATCATACCTCAGGCGCCTCGTTGCATGCGAATCCTGCTCCGTTGGACCAGAGGATCTGGCCGGCGGATTCAGGATGAGCGATCTATCAATGGTCTGTCCGCAAAATCCTTACCACTCTAAAGTCACGTAACGTCATGGCCTACGCAGGAAAGTCAGGAGAGGCAGGGCGTCTCCGCCCCACAGCTAACTCGTTGTCACACAACAACTCCCGTCCTATAGGCAGGACGGCCGCCGGCGTGGCCGTTGGGCTTCTCGTCGGCGCCGGAATCGCCCTGATGTTCGCACCCCAGGACGGCTGGGAGAGCCGCCGTCGGCTGCGGCGCGGCCTGCGCCGAGCTCGTCATCACGGCATGGATGCGTGGGACGAGCTCAGTGCGGAGTTCATGAAGGCGCGACGCAAGCTGCGCCGCGCCCGTCGGCGTGCGGCCCTGGTCGCCGACGACGTCGAGGACGTCGTCGACTGACCGGCTACTTCAGGGCAGCGAGCGCGGCCCGCGCCTGCTCGACGTAGCGGGCGTCGTTGTATTCGACCGGCTTGGTGGCAATTGCCGCCTGATACATCTCGCGCGCCTTGTCCTTGTTCCTGGTGTCGGCATACACCGACGCCAGCTCGAGCTTGTGGACCACACGATCCGGCTCGAGCGCCGCCGCACGCTCCAGATACGCGGCCGCATCCTTCCAGTTCGCCTCATTGAAGATCTTGCCGCCGAGAATGTTCTTGGCGATGAAGCGCGAGACACCACTCAGCCGCATCACGTTCGCATGCCAGCGTCCCATGATGTGGAGCGCGCCCGCATTCGTGGAATCGTGCTTCAGCGCCTCGAGCGCCTCCTTCCGCACTTCGCCAGCAAACTTGACGCGGTCACGTGCGCCCATCGACAGGGCGCGGCGTCCGACCGCCTTCGCGAGCGCGAAGTGCGACATCGAGCTGGAACCATTTGCCTGCACGGCGCGCCGGGCGTACTGCTCGCCCAGCTGGTACAAGCTGTCGCGACGCGCGTCATCGAACTCGCCAAGGTCGATCGCTTCGCGCGCCGCACGCCAGAGCGCTTCCGCGTTGTTCGCGTCCACCTGGATCGCGGCTTGATAGTGTCCGAGCGCACCCGCAGCATTCATGGCCGCACGATCGCGGTCGCCCATGACGATGTGCTCCGCGGCCGTTTGGGCCGACACCGGGGCCGCGAGGATGGTTGCAGCGAGAAATACAGCACGCATGTTCATGCGATGGCTCCGACAGGAAGGAAGAACGCGTTCTCTCTCAGGATGATACGGCGGCGCAACGTTAGGGTTCCCTTCGAACGGGGTCAATGCTCGCACACCGACTGATCGAGAAGAAGCGCGATGGCGGCCGCCTCGACCCGGGGGAGTGGCGGGCACTCGTGATGGCGTACGCGGCCGGACATGTACCGGACTATCAGATGTCCGCGTTCCTGATGGCGTGCTTCCTCAAGGGGCTCGACCATGGCGAGACCGCCGCGCTCACCGAGGCGATGCTCAACTCCGGCGAGAAGTTCGACCTTGAATCGATCGGCAAGCCGCGGCTGGACAAGCACTCCATTGGCGGCGTCGGCGACAAGGTGTCGCTCATCCTGGCTCCGCTCGTCTCGCTGTTCGATGTCGCGATTCCGATGGTGTCCGGGCGAGGACTTGGCCACACCGGCGGCACGCTGGACAAGCTCGAATCCATCCCGGGCTTTCGCACGGACCTCTCGATGTCGCAGGCCCGAAGTCAGATCGAGGAGCTCGGCTGCGCGCTGCTTGGACAGACATCGGAGATCGCTCCCGCCGACCGCAAGATGTACGCGCTGCGGGACGCCACTGCGACCGTCGCGTCCATTCCCCTCATCGCGTCCAGCATCATGAGCAAGAAGCTCGCGGAGGATCTCACCGGGCTGGTCATCGACATCAAGCGCGGGAGCGGTGCCTTCCTGACGGAGCTCGATGAAGTCATGGCGCTCGCGCACGAGATGATCAGCATCGGCGATAGCCATGGATGCCCGGTCGTTGCGTTGTTCACCGCGATGGACCGGCCCCTCGGTCGCGCGTGCGGAAATGCGCTCGAGGTGGAGGAGGCGATCGCGACGCTGAAGGGGGAGGGCCCGCCGGACCTGGTTGAGGTTACCATCGCCTTGTCGGCGGAGATGCTCCTGCTCGCGGGTGTCGCGAGCGATGCGGCGTCGGCGCGCGCGGATCTGCATGAGGCGCTGGTCTCAGGGCGTGCTGCGGAGCAGTTTCGCCGGATCGTCGAGCGACAGCATGGCGATCCGGCCGTCCTCGATGATCCCGCCCTCCTGCCTCAGGCTGCGGAATGCGAGCTGTACACGGCACCGCGCTCGGGATTCGTGCAGCGCGTGGAGCCACGCGCCATCGGGAAGGGAGTTACCGCGCTGGGTGGAGGCCGAACGACGATGGCCGACGTCATCGATCCCGCCGTCGGCTTCGTGATTACCGCCAAGCCGGGCGATTGGGCGCAGGCGAACGAGCCGCTCGCGTCCATCTACGCGCGCGATCGTGCCGGCATCGAACGCGGGCGTGCCACGCTTCGCTCCGCCATCGTGATCGGAGACGAAGCAGAGCCCCCGCTGCCGCTCATCTCACACCGCGTGACGTCCGCGGGGGTCGAAGTGCTGGCTTAGCGCGCAGCGCCGGCGGCCGCCTGCAACAGGCGTACGCCGAGGACTTTGTTGGTTGCCTTGTCGAGGGTGTACTCGAGCAAGGAGCCAGCTGTGTCCCTGACCTGTCGAACCGCCTGCCCCGCGGTATTGGTCGTTTCCCGCAGCGTCGGAAGGCGGAGAACGTTGCCTACAATGCGCTCCGCCAGCTGACCGCCCGCGGCCGAAAGCGTGCGCTCGAGGATATTGCCCGTCGCCTGATCCACGATGCGCTGCAGCGAATTACCGTTTGCGAGGCGCGTCACCCCCAGCACCAGCCCGCGCACCAGTCCTCCCACAGCACCGACGGTACCCTGCAGCGTGCTTCCGAGCTGCTGCACGATCTGAGGATTATTGTCGATGAAGGTCAGCGTCTGGTCGACGATGTGCACGACATCATCCAGGTCTACCAGCAGGAGCGCGCGCGCCCGCACATCCTGGATGGTGAGGTCGACATTTCCGATGAGGACATCTGCGCCGGCGCGAACCGTCACCAGGTTCGCCACTTGCGCGTGCAGATTGATCTTTGCCGTCAGGCTGTCGACCTTCAGGAAGATCCGCTCCACGCACAGGTTCGGCACGTCGAGCACCACGTCGAACTCCGGATACTGCCGCGAGCGCTCCGTTCCGCCAGTCACGGTGCGCACCGAGTCTCCACCGGTGAGCCGCGAGCTCGTGGACAGCGTGTCTCCCACTCCGCGACGGAAGGTACGGGTGGAATCTGCGCCGACACACGCGACGTGCATGTCGCGAGTGTTTTGTAACCGTTGCGTACCAGGCTGATTCGCGGGCTGGGTGGGCCTGACCTGCGCGAACAGGAATCCAGGAACCGTCATGAGTACAGCGAGCCCGTGCACGCGCATCTGGTTCTCCTCGACAGCGGTTGGTGCGTCCGGGTAGCCGGGCTCGCAAAAAAACTGCCAGATAGTGGGAAGGGCACGTTTGTTGATGCTGTGCCGGCCATCATGAGACGAACAGGCTCGCTGAAAACGGCGCTGCTGTGCGCGCTCGTCGCAGTCACCCCCGCGGCGGCGCAGGACTCGAGCGCGACCGCAACGATCGTCATCCAGGCATCGGTCAGCGCGCGTGAAATTCGCTTTTCAAAGCAGCCGACGGTTCGTGTTCATCTCGTCGGCGGCGAGGTCGATTCGGTGCGAGTGATCGAGCGCAGGAACCTGCCGGATCCGGTACAACCCGGCGTGACGTACCGCGATGTCTACGTGGCAGTCGAGATTCTCGGTCGACTGAATGCCGAGTGTCTCGCCAGCCAGATCACCCGACAAGCCGTGACCGCCTGCCGTCAGGCAGGTGATACACCGACACGGTCCCCTTGAGCAGAATGGAGTCTTCGATGCGGACGCTTTGGCGAGCCATCACTCTTTGTACCCTCGTTGCGCTGTCGTCCGTCGCAGAGGCACAGGTTCGTGACACCACGGCCCGACGGCCGACGGCTACCTCCGGAACGCGCCTCCAGCCCACGATGCAGCCCGGACTCACGCCGAACAGGGACGTGATCCTCGAGATCCCTGAATTGAGTGTCGACTCCATCGGGCTGACCGTGTCCGACGTTCGCGCGCATGTGGCACTGGACGCCAACGCGATGAACCTCGTGCAGATTACGGCCGGAGTGGACGTCGGCATCAAGCAGGTGCAGCTCGGCCTCGTCGGCGTCTTCGCCGAAGCCTACTTGTATGTGGACCTGGACAATGTGGCGCGCATCGTCGATCGCGTCGTCATGACGCTCGATCGCAATCCGGAGATCCTCACGCAGGTGCTGAAGACTGTCGATACCGCCGTCGGATCCCTCACCGGGGCGCAACCGTCGGCAACGACACCAACAACGTCGCCGACGAGGCCCCCCACTAGCCCCTGAAAGGCTGGGATTTTAGCGTCCTGAATGCCTCCAAAAATCGCGAAGCTCGCTGGACTCGGCGCCTTCGGCGCATGCGCTGGACTGCTCGCGCTGTTCGCCTTCATTGCCTTCATCGCGCGGCCGGGCCGGCTCGGCGGCATCGACAACACCAACGCGATTGTCGCCTGGATAGCGCTGGGCGGGCTCTTTGCCGCGCTGATCATCGCACACATCGCGATCGGCAAGCAGCTGCTGAAGCTCGCTCGCGGCGCCGACGTCAGGCATCCGCTGTAGACCCTGCTAGGTAACCCACGCCATCGTCGCGACGATGACCCACTCGTCGCCCACGCGCATCAGGTAGTACACCACGCCAGATGCATAGTGTTCGGGAGCAGCGTCCGCGGGCCGGGCGAGCTGCTCCGCCGCGTTCACCGTTACCCTCGCGAACCGTCCCATGCCGAGGACGGGTTCTACGCTGTATACGACCGCTGCCTCCCGGCTGTCTTTGGGGCGGTTCGCATTGATGAATTCCGCTTTTCCCGCCCACTTCTTCCGCAGTTCGGAGGGAATGTGACTGGTGCTCACCAGGACCCGCCCGCGGCGTGCGTGCATCTCGGGGCGGCTGGGTGGCTTGTTCGCGTACAGATCCCGGGCGCCCATCGCCCAGAGGGGAGCGTTGTCGAGCAAGACCGCCAGCATCCGGTCCACGAGAGGCGAGGCACGCACGGAATCCATCGGCTTCGCGGCCTCGTGAAAACGCCTGAGGAATATCTCACGTGCCAGCGTCGCACGCGTCGGATCACCTGAGGAGAATGCGTCCGCGATCTCCTCGTCGGTGAAATCGAGCGCGCCCAGCCCGCTCAGCATCATCCCGAAGACGAGACGAGCCTGTTCCGTGGCGGCGGAGCGATACGCGTGCTGCAATTCTCCGATGACGTCACGTCTCGTGCGGCGGGCGTACATCCGCAGGGCCACGCGGTGCGAACCATCAAACCGTGGGCGAGTCGTCGTGTCGCGCGCCCAGTCATAGCGCTGCGCCAGTTGTGCGTCCCGGATGAACGCGGCAGAGTCCCGGCCATTCATCCATTCCAGCCAGGCGCGCCAGTCACTCCCGGGTGGTGGAATCGGCTTCTTTGATGCTGCAGGCCAGGATGCGCCCACACCGCGTGCGACGGAAGCGGGCTCTCGCAGGAGCGAGTGTTCCCTTCCCGCGAGCTGGATGATCGTGTCCGCCCAACGCGCTGGATCTACCGAAAAGAGCGCAGCAAGCGCGACGTCTCGCAAACGGGATTCGCGCGCGCTCACCTGACTGCCCAGCAGGGCGCATGCGCTCTCGGTGCACGAAACCATCTCACCCGGCGCCTGTGCCGCCGCTCGCGGAGCATTCATGAGCCCCTGAACCAGGTTCTCATACAAATGGTCCCGGCTCACGTTCAGCATCCATGCACGGCCTGGATCTTCCAGGAACGGCAGCATCGCACCGATGTCCGCCGAATCGACCCCGGCGTACCCGCGAAAGGCGCGGCTGGCAAGCGTGCGATACAGAAATACGCTGTCGCCGGCGGCAATCCGGATGCTGTCCAGCGTCGCGCGCATTGCGCCACGGGACCACATCGACAGCCGCTGAAATATTCTGGTGCCTTCGTCCGGGTCTGCAGTGGACTTCCACGCGCGGATCAGCGAGTCCCGAAGGACCGTATCACCGCTGACGAGACGCTGGTCGTCCGGGGAAGGGACGTGCACGATGCCGCCCGTCTTGCGCGCGGATTGGTTCCGCAGCGCGTTGCGCCTCGCGACGTACTGCGCCGAGTCGTGCAGCGTCCAGGAATGGAATCGTTCGAGTCTTGCCGGCGTTGAAAAGGACCTCCCATCCGGATATCCCAGAACGGCCTCACCGTCGACGATGAGCGTGTCATGGCGCGCGATCACCATTCGGTGGTCGGCATCGTACACGAACGTGCCACGCAGCGCGCCAGCGCCCTGCCGTGTCACGGAAACCAGGGTATCGAGCGTTCGCTCCTGCTCCACGTAGCGCTCTTCATACCGCACCGCCGCACTGTCGTGCACGATCCAGAGCCGGCGGCCCGCGTTTATGCTGTCCCGCGACACAGTAAACGTTCGGCGGCCAGAAACCTGCTGGCCGTACGCTCCGTCGTCGGCGCTCCGCGCGAGCGTGTCCGTCCACCGCATGCCCGCGCGGAGTGATGCAGGGACGAACGCCGTGACATCCCAGAGCTGTGTCTGGAGCAATCTGAGATATCCCCCCGACGTCACCCGACGCATCCGTTCCCACCGCGCTGCATCGGTCGGCGTAAGGACGTCTGGCGCCTGGAGAGGCGCCATCGTCACCGATAAGCGACGCACATGGCCGAGGGCATCGGTGACGACGATTGCGCCGTCCCTGCCGACTCCCGCGCCGGCCAGCGTGAAATACATCTCGCGGTGGTCGCGCTGGGCCCGGATCGAATCGAGCAGCAACCAGTTGGTGGTTGTTACGAATGGCGTGAACCGCGGCTGCTGCGCCCGGTGCATCCAGCGTTGTCTCATCTGACGCTCGATGGCAAGCTCGGGCGGTCGAGGCGCGACCGGAGCTCGCGGGACGGGAACCTGCGCGTCAATCGCACCAGCGCAGGAACCGAGGACCACCAAGGCAAAGCGATAGCAGGACGTCTTCAAGAAACCTCGTGCCGTTTCAGAACGACTCGGACCCGATCCGTGTCAGGTGATTGTACCGCAAGAAAAAGGCTCCCCCGTGAGAGGAGCCTTGGTTCTTCGGGCCGAAGCGCGCTAGATGTCGAGGTTCGACGCGAATTTGGCGTTCTGCTCGATGAACACTCGCCGCGGCTCGACTTCGTCGCCCATCAGCGTCTGGAAGATCTGGTCGGCGATCACGGCGTCCTCGTTCGACACCTTGAGCAGCGTGCGGCGCTCGGGATCCATGGTGGTCTCGAACAGCTGTCCAGCGTTCATCTCGCCAAGGCCTTTGTAGCGCTGGACGTTGACGTTCTTTCCCTCGCCGTTGTTGCCGCCGCCGAGACGCTTGATGTACTCGTCGCGTTCCTTCACGTCGAAGGCGTAGTACTCATCCTTGCCGCGCGCGACGCGGAAAAGCGGCGGCTGCGCGATGTAGATGTAGCCGGCCTCGATGAGCTCGGGCATCTGCCGGAAGAAGAACGTGAGCAGCAGCGTGCGAATGTGCGCGCCATCCACGTCGGCATCCGTCATGATGATGATCTTGTGGTATCGCGCCTTCTCGATCTCGAATTCTTCCTTGATGCCCGTGCCGAGGGCGGTGATGATCGTGCGGATTTCCTCGTTCGCGAAGACCTTGTCGATGCGGGCCTTCTCGACGTTGATGATCTTGCCGCGGAGGGGAAGGATCGCCTGGAATTCGCGCTTCCGTCCCTGCTTCGCTGAGCCGCCTGCGGAGTCGCCTTCCACGAGGTACAGCTCGCAGAGCGCGGGATCGGTGAGCGAACAGTCCGCGAGCTTGCCGGGCAGGTTGCCGACGTCGAGCGCCGATTTCCGCCGCGTGAGGTCGCGCGCCTTGCGCGCGGCTTCCCGGGCGCGGGCCGCACTGACTGCCTTCTCGACGATCTGATTCGCAGAGCGCGGATGCTCCTCGAGGTACGTGCCGAGGAGCTCGCCGACCACCGACTTCACCGCGGACTCGACTTCGGAGTTGCCGAGCTTCGTCTTGGTCTGACCCTCGAACTGTGGCTCGCGGACCTTCACCGACAGGACGGCCGCGAGTCCCTCACGAACGTCGTCGCCAGAGAGCGTGAAGTCCGCCTTCTTGAGGAAGCCGCCCTTGTTCGCGTACGAGTTGATGATGCGCGTCAGCGCGGCCTTGAAGCCGGTGAGATGCGTGCCACCCTCGTGCGTGTTGATGTTGTTGACGAACGAGTAGGTGGTGTCGTTGTAGCCGTCGTTATACTGCAGGGCGAGCTCGATGCCAATGTCGTCCCTCGTGGTCTCGATGTAGATGACTTCGGGGTGCAGCGCCTTGCGGCCGCGGTTCATGTGCTGGACGAATTCCTTCAGGCCGCCCTTCGCGTGGAACGTCTCGACCTTGGCTTCCTTCTCGCGCTCGTCCTTGAGCGTGATCGTGACGCCCTTGTTCAGGAAGGAGAGCTCGCGAAGGCGCATCGCCAGGGTGTCCCAGCGATAGATGAGATCCGTGAAGATCTCGGCGTCCGGCTTGAACCAGACCGTGGTGCCGGTCTCCTTCTTCGGCACATCGCGCAACGTCTTCAGCTTGGTCTTCGTCTTCCCGCGGACGAAGTCCATGTAATACTCCTTGCCGTTCAGCTTGATAGAGACCTTCAACTGCTCGGAGAGCGCGTTGACCACCGAGACGCCCACACCGTGCAATCCACCAGAGACCTTGTAGCTGTTCTTGTCGAACTTGCCGCCGGCGTGCAGCACCGTCATCGCG
>Ga0196976_1000748_pt1 | contig 18689 bp, 13 predicted proteins | sample S3v_513CmetaG_FD_148644 | JGI IMG/M metagenome (GOLD analysis project Ga0196976, IMG submission 148644) | Soil microbial communities from Anza Borrego desert, Southern California, United States - S3+v_5-13C | ecosystem: Environmental > Terrestrial > Soil > Desert | place: USA: California...
GCCTTGAGCAGCCACCGCCGCGGCGCAACACCGTTCGTTTTATTGCTGAACCTCTCCGGCCACAGCTTCGCAAATTCAGGGACCAAGGATGTCTTGATCAACGCGCTGTGCAGCTCCGAAACGCCGTTCACCGCATGCGAGCCGACGATCGCCAGCAGGGCCATCCGCACCTGCTTTTCGTAGCCCTCCTCGATAATCGACATTCTCTGCAACGTGCCGGTGTCCATCCACGGAACATCCGCCAGCTGCCGCAGGAATTGATGATTGATCCCGAAAACGATCTGCATGTGCCGAGGCAGCACGCGCTCCAGCAGCGAAACGCTCCAGCGCTCCAGCGCCTCCGGCAGCAGCGTGTGGTTCGTGTACGCCAGCGACTCCTGCGTGATCCTCCAAGCGTCTTCCCAGTCGTATGCCAGGTCGTCCATGAGCACCCGCATCAACTCGGCGACTGCCAGCGCCGGATGCGTATCGTTCATCTGGATCGCGACCTTTTTCCCGAAATCGTCGAAGGACGTGTGCTCCTGTTTGTGGCGCCGCACGATGTCGCCGATCGCGCACGCCACAAGGAAGTACTCCTGCACCAGCCGCAGCTCTTTACCCGCGACCACCGAGTCCGAGGGATACAGCACGCGAGAAATGTTCTCCGACCCGATCTTCTGTTCGACCGCGCGAATGTAATCGCCGCGGTTGAAGATCTCGATGTCGAACTCTTCCGAAGACCGCGCGCTGAACAGCCGCAGGAAGTTCACCGTCGTGCCGTTGTACCCAGCCACTGGCATGTCGTTCGGTACGCCGACAACCACCTTGCAGTCGACCCACTTTTGCTTGTTGTTGCCCTGCTCGTCGTGAAAGTTCTCAATGCGCCCGTAGAGCGGAATGACGATCGCCTCTTCTGGTCGCTGAATCTGAAATGGGGTTCCGTTCACCTTCCAGCGATCGGGCTTCTCGCGCTGAAATCCGCTGAAGATCTCCTGCTTGAAGAGGCCGTACTCGTAATCGATGCCGTAGCCGTACCCCGGCATCCCCATGGTCGCCAGCGATTCCAGGAAGCAAGCCGCAAGCCTGCCCAGACCGCCGTTGCCGAGTCCCGCGTCAGGCTCGCTCTCCAGCACCTCATCGAGGCTGAACCCCATTCCGGCCAGCACCTCGCGGGTCAGCTCCGTCATGCGCATGTTGCACACGGTGTCGCCGACAATGCGGCCCATCAGGAATTCCATCGACAGGTAGTAAAGGCGCTTCGCCCCTTCTTGCCGGTAACGCTCCTCGGTTTCGAGCATCCTGTCTACGAGTTGGTCGCGGATGGCCAGCGACACGGCGGACAACAACTCCGCGGGAGTGAGCTTCTCGTTTCCGCGGACCAATGTGTACTTTATGTGCCGTTGGATCGCGTCACGGAGGGCTTCGACAGGCCGCCGGTCATTCAAGAGATTTGCCGCTGACATAGCTAAATGGCGTGCCCTTGGGTCCCACGTGACCCGCTGAAGTTGCAGATTTTCGATACAGGGTGCAAAGACGAGGTTTTCTCCTGCTCTTAGCCACTTCGAACTACGAGGCCAGGCCGTTTATACCGGCTACCGCATTTCGCACACGTCCCAATGAACGCGGGTCATCCCGCGTCATCCGTTTCGGAACGGCACGGCTTTAGTCACGCCATCCTCGCCCGCTGACCTCGGGAGGTTTTTGCCACTGACATCCACTGGCTCAGAGCACAATCCAGATTCTAAATGAAGCGCGCGACTTCGCAACATCCGCCTGCTTCCATTCCGCCCTTCGGCAAGAGGCGAACTATTCATCCAGAAGACAGTTTTACCTTAGTACCTCGTTGCAATGACGACAGAGGGTGATGCACTGCACCATGCACGGTGCAGAGAAAAACCCGCTATTTATAAGTGTTTTTTAACTTTGTTAGCTGCTACTCACATGATTTAATTCAGAGTGCGTTTCCCTTTTATTTTCACCGTTTCACCCAAGGTTCGCTACGAGTCCATGTGGTACGGAACCGCACAACAGGCCCGATACCTACGCAACTGAGTACGCCGGACTGAGACATCGGTCGGCGCCACTGTGTGCAAATCAGGTCGGACCGGCAGGGCAATTTCAGGAGAGCACAGATGAGTGGAGTGTCTAAGAAGACCCTCGCACTGATGGCGATGATCCTCTTCATAATCATCCCGTTTGCAGCGATGGCGCAATCGACAACAGAGGGTGCGGTAGCCGGCACGGTGTACGACGTTCAAGGTGCAGTCGTACCTGATGCCACCGTTACCGTCCGTAACATCGGAACCAATGCACAACAGACCGTCACTGCGGATGGCTCCGGCTACTTCCGCGTGATTCGTCTCCAGCCCGCAGTTTACGAAGTTACCGTTGCCGCGAGTGGGTTTGCTCCCTTCAAGGTGACCAGCGTTACCGTAAACGTCGGTACCATCACGGAAATCTCGCCGCGCCTCAAACCGGCCGGCTCTACTGAGACCGTAGAGGTCCTCGGCGAAGCACCGCAGATCAACACCAGCTCTGCAGAGTTCGCTCCTGTCGTAAACGAAGTTCAAATCCAGAACCTGCCCATCAACGGCAGCCGTTGGTCCAACTTCGTCATGCTCACCCCTGGAATCGTCAGCGACTCCAGCGGTTTCGGAATGGTCAGCGTCCGCGGAATGAGCACCCTGCAAAACAACAACACTATCGACGGTGCTGACAACAACCAGGCCTTCTTCGCCGAAGAGCGTGGCCGCACTCGCGCTGGTTACTCCACTCCGAAGGCCGCCATCCAGGAGTTCCAGGTCAACACTTCCGGCTACTCGGCCGAGTACGGTCGTGCCGCTGGTGGCGTCTTCAACGTCGTCAGCAAGAGCGGCACCAACACTCTCCACGGCGAAGCCTACTTCTACGATCGTGACAATGCGTGGGGCGCGATGAACCCCTTCACGACCATCACCACCAAGAACACCGATGGCAGCTACACCCCGAAGGCCTACAAGCCAAAAGATTGGCGCAAGATCGCTGGCGTCAGCGTTGGCGGCCCCATCATCAAGGACAAACTGTTCTTTAACTTTACCTACGATTACTTCCACCGGAATTTCCCGGGAACCGGTATCGCAAGCAGCCCGGGGTCCTTCTTCGCTGCACCGACGGCCGCGAACCTTACCACTCTGGCGACCCGCCTCGGAATCACGAGCGCTCAGGCTCAGGCTCTTTATGACGATGACCTCAGCGATCTGATCACGACCATCGGTCCCACGGCGCGTGAAGGTGAGCAGACGATCTTCTTCCCCAAGATTGACTGGCAGATCAACAACAGCAATCACATGTCGTTCGTCTTCAACCGTATGCGTTGGGCGTCACCGGCCGGCATCCAGACGCAGGCTACCAACACCTATGGCATTCGCAGCTTCGGCAACGACTACGTCAAGATCACTTGGGGAGTTCTCAAGCTGAACACCACCATTACCAACAATATCGTCAATGAGTTCCGTACCCAGTATGGGCGCGATTTCGAGTACCAGACTCCGCAGGTTCCCACCGGTTACGAGCAGTCGAACCTTGTGCAGTCGGCGATCGCACCCACGTACGCCAACCCTTACGGGCTCCCGCCGGAAGTCACCATCACCAATGGCTGGAACCTCGGCGTAGCGAACTTCCTCACTCGTCCGAAGTATCCGGATGAGCGCCGCCAGCAGTATGCCGATACCATGACCTGGTCCATCGGTAAGCACCTCACGAAGTTCGGTATCGACTTCACGCATGTCACCGATGACACCGAGAACCTCCGTTATCAGTACGGCTCGTTCTCGTACAGCAGCCTCGTCGATTACTTCACCGATCTTCATGGCGCGAACCGCTGCCAGCGCACGATCCGGATCAACAACGTTGATACTCAGGTGATGACGCCGTGCTACAGCAGCCTCCGTCAGGGCTTCGGCCCGATGGGCTTCAAGATGACCACGAAGGACTACGGTCTCTTCATTCAGGACGACTGGAAAGTCATGCCTCGCCTGACGCTGACCATGGGTCTTCGTTGGGATTACGAGCAGCTTCCTGAGCCGTTCAACAACTTGGTCAACAACACGATCCCGGAAACCGGACGGATGCCGAAGGACTACAACAACTTCGGGCCTCGCGTCGGCGTTGCCTGGGATTTGTTCGGTGACGGAAGAACGTCTCTGCGCGGCGGTTACGCGCTCGTCTACGGTCGCGTCATCAACTCCACCGTGTACAACGCTCTGATCAACACTGGTGTCATGCCAGGTGGCCAGGGTCAGTACACCTTCAGCACGACTTCAGCGACCACTCACCCCTGCGCTCTGCCCTTCCCGCAGATTCACGCCACATTCGAAGCGCTGTCCGCGATCAGTGGTGGCGCCTGCGCCAGGGCTGCCGGCTCGGCGGTCTTCTTCCAGAAGGACTTCCAGCTTCCCAAGGTCCATCACGTCAACGTTTCGCTCGAACGCCAGATCGCGAACAACACCGTACTGCAGTTGAACTACCTCGGTGCCTTCGGTCGCAACTTGGTGACCTTCATCGACACCAACATCGCGCCCTCCACTACGACCTATGCGTATAAGGTCACCGGTGGTCCGCTGGATGGTGAGACCATCAATGTGCCGATCTACACCCAGCGCAAGGACTCGCACTTGCCGGTGGCTCAGCGGTATGGCGCGAAGACCCGGATTACCAGCGATAGCGACTCGACATACCACGCTCTCGTTGTTCAGTTGAACCGCCGCATGAGCAATCATCTCCAGTTCAACACTAACTTCACCTGGTCTCACGCCATTGACTACGGCCAGAACAACACCACCTTCTCATCGGAGAACGGTGTTCTCGATCCGTACAACCTCGCCGCCGAAAAGGGCAACTCCAACCAGAACGTTCCCCTTCGGTTCGTCTTCAACGCCGTTGCGGAATCGCCCTGGAAGTTGGACGGGCCTCTCGGTTGGTTCACTAACAACTGGCAGATCGCTCCGGTTTACCAGTGGCAGAATGGCCTACCTTACTCCGCAAGGACCACCGGCAACGCTCCCAGCAGCTTGAGCGGTGGTATCAACGGCTCGAACGGCGATTTCCGCGTACCGGGAACTCGCAACCAGTTCCGCTATCCCGATACGCACGTCGTCGATGTGAAGATCTCGAAGCTGATTCGCTACAAGGAGCGTTACAGCGCCGAGTTCTCTGGCGAGTTCTTCAACGTACTCAACCACCAGAACGTAACGCAGTTGAACACCACGGCCTACAGAGTCGGCGGAACTGCCGCCGCTCCGACCCTCACGTTCAATGCTCCGTTCCAGACGGTGACCAACTCGAACAGCAACTTCGCTTATCGCGAGCGTCAGATCCAGCTCGGCGTAAAGGTGAAGTTCTAGTCGAAAGCGCTACAGAAACAACTGGGCCCGGTGCTTCGGCACCGGGCCTTCTTTTCTCTTCTCAGCTTGTCAAGTGCCACTCTCTCCGGTTTCGCTCCTAAACACCTCATCTGCGGAGTGTTTCGCCTCTGGTCGAAGTGAATCAGCTGCCACTTCAAAACCGGTACTCTGGAAATATGGACCAGATTTCGGGCATGCGGCCCACTCCTGCCGCCAGACGAGGAGTAACTGTCGGCGGTGCAGGACTTTAAGACCTAAGTCGTTTAGATCCAAAGACTCAGGAGGAAAAAACCCGCAAGTCGCTAATTCTAGAGACTTGCGGGTAGGGGGGTACCACTCGCGCCCCCCGGTGGACTGTGATTACTGAAGAGCTGCGATGTTCAGACTCGCTCCGCCTGGTGCTCCCGTATGTGGCGCATCACGAGCTCGACTTCGTGCTGGATGTCGTCGTTCCCGGTCACCACGATGTCGGCATGCTCGCGAGTGGGCTGCACGTAGCGCTTTGCCATGGGTGCGACCGTCGTGTGGTACTGCTCGAGCACAGACTCGCGGGTGCGCCCGCGCTCGCGGATGTCGCGCTCGATGCGCCGTTCGAGGCACGTCTCTAGTCCGAGGTCCACGTAGACTTTCGTCTCAAGCAGTTTGCGCAGCTCTTCCCAGTAAAGGGAAAACAGGCCTTCGATGATGATGAACTTGCGAGGCTCCAGATGCTCGACCTCCGCCCGCCGCGAGTGCGTGGTGAAGTCGTACAAAGGTTTGTCGATGGCGAGACCTTTGCTCAGCCTGCGAACGTCCTCTATGAACAGGTCCGAGTCAATCGCCTCAGGCGCGTCGAAGTTATGGTGCGCTCGCTGCACGATGCTGAGGTGCGACAGTTCGGCGTAGTACGAGTCAATGTGCACCAACGCTGCGTCGAGCAGCTGAGCAATATGTTTCGATAGGTAACTTTTGCCCGCGCAGGACGGACCCGCGATTCCTATGAGATAAGGCCTCAATGCTATTTACCGTTATTAGATTCCCAGCTCTCGCGCACTCGTCGCAATCTGGGGCTGTTGCCACTTACAAAGTTGCAGCCATACGCGGAATCACCGCTCCAAGCAGCGCCAGGAACTTGCCCCGCACGCGCCTGCCTGTTTCCAGCACTTCCTCGTGGTTGATCGTCTGGTTCGACAATCCCGCAGCCATGTTGGTCACACACGAGATTGCCAGCACCTTCACACCCATGTGCCGCGCCACGATCACCTCGGGCACCGTAGACATGCCCACCAGGTCAGCTCCGATCGACCGCAGGTAACGAATCTCCGCCGGAGTTTCATAGCTCGGACCGGCCAAGGCGGCGTATACGCCTTCGTGGAGTTCGATCCCGAGCCGCTGCGCCTCTTCGGTTGCCATCTGCCGGAATGCCCGGCTGTAAGCCTCGGTCATGTCGGGAAAACGCGGTCCGAAGCGCTCCTCGTTCGGCCCGCTCAGCGGATTCGTGCCCTGGAGGTTGATGTGATCGCTCAGCATCACGAGTGCACCCTGCCCATACTTCGCATTGATGCCGCCCGCAGCATTGGTCAGCACGACTGCTTTCAGTCCCATGCGCCCGAATACTCGCACGGGAAACGCCGCTTGCTTCACCGTATAGCCTTCATATTGGTGCACACGACCCTGCATCGCGGCGATGGTGACGGCGCCGAGTTTTCCGACCACAAGCTTCCCCGCATGACCAATCGCGGTTGACCGTGGAAAGTGCGGGATTTCTTCATACGGGATTGCCAGCGAGTTCTTCAGGTCGTTGGCGAAGTCGCCCAGCCCCGACCCGAGCACCACCGCGAGCACCGGAATCTCCAGGCCTGCGTTCTTTATCTGCCCCAGCACATAATGTGCCGCGGCATCGGCCTGTGCATATTCGTCGATCATCTTCGCCTTCTCGACCGAGCTCATAAAAACATTCCTACGATTGAAGCCGACATTAGATTCGCCATGGTGCCGGCGATCATGGCTCGGAATCCCAGGCGGGCGAGATCACCCCGCCGATTTGGCGCGAGCGCCCCAAGCCCACCGATCTGAATACCTATCGAACTGATATTTGCAAACCCGCACAGCGCAAATGTCGCAATCGTAAACGACCTCGGATCGAGTGCCGCCTTCTGTGCCCCGAGTATTGTGAAGGCGACCAGTTCATTCAGCACCATACGCGTGCCGAGTAGATTTCCAATCTTCAGGCAGTCATGCCACGGCACCCCAATCACCCATGCGATTGGCGCAAACACCACGCCCAGAATCGTTTCAAGGCTCGCTGGGAACCAACCGAAGCCGTGGCTCGCAAGCCAGTTATGCGTTCCGCCAAGGATACCGTTGATCAGCGCGATGAGCGCCAGGAACGAGATCAGCATTGCAGCCACGTTGATGGCAAGTCCTAGACCGTCGCTGGTCCCCTTGGACGCCGCTGCCAGGACGTTCTCGTGCTTCTCTTCTTCGTCGCGGCCGAGTTCGACCTTCCCCTGCGTCTCGGAATGCTCCGTTTCGGGCACCAGCATCTTCGATATGAGAATGGTGCCGGGAGCCGTCATGATCACCGCGGTCAGCAGGTGCTTCGCTTCGATGCCGCTGAGGATGTAGGCGCCCATGATTCCGCCGGACACGTGGGCCATGCCGCTGGTCATAATCGTCATTAGCTCCGACTGCGTGACGCGCGGCAGGAACGGACGGATCGTCAGCGGGGCCTCGGTCTGGCCCATGAAAATGCTGGCCGCCACATTGAGCGACTCCACGCCGCTCGCACCCATCAGCTTGGTCATGATGCGGGCGGCAATCTTGATGACGAACTGCATGACGCCGTAGTGATAAAGGATGGCGAAAAACGCCGCGATGAAGATGATGGTCGGCAACACCTGGAAGGCGAAGTAGAAGCCCATGGGACCTCCCTTCTTTCCAAGTTCGCCAAAAATGAAGGTGGAGCCAGCGAAGGAGAACTCAAGCAGCTTATTCACAGCAGAGCCGGCGGCTGTGATGATCGTCCGTCCCGTCTCCCACTTGAGCACGAGAAACGCGAAGAAAACCTGAAGTGCAAGTCCCACCGCGACCGTGCGCGGGTTGATCTTCTTACGGTTCGTCGAGAACGCGTATGCGATCCCGAGCATTACTAGAATGCCTATGATTCCCGTGAAACGTCCCATCCGATTCCTTTCAGAGAGACTTTCCTTGAATAACTCGATGTATCAAAGGTCGTGCGGTCACTGGAAGGTTCTTGCCGATCGTGTACGCGTTTTCGATCAGCTTCAGCGCTTCTTCGAGGTTCTCGCGGCTGTTGTAGTGCACGGTGCAAAGCGTGTCGTCTCTGTGCATGTATTCGCCGACCTTCCTATTGAGCAGAATGCCGACTGCCGGATCGACCGAATCTTCCTTCTTCTGGCGCCCGCCGCCCAGCAGCACACCGGCAATCCCAACCTGCTCGCACTCGATGCCGGTTACGAACCCATCCGCCTTCGCATGTAGGGTAACGGTATGCCTGGCGCGCGGCAGCCGATAGGGGTGATCGACGACGAGCGGATCGCCGCCCTGGATCTCGATCAGTTCGCGGAACTTCTCCAATGCCTTTCCGGAGGAGACCATCTCTTGCGCGAGTTTCTTTCCTTCATCGACGGTCTTGGTGCGCTCGCCGAGATAGAACATCCATCCGCAGAGTTCGATGGTAAGAATGCGCAAATCTTCGGGGCCCTTGCCGCGCATTATCTCGATACACTCTTCGACTTCAAGGGCATTGCCAATGGCATTTCCAAGCGGCTGATCCATATCCGTGATCAGCGCGACCATCTTCTTGCCCATGCGCTCGCCAGTCTCGACCATCAACTCGGCCAGGAACGCCGCGTCCTTGTCGTCCTTCATGAACGCGCCGCTGCCGGTCTTTACATCCAGCACAAGCGCATCGACGCCCTCGGCAAGTTTCTTGCTCATGATCGAAGCACAGATGAGATAGGGACTCTCGACCGTCCCAGTGACGTCGCGTAGTGCATAAAGCTTCTTGTCTGCGGGCGCGACCTCGGCTGTCTGGCCGATCATAGCGCAGCCGATCTTCCCCAGTACGCTTCGGAACTGATCGAGCGACAGGTTGACATTGAACCCGGGAATCGATTCCAACTTATCGAGGGTGCCGCCCGTGTGACCCAGTCCGCGGCCGCTGATCATCGGAACCTTCACTCCACCGGCCGCGACGATGGGAGAGATGATGAGCGACGTCTTGTCACCGACGCCACCGGTCGAATGCTTGTCAACCTTCTTACCGGAGAGTTCCGAAAAGTCCAGCACCTGCCCGGAATGCAGCATCGCTTCGGTCAGCGCAGCGGTTTCCGAACGCGAGAGTCCGCGTATGAGCGCGGCCATCAGGAATGCAGATATCTGGTAATCAGGAAACTCGCTTCGCGTGTAACCGGAAACGATGAATTCGATCTCTTCTCGCGTCAGTTCTTTGCCGTCGCGCTTTTTTCGGATCAGTTCGACCAGAAGCATGGGCACAATTGTGGCGCAGCCCGCCCACGGAGCAGCGGTGCAACCTTCTTTTTGGAGAGACATTGAAGATTAAATCAGCAGAGTAGATCGTGGAAGTAGATTCTTCGCTTAGAACACCAGCTTTTTCGTGCGATATCCGCCGAACCAGCGTCCTGTCGGAGCTATATTGAAAAGCCCCAGCCGCATTCGACTGGGGCACGGAAAAACTCGTGAACGCTACTTCTTCGGTTCTGGGGCTCCCAGTTCGCGAACGATCGCGACGCTGGCGCTCGCGCCGATCCGGTTTGCACCGGCTTCGACCAAAGTGCAGAGGTCCGCTGCTGTGCGAATCCCGCCGGCGGCTTTCACGCCAATATTGTGTCCTACGACTCCCCTCATCAGAGCGACGTCGGGCGCGGTTGCTCCAGCGCTTGAAAAGCCCGTCGAGGTCTTCACGAAGTCGGCGCCGGCATCCATGCTCAACTGGCACGCGAGGATCTTTTCGTCCGTGGAAAGCAACGCAGTTTCGATGATGACCTTCAGGATTGCGCCGTTTGCGTGTGCGATATCGGCCAGCGACTTGATCTCGCTGCCGACCAGGGTGCGTTCGCCGGACTTCAGCGCGCCGATGTTGATCACCATGTCGAGTTCCTGCGCACCCACCCGGACTGCGTCTTCGCTCTCGAAACGTTTCGTTGCAGTCGTGTTCGCGCCTAAGGGGAATCCGATAACAGTTCCGACGAGCACGGGCGTGCCGTGAACCAGAGAGGCCGCGAGCGCGACGTTCGACGGATTGACCATGACCGAGCAGAAACCATATTCGATGGCTTCCTGGCACAGCTTGCGAACCTGTTCGCGCGTGCCTTCCGGCTTCAGCAGCGTGTGGTCTATCAACTTGGCCGCGCTGCGCCAGTCGAGCGACGCGGCCGTGTGCTTTTCAGAAGATGGTGCGGTCAGTTGTGGCATGACCTGTCGATTGTAACAATTTGGCTGCTTCGAATGGCGCGGGCGCCGATAATCCAGAGCTACGGAACCACGCAGATGTCGGGCAGATTTCTATACCGCTCTGCGTAATCCATTCCGTAACCGACCACGAATTCATCCGGAATTTCAAAGCCGACGTAATCAGCTTTGATCGGTTGCACGCGACGGGCGGCCTTGTCCAGCAGCGCGGCGATCCTCAACGATTTCGGCCTGTGTGCAGCGAGCACTTTGGTCAGGTATGACAGCGTCAGTCCGGTGTCGAGGATGTCTTCGACCAGGATGATGTTCTTCCCTTCCATGGATTGATCCACGTCCTTCAGCAACTTCACTTCCCCGCTGCTCCGCTTCTCGTTCCCGTAGGTCGAGACGGAAATGAAGTCGAAGGTGGCATCGACCGAAAGCGCGCGCGAAAGATCGCTTAGAAAAATGGCTGCGCCCTTCAGCACTCCTATGAGGACAACTTGCTCGCCAGCAAAGTCGCGGTTGATCTGCGCGCCGAGTTCGGCAACCCGCTGCGCAATCTGCTGACGTGTGAAAAGTACCTTGAGTTCAGACACTGTGGCTGTGGCTCCAGATGTAGCAGGCATAAGCTTTTCTGAGGAGAAAATCGGATGGTAGATGGAATCACCGCAATGTTCAAGCACTCTTTGACCTGAAGCGTAGGGCGAGTGGCCCAGAAATAGAAACTTTCGCCCGGTTTGCGAAATCGTATACCGCAGCGGGTCCGTATGCCCGACCGAGGCCTCTACAACCGGGGGGATTACGGGCACGCCATTCGAGCTTCTGGGGTGACTTCCATGAGTGCGTCTCTACGTGCACCTGACGCAGTGTTGGGTGTACATAGTTCGTTCGCCGAGCGATATCTGTCAGTTCGGCGCACCACCGAGCGCCTCTGCGCGCCTCTCACTGCAGAGGACCAGTTGGTGCAGTCGACTCCTGAGGCCAGCCCCACGAAGTGGCACCAGGCGCATACAACGTGGTTCTTTGAGACTTTTGTCCTCAAGCCTCACGCGCCGGGATACCGCGCGTTCGATGAACGTTTCACGTACCTTTTCAATTCGTACTACAAGCAGTTGGGTGAGCATCCGAACCGCCTAACGCGCTCTTATCTCTCGCGCCCTTCGCTCGAAGCGGTTAACCGCTATCGCGCATACGTTGACGAGCACATGATGTGCTGCATCGAATCCGAGCCGGCCACGGAACTTGCCGCGCTCGTGGAGATCGGTCTCAACCACGAGCAGCAGCATCAGGAACTGATCCTTGCGGACGCGAAACACGTATTGTGGTCCAACCCGTTGCGGCCGGCTTATCGGGAGCAACGCGTGCCGAGCGCTGCGTCCGATTCATGTCCCCTGCGCTGGATTGCATGTTCTGGCGGACTCAACCGCGTCGGCCACGAGGCTCGGGGGTTCGCTTACGATAACGAGACGCCCGCGCATAACGTGTTCCTCTACCCTTGCGAGATCGCCTCGCGCCTGGTGACCAATGCAGAGTACATGCGATTTGTTGAAGACGGCGGATACCGAAGACCCGAGCTTTGGCTTTCCGACGGCTGGGACACGGTCGTGGCGAACCGCTGGGACTCACCCCTTTACTGGGAAAGACGAGGCGCTGAATGGTGGACGATGACCATGGAAGGCATGCGCCCGGTGGATCCGCATGCGCCCGTCTGTCATGTTAGCTACTACGAGGCGGACGCTTACACACGCTGGGCAGGAGCACGTCTCCCCACCGAATTCGAATGGGAAGTCGCCGCGCGTGGCCTCCTTGTAGCCGGCAACTTCCTGGACAGTGACTCCCTCGAACCGCGTCCCGCTTCCGGAGCCGCTGACCTTTCACAGATGTACGGCGACGTTTGGGAGTGGACTGCCAGCCCGTACTCCGCTTACCCGGGATTCACTCCGGCTGCGGGCGCACTCGGCGAGTACAACGGCAAGTTCATGTGCAACCAGATTGTGCTGCGCGGGGGCTCCTGCGCGACGCCGGCTTCGCACATTCGCGCAACCTATCGCAACTTCTTCCCGCCATCCGCGCGCTGGCAATTCATGGGAATCCGGATGGCGAAATGACTGCGTCTACCAAGCACCTGTCTGTAATAGTTTCCCCGCTTACTGATCCAGTCCGCCATGGGCTCACCTCCAGCCCCAAGTGGCTCCCATCGTGGCTGTTCTACGACGCCAAAGGATCGTCTCTTTTCGAACAGATCACCGAATTGCCCGAGTATTACCTCACGCGTACCGAGCGCGATATTCTCACGAGGTGTACCGCTGAGATTGTTGAGGCTGCCGGAACACCCGTAACGCTCGTAGAACTTGGCGCCGGCACAGCGACCAAGACGCACCTGATTGTCACCGCTCTTCTGGGCCGCCAACTTCGCCTCGACTACTTCCCCATCGATGTCTCGGCGTCGGCCCTCGAACTCGCAGCCAACGAGATGCTCCGCACCTTCCCGCAGGTGTCGGTGCACCCGCGCATCGCCGACTACACTCACGGTATCGCCGAAGTACTCAGTGGCAAGACGCGCAAACTCCTTCTCTACCTCGGCTCCAGCATCGGCAACTTCGATCCGGCCGATGCACTTGAACTGCTGCGTCATGTGCGCGATTCACTCAAGCCTGGTGACGCCATGCTCCTCGGCACCGACCTCGCCAAAGACGGACGCATCCTCGTACCAGCCTATGACGATGCCGACGGCGTGACCGCCGCATTCAACAAGAACATCCTTGCCCGCCTTAACCGCGACTTGCGCGCCGACTTCGACCTCGACGCGTTCCGCCACGCCGCGGTATGGAACCCCTCGCTGTCGAGGATTGAAATGCACCTAGTCAGCCGTAAAACTCAAAAGGTCCACATTCCCGATGTCGATCTTGAAATCTCGTTCCTGCCGGGGGAGAACATTCATACGGAAAATAGCTACAAGTACACGCTCCCGCAGGTTCGAGAACTGGCTACCGCGTCCGGCTTCGAACTGGAAACCACCTGGACCGACTCCCGCCGCTGGTTCGCACTGCACTTGCTTCGAGCTTAGCGCGTCGAGGCACCCGGGCGCGCCGCCATCCTGAAGGCCGCCGGTCGATTCCTGGCTCCCACCAGCTACCCTGGCTTGCTACAATCCTTCCGTTCTCCTGAACAGAGGTGGTCCATGAAACACGCAGGCCTTTGTCTGCTTCCCGTCATCCTATGTCTGTCGCTACTCGCCTCGGCGCAGGTGCCTAAAGCACAAGCCGCGTCCGGCACCGCCGAGCAGCGCACGGCCCGGTATTTCGAATCGATCAGGACGCAGCCGGCTTTGCTGTATGCCTTCCTGCGCGAAATGCCGAAAGGCGCGGACCTGCACAATCACCTCACCGGTTCCGTTTACGCCGAGAGCTACATACAATGGGCGGCAGACTCAGACGTGTGCATCACGCGCGCAACCCTCACCTCCACTGCCGCTCCCTGTAAAGATGGCCAGGTCGAAGCCCGCCAGGCACTCACTGACGCGCTCCTTTACCGCGAACTGATAGACGCCTGGTCGATGCGAGGATGGCCTGCGTCCCAGAAGTCAGGTCACGACCACTTCTTCGACACTTTCGGTCTGTTCAACGCCGCAGGCAACGGACGCTTCGGAGACATGCTCGCTGAACTCGCTCGCCGTAACGCCGAAGGAAACGTGCAGTATCTCGAACTGATGTTTTCTCCCGATTTCGGCGCCGCAATCGGCGTCGGACGGCAAGCCGGCTGGGATGACGACTTCGGCAGGATGCGCGAGAAGATGCTGCCAGGTTTGCGCGAGACCAACGCCCAAGCCCGAAAAAACATAGACGCGATGGAGGCGCGCCGCGACGAACTACTCAATTGCCGAGACGCGAACAAAATGCGCCTCGAACCCGGATGCGGCGTGACCATGCGTTACGTCTTCCAGGTACTCCGTGGCTTCCCACGTGAACAGGTGTTCGCGCAGATCCTCGCCGCCTTCGAGTTGGCGACCGCTGACCCGCGCGTGGTCGCCTTCAATCTCGTCATGCCCGAAGACGCGCTGGTGCCGATGCGCGACTTCCGTCTGCACATGCGCATGATCTCGTACTTGAAGGAAATCTACCCCAACGTACACATCACGCTGCACGCTGGCGAACTCGCCCCGGGCCTCGTCCCGCCGGACGGTATGCGCTTTCACATCCGCGAATCCATCCAGGATGGCAAGGCTGAACGCATCGGCCACGGTGTTGACCTGATGTACGAAGACGAACCCTTCGCGCTGCTCGAGGAAATGGCGAAGAAGAACATCATGGTTGAGATCAACCTGACCTCAAATGATGCGATTCTCGGCGTTAAGGGCAAACAGCATCCGTTGGCGCTGTACCTGAAGCACGGCGTCCCCGTCGCGCTCTCCACGGATGACGAAGGCGTCGCTCGATCCGAGATGACTCGCGAATACCAGAAGGCCGTTGAAGAACAGGGGCTCGACTATCTCACCTTGAAAAAGATGGCGCGAACCGGCCTCCAACACGCATTCCTCCCTGGCGCCAGCCTCTGGTCCGACGCGAAGAAGTTCACGCCGGTCAAGGAATGCGCCAGCGACAAGCCGTTGGCTAGACTCCTGACCGCCACCTGCCAGAAGTTCCTCGATGGCAGCGACAAGGCGCGCGAACAGTGGAACTTTGAACGGTCCCTTGCGGAGTTCGAGTCGGTCGGACGGCAGTAATCATGACAGTGCTGAAAAAGAGGCCGCCCAAAAAGGGCGGCCTTCAACGTCCAGTTGCATGATGGCAAACTACTCCAGCCTGAACCCTTCGGGCAGCAAATCGGTGATCGGCGTCTGCGCGATCTCGCCTTGCGAACTCCGATAGATCACAACCGCCTGCGGCCCGAATTCGTAAATGACCTGCCGGCACGCGCCACACGGGGCGCACGGCACGCCATCCCGATTGACAACCGCAACCGCCGTAATGTCGAGCTTTCCTTCGCCCGCGCCATCCGCAATAGCCGTGAAGATCGCGGTCCGCTCCGCGCAGTTCGTCATCCCGAAAGACGAATTCTCCACGTTGCAGCCGACGTACACCTTGCCGTCAGACGTGAGGATCGCCGCACCCACGAAGAACTTGCTGAAGGGTGCGTACGCCCGCTCGCTCACCTTCTGCGCGGCTTCCAGCAACGACCGCTGCTGCGTCTCGGAGATCATGGCCGACATAGTGCTCCTATTTCTTCCCGACTGGCTGGGCCGCCGCCGTCTTCTGCGCGCAGGGACGCGCGTCCGCCTTTGACTCGCGCTTCGGAGGCACGTATGCCGGAGGCTCCACCGCGCTCTCTACCCATGCCGTGTACCACAGGTTCAGCAGCATCTGCGCACCGCGTCCGAGTTGCCGGCGGAGGAACTCGCGAGCCTCGGGAGTAGCGTTCCCCTCGAATCCGCAGGCCTTCTCCAACTTATAGACGTCCTCCACCTTTGTCTTCGACTCCAGCAGATAGGCGACATAGTCCTCGAATGGCTTGTCCAGCTTCTTCGGCGCACCGACCAGGTCATCGAACTTCACGCCGTCCGCCAGGATGCGCCCGATGAGCGGCCCTTCCATCTTCCAGTGGATGTCTTTCTCAGTCGTATATCCATTCGGATTCGGGTCGACCCAGCCGTTGTAATTCTTCGTCGTGTGCAGCGGATTGGCGCCGTCGGCGACGTAGTGACCGAGCCAGCCGGCGTAATACGTTATGTTGCGCTCGGTGTCTGCGGTGGAGCGGCCTTCCTTCTTCGCTTTTCGATATTCGCGAAATGAGACCTTCAGCTTGTCGTAGATCTCAATAGTGGCGTAGGGCTGGAAGCCGATTTTCTCCGGATACATCATTTCCGGGTTGTCGTTCGGATGCGAAGCTCTGCGCTCGTAAATCGCCCGGATGAACCGGAAGCGGTCAGTCGGCAGTGGCTTCAGCCACTCCACATATTCCATGTCCATGAAATGGTCCGGTTCCTGCGCCCACTTCAACGTGCTCTCGGTGCGATCGCGCCAGCGGTCGGGCTCCGGCCCGTTGTAGCTAACGTAGTCGGCCTGCTGCTTCAGCACCTGCGGCATTTCAGCCGGAATCTTCTGAGCGGCGATCTTGTTGACCGCCATGTGACCTTCATTGCCCCACGAGACAGCGATCGTCGTCGCCAGTGCGACCAGCACCGCGACGATCACAACTCGACCAATGTTCTTCCTCATATGACAAGTCCTGTATGGATTAGTAACTCGCCAGAGTAGCAGAAGCGGATTGCCCTTTCGACAGGAAACCTTGCTGCCACAATCCTTTGCGCCCGAGTACAAAGGCCCGCAAGGTGGCAAGAAAAATCCTGGAACTTCCGCCCTCGCTCTCGCGTAAGAAAATCTATACTCCCCTTGCTTACCGAGAGGAGTCCGGTCCGTCTTATCGGTTACCGAGGCAACTTAATGAGCAAACCATCCGATCTCGTTCAGGGAACGCTCGATCTCCTTCTCCTGAAGATTCTCGCCCTTGAACCGCTCAACGGGTGGGCCATCAGCCAGCGGCTGAAACAAGTCTCCGGCGACGTACTCCAGGTGAGCGATGGGTCGCTGTATCCAGCCCTTCATAAGCTCGAGCAGGAGGGCTGGATCAGGGCCGAATGGAAGCAGACCGAGAACAATCGCCGCGCCAAGTTCTATTCGCTGACGCGCCTGGGTCGCCGTCAACTTGAGAAAGAGGCCGCGAACTGGGATCGGCTCTCGACCGCCATCTCCCACGTCATACGCCTTGAGGAGGCCTGACATGAGGCTGGAACATTGGCTTTACACGGTGCCCTTGCGGTTACGCTCGCTGTTCAAGCGCAATCAGGTAGAGCAGGAACTCAGTGAAGAACTGCTGGACCACCTCGACCACCTCATCGCAGAGAACATCGCGCGCGGCATGTCGCACTCGGAAGCCCGCGCGGCAGCGATGCGCGCTATGGATGGACTCGAGCAGCAAAAGGAAGCCTGCCGCGACACACGCCGGGTAAACTATATCGAGGACCTTGTGCAGGACATTCGCTTCGGCATGCGGATGCTGCGCACGAATATCGGCCTGACCACAGTAGCTGTCGTAACCCTGGCACTAGGAATAGGTGCCGCCACTTCCATCTTCAGCGTGGTCAACTCCGTCCTGTTCCGCCCTTTGCCCTTCCACGAACCTGATCGTCTGGTGGTTCTGCGGGAGGCCCTTCCCGCTCTGGCTGCCGGAAACTTTCCCGTCTCCGCGCCAGACGTCGCAGATTTTCGGCGCCTTAATACAGTGTTCGAGGATGTCGGCGCTTTCTTGAGCGAGTCGATGGACCTGAGCGGCGCGGGTGCTCCACTTCGGGTGGATGCCACTCGGACCTCCGCCGCGGTCTTCCGACTGTTGCAAGTGTCCCCGCAAGCAGGCCGCATCTTCACAGACAAGGAAGATGCCCTCGGGAATAATGTCGCCATCCTCGGGTATTCGCTTTGGCAGTCGCGCTACGCGGGCGATCCGGCGATTGTCGGGAAGACCATCCACCTTGACCGCCAGCCGTATGAAGTGATCGGTGTTATGCCCCGCGGCTTTGAGTTCCCACCCAAGGGACTGAACGACTCCGAACCTGCTGACGTATGGGTCCCGATCGCCTTCACTCCCGCGGAGATTTCGGCTCGCGGTGACAACTTCAACTGCGGCGTCCTGGCGCGGCTGAAGCCCGGCGTCACGCTGGGCGCGGCCAACACCAACGTGGAACTCGTCGCCAGCCAGATCAAGCAGCAGTTCTATCCCGCCACTGCGCAGCAATTCGAACTGAAGGCCAGCGTCACGCCTTTGCACGAATTCCTGGTCGGCAACACGCGCAAACTTCTCTGGCTGCTGCTCGGAGCCGTTGGAGTCCTGTTGCTGATCGCATGCGCAAATGTGGCA
>Ga0196976_1000749_pt1 | contig 18679 bp, 16 predicted proteins | sample S3v_513CmetaG_FD_148644 | JGI IMG/M metagenome (GOLD analysis project Ga0196976, IMG submission 148644) | Soil microbial communities from Anza Borrego desert, Southern California, United States - S3+v_5-13C | ecosystem: Environmental > Terrestrial > Soil > Desert | place: USA: California...
AAGTAGTCGGGCTTGGTGTTCATCGCTCGTTTCCTTTTGTCTCTCTGTCTGAACACAGAATGCCGCATTTTAGCGTACGTGTCGAACACTAAAAACGCATACCAGCCATGCGAAAAGAACGTTTCAGACCTATCCGGTATGGGATAGTCTAAAGACTTTCATCACGGCGGGGTGTTTGTGATGTCTGATAGCAAACAGTGGATCATCCTTACTCTTGATCCCGCGACAACCAACGAAGCGGACCTTCGGCGCACGCTCGCGAACAAACTAAAAGCGCCATACGAAATTTACTGTTATACGCCACGCTACAGCAACGGCACACGCACCGTTGAAGTCGCTGTGTTGTCGAACGAAGATGATTTCACCGTTCGACAATCCTTTGACGTGATAGACAAGAAGTATTCGTGGTACTTCAACGGCACCTTTTCAATAAGGGTTCTTGAAGGTCGCAAGTAAAACAAGAAAGCCTAGGATCGTTTCCTAGGCTTTTCTTTTTGTTAGGTGATCTTCATTTCGCGAAGAAATTTTTTTACCGGACACCCGGCGTTTTCCGCTATCACAGCGGGTTCCGTCGCTAAGTGCTTCGGCGCTGGTACGCCCGCGCGCTTGTGTTCGTCAGTGCGCCAGTCTTCGCCAAGGAACAACAGCGCTTCAGCGCGGCGGCGCTTTGTCAAGCCGCTTAGTTCCGTCAGAACGCCATTGACGCGCGCTTTGTTCCACTTCGGGAATTCACCAGCAACGGAAGACGGCGCGGCGGACGCGTTCAGTAGCTTTAGAAGCGTGCTAGCCTTCAGCGAGCCAATCCCTAGATTATACACAAAGGAACACAGCGCGTCAAACTGAGATTGCTTCAGTTGAACTTTAACTTCCGCTTTAATCTGTGCTTCCACTTTGGAAAGTTCCTGTAGAAACCACTTCTCTGCGGTCGCCATGTCAATTGTCATACCGGGCTTGACCGGGAAACCACCTGTTGTGGCACTGCCGATACCGATTGTCCAAATACCGGCTGAGTCTTTGTAAGCGGTTAACTTGCAACCTTCGAAGAACTTGACCAGTTCAAAACAGTCGCTAGAGGCTTTTAAGGATTGGTTAGGCATGTCACTACTATGAAATTTCTAGGGGTTGTGGATATTTATTGATGGTTAACAAATAGAGCGAATTCCCCTTTGGAATCAATGTCAAGAGGCGTGAAGATTGTTAACGGTCGAAAACATCAACAATGTCAAAGGGTTACAAAAAGTTCCTTCACGATGTCATTTTTTCCTTGACAGGCTTTCGTTTCGTGAGTAGGATAGACCTTATGGTCTTTCAGAAACGCATTCGCATTTCTTCAATAAGAGTTACCTTCGGTAACTGTGTCTCTAAGATATTCTATGATTTCTCGCTTCGCGATTGCATCTAGATATCTTTAGATACCGCTTGACAAACGTTGATGATACCTTTTGCTGTGAAATAGGTCAAGTCTCTAAAACCACAATTACCTTTGCTGTTAACCTAGTGTAATGGTAACGGTAATTGCGTTTAGGATTCTATTCTTTGTTGGTCTGAATCCTTAATGGATAGTAAAACGATCATTAAGCCGCTTAATGGATGATATATGGTACATTAGGTGTTTTGGTCCTATATCCGTTAGGACATATTTCCGTTTTATGTCCGTACGGCAATAAAAAAACCCACTAGAAATTTCTAGTGGGTTTAGTTTTGTCTTGACTTTAAGCGTTAGAGTGAGAACACAATCTGTAGGCGTTCCTGTTGGGCTGCATCGCGATAGTTTGGAGTGCGGTTGTCAACAGTCAGAATGCGTCCGCTCAGTAGATCAACGCTAGAAGCCGCGTACACGTCACCAGACAGTGCAGCACCACCAACAGCGGCTTTCGGGTTGAGCAGAAGACCAACCTGACGGAAAGCAACGTTCACCGGAAGAACACCATTTTCCGAATAGCTGAATAGTTTTGAAACCATCACATAAGAGGCGCCTAGTTCATCCACAGCGCTTGCGCCATGACCACCAATGGGGCTACCACCAGAATAGCTAGCGGCGTTCTGTACGGTCGTCTGTAGCGAAGACACGGCACTACCTGACGGCACCGGCATGTATTCGTTCGTTAGGAAGTTGACCGCAAACGAAGGCGTGATGTCGTACATGAACTTCCAAGTATAGCCGTCAGCGGTGTTAAACTGTGACGTGGAAGTGCCAGTTGGTTTGATGGTTGACGCGCCCGCGCCAGCGGCAATGCACTTATAGACGTAGTAATCATCCGTTAGAACATAGAAGTTCTTGGAAAACAGAGCGTCGTCGGTGGTGCTGTATGCGGCGTAAGTGGTGCCAGAAACCCAATTGATTCGCGGAACTACTTGGCAAGTGTCAGCGAAAGACACAAGCTTAATGCCAATGATGCCGTTGCGCGTGACTAGTTCGTCCGCCACATAGTCAATCGGAGTTGGTGGATTGGCGTCGGTAGTCCAAGGCGTAGGGCGACCTTCGAACATGTATAGTTTTTCTGGCGTCGGTGTCGTTCGCCCAATAGACTGACGAAGATTGTTCGCGTTGGCAACGCGCATACTCTTAGTAACAATTGATGCTGGCATGGTGTGCTATTCTCTTGGGTAATATTTTGAGGTATTTATTTCACGCGAATGCGCGGGGACTTCTAAGAAGTCCCCGCTGTTGTTTAGTCGCCACTGAGTGTTTGAAGTACAGCGTTGCTTAGGCGCGTCGGGAAGTAAGTGAATGAACGGATGTGACCATTGATGCTAGCTGTGCCTCCAACCCAACCACCAAGACGGAAGTTGGTAATTTTTGGTGTACTGGCTGTGCTGTCTACGATGGTATTGTTTCCTTTTGTTGATAACCCATAATCGTTTTGCTTGTACGCAAACGCACCTTTGAACGGTCCCGCTAGCCAAGTTCCCTGACTTTGGTCTGTGTCGGTCGCGCCAGTAGTTGTATTGTAAACACGGAATGTCCCATTTACACGGGTGTTGAGAATTCGGTTATTTGATGTTCCATCGTCAAATGACACCACTACTTGTTCAACCGCCGCCGAATCCGTTCTGAGACTGTCCGTGCTTACCAAAACTGTACCTTCTGTGTGGTTCCATCCGTCAAACGGAACAACTTCTTTCACTGAAATGTTATCAACAACGTGCGTGATTGCGCCCGCTGAAGTGCTAAGTGAAATGTAAGTGCTTGCTCCGGTAGCGGTAAAGTTCAGCGAAACAGCACCGACTTGGTTGCTTGTGCCGTTCAGAAGAGTGTTGCCGCCCGGTGTGGTCCCGGCATAGACATACAGATGGTTGTTTGAGCCTGAGACGTAATCAAGTGTGATTTTGTAGGTCTTGCCCGAAACCGTGCTGATTTGTTGTGTGACACCCGCTCGTTCACTGGTGTTCACCGTGGTCAGCACAAGTTGACCCGCCACAACACCCGCCGTCGCACCACCAACACTGATATTTGTCCAGTTTTCAAGAAGATAATCGAACTTTCCGTTGGCAATCAGATTGTTACCGGCGAGTGCTTCTTTGGAGACTAGAACATCTGCGGCTCTTGTCGCGCTTGCCGTTGTCGTGGGAATATATGATGTTGGGAAAGACCCTTGTTCAAGTTGGGCACCCCAAATATCAACAATGGGACCGGCTGTGCTCGTATTGCTTGGAAAATCAATGAAAGTATGCGCCGCCGTTGCGGTGAACGTTACCGCGCACCTTACCCACTTACCAAGAACCCATTGTGGCGCCACGGGGAGTCCAACAGCGTCATTAACGTCCACATAGAAGAATTGTGGTCCGCTGATCCAACGCATCCAACAAGAGAACGTATAAGTCGTTCCGTTTGTTAGTGGCGTGGCGAAGGTCTGTCTGATTAGCGGCGCTACTGTTGCGTTCGCACCACTGAGATTTAGACGCACTGCGCTAGTGGAACCGTCTGGTGCGTCAATGCCGGTTGTACGAGTTGCGTTTGCGAAAATGTCAATCCACACACTGTTGTCAGCGTAGTTTCCGCTTGACTTTAATAGATTTGTTCTTGTCTCTTCAATGAGAAGACCAGCGGGAACCCAACATTCTTTATAGTTCGCGGCGGAAGTCGTTGGAATGTAAACACCGGCTGACGCGTGACGTTCTAGTTGAGCGCCATAAATGTAGAATTCTTGATTAGCGGTAAACGAGGTGCCACCGCCGCTGCCGCCAATATGCAGACCATGACCGGAGGTATCTAGTGGAGTAAAAGTAACGACAATGCGTTGCCATTCCGTAGTAAGTGTGACAGACGTTGTGCTAATTACAGCAAAAGGAGACTGTCGTTGTGTTCGCACGCTTACCGTTACAGGGTCTTTGACCGCACGGGCAAAAAACGAGAAAGTAATAGGCTCAATTTTTGTTGGTTGATACCCTCTGAACATATATGCGCCACCACTAGCAGAAGCAACTAGTCTTGTTGCACGGCTAGTGTAGTCTGGTGAAACGATAGAGTCTGTTGCAACAGTGAGGTTTGTTTTCGACCAAACTCCGTTCGCGAAATCATTGCTGTAGGTGAAAAGGTTCTCCGTAAACTGTACTTGGTTTGTCACGGCGGAAGAAGTGGTTGACACATAAGGACCGGGAACGCTTGCTTGTTCTAGTTGGGCACCCCACGCAACTACTGTTCCTGTGTCCGCCGCATTTTGACCAGCGACATTGATACGACACGTCAGAGACGTATTGCCTGTGCCGTTGTTTGGGAACGCAAGCCATAGGCGCACGTAATCGCCACACTGAATAGCGCCGCCAGTCGCGTTCGTCCCGGTCACAACAACAGCGCCGGTTGCCCAAGTAAGTTCCGCATTAGCAGAAATCAGCGTACCGTTAAAGTAAGTCAAGTGAATATTAGTCTTCGCCGCCGTGCCTCGTTTGAAGAACACGGAAAAGACTCGCGTCAGCGTGTCGTTGGCAACAGACGCGATTTGTTGACGAATTAGCGGGTTGGTGTCGGAATCAGTTAGAGTGTCCGCTGTTTTATTGCCGTCTGGTGCGTAGTCTGTGTTTGAGGTCACAACGGCGGCATTGCTACCCGGAGTCCAATTCGCGTGTTCAAACTGTTCGCTGTACGTTAGCAGATTGTTAACGATTACAGGTTTGTACTCAAATCGCGGACCATAGTAAGCTGCCGAAGTCGTCGGGTTGTACGCGCCAACGGTTGATCCGATTTCGAGTTGATATCCAAACACGTCAACATATTGACCAGAAACGTTCGCGCTGCCTTGGCTGTGAACGTACACGCGCGAAACGCTCGCGTTGTTTGTCCCGTTGTTCCGTAGAGTAACCCAACAACGATACCACCCACCACCAACGTCTGTGTAGTTGCCAGAAGCAACCGCTCCGCTGGTGTTCGCGACAACATAAGACGCAATTGAACCGTCTGCCGCCCAAGTAACTGTTCCTGTTACTTGAAGGAAAGACCCACCAGAATAATAGAAATTTAGCGTGTTTACGGCGCTTGTGCCTTTTTTCAGGTAGACGGAGAACGTGCGAGTTGTGTTGTCCGCCAGCACCGGTAGAGACTTGTCAGCAAATACTTGGTTGGCGCCGCCGGTAAGCGTGCTGGTGAGTCGAACAGCGTTGTTTGTTCCGTCTGGTGCAGAAACAGAAGACGTGGTGATGTTGTCTGTGTAGCTGAATGGAAGACCAGCACTGTACGTCAGAAGATTGTGTGGCGCGTACTTCAGAACACCGTCGCTCCCAAAGTAAGTAGCGTGTGACGTGCGGCTGAAGGACATGCGCGGATCAATGACAGGATTATTGATAAAGTCAAAGTGCAGCGCGGGTTCACCGGCAGCGGTCCCCGTCACTACGTCATTGGTCCCGGCAAGCTTCACGCGAACGTCATTGTTGTAAACGTTCACACCAGAAGCGATTTCGTTTAGAGTGTCGTCTTGATACGGCTGAATGTTCTTGCCAGCAAGATATTCGAATTCTAGAGCGTCGAACGTACCAGTAAACGGAGACTGTCCGTTCATCTGAGAGACAACTTGGGTCTTCGTCGCGTCACCGGCTGAGTTGTTCGCGTCCGTGTGATAGACAACCGACTTAGTTTGCTTCGCGATGGAAGACGAATTGTCAAGAAGAGAATGAACGTGCAGCGTCAGCGTTTCGACCGCGCCACCAGCAACAACCGAAAAGTTCTGAGGTAGGTTGATGGTGTACTGAGTTGACGGTTTCGTGATTTCCAGAACATCGGTGTCGGTATGATCCATCTGTGACTGATAGATACCGAATAGTTCTAGTCCTGCCGGGTGGACGATGTTCTTGATTGCTTCTTTCCAGCGCGGAATTTCGAGCGAAGAAGACAGAACATAAGAGAAGTCTTGGTAATAGTAGCCGTCATGAATCTTCTGATCGGAACTCAGAAGTGATTCCGTGCCAACCCAACGCCCCGGATACTTGGCAAGCGTGGTTTCGGTTAGATGAATGACCGCGTTTGCGTCACCACCTTGTGACGTGTCAACAGAAAGATTGCCGGTGTTGATAGGGAACGTGTCTAGGCGCGCTTTGGTGATTGCACCACCGCCACCGACGATGATAATTTCACCACCTTCGCCGTTCTCAGAAAGGAACTTGTAAGACGGACGGTTGTATAGCTTGTTGCCGCGCGAAGTCAGCGACACCGTTTCGATGGTGCCATAGTCGTTGATTAGCGTGACTTCGCCTTTCGCGCCACTGCCGTTTGAGCCTAGCGCGTCGTCAATGATGATCGTGTCGGGTGTACCAAGATCGCGGGTTAGCCAACTGTCTTCTTTGTGTCGGGAAATCGGGAGCGCTGAATAGTTCGAAATCGGAACAGCCTGTAGCGACTCGCCGTCAACCGCTTCGCCAATCCGTAGGTTTTCCCAATCATAGATAATCTGTCGGCGTCCATTGTAACCTTCACCACCGGACAGTAGCGCGATGCTGCTAATCTGAGACGTGCTGATCGCCAGTACGCGACCGTTGCCTAGACGGTTTCCTTGATTGTCAACAACAAAAAGCGTGTCGTTCTTCTTGTAGCCTGAACCACCGTCAACGATTTCGAAGCCACCGACAAGCGTCAACAGCTTTTCAGTGAAAATGACTTTTTCTGTGCCGTTTTCTAGAACGGAAATGTCTTCACCGGTTGCGAACTCGCCTTCAAGACCAGACAGGAAGAATTCGACATAATTGATATTGCCTTGTGAAGACTGGAACGCGTTTTCAACAACTGCCGTAGCGCCCGAAGTCACACCAACCAGCTTACAGCTAGTCAGAGCGTCAAGGTTGATCGTCGTACCGCTGAAGCTAGTCTTGATCGCGATGTCTTCTTGCCACTTGCCGTCAGACGCACGAATAACGTTCAGCTTTGGATAAGAAACAGATACGTCTTCGTTGAAGAGAATGCGGAACAGGAACTTGTAAGACTTCTCAGTGCCCTTGGCGCGATAGAAGTCGCGAATGTGCTTCGCGAGAAGACGCTTGTCCGCTAGTACGGTCGTCGGGATCGTTACTAGGAATTCGTTGCGGAAATATTCAATGTATTCGTCAACGGTGGTATCAACAGAGCGATAGTCTGTGAGATTGAAAGTCTTGTCGTTGATACCGCCGCGTTGTTCCATCCACTCGTAGTAAGCTTCGAAGAAAGCCACAAAGTTTGGGCTTTCCTCCGCTACGAAGTCTGGAATGTTGCGCTTGACTAGTGGTGCGACCGCAAGTGCCATGTTTAAATGATCCTGTTAGAATTTTCCGCTACGGTGCGAGTGGTAATATCAGCCGTATTCAGCGTAATAATTTGCTGTCGCTTATTTACGTTGATGTTATAGTCCACGGCGGAAACCGCTACAAGATTCAGGGATTTTGCTGGCGTTACTGTGATCTTCAGCATAGAGTCAGAAGTTGACGTAATGCGCAGACCAGAGAAAAGCATTTCACCGGTTACATAGTTTACTGTGCCTTGGTTGCGCTTCAGATAGACCTTGACGCCATGTGAATTGAGGCGGTACACAACTAGGTTGCCGGTGGTGTAGGGTGCAGCACCATTCGGTTCGTCCCCGATATAGTACGTGATGTCGTCAATCACGAGCGCGTTGCTTTTGACGCTGAACGGCTCAATCGCATTTGACATAGAGAATTCGTAATTCACCACGGCATCCGGTGAAATTTTTCTCTCTTGACGAATCTTTAGAACTGTGTTGCTGCTTAGTACGCTTGGGTCACAGTTGTCAATGGCGCTGCCCAGCTTAGAGAACTGAAGCTTGCGACCGAACAGGTTTAGGTTCTTATCAAAGAAGTCAATAATCGCCGTGCGCGCTTTGGTGTTGATTTGGCTCGCGCTCAGAGACGTTTGCTTGTTGTCGAAAGTAACGGACGTGTCCACTTCCACGAAAATGTATTCAGGGTCTACGATTTCAGGACGGATAGATACGATGTTGTAAGAACTAATGATATCGCGTTTGATACGTTCTTTTGTGACGTTGCTCAGATAGACGTTTTCTTTTGGTTTGATAGCAATAAACACTTTGCCGTAGTAAGGCGTTGGAAGATTGTCTTCGCCACCCCACACCGCAACATCGTCTAGGTCTTTGTAGGTGCGCTTAATTAGCGTCACGTAGTCGTTGACGGTCGCCGCACGCGACTGTGCTTGATATTCAAGCGGTGCCAGAAGTCGAATACTTTCAATGCTTTCTTTAACGTCGCCACCGGCAGCAACGGAGTTGACCGTCACCGTGACAGCCGATGCACCACCGACCGTTGACGCACGCGAGAAGGACGCGGCTAGGTTTGCATCGGGACCGGCAGTGATGAACGCTTGTGCAGTAATGACATTGCCCACGGAAAGGGCTTTGCCGATGATGCCGTCACCAAACACAATATCCCAATTGCCGTCAGTGTTTTCTTCGAAGAAATACACTTCCGATGTGTTGTCAAGAAGCGTGACATCGTGCGCGCGGGTGAAAATCTTTTCTGAGGTAGAGGCTAGCGTGTCTTTCACAGAAACGGTTAGGAACCGACCATCAATGTTTTGCACAGGAAGGGTGTAGTTCCGAACGCTGGCGTCCGTCACCTGAAACACATAATCAACAAAGCTGCCTTGATAAACGTCAATCTGTTGAGTGTATTTGCCGTTGTCGTCGGGGTAAACGGTGTAGGGTTGAATCGTAGAGAAGAAATAAGACTTACCGTCAACAAGCGTCGTGAATTTCGTGCCTTTGTCAATAGTCACAGCGGGAAGCGGTGCGGTAAGGTCCGGTCGCGTGAAGCTAACCGTCAGCGTGGCGGAAGGCGCGGAGTAAGTACCGGGCGTGTAACCAAGTTCACGGGCGCGAAGCACAACGTTGGAACGAAGTTGCGCGGTCTTCAGGAAGGTTTCCGCAAAGGTCATGTTCTGAGTAAACGCCGTCTTCTCAGCGTTGTACGCCAGAAGCGCGACAATCATTGACAGCGCCGAACCTTCGAAGTTGTAGCCGTCAAACCCCGGATACGCTTTCAGAAACTCTTTCAGGTCTTCTTTGATTAGATCATAGTCTTGGATTTGCAGACCGCTTAGATTGGAAGCCATGTTACCCGCGTACCCTCTTTATCGAATTTTCTTTAGTGAAATGCTAACCGAAGCAAATGGACCGTTGACAATCGCATAAGACACTGTTACGTCAAGAACTTGTTCGTTGTCTGAAAACACAACGTCAATGCTTTCCGCTAGCACGCGCGTTTCGTGTTTGGCGATTAGTTCCCGCAAACGGTCTTGTAGCACACCAGCACTGAAGCTGTTGTAGTTCTCAAACAGACTTCGATACACCGTAGACCCAAAGTCTTCTTCGTACGGTCGAACACCAAGGTTGGACAGTACAAGCGTGCGAACCGACTGCTTAATAGCGTCGTCACCTGTCTTCACGCGTAAGTCACCGGTCGCTGGATTTGGAAGAAAAGAAAGGTCCAAGTCCCGGTGTGTGCGTGTTCCCGCTGTGTCTTTGATGTAATTTGCCATGATACTAGTTAGCCTTGATTAGTTCAAATCAATACGTGCAGCGGTTACTTTATAGTTGCCAGAAACCTTAATCGTGTAGTTGCCTTGCACGTATTCGTCTAGGTTTCCTTTGACTTCTAGCTTGGCGTTGCCTCGCACTTCCATGTTGGCGTCTTTGTTGACCATGATGTCAGCGTTACCGCCGATTTGAAACTTTGCGCTCCCGGTCACAACAGCGTCTAGGTTCTTTCCGACTGAAATGTTGGCATTGCCATTAACAATTATGTTGGCGTTGCCTTCCACCATAACGTTTTTGTCCTTGACAACGATAGTGAAACCGTCACCAACGATTTTGTTGACCTTCGTCCCGTCCGGGTGTGTCTCAGTAAACGAACCGGAGCGATGGTATTCGTGAATGCGTTCCGCACCCGGTGTGTCGTCCACCTCGCGCATGTGACCACTTTCGGAAGTAATCACGTTGTTGTAAGGGTATTGTGCCTTGAACGGCGTCACCGGTTCTTTTAAGTGTTTTAATACTTCTGGATAGACAATGTGCAGCGCCATTTCAGCCGCTTCCGTGTCTGGTAGAAGCTTCTGGAATGTGTTGTCAATCTTCGATTGGATTACGCCTTCAATGGCGCCAAGCGCCGCTAGCGGGATGTCGGTTGCCGCACGCGTGAAGGTGTTTTCAATCTGTGTGATTTTCCGCTCAACAATTGTTTTGGCAATGTCAAGGATTACGTCAGCAACGTCTTCGCTACCCGTGATGGTACGGTCGCCAAGTTGCTTCAGATAGTCAATTGCTTCTGGTGCGGACGGTGCTTGTGCAATCTGTTCTAGGGACCGAAGATCGCGGAAACCCGCTTTCGTCACCGCGCTAGTGATGGTGCCTGTGAGGTTCTGTTTAAGTTCTACCATCGTCTTATACCGGAGTTGCCTTGACGTTTTTGCCGGGAATAACGGCAAGCATTATGGGGATTTGCGCTGATAGACCGTCAGCAAAGAAGCCAAGAATGGTTGAACCTTCCACCGGACCAACAGGCGCCGTTTGTGGTGGCGTGTTGAGCGGAAGAGTAGGGTAAGCCCACGGAAGCGCTTCAGTCGGAATGTCTTCTAGGTTCTCTGTGTGGAACCCAATAATCCGCACGCGAGCGCGCCCTAGTTTTTCTGGATCATTTCTGTCTTCAACGATGCCAACCCAAAAACCGGCATTCCTGTTAAGAAAAAGTTCATTAATTTGCATGTGTGATTACGCCAGCGATGTTGGCAACGAATCCCGACCAAGTTCTAAGATGGTGTGGATTTCGTCGTTGATGTATACGTGCTTTAAGCTACTGATAAGATATTTACCGGAATAGATTCGGTTTTTCTCTGTGCCTTCCGTCCCGGTCGGTGTCTGTAGGTCAAGGTTTGCCACGTCTCCAACGCGAAGCGCTAAGTTGCCGCCGATTTGTACCGCAATGCGGAAAGCGTTGATCGCCGTCAGTTGGCTCATGCGCTGCAACAGGAACTTATCAGGTTTGAACCCGTCTTCCGGCATGTTGTCGAAAACTTTGTTTGACAGTTCGAATTTTCTGTGAGTCGCAGTTGTCATTGTTGGGAGTTGTGACGAAGACCGAATGTAAGGGCTTGACTCCAACGATTTTACGGCGTTGAAATCATTTCGGTAGTCGTATTCATAGACCTTAATCTCTTTGGTTGCAACGTCATGAGTCACCAACCTTCCGGCATACAGACCGTTCGTGATGTTGGTGATTACGTTATTGTGCTTGACAATTGAGAATTCGCGTGCGTTGTTCTGCCGAACCGTGCGCGAGTTAAGACCTTCTTTGATTGTGGTGATTTCGACTTTCGGCGGTTTTGCAAGCAAAGTTTCAAGCGAAGCGAAATTATATCCGCTTGCATTTTCGAAAAACAGGAAGTTCGCCGCGTTGTGGTTGGCTTCCGTCACCGCTCTACCAGCGAGCCAGTTGATAGCCTCAAACGGCGACCAATACGGAACAATCACATATTCGTCATAAAAAGACGCTTCAATGTTCAACGGTCCAGAGTAATTCAGCCCGTATGGATACGGCTCAGTCATAAGAAGACGGACAATCTCCGACGCCTTCTTGCTTTGGTAAGCCTTGCTCACGCGCGTTGCCGCGTTGGCGATTAGTTCCGGTGAACAGACGTGAAGCGTATACTGGTAGGTGTTTTGTTTGATAGAACTCACGTCTGAAATCTTAAAGATTTTCAGCGTCTTCCTGATTGTTCCCGTCATGTTGCTCATAGACAGCACAACGGTTTCTTCACCGAACAGTGGCTTTGTGAAGAGAATGCCGCGCGTGTCTACAACAGTAATCGCGGCGGTAACGAAGTTGCTAAAAATGTCTTCGAAGTAGCGGACATCAATTGCCATGTCTGACATGTCTAGCCCGTCAACAACAACTTGACAGGACGAATTAGATTGGTCAGCCATACATTACACCGTTGGGTTTGTTGTTTTGAAATATTCTTTTAGAGCAACGTCTAGACGGTTCACAGCATTCGGCATAAGCACTTTGATCTTGCGCTTCGCTTCGTTGACGTTGGTTTCGTGCTGAAGGTTGCTGACGCTCACTTTGTTCGCAAAGTTCTGTGTCACCCACGTCCCGTCTTCAATTTCCGCGTCACCCGCCGCTTCATAGTGATGAATGGCATATTCTTTGCCGACGCCATACTTGCGCTGCACGTACGCGTACAGTTCTTGGTCGGACAGCACCCAATCATAGTAGGGATTGCGAATGTTGTTGGCGAGAAGAAGAACCCAAGCATAACGCGAACTACCGTAGAAGCGCGCCGCCAGAATTTCCGGGGTTTCGCCTTCTTGCACAATGTAGTGTTCGTAAAACGCCGCGTTCTGTAACAGTTCTTCGCTGATCGTGAAGCGCTTAAACAGGTCAGTTACTAGAATGCCGTTGTAGCGGATCATTGGGAAATGTGAATAGAAATTCATTACTCGTACATCCCTGACGATTTGATGATGTCGCCTTCGCGGACAATAACGTCTAGTTCTTTCACAGACATGTCAAAGTTTACGCTGACGGGCGCTCCGGTGCGGAACAGTTGGAGCGCGCGGTCTGGTGTGTAGTTTACTTTGATGTTGTCAATGACGCATTCGTTGATCTTTGGAAACTTGTCGGTATCTACGTTGTGGAACGAAATACGGATAGGGTCTGGAAAGGTGAACATAGATTTGCCCATCGCGAGACTTGGAAGGGACTGCACTTTTAGCATGTGAATAATTTTGTAAATGGCGTTAAGTTCAGCTTCATTCTTTGGAATGAATTTCCAGCTAAACGAGAACGTTCGAAGGTTCATGCCGTCAAACAGAAGGGTGCGCTTTTGGTTTGGCGTCTTGCGCGAGGCAAAGCTTGCAAGGTCGGTTGCGGAATCGGTAATGCCAATTTTGCTGGTGATATTGTCCACTTGCTTTGCTAGTGCCTTGCCACCAAGAATAGTTGCGACACCGCCCGCCGTCGCAAGCGAACCGTCAAGGTTTCCCGCTGCAATGTTTGACGACATTTCCTGAAGGTTGCCAGCAATCATTAGGTCTTTTTCAGTCCAAACCGGATCAACGGAATCCTGTAGTTCAGGAATATACAGACCGATGGACGGTCCACTTGTTGAGAAGCTAACTTTACCAAAAGTGTTCGCGATGGTGTTGATTGCGGTTGCCACGAATTCACCCGCCGCCTTGCCAGCTTCGAACGCGTTGCCCGACGCAAGCACGTTGCTCGCGCCAGTAGCGGCAGCACCAATGCCTTTACTTAGTGACAGTCCCTCAAACGATGCTGTAGTATCTGTTTTGAGACACTGAATCTTCATGTGCGGAAAGGTTCTGTCGGAACCAATGTTTGACGGGAAGAACGCCGCTGTTGCGTTTGGCGTTAAGTTTGGTAAACGTGAAATTGCCGGTCCTGACATACCTAAATATCCTTTATCGCGCACTAGACCTAGATATCGCCAAGCTATTTAGGTGGTTTGCGCCCAAAAATAGAGTTTTCGTGTACTTATGGCAGGGTATAAAGGCAAGTTTACGCCAAGAAATCCGCAAAAATACCGTGGTGATCCGTCGAACATCGTCTATCGAAGTCTGTTGGAACGGTGCTACATGGTGTTCTTTGACGACACGCCCGCTATCTTGTGGTGGCAGTCGGAAGAAGTGATTGTTCCTTACTACTCGCCAGTAGACGAAAAGATGCATCGTTACTTTCCTGATTTCATCATCTGCCTAAAGAACAAGCACGGTGAAATCAGGAAAATCATGATTGAGATTAAACCTGAATCTGATCTAAGAGAACCGACGAAGCGCCAGTGGAAGAAGCTGAAGACGTGGACAGTCAATCAAGCCAAGTGGGCAGCGGCTAGAGAGTGGTGCAAACAAAACGATATGGAGTTTGAAGTAATGACCGAACGCCATATCTCAAACACTTACGCCAAAGCGCTTCCGTCCAATCGTAAGAAAGCAAAGACACCGCGCAAACCAAGAACTAAGAAGGTAGTGGCTTAATCGTGGCAGACAAACAACCGAAGAAAACGCTTCTGCAACGGTACGAAGAAGAAGCTATCAAGAACAACCTTCCGCTTCTCAGTAGGGAATCAATTGATTGGTTCCTGAAAAAAGGTCAGAACATGAAGAAGGGCACAGCGGAAGGCATTCGCAGCAATCTTCTTGGTGGTGACGCGCTTGGTCAAATGCCGAAGCGCTATCCCGGTCACATGTTCCTTTATCACTATGACGCCAAGTGGGACGAAGAACTTCCGTATTGGGACGAATTCCCTCTGATTATTCACCTTGGTCCGTGGGCAGACAAAGCCGGTCACACGAAAGGTTGGGCGGGGATCAACCTTCACTATCTGCCGCCCGTCATGCGCGCAAAGTTGTTTGATGCTCTTGTCGCGGTGTTCGCTGACAAAGCGCTAACAGACGACACGAAGTTTAAGCTGTCGTACAACATTCTGAGAAAAGCGGCTAAGTATCGGTACTTTAAACCATGCTATAAGCACTATCTGTTTACTCAGCTTCGTTCTAAGATGATCTTTATTCCTTCGTACGAATGGGAAAAGGTCGTGTTTCTTCCGCTGCAACGATTCAAAAAAGCCGATACAACAACAGTGTGGGCAGACTCGAAAAGGATTATTGGGAAATGAACGTAGAACAGATGGTAGCCGCCGCCTCGCGGCTTTCCCGCAAAGCACGTTACACGGTGGATATTTCTACGCCGATCAACTCGGTAAAGGACCAACGCCACCAATCTATTATGCTCAACTGTCATACTGCCAGTTTCCCCGGCACAACGTTAGGCGTCAACGAACAGACTTACTTTGGTCTAGCGTTCACCTATCCTGTTGATTGGAAATACACCGCTCTTGATCTAGATTTCTATTTGGATGTTGACTTTTCGGAAAAGAAGTATTTCGAGTCTTGGCTTGCTTCCATCTACAACATCAACACCGGTCGGTACGGCTTCAAGGATGATTATGTTCGTGACGTAACAATCACAAGCCTTGACGTGCAGAACAAACCGCGCTATCGTGTGAGATTGACTGAAGCATATCCGGTAAATATCGGACAGGTATCCGTTGGCTATGATGCCAAGAATGCGTTTGCGACACTCAGCGCAACCATTCAGTTTACCAGAATGTACCAAGAAGAACAACAAACATTTACGACACCAAGGACAACAAGGCGTGACCAATAGTTCACTTCCTACCTTTAACGCTCCCGTTCACTATCTCAATCTTCCTTCAACAAAGAAGCAAGTGGCGTATCGCCCCTTCCGCGTGAAGGAAGAAAAGTTATTTCTGCTATCCACTCAAGCGGCTGAAAAAGAAGACCAGTACAAGCTTATCGAAACCCTGATTGACGCTTGCACGTTTGGCAAGCTGAACATGGCTTCGCTCACGTCATTTGACATTGAATACCTTTTCACTCGCATCTATGCAAAGTCCAAAGGTGAAGTTCTTAATCTTACTTTCCACTGCACCAACGTACAGGAAGACGGCACACCGTGCGGGCGCACGTCAAACTGTTATCTGAACATTCCAGACACCGAAGTTGATTTCCCTGAAGGGTTTTCGTCAAAGATTATGCTTGACGAAACGCAAAACATTGGTGTTGTGATGAAGCCGGTTGGGTTCGAAGCAATCCGTAGGGTGCTGGTGGACTCGAAAGAAATCAAGGCGTCAAACACACTCACCGAAGAAGAAAAGCTTGACAAAGCGTTTGCAATCATTGCTGAAAACATTGAATGCATCTTCCAAGGCGAAACGGTCTATGAAGCCAAAGACCACACCACCGAAGAAATCGTTGCGTTCATTTCGCAAATGACCGGTGAACAGTTCGACAAGCTTGACAACTATTTCGCCACGTATCCGAAGCTAAAAGGCAAAGTGGATTACGTGTGCGCGTGCGGTAGGAACAAAGAATCCTACAAGGTTGAAGGTCTGCTAAATTTTTTAGCTTAATGTTCGAACCGGAGTCTTATCTTCTAAAGTATTATCAAGACAATTTCCTTTTGAAACAAGTCCATAACTACCCATTGGTAGAATTGGAAGATATGTTTCCGTTTGAACGAGAAATCTATATCTCACAGTTGACGGACTATATTCAAAAGAAGAAGGCGCAGTAATGGCAACCCCACCGAAGAAACCACGAACACTTAAAATCGTCAAAGGAAACGAAGTTTCTGAAGTGGAAATGACTACACCGTCGCCGCTCGCTGGCACCGCGAAGAAGCCCCGGAAGACCACCAAGACACCGAAGGCTTCCACGCGCGACCTTGAAATTGTTTATGGTGACGGCAAGGTGTCCCGCCTACCTATGCTGACGCCTTCGCCGCTTGGCAGAAAATCGCGACCAAAAGCAACACCGGTAAGTCAAGAAGAACTTGTGGAGAAGCCGGAAAAATCTTCTCCACAGAAAAAGGTCAAGACAGAAGTCGGTGAAAATGGTATGGTGCGCCGCGAACGGCGTGCCGCTCCGCGTCCCGAACCAACCCCACAACCAGCCGCCAAGCCCGCTGCATCATCAACGCCGCGCACGGTTGTTGAAAAGCTTTCGGTTGTGTTGGGTCCAAACCTAGAACGCATTCAGAAGAACACCCGCGAAACTTCAGCGCTCATGTACGGCGTGCAGAAAAGCACGAAGGACATGTCGCGAGCGCTTGACACTGTTGTTGAAAATCAGCGCGACCTACTAAAATCCAATGCAGAACTTACAAAGACTGTCAAGGAAAATCTAGGTGGTGGAAGCGGCGGCATCGCTGATTTCGTCGCGTCCGCTGTCATGGGCGGTCTTGCTAAACATGCTGGCACTGCGGCGGTTGCCGCTGGTGCCGCTGGCGCGGCTGGTCTAGCTGGCAAAGCGCTCAGTGGTGGATCGAACGTCCCAAACGCTCCCGCCCCACAACAGCCCGCACCGAATAACAGTAAACCAAACACACCGGCACCAAAACCAAACACCCCACCGACGCCACCAAAACCAGTTGCGCCACCGCCAAAACCTGTTCCCGGTCAAGCTGGAAAAGCCGCCGCGAATGTTGGTAAAGCTGCCGCTGGTAAAGCCGTCGCGAAGACAGTCACGAAGGTCGCGGGCACCGCTATTGGTTCTGTGATCGCTGGTATCTTTGGCACACCCGCTGCTGGTGCTGCCGCTGCTATTGCTCTGCCTATTGCCATTGAAGCTGGATTTGATTATCTTTTCAGTGACGACGAAGCCGCAAAGAATGCGGAAAAAGCGGCTGAGAAACAGACACCACCATCACCACCAAGTGCGCCAACCTCACCGGCAAAGTTAAGCCCCGAAGAGGAAGAAAAGCGTCGGAAAGCTGCCGAAGAAAAAGCATTTAATGACCGGTTGTGGGAACAAGAAATCAAGAAAACCCGCGATTCGATCTATGGTAAAGGCGACCAACCGGGCAAACCTAACGGTCCTGTTCCGGGTGCGTCCACTCCGGTAAGCCCGCTTGGTGGTATCGAACACATTCTTGGTGGTGGGTCTGGTAAAGACGCGCTCGCGGGCGGTGCTGGCAACGACACCCTGCTTGGTGGTGGTGAAATCACGCGCGCACAGAAGCTTGACCAAATGCGCGAAGATCGCGTTGCAGAACTTGAACAGCTTGTCAAGCTAAAAGACGAAGAAACCAACAGACAGTTCCAAGCCCTTAACGGTGAATCGTCGTCTGAAGACAGCCGCGCCGCGATGGAAAGTCAAGCCGCGCTAGAGGCTCTGAAAGAAGAACTACAAGCCGCCAAGAACGCCAAGAACAATCTGTTTGAGAGTCCGAAAGAATCCGAAGAACTCAATCGCATCTTTGGTAAGCCGCTTCTCACCCAAACGGAAGTTATTACCAAAGGTATGCTTGACAACAGCGGCAAACCGTATCTTGAAAGAATCACTGACGCAATCGAAGGTCTGTTTGCGTTCGCTGTTGGTGGCACTCCGGGTTCCACGGGCGCGGGTGCTGGCGGTGGCGGTGGCGGTGGTGGCGCGGCGCCCGGTCTACCGGGTGGTGGGTTTGGTAAGCCCGGTGCTGGTGGTTCTGTTCCGAACGTCGCTCCCGCCGCGAAGGGTCTAGGCTCACTCAGCGCACAGTATGAATCAAGCAAAGCCGGTTCTTCAGCAATCGGTAATGATTCAACGGGCGGTTTCTCGTACGGAAAATATCAGTTTAGCACAAAACGCGGGTCTATGGCAAACTTCATGGA
>Ga0196976_1000750_pt1 | contig 18662 bp, 12 predicted proteins | sample S3v_513CmetaG_FD_148644 | JGI IMG/M metagenome (GOLD analysis project Ga0196976, IMG submission 148644) | Soil microbial communities from Anza Borrego desert, Southern California, United States - S3+v_5-13C | ecosystem: Environmental > Terrestrial > Soil > Desert | place: USA: California...
GAACGGTTACCGACGTCGAGACAGCACGCAGATGCCTCGATGCCGGCGCTCAGTTCATAGTCAGCCCGGCCCTAGACGAGCAGACGGTCGCCTACGTGAGTGGCAAGTCGAAGGTCATGATGCCGGGTGCACTTACCCCAACCGAGGTACTCGCCGCGTGGAAGTCTGGAGCGGATTTCGTAAAGGTGTTTCCGTGCGGAACGGTCGGAGGTGCAAGCTACATTAAGGCTCTTCGCGGCCCATTCCCCGAAATACCAATGATCCCAACAGGTGGAGTAAACCTGAACACTGCGGCAGATTTTCTCCGGGCGGGAGCCAAGGCGCTCGGCATTGGGAGTGAACTTGTTTCGCCAGAGGCACTGAAAGCCGGTGACTGCGCAGCGATAACAAAGCTCACTCGACGGTTCAAGGAGATAGTGAAAGAAACACGCGAAGCGGCGAACACGGCTGCAAAGTGAAGCGACAGGCGCGGGTTGGGCGGTCTCCTCAGCCCAGGTGGCGCGCCTAGGGCAGAATCTCCAGAGCGTAATCGCCGGGGACAAACTCTGTGGGGCGGCGATGGGCGCGAACGATTCGGGCCGAGGAGAAGATGTTGTTGCCGCCAATCGTATACGGCGCGCTCACTTGTACCAGGGTTCCCGGTTGATAAAGCTTTGAAGTGTAGAAGCGCAACCCTCTTAGCGAGAGATCCTTTACCTCGACAATATCTTCAACGTCCCCGATGCGAATGGCAGCCTTGCATCTCGTCTCAATGCGCTTGTAGCGACGCTCGTCCTTGCCACGCCTTTGGGGGCTGCCGACGCCATAGTACTCGATCTGCTCCGCTACCGGTACGAGCAGCGGTTCGTCGACTGACGAAATCGGAGTGGAGCTAATCTCGCCCGCGGTGTCCGTAGCGGAGCGTGGTGACAGGTCCCATCCGCAATTGGGACACGTGTCGTGCGTGTGCTGTCTCTGACGTGCTGATTCAGCCGCTTTCACATTGACTTCCATAACGTAAAGCACTGTAGCACTGGATATTCCCAAGTCATACAAAACATTGGGCAGTTACCGTTACTACAGTGTACTGGGCGCCAGTTACTACTGTGGCACTCCCGGCTGATCGAGTGCAGGGCTTCCGAGACACAGGCATGCGTCCGCGTGCTCCACAGGGCTGCGGAATCCTTGTAATTGCCTCGCTCGGGGGAGGAGCACGTTTCGAATCAGCAGGTTCTCCGGAGCGGTTACTTCGGGCATCTATACGGTGTGCTCAATGTTGCCGCGGTTGTGCCCAGTGCATTCATGGGCAGGCGTTAGCGCCTGCGGAGCAATCTTTTGCCAGAGTTGAACAGAACGCAGGGGCGAGATCGTCGCTTTAAACCCGCGCATGTTGCGACTCATTTGGCCATGCTCGCGATGCTCTGCGGAACGGCACTCGCCGTGCTGACCACGCAAGCATCGATCCGCCTCTTATGGTTCGACGAATTCATCACCCTCTACATCGCCAAGCTGAATAGTTTTCGCGAGATATGGGACGCACTTGGCCGAGGCGTGGACCCAAACCCGCCGCTAACACACCTGCTCGTCATGTCGTCAGTCCGCCTGTTCGGGGAGAGCGAAATTGCCGTGCGACTGCCGGCGCTAGTCGCCGGTCTTGCGACGATAGTTGCTCTATACGTGTACCTGGCGCGTCGGGTACCGGTTGTGTATGCGGTGATCGGAGTCGTCTATTTCATGGGGACTGCCGGTTTTGACTATTCTTATGAGAGCCGCTCCTACGCGTTGATGCTCCTGTTCTCGATTGGGAGCCTGCTGGCTTGGCGAGGAGTATGCGAAGGCCGATATGGGAACTTTGCGGCCATTTTGCTGGCAGTGACACTCGCGGCGGGCATATCGTCCAACTACTTCGCCGTTCTTGCGTTTTTCCCAATCGCCGCCGGTGAAGCCACGCGGATGCTGCGGACGCGGAAAGTAGCGTGGCGCGTGTGGATAGCGATGGCGGTAGGTGCTAGTCCTCTTCTGGTGTACTGGCCGATGATCAACTACTCCATCGCGCAGTTCAGCCCGTATGCGTGGAACCGGCCTCAGTTGGCGGCGATCCGCAATGCCTACGTGCAAATGGTGGCAGTGAACCTGATTCCGGCATTGGCAATGCTGGCGGTCGCTGGATACACCTATGTTCGACGCAGGCGACAGCATCAGCCTCTGACACCGGTGTTGCCGAGGCACGAGACCATCGCAGTCCTCACGTTGCTCGTTTACCCATTCCTAGGCTATGCGCTCGCTGTTGCAGGTGCCGGGATGGTGAGTCCGAGGTTCGTGCTGCCGGTCTGCATAGGTTTCGGTATCGCAACGGCTGCTGGAACTTTCCATGCGCTGCCCGAGAGCAGGCGAGTCACGCTGGCCTTGGTTGGCCTGCTTGCAATCTCGTTTGTAGTTCGGGAGGTTGCAATAGGAATATGGTTCTACAACCAGCGACTGGCAGTGTTTCGTGTTCGTGACCGCTTGCCAGAAGCGGATGTCATAGCCGTGTCCGACTCGCTTCTCGTGCTGCCTCTGCACTACTACTCGACTCCGCGACTTGCATCGCGCATGGTGTTTCCAATCGACTTCGAATCCATCCGGCGGTGGAAGAAGTCCGACTCTCCGGAACAGAACCTCTGGGCAGGACGCGACTTGTTCCCGGTACCTACGGTTCCGCTCAACGACTTCGTGGAGCAGTCCCCGAACTACCTGATCGTTACAACGGAAGGGAATTGGTTGATCCACAAGCTTGCATTTGACGGTTCGCCGGCCATGCCACTTAACGTACCAACTGACACGAAACCGGTGGGCGGCTTCTTTCCCTTGAGCCATGGCGAAGTGCACTACTTCCTGAGCGGGCAATCGGTTGCGCAGTCTCTAACGCCCGGGAATTCAACCGGTGCACCGAACCAGCGCCGGAAGGCAAGACCAGAAAGCCGCTGAAATCGAAAGCACTCGATCGTGACGCGCCGTTCAGTTCTGAATCGGCATCCAAATTCGAATCAGTTCAGGTGTTCTCATGCAGTGGAGGTTCAACGATGCAAGTGCTTGCGAATGGACGCTGGGCTCGTAGAGGAGCTCTTTCCTTAGGGTGGCTGTGTGCCGCCGCAGTTTTGACGATCGTGCCAGCCAAGGCACAGGAGAGCGCTCGATCCACGACGCCAGAATCAACTCGCGGAGTACTGCGAGCGACCGAGGTGGCACGAGGGCTCGATCACCCGTGGGGAATGGCTTTCCTGCCGGACGGCCGAATGCTGGTCACTGAGCGTCCGGGACGGTTGCGGATCGTGCAAAAGAACGGGACGCTCTCCGAGCCGCTGAAGGGAGTGCCCCAGGTGGTTGCGCGCGGCCAAGGCGGCTTGCTGGACGTGGTGCTTGATCCGAAGTTCGGCGAGAACCGCACCATATATATCTCCTATTCAGAACCTGGCGAGGGCGGATTGGCCGGTACGGCCGTTGCACGTGCGCAACTTGGGCAGACGAGCCTCGAGAACGTCACTGTCATTTTCCGGCAGCGTCCAAAGGTGAGCGGCGATGGACACTTCGGCTCGCGAATCATCTTTGGCCGAGACGGGACGATGTTCGTCGCACTCGGCGAGCGCATGGCGGCAGGCAACCGTGAACAGGCGCAGGACCTCGCGTCGGGATTGGGCAAGATTATGCGCGTGAATCTCGACGGCACCGCCGCCAAGGGAAACCCGTTCGAGGGACGGAAAGGTGCCCAGCCTGAGATCTGGTCGTATGGACATCGCAATATTCAAGCCGCTGCGCTGCATCCGGAGACGGGTGAACTATGGGCGATCGAGCACGGACCTTTGGGAGGTGACGAAATCAACGTGGCGCAGGCAGGGAAGAACTACGGCTGGCCAGTGATCTCATACGGGCGCGAATACTCGGGCGCGAAGATCAACGGAGGCAAGACGGCGCAGGCCGGCATGGAGCAGCCGTTGTATTACTGGGACCCGGTGATCGCTCCATCAGGGATGATCTTCTATACCGGTAGCGCATTTCCTGACTGGAAGAACAACATCCTCGTCGGCTCGCTGCAGCCGGGTGGGCTTGTGAGGCTTGAAGTGCGAAACGGACGCATCGCGAGGGAAGAGCGGTATCTCGGGGAGCTTGGCGAACGTATCCGCGAGGTTGAGCAGGGACCGGATGGACTCATATACCTGCTGACCGATGGCTCGAACGGCCGAGTCCTGCGGGTAGAACGGGTGGCATCGGGCAAGAAATAGCTCCTGGCTGCGATCGGCATGAGGCGCCGAACTGTCCGCGATGCGGGTGTTGCCGCCGAGCTACAAAACCCCGTTCTCCATTCAGCTACAAACTTGCACGCTCAGGCCGTGTTCGACTCACATCAGGCCAATGTCATTGACCGCTGCAATTGCATGGCCCAAGCTGACGGCATGCTCGCGACATGCAAGGTTTGGTGCGAAGGAGATTGCAGTGGCAGAGCCGTACCGGTTGAGCTATTCCAAAGGGCCGAACACACCCGAACTCATGACCGTCTGTATCGGCGAGGTGCTGGACAGAACGGCAAGTCTGTATCCCGATAAACGCGCACTCGTCATGCGCCATACAGGATCTCGTTTCACCTGGAGCGAACTCCGCGACGAAGTGGAACGCGCGGCGCGTGGGTTGCTCGCGCTCGGAGTGAGCAAGGGCGACCGCGTCGGAATTTGGGCGACAAACTGCACCGAATGGGTGTTGATCCAGTTCGCCACGGCGAAGATCGGGGCAATCCTGGTCAACATCAACCCGCAGTACCGCTCATCAGAACTCGACTATGTTCTGAAGGAGTCGGAGTGCCAAACACTCATCCTGCAACAAGGCTTCCGCGATTGCGACTACGTCGAGACGTTAAAGGGACTAGCTCCCGAATTGCGAGAGTCGCGCTCAGGTGCGTTACGGTCGGCCCACCTACCGAATCTGCGAGACGTCATCTTCCTAGGCCGCGATACGCCGGAGGGCTTTGTGTCGTGGGACGAACTGATCCAGCGCGGCGAGGGAATCGCGCCTGACGAGCTTCGGCAACGAATGCGCAGCCTGGATCCGAAAGACCCTATCAACATTCAGTACACTTCGGGTACGACTGGATTTCCGAAGGGCGCAACTCTGAGCCACTACAACGTAGTGAACAATGCATTGCTCATCGGCAATTCGATGAGGCTCGGCAGCAGTGACGCTGTGTGCATCCCGGTGCCGTTCTACCACTGCTTTGGAATGGTGTTGGGGAATATGACCTGCGTGGTGCACGGTGCCGCCATGGTGATCCCAGCAGCGCATTTCGATCCGCTGGAAACCCTGCGCGCTGTTCATGAGGAACGCTGCACGGGGCTTTACGGCGTTCCGACCATGTTTATTGCCGAGCTAAACCATCCTGAATTCAAAACGTTCGATCTTGCATCGCTCCGTACCGGCATCATGGCGGGTTCGACCTGTCCGATCGAGTTGATGCGCCGGGTAGTGGATGAAATGCATTGCCCGGAGCTGACGATAGCCTACGGCCTCACGGAGGCTTCTCCCGTAATCACGCAGACCAGCACGGACGATGTGCTCGACGTACGCGTCAAGACCGTGGGGCGCGTGCTGCCGAGCACAGAAGTCAAGATCATTGATGCGGATACGAGCAAGATCGTCCCGCGCGGCGCTGTCGGAGAACTCTGCACGCGCGGGTATCTTGTGATGAAGGGCTATTACAGGGACGAGAGGAGTACCAGACAGGCTATCGATGCGGAAGGGTGGCTCCACACGGGCGACCTCGCGAGCATGGACGACGAGGGATTCATTCGAATCGTTGGCAGGTCGAAGGACATGATCATCCGAGGAGGAGAGAACATCTATCCGCGGGAGATCGAAGAGTTCCTCCATACGTGTCCTGGTGTTATCGAGGCTCAGGTGGTGGGGGTTCCAGATGCAAAGTATGGTGAGGAAGTCATGGCGTGGATAAAACTCGACGCGCACGCCGTGCTCACGGAGGACGATATAAAGCAGTTCTGCCGAGGGAAAATAGCGCGCTTTAAGGTGCCGCGCCATGTTCGATTCGTCGACTCATTCCCGATGACAGTTTCCGGAAAGGTACAGAAGTTCCGGATGCGAGATGAGTGGATCGCCGAATCAGCTGCGGCTATCAACCAGAACTCAAGTATTGGGGCAGACGCTTGAGGCACCGTCACAGTTCTCGCCAGCCTGATATCATTGCTGCCCAGTTCTGAAAAGGGATGACAATGAAGCTTCTGGAAATTGATTTTCCGTATAGCGGCCCGTGGGGAGACGAGATGGCAGCCGCGTGCGCGGGACTTGCTCAGGCTATCGCAGACGCGCCAGGATTGATCTGGAAGATCTGGATCGAGAACCGAGAGGCGGGCATGGCTGGAGGCATTTACCTGTTCATCGACGAGCAGAGTGCTTCAGAGTACCTTCAGGTGCACACTTCTCGCCTGAAGGATCTCGGGATTGGCGAAATCAGGGCGAAGTTGTTCGACGTCAACGAGGAACTGAATGAAGCCACTCGGGCCAACTTCTGCCGTCCGCAATCTACACACGCCCAAAACTTAGGCTAGCTGACGGCAAAGCAGGGCAAACCACGAGCTGCTTGTGTGGGTTGCTGCTGGTCAGCCAACTAAATCCTCGCCGGAGCATCACATACGTGACGCTGTACTCATCTTTCTCACTGCTTCGGAGTACCTGTAGCAAGACCCGCGCCAGCAGGAGAATCAGATGTATCGCACATGGCGCGCTCGAGCAAACCACGATGGGGTAGAGGCCGGGCCGCTCTCGTTTCGCCGGCCAACCCTACTGTTCGGATCGCGAGTTTGAGCATCTTACGACTATGGATCTATTGGTTTTTTCACATTTGCGCTGGGACTTCGTTTACCAGCGGCCTCAACACCTGCTGAGCCGGTTCGCGACAGCGCAACGTGTGTTCTTCTGGGAAGAACCTGAATTTCGCGACAATGCCATCCCATCCCTAAAAATCAGCCCTCGGGAAGACTTCCTTACCGTTGTGGTTCCGGAGTTGCCGACGGGTGGCTCCGAACAGCAGACATGGGCGTTGCAGCAGGAACTCCTCGCGGGCTTCCGCGAGGATCAGGCCATTGAGGATTACATCTGCTGGTACTACACGCCAATGGCGCGGAACTTCACGCGAAATCTGAAGCCTGCGGCAGTCGTCTACGACTGCATGGATGAATTGTCTGCTTTCCGTGGTGCTCCACCGGGCCTAACCCGGGCGGAGGAGGAGCTATTCAGCCTTGCCGACCTGGTCTTCACCGGCGGCCAATCTCTTTACGAATCCAAACGATCTCGCCATCCTTCGGTTCACCTGTTTCCCAGCAGCATCGACGCAAAACATTTTGCTGAGGCGCGGCAGCCGCAAGACGATCCGGTGGACCAGTCGTCCATTCCCCATCCACGCCTGGGGTATTGCGGAGTGATCGATGAGCGGATGGACCTGGAACTGTTAGCGGCAATGGCGGACTCGCGCCCTGACTGGCAGTTCATCATGGTTGGCCCAGTGGTGAAGATCACTGACGCGGACCTGCCGAAGCGCGCAAACATCCACTACCTTGGCAGTAAGCAGTATTCCGATTTGCCAAACTATCTTTCCGGATGGGAAGTTGCATTGCTTCCTTTCGCTCGCAACGAATCCACTCGGTTTATAAGTCCGACCAAGACTCCTGAGTACCTGGCGGCGGGACGCCCCGTGATCTCAACAGCGATCACGGATGTAGTGCGACCGTACGGCGACTTGGGGCTGGTGTCGATCTGTAACACCGCGGCGCAGTTCATCGATGCCGTTGAACAATCACTTTTTCGTGATCTCTCAAAGGAGGAAGAGCGCCTGCGACAAGTAGACGCATTTCTGGCGCGTTCATCGTGGGATAGAACGTTCTCGGACATGCGACGCTTGATCATGAAAGTCGCTACTGATAAAGACGCTGCACGCTCGGTTGGTGCGGCAGAACAATTAACCGGAAATACGGCAGCCGCCGACTAACAACCGAAAGGGCCCCCATTCATGTTTGATTACCTGATCGTAGGAGCTGGATTTGCAGGTAGTGTATTGGCTGAACGTCTCGCCAATGTTGCCGGCAAGCGTGTAGTGATTTGCGACAAGCGCAGCCACATCGGTGGAAATGCTTACGACCACTACAACGACGCCGGGATCCTGGTGCATAAGTACGGCCCGCACATCTTCCACACCAACTCTCGAGATGTCTTTGAGTACCTGTCGAAGTTTACGGCCTGGCGACAGTACGAGCACCATGTGTTGGCCAGCGTTGATGGCCAACTGGTGCCGATTCCCATTAATCTCGATACGATCAACCGGCTCTACAACATGAATCTTAACTCGACGGAGATGATCCGCTTCCTCGAGTCTGTAGCCGAGCCATGCGAGCAGGTTCGTACCTCGGAAGACGTAGTGGTCAGCAAGGTGGGGCGGGAGCTCTACGAGAAGCTTTTCCGAAACTACACTCGCAAGCAGTGGGACCTGGATCCTTCGGAACTTGAGGCTGCGGTAACGGCGCGTTTGCCGGTCCGGACCAATCGGGATACGCGCTACTTCACGGACACGTATCAGGCGATGCCGCTGCACGGATACACGCGCATGTTCGAAAACATGCTCGATCACCCTAACATTGTGGTGATCCTGAACGTCGACTATCGCGAAGTGGCAGCTGAGATCAATTACCGCGAGATGATCTACACGGGGCCGGTGGACGAGTTCTTCGACTTCCGTTACGGCAAACTGCCATACCGGTCGCTACACTTCAAACACGAGACACACGACCGCGAGCGCTTCCAGGAAGAAGCTGTCGTTAACTATCCGAACGAGCACCTTTATACGCGCGTGACGGAGTTCAAGTATTTGACCGGGCAAGTCCACGCGAAGACGAGCATCGTTTATGAGTACCCAAGGGCAGAGGGCGATCCCTACTATCCCGTACCGAAGCCCGAGAACCAGGAGTTGTACTCAAAGTACAAGGCCCTGGCTGAAGCGACTGCCGGAGTCCACTTTGTAGGCCGGCTCGCGACGTACAAGTACTACAACATGGACCAGGTGACCGCGCAGGCGCTGTCGGTGTTCAAGAAGATCGAAGGCGTGCACCGCGTTCCCGCAGGCACGCGCCGTACGATGGTGCTGCCGACTACGCGCACGACGCCGGTGCTGGCACGTGTGCCTGAGGTCGTCCCGGGAAATGGGAAGAAGCCGCGCATCGGCGAGGAAGAAGTCGCTTAAACTCGCGCATGAAAAAAGAAAGAGCGCAGCTTTCAAGGGCTGCGCTCATCTTCTTGCACTGACTTCTCCAACTCAAGCCGCTTCAATCTCGGCCATCGCGACCGGCTCGCGTTGGCTCATGTAACGCTCCAGAGCGTTCTCGAGCGAAGGCATTATCCACGCCCGTTGGCTTGCGAGAGCAGTGTACAGAGGCCGCTCCGCCGGGAACCGCAAGTCTGAGGTCGCGCACGGAATGAGGAGGTCGGTATTTACACCGGCCATGTCCGCTGCGTACTTCGCGAGTTCGTACCAAGAGACTGCTCCGGTGTTTGCGAGGTGCCAAATGCCACGTTCCCCGTCGATCATCAGGTCCAAGGTACGATCGACGAGATCGGGAACGTAGGTCGGAGTGACGACGGAATCGGCAGGCGCAGTGAATTCACGACCGCTTGATAATTCTCGAAGTGCGATTGTGACGAAGTTGTACTTGTCCCACGGACCGAAAAAGGCGCTTGTCCGCACTACGAGAGCAGAGGGAAGTTTTTGCAGGACGCCGACTTCGGCGACGTGCTTACTGCGTCCGTAGATGTTCAGGGGATTTGGCTTGTCGCTTTCGATGTACGCGTCCATCTTTGCGCCGTCGAAAACAAGGTCGGATGAGAAAGAGACGAACTGTGCGCCACGCCGGGCACACTCACGGGCCAGCACAGCAGCTCCGAGAGCGTTCTCACGCATGCATCGCTCAACGTCGTTCTCCGCTTCATCCACTCGCACGTAACCGGCAGTGTTGATGACGGCCCAGGGATTGCTGGCTTCGAACTCGGCCGCGACGGAAACTGGATCGGCGATGTCCATCTCGGAACGCATGGTAAGCCGGTAGGGAATTCCCCGCACGACGCATTCCCGCGCAAACGCGCGGCCCAGAGTTCCCGTTCCACCTGTAATCAGCAGCGGCCGCACTGAAGCGCCCTGGTGCCGCTTCGTCACGGCATACAGCCCATGACCGTCGACTCTCTTGCCCTGGTCCGTGACTCCGCCTCCGTGAATGAATCGCTCCTGCCGATGCCACCAGCCTGGGGCGTCATAGATTGGGTGCGACGGCTTGCGTCCGGCAGCCAGGCCCTGCACCAGTGATGCGATTGCCGTCGGCCTCGGCGCGGGAGAACGCACGTCGTACACACCAGGCTCATAATGATCTGCCTTGCGGGTGACCAGGGTATTCCAGTCGAACGCACCCAGCAACGACCATGCGGTCACGGCGCGGACGTCGATTCCTTCCTGCTTAGCGGAGTCGCAATCGGCCCAGACTTCCGCAAACCAACGCAACTGCTCTTCGCGAGTACACCCGTTGTGACACTCTGTTATCGCCATCGGCAGATGGTAGCGGTCCCATGCTTCACGCATGAGCCGTGCCACACCAGGGATGCCTTCAAATCGAACCCTCGCAGCTTCGACGTCAACGTACCGGTCTCGCCCATTGCCACCTTGCAGATGGGCGGGATAGCGGGCAACATCATGGTCGAGATACCTGTCGCTGCTCAGATAATGATTGAATCCCAAGATGTCGGGCGGAGTTGGGTTGTCGGCAAGCCACGCAAGTTGATCTTCCGGGGCATCGGAGTCCTCCAGGTAGGACCAGATTGGGTGCTCTTTAGTAAGTCGTCCGCACACCAAGTCAAAGCCCAGCCAGCGCCGCTCGTTTTCAAAGTCTGCCTGGTAACGCACCTTAGGCGTTCCGAAAATCTTTCCCAAGTCATCAGTCTGGATGAGCCGCGCATCGGGATTGACCTCGCGGATGGCCCTCATCGCGAGCACTACGCCCCTGCACTCGTTCAGCAGTGCACGTATGAAGCTGCGCATATCCCGCGCGTGCGGATACCACAGTCCGTACAAGGCGCTGAATCTGGCTGTGGTCAGGGGTTCGTTGACGGGCGTGTAGTCGGACACCCAGGGATAGCGGCGCGCCACGGCCGCAGCGTACTCCGCGAGCTTTCTGGGGAATTCGTCGTCGAGAAGGTTCGTGTGAAGAGGCCCGCTGCCGTGATGCACCAACCCCACGATTGGGCGGATGTTCAACTCGCGCAGGCGGGCCAGCCAGCGGTCGCTCCAACTCCAGTCGGCATCTTTAATGTTTCGGGGAGCGACGCTCTCCCACAATACCGGCTGACGAAGAGCCTTGACCCCGAGTTCAGCGAAGAGGGCGAGATCGGAAATCCTGTGCTGATGGCCCGAGCGTCCGAGTTGCTCGAAGTACTCGTCTCGAACGCGGTTTACGGTGCACTCGACGCCACCCCAGAGTTCAAGTCCTGTTCGTATTACCGCGCTCAACCGTGTCGGCCCCCTCCGTGCTCGCAAGTTCGCGCAGTCGCTCCGCAGCGCTTTCCGGCGTGATATCTCGCTGTGGACTCGCGAGCATTTCGTAGCCGACCATGAACTTCCTTACCGTCGCTGAACGCAGCAGCGGCGGGTAGAAGTGCGCGTGCAAATGCCACTCCCCGTGTTCTTGCCCGTCCGTGGGACGCTGGTGAAATCCCATTGTGTACGGGAAAGGTGCATCGAACACACGATCATAGACTCGCGTAAGGGACTTAAGGATGTACGCAAGTCCTCGTCTTTTCTGGGTTTGCAGCGCGGCAATGTCCGATACATGACTCTTGCTAAGGACCAATGTCTCGAACGGCCAGACCGCCCAGAACGGTACAACAGCGAGGAACTCGTCGTTCTCGGCAACTACCCGGATGCCGTGTTTCTTCTCCACGCGAACATAGTCGCAGAGCATGCAGGACGCGTGCTTTTCGGCGTACGAGTTGAGTTGATACTGTTCTTTTGCCGGCTCGTCGGGAACGTTGGCTGTACCCCAGACCTGGCAGTGGGGATGAGGGTTGCTGGCGCCCATCATGGCGCCGCGGTTTTCGAATATCTGAACGTAGTTGATGAAGTTTTTGCTTCCGAGTTCCTGCCACTGCTCCGCCCAGACGTCGATCACGCGCGTGATCTCGTCGGGGGTCATGCGCGCCAACGTGAGGTCGTGCCGGGGAGAGAAGCAGATCACCTGACATAGCCCCGGCTCACCTTGCGAGATGAGGAGGTCGCTTTCGTTGTTCTGCTCGCGCGGAGTATCAGGCAAGAGCGCAGCGAAATCGTTCTCAAAGACGAACGTGGTCTGATACTGCGGATTGAGAACGCCGCCGGCACGCGGGTTTCCGGGGCACAGGTAGCACCCGGGATCGTACGGCGGCTTTACATCTTCGGCGACCTTCTCTACCTGGCCTTGCCAAGGACGCTTCGTGCGGTGCGGAGACACCAGCACCCACTCGCCGGTCAGAGGGTTGAACCTCCGATGCGGCTGCTCCTTCAGACTGACCATTGCTCAACCGCTCGCGCGTATCCTTCTTTGTGCTTCTTGTGCCACTCCCACGCGCTTGCGACGATGGTCTCCAAGTCTGCGAAGCGCGGCTTCCATCCGAGTTCTCGCTGGATCTTTTCAGAACTGGCGACGAGCACGGCAGGATCACCGGGCCGTCGTGGAGTTTCAACAGCCGGAATCGCATGGCCGGTCACTCGGCGTGCGACCTCAATGACTTCGCGCACGCTAAACCCACGCCCATTGCCGAGATTGAAAATCAACTGGCTGTCCCGAGCGAGCGCCTCGAGGGCGAGCAGATGCGCATCGGCCAGATCGACGACGTGAATGTAGTCGCGAATGCAGGTTCCATCTTTGGTGGGATAGTCCGTGCCATAGATCGAGATTTCTTTGCGCTTTCCGAGCGCGACCTGGAGGATGAGGGGAATGAGGTGCGATTCCGGCACGTGCGATTCACCCAGTTCACCGGCAGCACCTGACGCATTGAAGTAGCGCAGGCTCGCGTACCGGAAGCCATGAATCCGGTGAAACCACTCGAGCATCCGCTCCACCAGCAGCTTCGATTCACCATACGCATTCGTCGGCTTCAGCGTATCCGTCTCACGGATCGGGATGTTCTCGGGCTCGCCATACAGCGCAGCCGTTGACGAGAAGACAAACCGCTTCACGTCATTCGCGAGCATCGATTCAAGCAGAGTAAGTGTTGCGGCTGTGTTATTGCGGAAATAACGCTCCGGCACCTGCATGGACTCGCCGGCTTCGATCAACGCCGCAAAGTGCATGACGGCGTCGATTCCGCGCGAACTGAGGATGCCGTCGAGCTTCTCGCGATCGGCTACGTCTCCGGTAATCAGTTCGACGTCGTTTGGCACCGCCTCGCGATAGCCGTGCGACAGATTGTCATAAACGATTACTTCGTGCCTGGCCCGCAGCAATTCCGCGACGACCACGCTTCCGATATAACCTGCTCCACCAGTAACCAGGACTCTCAAGAGTTCGCTCCGAGTAGAGATAACAAAGGTTCGATGCTGGCGTGACGAGAATCGCTGGCCTGGCGGCGTCTACACTTCATGCGCGCCGTCGGCTGCACGCGTCACGTAAATCTCAGGGACGATGCCCGTCGCTTCTATGTACTGGCGCGCAATGCGGCCCTGGAAAGCCTCAACGGCATCGTTGCGTACCAAGCTGACCGTGCATCCGCCGAAACCGCCGCCGGTCATCCGCGAGCCGATGGTTCCTGGCACAGTGGAGGCGATATCGACCATCACGTCAAGTTCGCGACAGCTTACCTCATAGTCGTCGCGAAGGCTGTGGTGCGAAGCCCACATGGCGTGCCCGGCGCTCTCCAAATCGCCAGTGCTCAGCGCCTCCGCAAACTCAGCGACGCGCTCGTTCTCGCTGACAACATGGCGGCAGCGCCTGTAAATCAATTCCGGCAGCTCGCTCTTGAGCTTCTCAAGCTGCGTCGCTGAAACATCTCTCAGCGACTGCACACGCGGAAGCCCTCGCTGCAGCAGGCGAACGCCTTCCTCGCACTCTGCCCTGCGAGTATTGTACTCGCCGCCTGACAGCTGGTGCTTAACCATCGTGTTTGCAACCACGATGCTAACTTGCTCCGGGATTGGCACCAATTCGTAATGCAGTGAGCGGCAGTCCAACATGAGTGCGTGGCCCGCCTTGCCGTTTGCCGAGATGAACTGGTCCATGATCCCGCAGCGCGCGCCCACGAATTCGTTCTCGGCACGCTGACAAAGCCGAGCGATTTGACCGCGCGTCATAGCTGCTCCGGAGATAGCCAGCAAGGCAATCGCGGTCGCGACCTCGATGGATGCCGACGAACTGAGGCCAGCCCCGAGCGGCACGTCACCCCAGACCATCATGTTTGCACCTGAAACCAGCGTTCCACTGCGCTCCAACATGAGCGCAACACCCTGTACGTAGTCGGTCCAGTTGTCCTCCGGTAGCGGCTCTCCGCCGAGTGGGAACGCTCGTTCTTCGTGGAAGTTCAGTGATGCAACGCGCAATTCGTGGTCAGAGCGTGGGGCAACAGCCACGACCGTGCTGAACTCGATGGCGGCGGGCATCACCCATCCCTCGTTGTAGTCGGTATGTTCGCCGATGAGATTTACCCGGCCGGGCGCCCTGAAGAGCCGGGGCGCTTGTCCGAACCGCTGCTCGAATTCTCGACGCAATTCCGCAGCGAGGTCAGGACCCCGGAGCGTCGCGAGTTTCGATGTGGTCACTGGGTCCTCGCACCGTGCGCCGCGGCACTCAGCTGCAGTTGAGGTTTGCAGGCATCACTCTGGAGGTACTCGATGAGCCTGTCGAGCAACACGGTCGCGTAAGCGTCCTCGGCGTACTTGTGGAAGCGGAAAGTGGTGAGGAGCAAGCGCCCCCGGTCTCCTCCCATTTGCACGACGATGCCGGAATTCTTGTGCAGCCAGCCGAAAGTGGCACCACATAGGACGTCGTCGAATTGCACGGGCGGTATGTCGCGAAGCATCAGTTTCGGCACGACTGCGGCGGACTCGAAACCGAGCACGCGCGAGAAGGTGAGCTGGTCGAACGGCGGCTTGTTCCAGCGCACCCAGTTGAAGTTCGAGAACCAGCGGCCGTCCAATTCATTACCGGCACGGAGCTTTGCGGAGATTCCGGCATCTGTCGGGAGTGCATCTTCAGACCCGACGATGACGATCGCATCGCCTCCACGCGACAAATGCTCACGCACACGGTCATCGAGGACAGTGGCGAGCAGCACTCCCTTGTTGTCGTGCCGATATCCCAAAGAGTCCATCTTCGAGGCCAGTTCGGGATAGACGCCGCCGGGGTCGTGGAGTTCGAAGGATGGGCGACTCCCGACAAATCGCTTCGGGAGTACGAAGACATCGATGAAGTTCTCTGCTGCGCGCAAGCCATTTCGCAAGCGCAACTCAAGATAGATGCGGACCGCTTTCGCAGTGTCAACCTCAGGCGCGGCAAACTGAAGTTTGCCGACACTCGACACCGTTCCCGACTCAATCGGGTGGATGCCGATGTGCCCAGCGGTGTCGAACTCCGTGGTCCACCTGACTCTTGCTCCCGTAAGGTCACCCGGTGAGTAGTGCGACAGCAGCACTTCCGCCGAGATCGTCTCTCCGGAAAAACACGTCCACCGTTCCGGACGTGCCATTACCAAGTCCGGTTGCTGCAATGGGACAAGCGCATCGGCGAAGACTTTTGGATTGCGCCACATGTCGAGCAACCCGTTGACCTCCCAGTGCACGTCTGTCATAGCGGTGATGACGTAGCCCTGAATAGAAGCCTTGGCGCGAAGTGACTCTATCTCGTACTTCAAAGAGATGAATTGATGCCACTGCGATTCTTCGGCGAAGTCGTTGTAGTCGCGGTACATCGTCGGGAACCTGTATTCGCGGAACCGCTCGAAAATCCCCGCGGGGTTCGTGACTTCGCGGCCGCCGAAGCTGTAGTGGAACCACCACGGCAGTTCCTCGTCCTGAGGCAGTTTCGGGAGTCCCCAGTTGCCGAACTCCGACGCAATCAGCGGCTCCTTGCCCGTGCGCTCCGCGTCTCCGTAGGGGCTGAAAGTCCAGTCCGGGCGGGAGGCAAACTCGTCCAGCCACTTGTCCCACAAGTCCACCTGGTCGGGCATCGAGTAGTACATATGGAAGTCGTCGATGTCCGTTTTGACGTGATAATTGCCCTCGCAAGCGCTGTTGTCGACGACCAACCGACCCAGTGGCGCCACAGTGGCCTTCACCCTGTCGAAGGCGTCTCGCAGCCATCTGCGTTGTTCTTCCTGCTTGAGGTTGATACCCCACGACTCGTTCATGATCGTCTGAACGGCGATGCTGGGATGGTTCCAGTCGCGGATCATGATCTCCGTGAACATTTGCTCACCGCGCAATGCGGCCCGCATGGAGAAGTGATCGCACGGGAACCAGCAGTCGCTCCAGGAGGGCATCTCCGCCCAGACGAGGAGTCCGAGCTCATCGGCCATATCGAGATAAACAGGATGCGCGACCTTGAGATGGCAGCGCAGGACATTAATGCCGAGACGCTTCGCCTTCAGCATCATGTCGCGCACAAACTCTTCCGAAGCGGGAGTGTGGATCGTCTCCGGATAGAAGTCCTGGTCGAGAGTGGCGACCATATAGAACGGATGTCCGTTGAGATACAACTTACCGTCGCGCGCTTCAAAGCTCCGGAAGCCGAAGCGAACTTTTCTGCGATACAGCACCGCGCCGGAAAGGCTGACCTCCATCACGTAAAGTGCGGGCGTTTCCGGGGACCACAGTTTCGGGTTGGGTACCGCGCCCTGCAGTTCCCAAATGTTCCGCGCGCCGACTTCCTCCGTCCGTTCGAACACCTGGCGTCCGCTGCTGTCGTAAATAACAGCCTTGACGCGAGTTCTGGCAGCGAGGGCGCCACCATCGGCAGCGAGTCCGATGCCGGCCAACCTGACTGTAGCGCTGAACTTGCCGGATATTTCGGGTGTCACGTCCACGCGATCGATGTAGATGCTCGGGCAAAACTCGAGTCGAACGCCTTGCCAGATCCCGGAATTCTGAACATACCAGTTCTGCTTTCCGTGTGGGATCTCGTTGTACATCATCTCCGGGAAGAGTTCGCGATTCTCGGCCTCATTCATCGGAGGATCGATGACTCGAATGACCAGCAGATTCACGCCGGCATGCACCACTCTGCTGATGTCGAAGCTGAAGGGCGTGTACCCGCCCTCATGGGTTCCGACGGGGATGCCGTTGACGAAGACTTCGCAGAAGTAGTCCACGGCACCGAACTTCAGCAGCACGTGGCGCGTGTCGCGGAATTCCGGCAAGTCGATCTCTGTCCGGTACCACGCAGCCCCCATGTAGTCGCGGAGGTCTGGGAATTGCACGTTCCAGGAAAGGCCGACGCGGGCCGGCCGCCAATCCGTGTGGGAGTCGAGTTGGGCGTAGGTCAGCTTTCCGGAAGAATCGGGCAGAAACTCCCACCCATATTCCAGTTCGTAGCGTTGTGCGGGATTCGTGGCCTGATAAGGAAGTACGTCGCTCATGAGGTACTGATTAGGATGATGTTAGTTGGAACCAGGGTTCGGGTGGACTTCGTTGAAAACAGAATAACAGCGAATCCGGCCTCGTGCGCTTCGAAGGTAAGTAGCTGCCGCCAGGTTGCACTCCTCGCTTATTGAGGGGGTTTAAGTGTTTGTAGCTGAGGGGATTGACGCGTTCGGGAAAGAGAGCGAAGCGCTGGGTGAGACGATTTCTTTGTTACGAATACCCAGAGCTTCTTGGCTACGAACACTCAGAGCGGGGAGAGCGTGAGTGGGGGGGACTGGGTCCTGCCAGCCGGGTTCCGATCACGGAATAGCCAGAAGCGAGGCCGATGTGCGAGCCAGGCACTTCGACGTCGCTGTCAGGTTCGTTCGTGACGCAGCACTTCCAGTCGACCACGCCATCGTCGCGCTTATAAAACCGTCGTTAGCTTCCTGGCTGCTCAGATTCCGGCAGAGTCTTCATGGAGCAGGCCTCCCGCGCCGAGGAACATTAACGCAGCGCGGGAGGCAAGTCCAGAGGTCCGTTACGCGAGTTCGACTTCTATCGACTTCGCGTCGGCGTTTAGGTGCGAGATTCGGAAACTCCGAACCTGGCCGGCGCGGACAGCGTCGGACTCGGGAGTTCCGGAGGGAGCGCCACTTTTCCAGCGCGCCTGAAGCATCGAGGTCAGGGAGGAAAGGTCGGCCTTTGCGGCGCTGGCTTGTTCCTTCGGGGCGGCTGCGGCGGTGATGCGACAGTTCGCCTTAATGCCCTCGCCAAGTTCGACGCGAGCGTGAGCGCCCTCGACCTCAATGATGCGACCGCTAACAGTGTCGCCGACCTTGTGCTCGGCAATGTATTCGTCGATTCCGGTCGGAACGAGTTGCTTCATGCTGAGCTTAACCTGGCGCTTTTCGGTGTCGATGGCTAGCACTTGCGCCTGCACGATCTGTCCAGCCTTGAGCATCTCGTTGGGGTGGTTGAGACGCTTCTCGGTGGTGATCTCGCTGATGTGGACGAGACCTTCGATTCCCTC
>Ga0196976_1000753_pt1 | contig 18524 bp, 41 predicted proteins | sample S3v_513CmetaG_FD_148644 | JGI IMG/M metagenome (GOLD analysis project Ga0196976, IMG submission 148644) | Soil microbial communities from Anza Borrego desert, Southern California, United States - S3+v_5-13C | ecosystem: Environmental > Terrestrial > Soil > Desert | place: USA: California...
CAACGACAGCGGGTGCAGTGCAGGGCTTCCCATTCTTTTTTGCGGGAATGCCGTAAGTAATCCCCAGGAAGACAATCTCATCGTCATCAAACCCCGCTAAAGCATCACGCAGCGGAGCCGGGTTAATGGCAACTTCCCAGGAGGGATTATCCATCGTGGCTTTGAAGGCGGCTTGCAGCGTTTTGTAGTGAGTGGGTTTGGGGATTGGCAATTCTTCGCCAGTATCCAGATCAATCGCGCCATCAACCGGAGGTTCTTCGTACCGAACCGCATGAAAGCTCGATGGATTACCCATGATGTAGTAATCCCCGATCTCGTGCGAGATGGGATGCGCTGCCCCAGAATTTTTATCGGGGTCTGCTTCTCTGATTAACTTAAGCCAATTCCAAGAGGAACTCATAGACCTTTCCTTTTCCTTTTCTAAGCATTATAATACGTCAATATAAAATATTCAAGTTTTTGTTGAAAGCGAAAAGATGCTTACTCCCGAATTTATTGCAGACCTCCACGAAAAACAAGGATTTTCTTACAACGAAATAGCGAATAAGTACCAGACAACCTATGAAGCTGTACGCAGCAAGTACCGACGCCACAAGCGGCAGAATAAATTCATCAAGGTTGATCCCCTCCCTAAGACTGTCAGTACCGTACTGGCTCCGCCCCCGAAAAGCAAACTTCCCGATGATAGTGAACAATGGCAAACTGGTTTGGCGAACCTCCCCTCAACTTTTCGGTTCGCGTTCATCACCGATCTGCATGTACCAGATCACGATCCGCGTGCCGTTGATATTGCTCAGCAGATTGTTTACGACTTCAAGCCGCATGTGATCCAACATGGCTCGGACGCTTTCGACTTCGAGACGATTTCACGGTGGGATGTTGACCCCGAAAAAGTGATTGATGATGCGTTCGAGATTGTTTCCGTTCCTTACTATCAGGTGATGCGTGGTTTTCGGGATGCTGCACCAGGCGCACTTACCCCGTTCCTGGTGGGCAACCATGATGAGCGCATCTGGAAATTCCTCGCGGACAAAGCTCCGCAGCTTCGGACAACTGTAACCAAAGTGTTCATTGATATGATCCGCAGCGCCGGGGGCATGTGGCTTGGCTTTCAGAACATTCAATACAATCTCGGACATCTGAAAGTCATTCACGGACGGAGCGTGACCAAGTACGCGGCTGCTACGCACCTGGATATGTTTGGCGTGGATGTCATTGCGGGACACGTTCACCGCGCCATGATGTTCACGAAAACGAACGAGCAGCGCACCTTGCAGAGTATTACCAGCGGTTGTCTGTGCAACCTGAAACCGAGCTACAGCCTTTGGCGGCAGAACTGGCAGCATGGGATCGTGCTGGCTACAATCGACACCGAAAACCGAACCTCACATTTAGAGAGCATTGTGTTTGATGGGTATCGCGCCTATTGGGGCGGGAAGCTGTATAAGGGCTAACCTTTTGTCGATACAGTTAAACTAGCCGTAACAGTTACGGCTAGTGCTGTTTGGGGTGTATCGAAAAAAGGGTTTACCACCCGCTTCCACTTTCATACATATACATGGGGTCAATCCCGACTACGACATACAAATCTCGCTGGTGCAAGTTCTTTTCGTCGTATATGCGATACTCCATATCTTCGCATTTGATAATCCACTTTGGGTAAGGCGACACACGCATAATGGTTCGCATTATTCCTCGCGCCTGTTCTTCGGTAATGTTATCGATCCATTGATCGATGCCGCGCCAGCGATCTCGAAAGTATAAGCACCAGTTTGCGGGAGGGTATTCTGTGGTTTCATTTTCTGTTTCAGGCAGCATTCTATTAACCTTATTTTCTGTCGCTCTCTCATTTTTTGGCGATTACAAAAGTGATAAATCGCCATCGTAGTTTTCCCTGTCGGGAAGAAGGAACTCCGCAAATTACGATATACCGTAGTTGCTTCCTCCCGGCTGGCTCCGAGCCTTTCCAGCATCTTAATCCAGTGTTCCGGGCTTAAATTCTTGGACTTCATCCTTTGGCTTCTCCGTGAGCATTTCTTTCATTTTGTCGATTAAGGCGTTGAATGTAAGTTCGTCTTCAGTAAAAAACTCAAAGACTCTGCCTGACGCACCCCACTCTTGAACGCCGCCGTATTGCGTAGCCATATGAACCATTCGGAGATACAAAGCAGGGTTAAACACTGAGATAGTGGCATGATATTTGGGCAATAAATTGTAAATTTTCCCATTGTCGTTCTGTATGATAAACCCATCGACTCTTTCAAAAGTCAAAGTCTTATAAGTGCTAATTTCTTTATCCTGTTCGCGGAGCAGATGTGCCATCTTTGCCACGATCTTCTTGAGGTTTGCCCCAGGATCAGGATAGGGATCAGCGGAGTACCGTACTGCCCCTTCAATAATCTTGCGTTCCACTGCATCAAAATGATCTAAGTACATTATTTGAACCTTTCTTCGCTTGTCCAATCACCTGTCAATGCGCCAAGTTCCATTGTGAGACTCCGCAAATCACGGTGCATCGCAGCTTTCATTTGCGGTTCCTGGCTGTATTCCGCAAACCACTTGGCAATGAATTCATCATCCTGGGTCTGGAACATCTTTTGATTGCGGCGCGGCAGCAGGAAGGCTTTCTCAATATCATCGTAGATATACTGAACTTCTTCCTCATAGCCGTTCCACCAGATCAAATACTCTTTGGCAGGCATGTAGTCACCCGGATAGGAGCGGCGAACGAGGGCAGCTTGATCGAGGGTAAAGGTTTTAACCCCGTCTTCCATTTGCGGGGGCGCTTGTCGCGTAAATGGCATCCATCCAATAAGTGTTTTCATTCTTTCTGCATCCATTCTCCCATGCAAAATACAAAGATTGCGTGATCTCTTAGCCGCTTTATCATTACTGGTTGTCCATTAATGCTCCGCAGCGGTAAACAGGCTCCATCGTGCATAATAAATTGATCACCAGATACATTTGCTTCACTTGGATCAGTATTTAACTCCTTAGCCTTTTTAATTGGTTTCAGTGGGTCGCTGGCTGCTTCCCGCAAAAACGGATTAAGGTCAATCGGCATGAACTGTTCAATATCATTTTCATCGTAGCCAGTGTGAAGCAAAGCGCGTCCATCTGGTTCAAGCCGAATGATTACATCCTCGCCACTTAAAGCATTCCAGTAGGCAAGGCGAATACTGCCATCACCCCATTCTGAGAGTTCCCATTTATAGCCGCTGCTCATTTAAGTAAACCTGTAAAAACTATCTAGATGCTCATCCACGTACCAACCGAGTTCCGATAACCGTTTGCGGTCTTCCTCGGAAACATCTTCTGGATCAGGACCCGCATAAATAACATCATGCTCAGCGGAAATCTGGGCATACGTAACACCTTCGTATTTGTTGAAGATCGTGAAGACTTCGGCTAAAGCTGCATAGGTATGTTTATAATTCATAATACTCTTGATGCTTTCTTCCGCCCCCTCTCGCCAGTTGGTTTGCATCCAGCGATCAAACATCGAGTTTCGGAAATCAACACTATCCTGCGATTCCTTATTCATGGCATTTGCATATCCTGTAGAGATTTGTTCATACTTTCCATTTATCAGCGCCATTAGAGCAAACACATAACTAAAATGAGTGGCGTCACTCTGATCAAATCCCAACATCTTATATTCCAAAACTTTGAATTGTTCATCAATAATAGTCTCCTGGACAAACTCTTTATGTGTCCATACGATGTCAAAGAGATTCTCTATTTTCATGATCATGGTTAATCCTCGTAATAATGATTAATTGGTAAACGGCTTGCCCAGAACTCCGCCGAAAACGGTAATTCTTCTGGTTCTAGCTGTGGAACTTCGCTCCACTCGAACCCGCAGCGGCGGCATTCACAACTGACTTCGCGGGTATAGCTGGAGCTTAAAACAATAATTAACTGACAGTGACAGCAGGGGCAGGTGTACATTGTTACTCCTTTACTTCTAATTCGGAACTTACCCGCAAAAGAATGGTGTGTTTACTGTCGATGACGACTCTCACTTCGGGAATATCGTCACCAATATATTGAAAACCCGGAAACTTCTCACATTGCATGAGTGCAAGAAAGATAGATTTGACGCACCATTTCTCAAATTTTTGGAGTGTGACTTTAATTTCTTCCGGCGTCATTCGTAAATCCTACCTGTTCTAAGAAATCTTTGAATAATTCGGGTGTGGCATAGCGCATCATGTCAAACAGTTCGCGGTGATGTTTGAGAACAAACCCCTCTGCGTTTGTGCCTTCTGCCAGCCAGGAGTACGGTACTCCGTAGATTTTGGCGGCATATTCCAGATCGCCTTTGCCGAGTTTGTGTTCCCCGGCTTCGGCGCTCCGCAAAATTTCTGGGTGCAGATCGGTGAGCTTTGCGGCTTGGCTGATGCTCAGACCAGCTTGTTTACGGGCATGGATTAGACGATCACGAAGCATCAGACGACTCCTTGTTGTATGTATGGAATCTCATCTCAGATTCCTTGAAAGCTGCGTGATAATAGCCAGGTGGAGGGTTAATTTGTCTCGCGTGCTTCGATAAGAAGTCCCAAGTCATCTCTTTTCTAGCCCACTCCATAAGTGTGTAGGGATCATCAATAGTGGCTTGAAATTCTCGCTGATACACTTCCTTTGGGTCCTCTGCGTAGTGGCAGCACCTAGCGAGAAAATCTGCTCGGTTTCTTGCAATAATATCTGCGGAGATTGCCCATTCAGTGTTATCAGGCATTTTCACAATCAGAAATTTCTTAAGCATTTTGCGATTCCTCCCCATGTAATGCTTTCAGAGTTTGAGAAACCTGAAACTGCGCGATCTCAAGTGCTTTTTGTAGATCGACGGCTTCCTTGTATTTTTCATCACTGTAAGGAAGATAGTGGTAAACAATGCTCCGGTTGAAATCCTTGTATTCAGTGATTCCGTAGAGATCATCTGGGGTTTTAAGACTATGAGGATAATCTCTTTCGCCTTCCCACATCTTGTACTGCCACTTTCCATCAGGACGCTTGGCTAGATAAACTCTTTCGACCTGAATTCCGTAAGGCTTACTATCGACGTTATTGGTCACGGTTTCTTCTTTGATACAGATCACCGGAACAAATTCCATCTTGATGAATTCTCGAATAACGTCGCGCATCTTACGGGTCAGTTTTTCAATATCCTGATCGCGGTAGGTAACTTCCATGAACTCCGCAAAATGGTCATGTTTATTGCGGTCATAGTAAATCGGTACAGTGACCCCCTTATGGTGATCTTTTACCTCATCAACTTGCATTGGTTTCAGTGTTCTCGCCATCTTCTCTTTTCTCCCATTTTCTCTTTTCGCCTGTATAGGCATTAATCAACATGCCTGGAACATTACACTTCTCGCACATCCTTGCGGTGGTTTCTGTGCCTTTGGATTTACCATCCCAGACCCCGCAAAAGCCTGCTGCTGGTGCTTTCGATCCGAGAATAGCCAGATGCCAATCCCGAATGATGAAACACGAGTCCATGCCATGCCCTGATTTACTTCCACCCGGCACGAGCCACTTGACGACTCGTGAAGGGGTCCAGGCGCGGATATAACCTACTTCCTCGCATCCCAGAACTACGAGCGGCACACCGCCAGCACAAGCGCGGGTAATGACCAGCGAATCCACGCCAGCCGCATCCCCGCAGGCGATTGCCCATCTGCGATCCTGTGCCAGCTTGACCACGCCAGCAATCAGGTCAGGAGCTTCCTTTATAGAGCGACTGCCAGAGACGATCAGTACGCCTCCGGCAATCTCTTGCAGTACCGTACTTGGGTACTCGATCATCGGCGGCTGCGCTTCTTTTTATTTGCGGGGTAATAATTGACTTTGCGGATAACGAATTCTTTGATGAATGGCTCCCCTTCTATGTGGTGACTCCGGGTTACGTAGTAACCAGAGCATGTCCAATCCGTTTTTGCGGGTTCCCACGCAACAGAACTTGCGTTTTCGAGGTAGGTGCGTTGCCAGTCCGCAAAATCTTTTGCGTCTTCTTCCGTGTCGAACAATCCGATGATTTCACGAGAGGTACTGCCATCTTGCAGATATGGGCTTGTACTGTGTTCTAGTAAATACTTTTCAATCATCAATTCGCCTCCATTAACCCCATTGTATCATATTGACGTATTAAGCACGAGTAAGAAAATTATTCAAGCCAGCCGAATTCAACTGCAATCGTAAAATCACCGATAGATACAGATTGCATATCTAGAAATCCTTCTCGGTGTAAATTCAAAAATGCTTTCTCGATGTGACGTTGAAAGTTCTTGATACCTGATGCGGTGTTGGCGGTATCTGCATCGTAGAGATACACGAATTCGCATATATCCATTGTCTTTGCGTAGGAATGCGCTTTGGGTAAACCAAGCTCTTGCAGGCGCTTATCTATGTCCGTAAAGTTCATTAGCGGCTTCCCCACCAACCTAACTTGCGTTCTATCTCATCTTCCTCTTTGCGGAACTCTATGTACGATTGATCATAATCCCAAAGAGTAACCAAGCCGCCGCGAGAAAAGAATTGATCAATGTATTTCCGAGCGCTAAGCCATATGTCTCGTTCCGTAAAATAGCGATGAACGATAATCTCATTTGCGCTTGGGTCAATTCCCTGCAAAGCCTCTGCTGTGCCGTATAAAGAATTCTTGATTTGATTCTCTTTGATGAAGCCTAAGTAAAAGTTGCGATCTGGTACAAAGACAATAATTTTCTTGGCAGGTATATCGAAGCTGCCCTGGTAAAGTTGTCGCCACTTCCACTCAGGCATTTCCATCATACGTTTCGCATACTCTCGTATAACGTCTAAGTTCTTTTCTGGTAAATCATCATTTTTTGGGGTCATAGATTATTACTCCTGTTTCACGACCACATACAGAGCAATACAACAGTACCGTACTCTCGCCGCCGATGTGCATCTCACTGCCATCAGCCCCGCAAAACTGGCAAGGAGGTAGGCTGAGAAATATATTTCCAGATACACTCCTCACAGGGATAGGCTCTGATTCGTTCGAGCCTGTTAGAAATTTGCCGCTGTTGACGGTATCAATAAACTTCCGAATACCCTCATCTTTTGCGGTCATAGCTAAACTCCAATTTCCTCTCCAATTAACGCCTCAGTTCCGGCTTTTGAAAACGGCTCCCACTTGGGATGCTGATAAGTATTTGAAGCTGCGTCCCAGGTAAAAGTTACATAGTCCCAGGTTTCGGCGCTCTCATATATTCCTGGTCCGCGCTTGGGATAATGCTCAATCCAATGTGTCCAGAGAATACCAAGCTGCGTGCGAACGATGGTGGCAATATATTCTGCTGCGTTGGTCACACTCGGACCCTCATTGGCGTAGTCGCCATCTGGGGTGATGAGTTCGGAGACGATGACGATGATGTCTTCATCTTTGCGGGTCGTCGTGGATGATCATTTGTCCCAATCCCTGTCCCATTTCAATTTTATATATCCGACACCTGCATTGATCATTGTGTTGATACGTTCTTTTGTTAGATCGTCGGTGATGGCATCAACGAGATATAATCCGTTGCCCCAGGGAGATAGATCGATCAACACAGACATTTGCACTTGATTTGAAGCAAACATCATGCTGATAGGCAATACGCTTTCGATCTGTTCTTTTGACGAAACGCTAAATTCTGCAATTGTTGATAGTTTCATTCTGTCTCCAAAGGAATATTATTGAACTCCATCCACTTCACGACATCTTCCAATTCGCTGCCAATGATCGTAGGAACACCATTCCGCAAAGCAAGTACCCACCCGCTGCGAATTTTCTGGAACTGGCGAACCTCATTATCGCCGTAGTGCTGCTTGAGGGCGGAAAAGATTCTTTCTTCAAGCGGCATTTCGTCGTATACCTGTTGAATTTTGCGCTTAAGCGGCGAGTCCGGCGAGATGTGCCATGCCAGGTCTTCAATCGCTTTGCGGAATTTGCGGAAGTCCTCATCATCATTGATATGTTCATGCAGATCATAGCGCCGGGAAATATCAATGAGGTCTTGTAGCTGCTGCTGTAGTTTGGGGTCAAACTGGATCATTTGCGATTTCCTCGACAATTCTTTCTAAAATAACTTCAAATACAGAATGATCATATTCGCGGCGTCCAATTTCTTTAGGTCCCGATTGCACCCACCGATAGCCCCTTTCTTGCTGCAAGGCTTCCGCATGTTTGAAAGTTGCGTCCAAATCTTCATACGGGCAAGTGATATAAAGCCGTTCGATATGCTGCGTAATTATTTTCATTCCCCTGTCCCTAGATAGTCTTCATTATATTTCTTAAGCGCGGCTTCTTTTGCCTCATCAGCAGTACGGTACTCTGGCAGGCTGGCATGTCCGCGAATTTCGTACATCCAGTCGTCACCCATCGGGAAAACAAAGATGGTGATGCTGGTATCTTCCATAAACATCGAGTAGCTTGTTGTCCATTCATTTGCGGTCATCTTTTCGTCTTTCACTCCTCAGTTTCTAGCGATTGAATAAATTCAATATCTTCGTCGTCTAATTTGAACCACTCCCCGCTGGCACGTTTTCTTGCGAAGCGCCTATGCAATACCTTTTCAAGTTCGTGCATATCATACGCTTTGATAAGAGCCAGGTACTCTACATCAAAAGGCAGTTTGACATTGAAGGTTCTAGTCCTGTCGCCGGGATTTTTGGTCTTACCGATCTTGTAGAATTCTTCACTGGTAAGGGATTTTATGAGATACACATAGCCGCTGCGACCAGGCGTAGGATCGCCATAGCCAAATAATGCACTTTGGATTGAATATTCCTCGCGCATCTCAACTACATTCTTGTTGATCCAGGCTAGCCAGTATTCAACTTCTATTATTCCCATCTCGCCATATATAGCGATTAAATCACGGAGCGGATTAGTGGATTTAACCCCTAATTCCTTTAATGTCTCCAACATCTGATCTTCGCTGAATTGCATAAACCCATCGCGGAGCTTATAGACCTTGAAAGCATCTCCCCGCAAATCCCAATAAATATCGTCTATCTTTTCGCGCTCTAGTACGGTTTTTGCTATGCCAGCCAACATAAATACCATTTTACTTTGAAATCCTCGCCGTTTGGCGTATGGCGCGATTTGGGGAAGGAGTTTGTCAAACTCCCGATTTGGATTCTTGCTGCCGAAATTAAGTTCTACCAGTCCAGCTTTCTCAAGCTCAAGGATTGCTTTCTTAGCTTCCTCTGCTGTTACACTCATTGCTTTAGCTAAATGCGGCAGACTGAAAGATGTCCAGTCCTGCATAAAACTATCTTCAAAGGCGATAAAGTAGCAGAGCTTGGCATGAGCAGATATATCTGTGCGTCTCAGCACTTCACCAACAGGGGTTTTGATGTGGACTTCGTAAAGATCGCGCTTAGGGGTTTCCATTATATTGACCTAATTTGTACTAGAGCCGGACGGATGAGCTTACAAACTCCTGATATACTCCACATCTTCTGTATCTAAGGCAAACCACTCTCCGCGCAATGCTTTTGCGGTGAACCGCTGGTGCAACTCCCGCTCCAATGCCTCCATGTCCGTTGTCTCAATCGTATGCAGCAGGACAAGCTCATTGGTGGTTCCGGTCTGCATCGAGGACAGGCGGCTCTTAGGGTTCTTGCTGAGTCCAATCTTATAGCTGTTTGCGGTGCGGTCATGGATGAGGTAGACGAAGCCGTTAGGCGTTTTTAGGCGAGGCTTTTGAGATAACTCTACTGGCGTTATCTGAGCAATTTCTGGCGGCTGTTCTCCTTGTAAATTAGCAAGATAGAGAATATCTTTATCTCGCAACCTTATACTGTTGCCGCGTCGTTCACGAGTTTTAAATTTTTTATCCAGAGTCTTTTTAAGTTCTTTACGGTTTCCTGTCCAGATTTGACGAAAGATTTCAAATATCAAACCAGGCACTTTGCTCTCGAAAGTCTGTATGTAGTGTTCGATTGTGTAAGTAGGGATAATAAACTCGTACAGGTATTCTCCCTTGCTGATATGGCGCAGAATATACACATACCCAGGATCGCCCTTTTCCTTATTGTATTTGCGAGTCTCAGTCGCCTTTCGTTGAGTTTCCTGCCAGTTCTCAGGGCGTTTCTTCCTATTGCCAAACATTACTCTCATGCGCTCTACTGGTGTCAGTAGATTTCGTATATCAGGATTCAGATGTATAAATTCACGCTGTTCCTGAAATGGTAATGTTTGCAAATATTTAATTAATTCTTCTTTGTCTTCTGGGATTTTATAATCCAATTAGCCCTCCTGTATTATCCACCACTGCTACGTTTTTGGCGCTCCATAAATCCTCTTGCAAATGTCGCTGCTACCTGATCGTCTTCGTCCTCATCGTCGGCATTTGAAGAACGATCTTCTAGCTTGAACCGTCCTGATCCTGATTTAATCTGCTTGATAATGTCAGCAGCGAATTGGGTTAACATGCCTTCAATTTGTTGCGAGAACTTCTGCGACAGTTCTTCGGTGTTCGGCTGATTAGTGGTAATCACTTCTTCGATGTAAGTAGCCAGTGCCTCCATATCGCGGCGTTGATTTTGCGTTCTCGTCTCAATCTTATCTATCATTGCCTGGAGCAATTCGGTGATTTGCGGGTCTGTTCCTTGAGATTGATTCTTCTCGAACAAGTCTTCCATATATTCAAACACAGCACTCAGTCCGGCTCTAGCAGGAGTTTTATCGAACATCTCCGGCTTGTCGCCAAAATCCCGCAAAAGACGATCTACCACCAACTGCTTGATGTTGTATCCGCCGTGTTCTTCATCTGCCCAATAGTCAATGATTTGAAGCGCACGCTTTTCTTTCTCGTTGATCGGGTTAAGGCGGAAACTGATGATTTCCGCCTGACTGGTTTTCTCTCTGGGTTTGCGCTTTTTCTTTTGCGGTTCTTGATCTTGCGACATTAGAGTAGTTCCTGTTTCCTGAGTAGTGCAGCAATTTTAGCACCACCGAAAACGTTGGCATATTTCATTCTTTCAGGGCTGGGATCAGCTAAGATAAATTGTGCGCGAGGCAATGCTTGTTCCAGATAATTATGGAGCAGGATTGAACCACCGCCAGTCAGCAGGATGTACGGAAAGTTCGCCACACCGCCAGAAGCATTGATGCGCTGTACGACATCGTTTGTTAACGCTGATAGCGCTGCATGAGCTTCTGCTGAGCAATCAATAATTGTCTTACCCATCTGATATGTGCCTGACAAGATAGCTGCTTCAATTCGCTTTACGTCAATGTCGCCCGTATCCTGAAACAGCAGCTTGTTTGCACTCCGCATGGCGCGTTCAAAATTAGTGGTCATGTCGATAGTGCCTGAGCGAGTGGACTCTAGACTCAGAATATCAATGTTCCCGCCCTCATCAACGGCTGCAACGTCAATGGTGTAACCCCCGGCGTCAACCACTAACGTGTCGTTCTCGAAGATGAATTTTGCGGATTTTTGAGGACTCCCCTTCTCAGTAAAAGCAAAATGAGAATATCCGCCCAGAGGTTCATCAAAAGTTACTACATCTACAACCTGAAATTCCAGACGACCATACTCTGATTCAATTTCCCATGTTCCCTTTGCTGCATCAACGAGGCTGGAAGCATATTCAACATCATGGGGGGCGTGGCTTCCGAATATGACGATATTGCGTTTGCGGATTTGTTTGTTTTCCAACATGCCTTGACCAAAGCAGGTAGTCATTGCAAACGCCAGTCCAACACCATAGTAGTCAGGGCGATAACGACTTGCGCCTTTGGGACGTTCTTTAATTACATATTTACGGGCTGCGTCTCCAACTGCGTAAGGTGCGCCGTTGATCCGAAGGATTCCTTTTGGTGGTTTGCCTCGACCTACTACCTGATCCCATTCATGCTCCTTCATGTCATAGATCGCATGACGAAAGTCGCCGTAGTCTCCGCCACCCTCTGCTTTTGGAAAAAACCACTTCCCTCTCGCGTTCCCAAAGTCAAAAATAAAGTCCATAACTGCCCCTTTTCTTAGGTTAGTAAACGCTTCTTGTTTACTACGTAAACTATATGTTTATGGACTTTATTTTAGCACAGATTTTTTATTACGTGTCAACTTAGTTATTAGGTTTTAGTTAGAGATTTTCTACCTCTCCTCCCACGCTCCCTTCAACCACGTATCCCCAATCACCGTCAGGTAGTACCGTGTATCCGCGCCATGCCCCAATGTCTCAAACAGTTCGAGGAAGGCAGCAGCGCGGACGATCTCATTAAAGTCGGCGCGGTCAAATTTCTCCGCAAAGTGTTGTTTGTAGACTTCGCCGGGTTTCTTTCCGGCTCCGGTCTTATCGCGGAAGGCGTCAATGATTTCGAGCTTCATGTTCAATTGTTCTGAGAGTTTCATTTCTGATCTGCGTTTCATTGTAGACTCCCCGCAAAATTGTTGAGCGATGTTGATAGACTATTTGCTTGCTGCTAACAGAAAATGAGCATATTGCGCGTCAGGATAATTGTCTCGCGCATCTTGAAGCGCGTTGTAGATTTTTGATCTAGGCGTGTTGCATCTTGAGAAAGCCCGCCAGTATCAAAGGTTTTCAGATTGAAATAGCTGATGCCCTCGAAGGTGAAATCTGGCGACCACCGACGAACCCTATTCATAATCGCATGAGATGTGACTGGAATAGCTATCGACTCAAATGCGATCTTTACTCGCACAGGAGGATATGTTTCAATATTATTCTGTAACCCCATTAGTCCTCGACTTCCCGCAAATCATCGTTGGCGTATTCGTAGATGTGAGTGAGCGGGGAGATTTCTGCCTGAGCATAAAGATAACCATTGCTGTTGACCCAGAACGCTCCCGCTATAGGCTTGCCGCTACTTCCTGTTCTACGCCAGTTGCCACTTACTTTTGCATCTGGGTTCTCCGCAAAGAATTGCTCAAGCTGTGCCTGGTATTGCAGATAGGCGTTGTAATCACTCATGAGAATCGTCCGCTGGTATCGTGAAATTGAAATCTCTATCTGCCTGCCAAAACTTACCATCTTGAAACACTACAACCTTAATGCCGCTCATGGCAAACATTCTGGCATAGTTCATTCCTATCTCGCTTTTCCCAGAACTACTTCTTGCAACTACAGGCTTTATATCTTGATTCCGCAAAAAGCTGCCGAGAAAATCGGTATGATAGTTGGTTTGAACAAATTGAGCAGGCGGCACGCCTTTTTCTTTTTCCATTTTCTTGACTGCCGCAAACCATTCCTCAAAGGACATTTTATCTGTCATAAGTACCGTACTCCTGTCGCACGTTCATTAACTCTCTGGCTACCTTCCAGCCATCATTGGTCAGCATACATATCTCATAAGGAAATCCATCTATCTCTCGACCTGTCCCTTTTCGCTGGATGAGCTTACGGGTCTTGAGAGCCTTCATCGTATTTGCGGTAAATCCTCCACGAACAAAGTGAATTTCGTTATTACGGCTCTTGGCTGCGCTGATGATGCACTGCTCCATCGTTGGACTAAGTTTCATAAGTACCGTACTCCGAAAATCCTGCGAATTAATTTATCCAACAACGGCTCTTTCTTGGCTTCCAGTTCCGCAATGTAATTAATCAGTTGGATTAAGTATTCGTAGTCGCTGCGGCAACCGAAGAAGTGTGTCCGGCGAATGCTTACCTTTTTATCGACAAGGTATCTGGCTACTTTTTCCCGTTCTTCACCTGTTAAATGTCTAAGCCCGAACATCAGTACCGTACTCCTTCGCACATGCCCATACATGATGGTTAGGCATACATGGTTTTAGTTCCACAAGACCGCAGTCAATTAATCTGATAACGCTTTTTGCTTTTTGTCGATCTATGTCTGAATAGCGGTATCCCATTGTCTTTAAAACCATATACGGATCATCGACCAGGATTGCACCTTTTCCACTAATCCCGCCTTTCTGTATGACTTTATAAAGCGCGACATCATTGCTGGTCAACATCAGAACTTCCTGTTTTGACGAATCTATATAGATGCTTGAGATATAGATTGAATTCAATGCCAATGTAATCATCATTGCCAGCAATGCCACGATACAGTTGGCGACGCCCAGCAGATAACTCAATGTCGGTTAGCGGCTTAAATGCTTCTAGGACTATATGTGTAACCGTTTCATCTTTTTGCCATTTTGGAGGTAAAACTGTAAATACCGCCTGTTGAGCTTCAACGTAAACATCCTTAATTTCATAAGGAAGTAATTGCAGAATTTGACGAATAGGCTCCCAATTCAGTGTGTTAGGCTTTATTTTTGTCATCAGTACCGTACTCCTTAGTTTTGACTTACTGTGTCTTCATCCGGCTCGTACCCGCAAATCTCGTCCGGCAGATTCACATCTTCTTGGGTCTGGTTCTCGTAGTGCTTCTCGAAGAACGATACAAGATATGGATACATATTTCTTGGCGCACCCTGTTCGGCGCAATAGGCAAGCCAGTGGTATTTTGTAATCTTTACTTTAATTTCAATGTTCATCAGTACCGTACTCCGTAATATTTTCAATAAGTGTAGTTAGTATTTGAAGCATTTGCGGGACTCTGATCCATTCTAGAAACCGCAAAATAAAGATACCCCATGTCTGCCTAAGCAACTCGATATTCTCGCTGTAGGAAGGCTCCATTATGTAGTTCCTAATCTTCCCAATAAACATATTCAGCCAAAATCAAATCCTCTTGGATACCCTTTGCCTTGTATCTTAACGCATAGGCATTCAGTAATTCTCCAACCTTGTGCCATTCACCAATGTCATACGTAAAGGGCGTTAGCCTTACTCTGCGTTCAAGCTCTTGTTGTGCATCTTCCAGGTTCTCCCATTCTCTTTGCTTTCCCGTTGTAGATACTAGTTCTTTCCACATTTAACTCACCGCCATTTCTAAAGGTCTATTGAGTATCTTTCTGTCCACTGCTGGAATTCCGTGAACGCCAGTCAGCCAGTCAATCACTTTTTGCGGGGAAATCGCCGCCATTGAATCGGGGTCTTTATAGCCATCTGGGGGGAAGATAATCTCGGCATCCTCTCTGCCGCTGGCAACCTTGATCATCTCGGCTTCTTCTTCTCCGGCGATCAGGAATTCTTTCTTGCCCTCGTTCCATTTGAGGGGGTCATTGTCCGCAATGATCACTACTCGCTTGACATTATGGAAGGCGACCCGTAAATCTAAGCCTGTCACCTTCGGAATGGATACCGCCATAAAGCCAAACTCAGCATCAAGCCCTTCCAGCGCCAGCGCCTTGATCTCGCCCTTTGTCACCAGCAGGTAAGAGAGCGGTGGATACCAGTATTGCCCGTCGCGTCTGGTTACGAGACGATGTGGGTTATAAATTCCCTCATCACTGCCTGTCCATTTCCAGTATTTGGGACCGTACACATGCTTGATCAGGTCTTCATCGGAGGGTAGCACGCTCAGATTTTGCCGCTCAGCCAGATCAATGCGGATAAGCTCTACAAAGTCGGGCTGCTGCTGCCACGAGAGCTTGATGTAGTTCTCATCCAGGCGACCATTCACCGATCTTGCTTTCCCGAAAAACATATTAGGGATAGTAAAGCGAGGGGTGTGCAGCATCAGCTTTTCACCCTCAAGCGTTTCATACACACGGTCTACAAAGTAGATATTGTTGTAGGTGAGCAGGCGTTGTCGCGTCACCGACTCCACGATCCCGCGTCCGCGAAAGTACGGTACTGCAATATCCTGATATTCGCGGAGCTTGTCGATACGCCATTGGTCAATCGGTTTTTTAGGCTTGGGAGGCTCTAATACTTGCGGCGCTGGTCGGGAAAGTTCTTTTTTGCCTTCCAGTAAATCTTGAGCCTGGTTTATATCGCTGATGTTCTCACGCTTCATAATGTAGGCAAGAATGTCGTCTTTCTCAAAACATCCATGTTGAAAGCAGGTGACACGCTGAGAGCGAGGATTAACTCCTAGCGAGGGATGAACATCTTTGTGGAGGGGGCATAGGAAAAAGACCCAACCGCCCTTTAATTCTCCCTGTTGTCCGAGATCGCGCTGAATATATTCCACGAGATCATATCGGGATTTTAGCTCGTCAAAATCAACACGACTCATAATTTACCTCAATGTAGAACATTATAGTATTTTGCGGAGGGTGAAACAAGTATTGACACCGGAGGATTTAGTGGTAATATTCTTACTAAGATAGTCATGGGGCAAACCTCCTTTATCATGATAGGCTTATCTTCTCCTCCTTTTTAGGCAGCGGTTTTACTCCTTTTCCCGCTGCCTTTTCTTTTTTAACTCTTTTTCTCCAATTCCAGTAAATTCCGCACAAGAGACATCAATAATTTTTCTTGGTTCGGAGTCATATGATCGAACACCACGCAGGAATTCCCGTCGCTGTATTCCATGCGGGTCGGGCGAGGCAATCGCAAAACATCGCCGCGCTTTCCGGTAATCGCTGCCTTGCGCTTTTTCAATTCTTCGCGGTTGGGTTCCTCGAACACGGCTGCTACCAGTTCTTCATTGACCTGATCTGCAGAAGGAGTTGGTTCTTCTTCATCATCCTCAATTTCAAGGCTCACGCCGCCTGCTGGCGGATTGGTGAGCTTGGGTAACGGCTCAGTTTTAGTCTTTGCAGATTTCCGCTCTGCCTCTGCTGCCAGCATATTCGCCTTGATTTCCGGGGTAATCATTTTCAGCTTGGAGATCAGCCCCATCTTTTCGATGTTCTGCAACACAAATTGGACTGTCAGTTTCTTCCCCGCAAATTCGCCAGCTTGCAGGATAATCGGCTTGCCCTGTGCCTGCCGCTGGTGGATCAGATGCAGGGTGTTTTCTACGATGAAGACCATATCGTAGAGGAAACTTTTATCGTCATCGGCATTGTAGACTTCCGGCGCGATATAGCTGTCTGCCCATTCCCGCAAACTGTCCATCTCGCCAATGATGCGATAAGTTCCGGCGAGGTATTCATCCCACAGGGCTTGAATAATCGCCTCACCCAGACCTTTGCGGGTCCGAAACAGGTTGACAATTGCCTGCCGCCTGGACTCGTATTCCAGGCGCACAAAATCATTGTCGGACATTTCAATCTGATCAGCCTCAATGCGATCCAACTGAGGCTGCATAATCTCATCAATTGCTGCTTGTAAAAATTCGTTCATCTCGCGTTTGTCTTTCTTTTGCGGCTACGGCATTCTGATCGGCTATTGAGTTGTTTACGTCTCTAGAGTGACCTTTGATCCACTTGAAGGTGACGCGGTGTTTCTCGCGGAGGTATTGAAGTTCCCGCCAAAGCTCAACATTTGCGGGGTCTGTCCCGTCTTTCTTTTTCCAGTCGTTCATCATCCAATGGAGAATCCAACCGGACATACCATCGACTACATACCGGCTGTCTGAGTAGATAGTGACTTCGCACTTCTCTTTCAGCGCCTTGAGTCCTTCAATGGCTCCCATAAGCTCCATGCGGTTATTGGTTGTTTCCGGTTCTCCGCCAGAAATGATCTTGGTGTGTGTCCCGAAAATAAGGACTGCTGCCCAACCGCCGCGACCCGGATTACCGGAGCAGGCTCCATCGGTGTAAATGGTTACTTGCTTCACGCAACCCCCATATCTTTGATCTCTACGCGGTATTCATCTGCCACCGCAAACCAGTCCTGATTGGGGATTTCCGCAATAATTTCCTGTGCTACTTTATCGAAGGCGCGTTTATCCAGTTCGTGTTTGACACGAATTAAATCCATACGACCATTCCACCGCAGAAAATCTACAAGCTGTTTGACTTTTTCTTTGTCTGGGGAGAGCCGAACTTGGTTTTTGTACTGGCGAACTGTTACCCCTTCGACATCATTGATCCCGTTAATCATGTAATAGGCAGAAGCCTCTAGCTTGAGGGATTCCACCGCAAAATCATAGGCGGTTTCGAGAGATTCAACCTCGCTTTCGGCAGATGCGATTGCCGCATCAACTTCAGCACGCAGACGCCTTAACTCGTTGTAGGCTCTGTTGTTTTTGAGAGCCAACTCAGCATTGCTCTTTTTGCGGTAAAGCTCCTGAACTGCCTCATACTCATGGCGTAGCTGCTCAGCGTCCATTTAGCACCTCAACGCCAGTAATATTTTTCTCGCTTAGATTATCTACAAGGATAATCTTTTTAATGTGTCCAGTTTCAGAATAGTGTTCATCGTAAATAAGAACTTGCAGTTGATTGTTATGGACACGAATCCACACTCCGGCATAAAGCTCCGCGAAGATTTTCCCGCAATGAATTGTTATTCCGTTGAGTATCCCCTCATTTCGATAATCAACTTCAAGAGGGACTTGCACAGAAAGTTTTTCTCCATTGTCTGACTTGATAAGACGAAAATCAGCTTCCATTTAGCCCTCCTGTTTCGGGAAAACCACATGGCTGATGCTGCGAATAAAGATAATCACATCGTTGCCGTGTTCATCTTTTCCGTAAATCATGCCATCTTGCGATAACTCAACCAATACATCTGCCAATTGACCAACAGTTTCATGTACGGTTTGCAAATTAATAAACGGCGGATCAAAC
>Ga0196976_1000754_pt1 | contig 18516 bp, 13 predicted proteins | sample S3v_513CmetaG_FD_148644 | JGI IMG/M metagenome (GOLD analysis project Ga0196976, IMG submission 148644) | Soil microbial communities from Anza Borrego desert, Southern California, United States - S3+v_5-13C | ecosystem: Environmental > Terrestrial > Soil > Desert | place: USA: California...
CGTCGGTCGTCGCCGCGTCGAGGCCCATCCAGCGTTCGAGCACGGTCGCGTACAGGCTCCGGAAGTCGACCGTGAACCGCATGTTGCCGTTGCCGTCGAGATCGTCGAGGGCGGGGTAGTCGCCGTAGAACCCGCCGGTGAGGCCGCGCGCGAGGCAGAAGGCGAGCCCCGCGGCGCCGTGATCGGTCCCGTTCTGGTTCTGCTGCACCCGCCGGCCGAACTCGCTCCAGACGAGCACGAGCGTCCGCCGCTGCGCGTTCTCCTCGCCGACGCCGATCGTCTCGAGGTCGTCGTAGAACGCCGAGAGCGAACCGCCGAGGGCGCGCATCAGGTTCGGGTGATCGACGGCCTGGTTGGCGTGCGTGTCCCAGCCGCCGATGCGCGTGAAGAAGACCTGCGTCTCGAGGCCGGCGGCGATCATCTGGGCGACGAGCTTGAGCTGGCGCGCGAGCCCGCTCTGGAGCGGGCCGCCGTCGAGCCGTCGCACGGGGTACCCGGCGTCGCCGGGGTACGCGACCGCGGGGGTGCGGGCGGGGAGCGAGCCCTCGACGCCGAAGGCGCGCGTCGCGTCGAGGAAGGCCTTGCCGACGCGCGCCGCGGCCGCCTGGCCCGGCGGCGCGCCGCCGGTCGGGGCCGTGACCGCGGCCTCGTAGCCGGCCTGGAGGAGCGCCGGATCCCAGGGCGCGCCGACGCGTCCGCCGCGGAGCCAGGCCGGGTACACGAAGCCGCTCGGCCCGTTGATCGAGACGAACGTCCGGCCCTGGCCGCGGAGCATGACGTGCACGTCGCCCGTCACCGCGACGCCGCGGAGCGCGTCGGCGGCGGGATCGAACGCGGCGTCGGCCCAGCGGCCGAGCCAGCCCGTGCCGTTCGGCTGCGCGGACCCCTGGCCCCAGAGATCCTGCGAGACGAAGTGCGAGAGGTTCGGGTTGTTCATCCCGATCCCCTGGACCCAGGCGATCCGGCCGAGGTCGGAGAGCAGGCTCATCCCGGTGAAGTCCTGGTGGAGCCCGCAGCCGGGGCCGATCTCGACGAGGTCCGCGCCCGGGACCGCGAGGCGGGGGCGCTGCGCCTCGTACACGGCGCGGTTCCGGCCGACCGTCGGCGGCATCATGTTGAGCCAGTCGTTCCCGCCGTCGAGGAACACGACGACGAGGATCGGCCGCGCCGGGCGCGGGGTGGCGGGCTGGATGACCCGGTCCTCCGGCGCGCAGCCGGGGAGGCCGAGGGCGGCGGCGCCGGCCACGGCGCCGGCGGCGGAGACGCCCTTGAGGAAGTCACGGCGGGTGAAGGTCGTCACGAGGGCCCCCGGTTCAGTAGAGCTGCGCCGACGGAGAGCAGAGGACGAGGAAGGCGAGCGCGCGCGCCTTCTGGCGGCCGGCGTCGTCCCAGGCGAACGCCGTCCCCGCGGGCCAGAGGCGCTCGAGCCAGTCGGCGGAGACCGCGTCGGGGATCGGCGCGGGCTGGAGGAGCTGGACGAGCCGCGCCAGGACGGCGGCGGGGTCCGCGGGCGGCGCGGCGAACCAGGCGTTCGGGTCGGAGGGGAAGATCGCCCGGGGCGCGTCGCCCTGCCGGAACGTCTCGCCGAGCGCGAGCGCCGCCGCGAGGCGCGTCCGGAAGCGGGCCGTCCCGGAGTTGAGCCAGGCGACGTCCTCCTTCCAGCCGTTCGGGCCGGCCGGGTCGAGGAGGCGCATGCCGGCGGCGTCGAAGAAGTCGGCCACGATCGCCCACGCCGGGAAGCGGTTGGTGGCCGCAGTCGCGCCCGCCGCCTGCGCCAGCGGGTACCCGAGCGCGCGTGCGGCGCGCACCGTCCAGGAGACCGGCCCCTCGACGAGCGCGTACCGGTTCGCGGGATCGAAGAACCAGCGCGACGAGAGGAGGCGCTCGAGCGCGACCCGCAGGTCGAACGCGGCGTCGGCGCGGATCATCGTCGCGACGTCGTCGAGGTCGGTCTGGGCCGGCGCGCCGGTCACGAAGTGGTGGACGAGGCGGCGCGCGAGGAACTGCGCCACCTGCGGCCCGCGCTGCGGGACGATGGCCCGGAGGACGTGCTCGCCCTTCGCCATCCCGGTCGGCGGCGCGTTCACGTCGGCGAAGGTCTGGCCGAGGAACGTCGCCCCGCCGATCGCGCGGAAGTTGGGCAGCGTCGCGGGCGGCGTCGCCGCGCCGAGGTCGTTCCAGAGGAGCTCCGTGTTCGCGGACCCGTCGTAGACGCGGAAGGTTCCGCGCGCCGCGGTCCGGCCGCTCCCGTCGGGCGCCCGCACGACGTCGGCGGGGCGGACGGTGAAGCTCCACCCGGAGAGCGCCCGAGCGAGCTCGGTGATGTCCTGCTGGTTGTAGCCGTTGTCCGCGCCGAGCGAGTAGAGCTCCATCGCCTCGCGGGCGTAGTTCTCGTTCGGGACGTTGTCGCCGTTCGCGCGGTTCAGGACCGAGTCGAGCCAGATGCACATCGCGGGGTCCTTCGAGATCGCGACGTGCAGGTCCTCGAACCGGGCGAGCCCCATCGCCCGCAGCGTCTCGAGCTGCTGGAGCACGAGGGCGACGGAGTCCACCTTCTGCCACCCGGTCGCGAAGAGGTTGTGCCAGAACAGCGCGAGCCGCTCCTGCATCGCGTACGGGCTGTACTGCATCCGGAAGGCGCAGTAGGCCTGCGCGCGGCCGAGGTCGTTGCGCCAGGCGTTCGCGCCCTGCACGAGGTACGGGTGCGGGCCGGGCACGGCCGCCGCGCCGCTCCGCGCCACTTCGTCCACCGGATCGGCGCGCGCGAGGGCGGCCTCGAACGCCGCGACGTCGAGGCCGGCGCCGGAGATCCAGGCCGAGATCGCGGTCGCGGGCGGCGTCGCGGCGAGCGCGGCGGCGGCCTCGGGCGAGACGCCGAACCCGGCCCGGCGCGCGAGGTGCTGGACGTCGTCGGCCGTCCACGCGGCGATGGGGGTGAGGTCGGCCATGTCAGTCGTCCTTCGCGCCGGCGGCGACCCAGCTCCGGATCGTCTCCACCGTGGGTGCGCAGAGGTTCGGGAGCCCGAGCGGCATCCGGTTGCCGTAGGCCTGGCCCGCGCCGCCGGGATCGTCCTTCGTGACCTTCTCGAGGAGCCAGGAGCGCGCGGGGTCGCCGGGCGCGATCCGGCGCCACCCGGCGTCGAGCGGCGCGTTCGCGGGCTCGGCGAGGAGCTGCGCGTGGATCTCGCTCGCCGTGAGGCTCGCCGCGTAGGAGACGTGCCCGCGCGGCGAAGGCGTGCCGTGGCAGGAGATGGCGCTGTTCGCGCCGCACGTCTGCCGCAGCACGGGGAGGATGTGCTCCCGGAACGTCGGGCTCGCGACGGCGACGGGGATCGGGCAGGTGGTCTCGGGGGGCGGCGGCTCCTGCACGCCGAGGCCGTCCGATCCGCCGCCGCCGCAGGCGAGGACGAGGACGGCGGCTGCGAGGGCGGCGAAGGGACGGGTCGCGCGCATGCGGCCTCCGGGAGAGGGGCTGGTCTATGCGCGGGCGCGGCGCGCCACCACCCGAAGTCGTTGCTTGCTTGGGGTAGAGGATTGCCGCGCACATCCGCTCACCCGGAGTCAGCGGCCGCAGACACCCCCGCCTCGGGCTTGCTTGCTCGAGGGCGCCCCGCCAAGAAGCAGTGACCCCCAGCTCGAGGCCACCATGCGCGCGTCCACAGCGGCTCGATCGATCCTCGCCCTCGCCCTCGCCGCCCTCGCCGGCGCGGCCGCGGCGCAGAACAAGCCGCCGGTCTTCACCTCGCTTCAGCCGGCGCAGGCGCGCGCGCCCGACGCGCCGGTCGGCGACAGCGAGCGGGCGATGGGCACCTACGCGCTGGCGGTGTTCAACACGCAGCCGTTCGAGTTCCCGGCGAGCGGCGGCGCGGACCCGATCCCGCTCACCGTGTACACGATCGGCCTGCGCCACTGGACGAAGCGCCCGCTCCCGCCGTTCCGGAACCTGGGCTGGGACGCGGGCGTGGGGCTGGTCTTCCGCCGGAGCTCGGTGACCTCGCCGCAGGCCGGCGAGCTCCAGACCGACGACGGGCCGGCGCTGTCGGGGTTCGGGCTCCACCTCGGCTTGCCGCTCGCGGTGACGCACCACCGGCACGCGACGTTCGAGGTCGTGCCGGAGTTCGACGTCATCTACGCGCGCGAGAAGATCCCCGCGCTCGACGCGGGCGGCGACGCGACCGAGTACGAGGGCTGGGCGGCGCGGCTGGGGGCGAGGGCGGGGTTCGAGATCTACTTCGGGTTCGTGGGGCTCCCGCAGCTCGCCATCGAGGCGAGCCTCGGGGTCTCGCTCACCTACGACAGCGTGAAGACGAAGGTGGGGCCGATCGAGCGGTCGAACCGGACGTGGGGCATCCAGACGCTCCGCGGGAACGAGCCGTGGTCGATCTTCACCGGAAGTGTCGCAGCGATGTATCACTTCTAGACGGGGCGTGCCGCCCCGCCTCGCCGGCGGAGCCGTCGGGGCCCCCCGCCCTGCGGCGGCCTCGTGAATCCGTTCGTCCTGAGCCTGTCGAAGGACGAGCGGTGCCGTCCTCACGTCGCCAGCGTCAGCACCCCGTACCCGTGGAAGCTCGGGAGGACGGTCGAGAGCTGGTAGCCCGACGGATTGAGCCGGATCACCACGTCGCTCCCGTCCGCGGAGAGGAACCGCCCGCGCCGCACGCCGCCGGCGAGGTCGGAGGCGAGGAAGAGGGTCACGCCCTGCGCGCGCTCCGCGCCGAGCGTCACGAGGTGCACGTCGAGCGTCTCGCCGCTCCGGTACATCACCGCGAGGAGCGGGCTGCGGCCGGAGACTCCGGCGGCGCGGCGGCCGCGGCCGAGGAGGGCGGCGAGGGCCTTCGTGAGCGCGGCCGGGGCGACGGGGGCGGGCGCGCCCTTCTCCGGCGTGAGCGGCGGGAGGACCGCGAGCGTGCCGCTCCCGACCTTCACGCCGCCGGGCTTCCCCGCGGGGAGGAACGCGCCGGCGGGCCTGCCGCCCTCGTCCACCTGGCCGGGCTCGCCGAACGCGAGGACGGCGGCGCCGGCCTGGAGGCGGCGCTCGAGCTCCTTCGCCTCCTGCGACGAGAGGGCCTCGGCGTCGGCGAGGACCAGCGCGGCCTCGGCGGGCACGTCCTGCACGCGCGTCACGACGGGCGCCTGGAGGTGGAGCGCGGCGAGCGCCTCGCCGGCGCGGACCACCGAGAGCCTGTGGCGACCGTTGGTCCAGAGGTCGGCGTCGGCGGAGTAGAGGACGCAGCACTCCGCGACGGGCGCGCCGAACGCCGGCGCGCGGCCCTCGCCGGCGAGCTGCCGGCCGAGCTTGCGGACGGCCGCCACCTCGTCGCCGGCCGGGCCGGCGGGCTCGAGCCCGGAGACCTCGACCCCGCAGGTCGCTCCCACGGCGGCGAGGCGCGCGAGGACCGCGGGCGAGGCGGGGGCGGCGGCGCCGGGCGGCGCGATGGCGACGGGGCGCCGCTTCATCGCCGCGCGGAGGAGCCGGAAGTGGCCGATGCCAGCGCCGGCGATCTCCGGGCCGGGGAAGATCGCGCCGTCGAGGTGGCGGGCGGCCCGGAGCTGGGCGGGGCCGAGCGCCTCGAACTGGGCGACCACCTCGAAGGGCGCGGGGCCGGCGCGCGCCGCGTCCCGGGCTCCGCGCACGTATGCGCGGAGCGCGTCGTCGAGCGCGCCCGCGCGGAACCGCAGGAAGTCGCGGCCGAACGGGAGCTGCGCGTAGCCGAGCGCGCCGGAGGAGACCGTCACCGCCTCGCGCGCCACCGCGAGGTAGTCGAGCGGCTGGAAGTGCGAGCCGTACTCGCGCGCGAGCTGCCGGCCGAAGGCGGCGAGGCACGCGTCGCAGAAGCCGGCGCCGAGGAGGCCCAGCGCGAGGGCGCCGTCGGGCCGATCGAGGAACACGCCGCCGAACCCGGCGCGGAACGCGTCGGCCGCCGCGGCGGCGATCCGCTCGCGCTGGCGCGCCGCGGAGAGGCAGGCGCGGGGCGGGCCGGCGAGGCCCGCGGGGCTGCCGTCGGCGGCGCGGCACGCCTCCTCGGGAGACGCGGCGCGGCCGCAGGCGACGTCGGCGAGCGCCCGGTTCGCGATCGCCGCCGGCGGCGGCGCCGCCGCGGACGCGACGAGCGGCTCGTCCCCGAGCGAGGCCGCGATGCGCGCCACCTCCTCGGGCGGGGCGCCCGGTGCGAGCCGGTACGGAGCGAACGCGGCGACGTCGAGCGGCATGACCCCTACTTACAGCGATCACGAGTACCGGAGAAGGAGCGGGGGCGCAGGGAGATTGCCGGCGGCGCGGCGCGGGGGCAGGATCTGGCAGGGCCGGGGACGGCGCACGCGACGGGCGGGCCGAGGTGCGTGCGCGCCGTACCTCCCGCCGCGTTGACGCCCCTGAAAACCCCGTGATAGGGGATCCCAGTCGCGGGCAAGCGCGTGATCGTGGGACGGGTCCGATGCGCGGCCCCACTCCGGAGGACACGACGGCAATGGAAATGTTCCGTGCGATCGCGAAGCACTACGGTGAAGGCGGCTGGATGATGCACGCCATCAGCGTGGCGCTCGTCTTCACCATCCTCCTCGTCCTCGATCGGGTCATCGCGCTCTACTTCCAGCTCTGGACGAGCAAGGAAGCGTTCCTGAAGGGGCTCCGCGAGCACATCTACCGCGGCGACCTCGACCGCGCGATCAGCTACTGCGCGTCCCAGAAGCGGACCCCGCTCGTCTCGGTCGTGAAGGCCGGGCTCATCAACGTCCCGAAGGGCGAGGCCGACGTGCAGGCCGCCATGGACGAGGCGACCCTGCGGGAGTCGCCGCGGATCGAGAAGCGGACCGGCTACCTCGCGATGCTCGGCAACGTCGCGACCCTCCTCGGGCTCCTCGGCACCATCATCGGCCTCATCAGCGCGTTCGCCGCGGTGGCGACCGCGAGCGCCTCCGAGAAGGCCGCCATCCTCTCCAGCTCGATCTCCGAGGCCATGAACTGCACGGCCTACGGGCTCCTCACCGCCATCCCCGCGCTGGTCGCGTACTCGGTCCTCCAGGGCCGCTCGCAGCACATGATCGACGACATCAACGAGGCGTCGGTCTCGGTGCTGAACCTCATCATCGCGAACCGCGAAAAGATGAAGATGCCGGCCTCGGTCGGCGAAGAGGCGGCGGGCTGATCACGAACGCGGACTGAGCGAGCGAAGGCCCAGCCGGAGGAGGCTGGGCCGGAGCGAGCCGGGGGACTGGGGGGCCGAGCTGCTCCCGGCCCCCCAGCAAGAAAGCGGGTGACGGGATGGGCGGCGGCGCGATGCCCGAGCAGGGCGGAGGCAAGAAGGGCAAGAAGCCCCTCGACGCGGTGATCAACGTCGTCCCGGCCATCGACCTCCTCTCCTGCTGCATCACCTTCCTCCTCTACACCGCCGTCTGGACGCAGATCTCCCGCCTCCAGGTCCAGCAGTTCGGGTCCGGCGCGCCGGAGCCGCCGCCTGCGGGCGAGCAGCAGAAGGCGCTGCTCGTGACCGTCCTCGTGCGGGAGAACAAGATGGTCCTCCAGACGTCCGCCGGCGGCGAGGAGGACATCCCGCTCGTGATGCGGGCGCTCAAGCCGGCCCGGCCCGACGCGGTGGACGGCGCCCGCGATCCCGACAGCGAGGTGAAGCCCCGCCAGGACGTGAAGGGGCTCGCGGCCAAGCTGAAGGTCCTCCGCTCGAACTACCCGGAGGCCGTCTCGGTCACGATCGCCTCCGAGGACACGATCCAGTACGGCGACCTCATCGAGATCATCGACACCTGCGTCGGGGAGGGGCTCGTCTCCGTCTCGGTGACGGAGGGGTAGCGAACCATGCCCATCGTCATCCCCGGCAAGCGGCCCGCGAAGCGCTTCGAGAAGTCGCGCATCCTCGGCGGGAAGATGCAGCACGGCCGCAAGGCGACCAACGCCGAGCTGAACGTGGTCCCGATGGTCGACATGATGACGATGCTCGTCATCTTCCTCCTGCAGCAGTTCTCGTCCACGGGCGAGGTGCTGTACATGCAGAAGGACATCAAGCTGCCCGACGCGCACCACGGCCAGGTCATCGACGTCGCGCCGGTGGTCACGATCAGCGCCACCGAGATCACCGTCATCGGCAAGAAGGTCGCCGACATCGCCGACCTCGAGCGGGACGGCTACCTCAACATCCCGGGCATCGAGGAGAGCCTCCGCGACGAGAAGAAGCGGTGGGACTTCCTCCACCAGAACGATCCCGAGAAGCGCTGGGAGGGGATCGTCAACGTCCAGGCCGACCGCGCCGTCCCCTTCCGGATCGTGAAGCGCGTCATGCACTCCTGCGGGGTCGCCGGGTACTTCAACCTGAACTTCGCGACGCTCGACGCCGGCAGCCTCGAGGCGACGAGCGCGACGCACGCTCCCGCCGGGATCTGAGTTCACCCTGCGTCGCGGTCCTCCGGCCGCGGCGCGTCCCAAACGTTCGCTGACCCGTGCGGCCGGGCGCTCGTCCGGACCCTTCCGGTTGTCGCAGAACGTGCTCCGCGCGCCTTCCCGGCCGCGACGACGAGCCGCATCATTCCGCTGACCTTTGTGAAGTGACCGTTCGCCCGGCGAGGCGAGCGGCCCTCCGCTCGGCCGGGCGCCGTGGGACGAGCGGACGGGTGGATCCCACACGAACGGCCGGACCAGGGTGCACCGATGATCGGAGTCACGCAGGTAGAGACCCTCGCCCTCGCGGCGACCGGGCAGGGGGGCGGCGAAGCCAACCTCGTCCTCCCCGACCTCCGCACGCAAACCTTCCTGGGCGGCCTCGACGGCCATACGCTGCTCATGCTCGGGTTCGTCGTCGGCGCGGCGGGGCTCCTCTTCGGGCTCTTGGTCGCCCGCAACCTGCGCGCGCTCCCCGTCCACCGGTCGATGAAGGAGATCTCCGAGCTCATCTACGCGACCGCGAAGACGTACCTCGTCACCCAGGCGCGGTTCATCGGCATCCTCTGGGCGTTCATCGCGGTCGTGATGGTCGTCTACTTCGGCTGGCTCTCGGAGGGCTTCGGCCCCGGCAAGGTCGGCCTCATCCTGCTCTTCAGCCTCGTCGGCATCTGCGGCTCGGCGGGGGTCGCGTGGTTCGGGATCCGCGTCAACACCTACGCCAACAGCCGGACCGCGTTCGCGGCGCTGCGCGGGAAGCCCTACCCGGTCTTCTCGATCCCGCTCCGCGCCGGCATGTCGATCGGGACCATGCTCGTGAGCGTCGAGCTCATGATCATGCTCGTCATCGTGCTCTTCGTGCCGGCGAACCTCGCCGGCGCCTGCTTCATCGGGTTCGCGATCGGCGAGAGCCTCGGCGCCTCGGCGCTCCGCATCGCGGGCGGCATCTTCACCAAGATCGCCGACATCGGCGCCGACCTCATGAAGATCGTCTTCAAGCTGCCCGAGGACGACGCGCGCAACCCCGGCGTCATCGCCGACTGCACCGGCGACAACGCCGGCGACTCGGTCGGCCCCTCGGCGGACGGCTTCGAGACCTACGGCGTGACCGCCGTCGCCCTCATCACCTTCGTCCTGCTCGCCGTCCCGGAGCCGGCGGTGCAGGTGCAGCTCCTCGTCTGGCTGTTCTCGATACGGATCTGGATGGTGATCTCGTCGGTCGGCTCCTACTTCCTCAACCAGGCGGTCATGGGCCGGCGCTACGGCAAGGCCGACCGGATGAACTTCGAGACGCCCCTCACCTCGCTCGTCTGGCTCACCGCCCTCGTCTCCGTCGCCGTCACGTTCGGCATCTCCCACGAGCTCATCCCGAACCTCGGCGACGGCACCATGTGGTGGAAGCTCTCGGCCGTCATCTCCTGCGGCACCATCGCCGGGGCGGTGATCCCCGAGGTCGTGAAGGTCTTCACCTCGACGAGCTCGGGCCACGTGCGGGAGGTCGTCACCTCCTCCCGCGAGGGCGGCGCGTCGCTGAACATCCTCTCCGGCCTCACCGCCGGGAACTACTCCGCGTTCTGGATGGGCGCGGCGCTCGTCGGCCTCATGGCGATCGCCTACTGGATCTCCACGTTCGGCTTCGGCGCGTTGATGCTCGCCGCCCCGGTCTTCGCGTTCGGCCTCGTCGCCTTCGGGTTCCTCTCCATGGGCCCGGTGACCATCGCGGTCGACTCGTACGGCCCGGTGACCGACAACGCGCAGTCCGTGTACGAGCTCTCGCTCATCGAGAAGGAGCAGGGCATCGCCCAGACGCTCCGCAAGGAGCACGGCTTCGCCCCCGACTTCCAGCGGGCGAAGGATCTGCTCGAGGAGAACGACGGCGCCGGCAACACGTTCAAGGCGACCGCGAAGCCGGTCCTCATCGGCACGGCGGTGGTGGGGGCGACCACCATGATCTTCTCGATCGTCGTGGTGCTGACCAACGGCCTCACCGCGCACCTCGAGAAGCTCTCGATCCTCAACCCGCTCTTCCTCCTCGGGCTCATCTCCGGCGGCGCGGTGATCTACTGGTTCACCGGCGCGTCCACCCAGGCGGTCACGACCGGGGCGTACCTCGCGGTCGCGTTCATCAAGCGGAACATCCGGCTCGACTCGAGCGAGCGGGCCGACGTCACGGCCTCCAAGAAGGTCGTCGAGATCTGCACCGTCTACGCGCAGAAGGGGATGTTCAACATCTTCCTCGTCGTCTTCTTCGCCACGCTCGCCTTCGCCTTCGCCGACGAGTACTTCTTCGTGGGACACCTCATCGCGATCGCCATCGTCGGCCTCTTCCAGGCCATCTTCATGGCCAACGCCGGCGGCGCCTGGGACAACGCGAAGAAGGTCGTCGAGACGGAGCTGCGCGCCAAGGGGACCGAGCTCCACGCCGCGACGGTCGTGGGCGACACCGTCGGCGACCCCTTCAAGGACACCTCCTCGGTGGCCATGAACCCCATCATCAAGTTCACGACCCTGTTCGGGCTCCTCGCGGTCGAGCTCGCGCTCCGCATGAGCACCGCGGCGCGCCTCTCGCTCGCCGGGGTGTTCCTGGCCGTCGCGACCGTCTTCGTCTGGCGGAGCTTCTACCGGATGCGGATCGAGACCCCCTCGCGCGCGTACGCGCCCGCGATCCCGGCGCAGCGGCGGCCGGTCCACGAGCATGGCTGAGCCGCGCGAGCCCCCGGATCGCGGGCAGGCGCTCCGGCGGGCCTGCGGCGCGCTCAAGGTGTTCCCGCTGCACGGCGTGGCGGTGCTCCCGGGCACCCCCACGCCGCTGCACGTCTTCGAGCCGCGGTACCGGGCGCTCGTCCGCGACGCGCTCGCCGGCGACCGGATCGTGGCCGTGCCCAACGTGCGGTCCGCCGAGGGGCTCCGCGAGCTCTACCCGCCGCTCCGGCCGATCGCCGGCGCCGGCTACATCGAGCACCACGTGGAGCACGAGGACGGCCGGTACGACATCGTCCTCCGGGGCGTCGGCCGGGTGCGGCTCGGCGAGGAGGTCCGGACCGACGCCGCCTACCGGACGTTCCGGGCCGACGTCACCCCGGACGTCCTGCCCGCCGGCGGCGCGCGCCAGCTCCAGCCGGGGCTCGAGTCGCTCCGGCAGCTCGTGCTCGAGCTCTCGGCCCGCCTGCCGCCCGAGTCCGGCGCGCCCGCGCTCGCGGAGGCGGTCGCGCAGATCGAGGACCCCTCCACCGCCGTGGACCTCGTCGCCGCCGCGGCGATCTCCGAGCCCGAGGCGCGCCAGGCCGTGCTCGAGGAGCTCGACGTCTCGAAGCGGCTCGAGCGCGTGGTGTCGGAGGTGGCGGCGGTGGTCCTGCTGCTCACCCGCGGGCGGAACGCGCAGGCGTAGGACCCCCCGTCGGCGGCAGGCGACCCCTCGCCGGCCCCGTCGGCTGGTGACGCCGTCTCACCTCCCCTCACCTCCCGGCGTTGTTCCCGGGCGCCTCGCCATGCCAGCATGGCCGCGGCCGACCTCCGGCCTGGCGACAGCGGATGGCACACTCGAACTCCTCGTACACGCCGCGCGACCTCGTTGCCTTCGCGTCGCGCGTCTGGTCCACGGCGCCGGCAAAGGTCCGGCTCGCTGCGGGGCTCCTCCTCTTCGCCGCCGCGAACTTCGCGCTGTCCCGGCTCGGGCTCGCGCTCACGCCCGGCCCGGGCCGCGTCGCGCTGTTCTGGCCCGCGGCGGGCCTGATCTTCGGAGCGCTGCTCGTGAGCGACCGGCGGCGCTGGCCCGCGCTCCTCGTCGCCGCGGGGCTGCCGGTGGCGGCGTTCAACGCGCACGCCGGCCAGCCGGCGGCGCTGGTGGCGGCGTTCGCGATCGGGAACGCGCTCGAGCCGACGCTCGGCGCGGTCGGCGTCCTGCGGATCTGCGGCGGCCGCCCGCGGCTCTCCCACCCGGGTCACCTCCTCGCGATCGTCGTCGCCGGTCCGCTGGTGGCGAGCGGCCTGCTCGATCTCCTCTCGGCCTGGGTATTGTCCAGGATCGAGGGCGCGCCCCTCGTGCCGGTGTGGCACCACCTCTGGACGGGATCCGGGCTCGGGATCATCGTCGCCGGGAGCCTGGTCCTCGCCTGGACGGAGCCGCGCGCCACGCGCGGCGCCTCCCCGGCCTGGGCCCGCATGGAGCGCGGCGGGCTCGTGCTCGCGTGCGCGCTCGCCGTCTGGCTCGTCTTCCTGCGGCCCCCCGAGGCCGCCCGCCCGCTCCAGGTGGTGGTGCTGCCGCCGCTCGTCTGGATCGCGCTCCGCCTCGGGCTCCGGGGCGCCGCGACCTCGGGGTTCGTGTTCGTCGTCGTCGCCCTCGCCAGCACCGTCGCGGGGCGCGGCGCCTTCGCGTCGGCGGGGCCGCAGGCCGTGGTCCACGCGCAGGTGTTCTGCTTCGTGGTCGTCCTGACGAACCTGTTCCTCGCGAACGCGGTGGAGGGGCGCCAGCGGGCGGCCGACAGCCTCCGGCGGAGCGAGGAGAAGTATCGCCTCCTCGTGGAGAACCAGACGGACCTCGTCGTGAAGGTCGACGCGAACGGGCGCTTCCTCTTCGCGAGCCCGACCTACTGCCGCACGTTCGGCAAGACCGAGGCCGAGCTCCTCGGCACGAACTTCATGCCGCTGGTCCACGAGGAGGACCGCGAGCTGACCGCGCGCGCCATGGAGGCGCTCCACCGGCCGCCGTACTCGGCGTACGTGGAGCAGCGGGCGCTGACGGCGCAGGGCTGGCGATGGCTCGCGTGGGCAGACACGGCGGTGCGGGACGCCACCGGGGCGGTGATCGCGATCGTCGGGGTCGGGCGGGACGTGACCGAGCGGCGGCAGATCGAGGACCGGCTCCGTCACGCGGAGAAGCTCGAGGGGATCGGCCGGCTCGCGGGCGGCATCGCCCACGACTTCAACAACCAGCTCACCGCGATCCTCGGGAGCGCCGAGTACCTCTCCGGCCTCGACCTGCCGCGCGAGGCGCGGGACACCGTGAGCGGGATCCGCGAGGCCGCCCTCCGCTCGGCGGGGCTCACGCGCCAGCTCCTCGCGTTCGCCCGCAAGCAGCCGACCCGGACGATGCTCGTCGACCTCGACGCGATCGTCCGCGACGTGTGCGGGCTCCTGGAGCGCAGCATCGACAAGCGCATCACGGTCACGGCGCGGCTCGCGACGCGTCCGCGAAGCGTCGCCGGCGACCCGGACAGGCTCCACGCGGCCGTCCTCAACCTCGCGCTCAACGCCCGCGACGCGATGCCGGACGGCGGTACGCTGACGATCGCGACGCGCGCGCTCGAGGTCCCGCCCGAGCGCGCCGGCGCCCTCGGCGTCGCGCCGGGGCACCACCTCGAGATCACCGTGACCGACACCGGCGTCGGGCTCTCCGAGGAGGCGCGGAGCCACCTGTTCGAGCCCTTCTTCACGACGAAGCCGGTCGGGAAGGGGTCCGGGCTGGGGCTCGCCGAGGTCTACGGGACGGTGCGCGCGCACGGAGGGTCCGCGGCCGTCACGAGCGCCCCGGGCGCGGGGACCACGGTCACGCTCCTCCTGCCTGCGGCGGAGGTCCCGACGCAGGCCGCGCCGCCGCCCTCCGGGCCCGAGCGGCTCGCGGAGGGGCTCCGCGTCCTCGTGATCGACGACGAGGTGAACGTGCGCCGGTCCCTCGCCCTGCTCCTGCGCGGGAACGGCTGCGTGGTCCAGGAGTGCGACGGATCCCGGGACGCGGTGCGCGAGCGGGCCGCGCAGGCCGGCAGCTTCGACCTCGCGATCGTCGACATGATGATGCCGGACATGACCGGCGCGGAGGTGGTCGCCGCGCTGCGCGCCGCCGCGCCGCGGCTCCCGGTGGTCGTCTCATCGGGGTTCCACGAGGGAGGGGAGGACGTGGAGGCGCTCCGCGCCACCCCGAGGCTCTCCTTCCTCGACAAGCCGTACACGGAGGAGGAGCTGCGACGGACGATCCGGGCCGCCGTCGCCTGACGGCCGACCCGGTCGGCCGCGTCAGTCTCGCCCGGACCGCCCCACGCCGTAGTACGTGAACCCCGCCTCGCGCGTCTTCTTCGCGTCCCACACGTTCCGGCCGTCGAACAGGACCGGCTGGCGCATGAGCCCCTTGAGGCGCGCGAGGTCCGGCTGGCGGAACTCGTTCCACTCGGTGACGAGCATGAGCGCGTCCGCGCCCTCGACCGCCGCGTAGGGCGTCGTCGAGAGCTCGACGCCGCGCCCGTGGAAGAGCCGCGCCGCGACCTCTGCCGCGACCGGATCGTGCGCCCGCACCTTGGCGCCGTTTCCGAGGAGCGCCTCGATCACGGTGATCGACGGCGCCTCGCGCATGTCGTCGGTCTTGGGCTTGAACGCGAGCCCCCAGAGCGCGAACGTCTTGCCCGCGAGCGAGCCGAAGTGCTTGAGCGCCTTCTCGACGAGCCACTTCTTCTGGCGCTCGTTCACGCGCTCGACCGCGCGGAGGAGGTCGAAGTCGAGGCCGATGTTGCGGGCGAGCGTCGTCACCGCCCGGAGATCCTTCGGGAAGCAGGACCCGCCGAAGCCGACGCCCGGGAACAGGAACGGGTGGCCGATGCGCTTGTCGGAGCCGATGCCGCGCCGGACCATGTCCACGTCCGCGCCCAGCCGCTCGCAGAGGGTGGCCATCTCGTTCATGAACGAGATGCGCGTCGCGAGCATGGCGTTGGCCGCGTACTTCGTGAGCTCGGCGGAGCGCACGTCCATGAAGAGGACCGGCTGCTCCGCGCGGACGAACGGCGCGTAGAGCTCGGCCATGACGGCGCGCGCCCGCTCGGAGGAGACGCCGACGACGACGCGGTCGGGCCGCATGAAGTCGTCGATCGCCGCCCCCTCCTTGAGGAACTCGGGGTTCGAGACGACGTCGAACGGCTGCGTCGTGTGCTGGCGCACGACCTCCGCGACGCGATCGGCGCTTCCCACCGGGACGGTGCTCTTGTTCACCACCACCGTGTACTGCCGCATGTTCTTGGCGAGCTCGGCGGCCGCCTGGAGCACGTACGTGAGGTCGGCCTCGCCGGTCTCGCCCGGCGGGGTCCCGACGGCGATGAAGACGACCTGCGGGGTCTTCATCGCCTCCGCGTACGAGGTCGTGAAGGCGAGCCGCCCCTCGCGCGCGTTGCGGCGCACGAGCTCCTCGAGGCCGGGCTCGTAGATCGGGATCCCGCCCGCGCGGAGCAGCTCGATCTTCTTCGGGTCGATGTCGAGGCAGGTGACGGTGTTCCCGGACTCGGCGAAGCAGGTGCCGGTCACGAGGCCGACGTAGCCCGTGCCGATGACGGTGATGTTCACGTTCTGTCAGCCTCCCAGAGGGCTCTCCGGCAGGATGCTACCGGACGCGGCAGACTACCATGAGCCCGGTCAGGCCATCACGGCGCCACCACCAGCCGCGCGAGCTCCTCGGTGCCCCGGACGTGTCGCAGGCGCGCAGGGTCCTGCGCAGCCTCGACCACCCGATCGATGGCCGCCCGCTCCGCCGCGGCGAGCGCGGGGCGGAGCCGCTCCGCGGCGGGCGCCACCTCGGGGAAGAAGTGCGCGACGAGCCGCGAGACGCCGTACAGCGCGCGCGAGAGGCCCACCGCGGCGGCGCGCGCGCGGACGCCGTCCGCGTCGAGCGGCAGCCGGAGCAGCTCGCGCACGTCGATCCAGGTGATGAGCGGCGTGAGCAGGCCCTGGATCGCCTGGTCGCCCACCGCGCAGAGGAACGCGTCCTCCGGAGACGGCCGCGCGACCGACGGCCCGAAGGCTCGGTAGGGGACCCGCCGCTCGAAGAGCGGCTCGTCCGGGGGCCCACCGGGCCAGAGCCCCTCCTGCGCGGTCACCGTGATCCGCCCGTCCGTGAAGACCGCGACCCTCCCGCCCTGCTCGGTCCGGGCGAGCTGGAGCTGATCCTTCACGGCGGTGGCGAAGCGCTCGGCGTCCGCGCCCCGGAGGGCGATGCGGAGGTCGCCGACGGGCCGGAACGCCATGTGCGGGTAGAGCCAGTCCACGTACGCGGCGGCCTCGAGCACGATCACTGGTACGTCGGGGGCAGCCCGCAGGGACCCGCGCAACCCGACGAGCTTCAGCACATTGTCGTTCACGACTCCCTGGTACTGCCCCAGGAGCGCTTCCCGGAACGTGGCCGGCAGCCCGGCGCCGAGGCGCGTGTGCTCGACCTGATACGAGGCGAGGGGCGCGAGGCCGTGCGCGGTCAGCACGTGCACGAGCTGCTCGAGGTCGCACTCCGGGAGCGTGGGGGGCGGGTCGAAGGACGTGACGGCACGGACGGCGTCGAGGAGGGCCACGAGGGCCTCATAGCCCGGCGGCCGAGCGCCATCAACGCCGGAGCGTCGCTCCGCCGCCCGCCCATCGCGCGGGACCCCGCCGGTGTGCACTTTGGGGCGAGCCTGGGTCCACCGAACCACCCACGAAAGCGAGGCAAGCGACCATGACCGTGCTCGACGGCACCCTGACCGACCTGGCCAAGCTCCGAAGCGGCGACGAGCCGATCGTGAGCCTCTACCTCGACGTGCGCTGGAGCGACGAGCAGCAGCGCGACCGCGTCCGGCTGTTCGTCCAGGAGCGGGTGCGGCAGGTGCTCGCCCAGTACCCGGAGGGCAGCCCGGGGCGCGAGGGGCTCGCGCGCACCTTGCGCCGCGTGCAGGACTTCGTCGCCGAGGTGACCGGCCAGGCCCGCGAGGCGGAGAAGAACGGCGTCGCGCTGTTCGCGTGCGACGGGATGCAGCTGTGGCGAGCGCACTTCTTCCGCACGTCGTTCGTGCCGGAGCTCTGCACCGACCACATCCCGCACCTCGCGCAGCTCGCGCGGCTCGCGGACGACGAGGAGCCGGCCATCGTCATCGTCTCGGACGGGAGCGGCGCCGACATCTACCAGGTGCTCCTCGGAGACCTGGCCCTGGAGGAGAGCATTCGCGGATTCGTGCCGCGCGTGGACAGCGAGGAGCGGATCGGGAGCACGAACGAGCCTGGCACCCACTTCGAACGCGAGGAGAAGGAGGAGCGGCGGACCGAGGAGTTCGAGAAGAAGAACCGCAGGAAGGTGGCCGAGGAGGCGACCGCGCTCTTCGACGGCACCCCGGGCACGCGGATCGTGCTGGTCGGCACCTCGGAGAACGTCGCAGCCTTCGAGCGCGAGCTGCCGGAGCGGCTCCAGGACGCGGTCATCGCGCGGCTGCCGCGCCCGCGCGAGTGGGCGTCCGGAGACGGGCGACGCCGCAGCGGCGTCGTGCAGGGGGCCGCGGCGGCCGTCCGCGAGCACGAGAAGGAGGAGGAGGCGCGCGTCGTCGAGGAGGTGGTCGGCGAGTCGCTCCGCGGCGGGCTCGCGGTCCTCGGGCCGGACGACGTGGTGAACGCGCTCAACCAGGGGCGCGTGCACCGGCTCGTGCTCGAGGAGGACTTCGCCCGCGCGGGGTTCCGCTGCACGAACTGCGACGCGCTCGGCTCGAACGCCGAGTCCGCCGAGGTCTGCCCGTACTGCGGCGGCGCGCTGGTGGTGGTGCACCACCTCGGCGAGGCGCTCGTCGCGCGCACGCTCGGCGAGGGCGGCGCGGTGGAGGTCGTCGCCCATACCAACAAGCTCCACAGCTACCGGAGCGTGGGCGCGTTCCTGCGGCAGGCGTCGGGGGGCGGGATGCGGGGGCACCCGGCGGCGCAGGGGAAGTGACCGCGCCTACCCGTGCCGCGAGACCGCCGGCCCCGCGCCGGCGCGCTTCTCGCGCTCGGCGAGCTCGAGGTCCGACTCCATCATGAGCCGGATGAGCTCCTGGAACGTGGTCCGCGGCTTCCACCCGAGCTGCGCCTCGGCCTTGGACGGATCGCCGAGGAGATGGTCGACCTCGGTCGGCCGGTAGTACCTCGGGTCGATGTCCACGAACTCGTGGTAGTCGAGCCCGACGTGGCCGAAGGCGAGCTCGCAGAGCTCGCGGACCGTGTGCGCCTCGCCGGTGGCGATGACGTAGTCGTCGCCCTTCGGCTGCTGGAGCATGAGCCACATCGCCTCGACGTAGTCCTTCGCGTAGCCCCAGTCGCGCTTCGCGTCGAGGTTCCCGAGGAAGAGCTTCTTCTGGAGGCCGAGCTTGATGCGCGAAGCCGCGCGCGTG
>Ga0196976_1000755_pt1 | contig 18496 bp, 19 predicted proteins | sample S3v_513CmetaG_FD_148644 | JGI IMG/M metagenome (GOLD analysis project Ga0196976, IMG submission 148644) | Soil microbial communities from Anza Borrego desert, Southern California, United States - S3+v_5-13C | ecosystem: Environmental > Terrestrial > Soil > Desert | place: USA: California...
AACAGCAACCTCGCCTTGAACACCTCCGCCACCTTCTCCCCCGTCGGCAACGACATCGCCTTCGTCGGCTCCGTGAACGGCAATCCCGACATCTACCTGATCAGGGACGACGGCTCGAACGTGCGCCGCCTGACCACCACCGGCTCGGTCGAGTCGACGCCGGAGTGGAGTCCGAACGGGCGGCAGATTTCGTTCACCTCGGGCCGCAGCGGCTCGCCGCAGATCTACGTCATGGACGCGGAGGGGACGAACGTGCGCCGCATCTCGTTCGAGGGGGAGTGGAACGACGACGCCAACTGGGCGCCCGACGGCGAGAAGCTCGCGTACACGTCGCGCGTCAACGGACGCTTCCAGATCCGCATCGCCAACCTCATCACCAACGAGAGCCGCATCGTCGCCGGCGAAGGATCGAACGAACAGCCCACCTGGTCGCCCGACGGCCAGTGGATCGCCTTCCAGTCGAATCGCAGTGGACGGTGGCAGATCTACCGCATGCGTGTCGACGGCACCGACCTCTTGCAACTCACGTTCGACGGTGAGAACAAAGGACCCGACTGGTCCAAGAAACCGGAGTGAATCCGATATCATCCGTGAAGGGAGTGGAAAGCAAATGAAGAAGATATCGAAAGCAACCCTCGCGAGCATTGCCCTGCTCGCGTTGCTGGTGTCCCCGGCGTGCAAGACCAACCGGAAGAAAGTCGATCCGGTCCCGCAGCCGCCGGTGCAGGAGACGCGCGCACCGGAGGTCGAGGCGCCGCCGACGCGCACCGACACGCCTGTCGAGCCGGCCCGCGACTTCGTGGTCGAAGACCAGACCCCGACGGAAGTCATGCCGTCCGACATCGACGCGCTGAACAGATGGGCCCACGAGAAGGGGTACATCCGCGACGCGTTCTTCAACCTCGCCGAGGCGCAGCTCGACGAGGCGGCGCAGAGCGCGCTGCAGGCCTCGGCCACGTGGCTCCGCGGCGAAGGCGCCGCGTACAACGTCCTCATCGAAGGGCACTGCGACGAGCGGGGCACCGAGCAGTACAACCTGGCCCTCGGCGATCGCCGCGCGTATGCGGCGAAGGAGTACCTGACCACCCTCGGCATCAACGCCGGCCGCATCCGCACCGTCAGTTACGGCGAGGAGCGTCCGTTCGAGGAAGGGCACGACGAGTCGTCCTGGGCGGCCAACCGCCGGGCGCACATCGTGCTCGTCCAGGCAAGGTGACGATGAGAACACTCCGACTGCTCCAGCAGTTTCGACTCCTGGCACTGGCCGCGGCGGCGCTCGCCGCGGCCGGCTGCGTCTCCACCTCCGACTTCGAGCGCGCCCAGGACCAGATCGCCGAGCTGCAGGAAGAGCTGGCGAACGTGAGGCGCACCACCGCCGGCAAGGAAGAAGTGCAGGGCGTGAACGTGCGCATCGCCGAGCAGACCGAGACGCTGCTCCGCTCCAACGCCACGCTCGTGACCAAGGTCGCGGACATCGAAGAGCGCATGCAGAATACGCACGGCAGCACCGAGCAGACCAACTACCGGCTCGACCAGCTCGCGCAGCAGCTCACGCAGGCGCGGGCGGACATCGAGAGCCTGCGTACGATGATCGCCTCGATGCAGCAGCAGCCCGCGGCGGTCACGGCTCCGGCCGGTACGTCGGGCAGCGAAGTAGTCGTGCCCGCTCCCCCGGCCGTCCCGGCCGGCAACCCGATGGAGACGTACAACGCGGCGCTGCGCGACTACCAGCGCGGCAACTACGACCTGGCCATCGAGGGCTTCCGGGAGTTCCTCGATGCCAGCCCGCAATCGGAGCTGGCCGACAACGCCGCGTACTGGATCGGGGAGAGTCTTTTCTCGCAGAAGAAATATCGGGATGCCATCCAGCAGTTTGACAGCGTCGTCAACAGTTACCCGAGGTCCGACAAAGTCCCGGGTGCGCTGCTCAAGAAGGGCTTCGCGTACATCAGCGTCGGCGAGCGAGCACAGGGGGTTGTGCAGTTGCAGTACGTCCTGCACGAGCACCCGAGGTCGCAGGAAGCCGCGCTCGCGCGCCAGAGGCTGAAGCAGCTCGGCATCGAAACAAGGTAGAATGCGCCGTTTTACGCGGATTCCGATCACAGAAAACTAGGAGCAGAAGCACATGGCGAACATCGCATCGGCCGAAAAACAGAGACGGCAGGCAGAGAAGAGAAAGGCGCGCAACCGCGCCGGCAAGTCGTCGCTGAAGACCGCGCTCAAGCGCGCGCGCACGGCCATCACCGGCGGGGATGCCGACAAGGACACGCTGGCGACCAGCTACTCCGCGATCGACAAGGCGGCCAAGACCGGCCTGATCAAGGAAAACACCGCCAACCGCTACAAGTCCCGCCTCGCCGGCGCCTCCAAGCGCGCCGCGAAGTAATGTGACGAGGGCGGGCCCGGCCCGCCCTTTCTCATTTCTCCCACCACCCGGTCACACAACGGTGAACGCCCTTGCGCGGATGCTCCGCCCAGCCGACGTTGTACGGATGGACTGGCTGCGCCTGCTTCTCGTCACCGCCGCCCTGATCGTCCTCGCCCTGAGCAGCGAAAGCGGCGGGGGGATGGATCCGAACGGCTGCGCGGGCCGCAGCACCACCTCCGCCGCCGACGACGGTACCGGCATCGACCCGCACGGCAAGCGCTGACGACGCCCACCTCGTGGCTGTTCACAGCCACCCTGTCGCTGTTGAAAGCCACCGTGTCGCTGTTGAAAGCCACCGCGTCGCTGTTGAAAGCCACTGAGTCGCTGTTGAAAGCCACTGAGTCGCTGTTGAAAGCCACTGAGTCGCTGTTGAAAGCCACCATGTCGCTGTTGACAGCCACCTCGTCGCTGTTCACGCTAACGTCTGGAGTGCGGCAGCGGCCAGCTGCCGCTTTCCAATGCGGAGGCGAAGCCTCCGCGCCGCAGCTCCGCTGCGGCAATTGAGAGCGCGAGCTGGCGCTCGCGCACTCCAGATCAGAAGCCTTCGAGGAGGTTCGTCACCAGGCCTTCGGCGAAGCGCACGGCGATCTCCTGGATGGCGCGCGTTTCCTGGTCGAAGGCGTCGGTGCTGGCGAGATTGACCTCGTAGTTCTCGGTGAAGCGGTACTGGTCGTTTTTCCAGATCACCCTGTCCTCGTTGCGGTGGTCGAGAAGCTCGATCTTGGCGGTGATGGAGATCTGGTAGCGCGTGGCGCGTCCCTGGTCGAAGGCGATCGGGAAAATGTTGAACGAGTCGATCGAGCCGCGCAGGATGGCGTGGGCATCCTTCTGATTCGTCACCAGCCGCAGGCGGCCGCGCGACACGAACTCCTCCGCCACCGCCTGCGTCACGCGCTGCTCCAGCTCCACGCGCGTGGTGCGGTTCACGAACGCCGGGATCTCCACGGTGCGGATCCCCGGGTCGAGAAAGGTCGAGCGGCCGACCAGGCCGTACCCGCAGGAGAAGAGGAGCAGGAGACCGAGAAGAAGGGGCGTACGTTTCATCGGCGGTAGGTTACCCGAACGCCCAGCTCGTCCGCGCTCTTCTTCGACAGCTCCTCGAAGCGGTCCATCGTGTACTCCCAGACCAGCGTGTTCCCCTCGCGGCGCGTGGCGTTGTGCGACACCACCGTGAACGGCGCGGTGATGCGATACGTCACGCGCAGGTCCTTGAACGCGTCGCGCATCAGCTTCTCCGCGGCGGCGTCCATCTTCGGCGCGTCCTTGGCCTCTTCCTTCACCGCCTCGGCCGGGTTGACCGGCTTGGTGCGGATGGTGATCGTGTCGCCCTTCTCCACCAGCTCCAGCCCGTCGAACGGCGTGTCGACGACGTTCTTCTGCGTCGGGTCGCCCCCTTCTTTCGACGGCAGCTTCACGCCGACGAGGTTCTGCAGCTTCTTGAACCCGAACTTGAAGTCGGAGTCGATGCGGAAGTCGCCCTCCTTGGCCTGGAAGTCGAGCAGCTCGATCCCCTCCGGCATCGACTTCTTCATCTCCGCCAGCGACGGTTTCTCGCTCGAGCTCTTCTTCGTGTTTTTCCGGAAGTCGGCCTTCGCCTTCTCGATGTCGGCGGCGGTCAGCGGGCCTGTCTTCCCCTCCATGTCCCGAGCGAACTGCGCCATGATCGTGACCATCGGCTCGAAGTTCACGCCGAGGTGAAAGTCGGCCGTGCCGGAGAGATTCTTCTCCAGACGGATGGTCTGGTCGATCTCGAAACAGCCGGTCAGGAGGAAGAGAGCAACGAGCAGCGGAAGCGCGCGTTTCATGCGACGCTATTGTGACGCGTTCGCGGCGCGTTCGCGAGCGACTTTCAGCGTCGCCTGCCATCGTTCCCAGTACTCATCCGGCATTCGGATCGCCGTCAGCGTCCGTTTCGTCGACTTGCCGCTGCGGACGATCGTGACCTCCACTCTCTGCTGTGGCTTGATCCGGGAGAGGAACGCCATCACCTCCGCCATGGTTGCGAACCGGATCGGCTTCCCGTCGATGGCGGTGATCACATCGCCGACGCGAATGCCGGCCGCATGCGCGGGTCCGCCGGGCACGATGATCCTCACGGTGAGCCACTGCTCGCGAGCATCCCTGTTGTGCGTGAAGCCAACTCCGAAAAACCCCGGCCGTTGCTGCGCGCCGCTGCCGCCGGCGACGATGAGACTCATCACCAGACCCAGCGTCATGGACCTCATCGCGACCCTCCACTCGCCATCGATTCCGAGCTCGAGAAATCGACCACCACACGTGCACCCGCGGAGACCCAGTGGCGGGTGCAGCGATCGCTGATGGCACGCGTCGGACAGAGCAGGTACTGGCCCGGCGCCAGGAGCAATTCGATGCCCTCGCTCATCAGATTGGGTGACTGGCCGCCGTACGAGGGCTGAAACAGCAATCCGAGCGACACGATCGTCTGCTCGTGCGCGAGCCAGGGCCGACGGCTGGTCAGACCGCGAAGGAGCAGCCGCCCTCCGGATCCGGGAACGACGACATCCACCCGTTCGTCCTCCACGACCGGGACCGTCGTGACGACCGCGGGCAGGCCCGGCGCCACGACCGCCATACCGACCGAGCTCACGCTGCCCGGCAGCGGCATCGTGAAGCGGCCGCCGGGACTCGTGACCGTTTCGCGGACATTCGAGAGCTGCGGGCCGAAGAGGCGCACCGCCGCTCCGCCGATCGGATGCCCCGAGGGCGTCGAAACCCATCCCTCGACCGTCACCTGCCGTTTGAGGACGAGCGTGACCGGTGCCGTCGAGCGACTCACGCTCACGGGGACCAGGCCGGTCTCCTTCTTCGCGTGACGCGCCTCGAGCATCGCAGCACCTTCGTCGAGGCCGATCAGCTCGAATTCGCCGGAATCGTCCGCCGTGACGCTGGTCCTCGGCAATCCGTCGTGCAGGACATGCACGAGTGCCGGCGCAGGCCTGCCCTGCTCGTCCGTCACCTTTCCTCGAATCACGCCACCGGGCAGCTCCACATCGACGCGCGCATGAGACTCGCCGTCACGGCGGCGCACGTCGACGGACCGGGCGCGTATGGTCTGGTTTCCCCTGGCGAGCTTCAGGCGGATGTTCCACTTGCCTTCCGCGGGCAGGTACCCCTCGAACCGCCCCTCCTCATCCGTCGCGAGCTCCGCTTTTCCGCCGGTGAGCGACGAGAGCTCGACGGTGCCCTCGATCCCGCGGCTCCCCGAGGACGCACGGCCTTTCACCGGCACGACCGCCATGGCGATGAAGAGAGGTGGCATCTCCGGCGCGACTTCGACCTCGCGCCGCTCTTCGACGCTGTTCCCGTCCGTGATCCTGAGCACGTACGCGCCGGGGCGGAGGTCGTTCGCCGTCCAGAGTCCCTCCTCGACCATCGTTCCGCGCACCGGCTCGGCGAGATACGTGGATGCAGGAAGGCGCCGCTGCAACGACACACGCCATGGCTGTCCGCGCGGATCGAGAGGTGGAGTGACACGGATCTCCGCGCGGGCGAACGGCAGCAGCTCGAGCGCCGGTTCGAGCGTCACCTCCCGTTCCTCCGCGACCTTCACGGTCGGCCTCTGCGAGGACGCGAGCCGGTCGCCGCCGGCACTGAGGACATACATGCCGGCCGGAACGTTCGTGAACTGGAAAAACCCGCGCCGGTTCGGCCGTGTCTGCATTGCGCCGGGAGCGTCCGCGGCGTCGTTCGGGGCGCCGAGCGGCTCGAGATGGATCTCGGCACTGGCCGGATCGACCGGCTGCCTGCCCGCCGTCACCCAGCCGGACACCGACGCTCCGCGGCTCAGACGCATCACGCCAAGGGCAGCAGGAGTGTCCGCGACCACGCGGATACCCCAGGCGTACACTGGCGCAAACCCGTCCGAACCGATTCGCAGGTCGAGCTCACCGGCCGGAACGCGACACGACCAGGTTCCCTCCCGCGCGACGGGACACGGCACTATCGCAACCGTTTTCTGGTGCTTCACGGCCGGAACCTCGAACCGCAGCGACACCGATGAAGGGAGCGAGTCGCCTTCCGCGGTCGCGAGCTTGCCCGATACCTCGCCGGCCGGCATCAGGCGCCAGACGGCACCCTCGGCATCGTCAGCAACGATCAGCGTCGGCGCCCAGCAACGCGCCGGCTCCGTGAGCGTGAGAGACCACTCGGCGCCCTTCGGAAGCTCGATGCGTGTTGCATCGCGATCCAGCGTCCAGGTGCGGGAGAGCTCCTCCTGTCCATCGTGCCCATGCACGATCAGCGTGCCGCCACACGCGGTTCCTGGATCGCGCTCGATGCGCACGACGGCTGCCGTCGCGGTGCGCAGCGAAAGGAGCATCACGATCAGGCCAACGAGACGTTGACACTCACGCATGACGGCTCCCGTGATTCGTCAGGCGATCACGCAGAGCTGGCCGTCGCACTCCTGCGTGCAGTTCACGCCGCCGGCGCCCTTCTTACCACCGCAAAACGAGACGACCTGACACCCGGCGTACTGAGGCGAATACCACTCGGAAGTGGCGGTGCACTCTTTGTAGAGCTCACCCGTCTCGATGTTCTCCCAGCTCACACAGTACTCGCACGGAAGCGCGGGAACGGAGAAAAGGACGCAGGCGATCAGAATCAACGCGCGAAAATACGATCCACGGTTCATCGCAACCTCCTTTCCCAAAAGGATAGCGAGCCATATTTCCGGACGTCAACCTCGCACCACCACGTTCACGAGCTTTCCCGGGACGTAGATCTTCTTCACCACTTCCTTGCCATCCACCCAGTTCCGGATCTTCTCGTTGGCGAAGACCGCGTCCATGACGCGGGCCTCGTCCGGCGGGGCCGGCACTTCGACCTGGCCGCGGAGCTTTCCGTTCACCTGGACGGCGATGACGACCGTATCTTCCTGCATCAGCGCCCGATCCGCCACCGGCCAGCTCGAGGTGAGCAGCATTTCGTCGTTGCCGAGCATGGCCCACAGTTCCTCGGTGATGTGCGGCGCGAAGGGATGGAGGAGCTTGAGCAGCGCCTCGTACGGCTCGCGCGACGGCGCCTCCCCCAGGGCATTCGAGAGCTCCATCAGCGCCGAGATGGCCGTGTTGAACTCGAAGCGCTCGATGCGCGACGTCACGGCGTCGATGGTCTGGTGCATCTTGCGGACGACGTCCGCGCTCGGCTCGCCCTCGAGCCGGTCGAACATGTTCCAGACGCGGCCGAGGAAGCGGAACGCGCCGACGACTCCCTCGTCCGACCAGGCCGCCTCTTTCTCCGGCGGCGCGATGAAGAGCGTGTATACGCGCTCCGTGTCCGCGCCGTAGCGGGCGATCAGCTCGTCCGGCGGGACGACGTTGAGGCGCGACTTCGACATCTTCGTCACCTCGGCCGTCAGCAGCTCGTCGCCCCGGTACGGCTTGTCGTCCTTCCACTGCACCTCGGCCGGCGACACCCACGCGCCGCGCTCGTCCTTGTAGCCTTCCTTCGTGATCACCCCCTGGTTGAAGAGGCGCGTGAACGGCTCCTCGAACGAGAGCAGTCCCATGTCGTGCAGCGTGCGGGTGATGAAGCGCGCGTAGAGGAGATGCAGGATGGCGTGCTCGATGCCGCCGATGTACTGGTCGACCGGCAGCCAGCGGTCGACGAGCGCGGGATCGAAGATCTTCCCGTCGTCGCGCGGCGTGATGAAGCGGAGGAAGTACCACGACGAGTCGACGAACGTGTCCATCGTGTCGGTCTCGCGCCGCGCCGCGGCGTTGCATCGCGGGCACTGCACGTTGACGAACGCGTCGTGCTTCGCCAGCGGGTTCCCCTCCCGTCCCGTGAAGGGGACGTCGAGCGGCAGCGTGACGGGCAGTTGCTCGTCGGGCACGGGCACGAGGCCGCACGCCTCGCAGTAGATCATCGGGATGGGCGTGCCCCAGTAGCGCTGGCGCGAGATGAGCCAGTCGCGCAGGCGATAGCGCACGGTCCCCTTGCCGAGGCCGCGCTCTTCGATGATCTCGATGATGCGCTCGATCGCTTTCGGGACCGGGAGGCCGTCGAGATCGCCGGAGTTGATGGCGACGCCGCTGTCGTCCTTGATGGTGAAGGCCTCGCCGACGGGCGGATCGCCACTCACCGGCTGGATGACCTGCCGGATCGGCAGCCCGTACTGCTGCGCGAACTCGAAGTCGCGGTGGTCGTGCGCGGGGACGGACATGATCGCCCCCGTGCCGTACTGCGGCAGGACGAAGTTGCCGAGCCAGATGGGGATCTCTTCGTTCGTGAAGGGGTTGATGGCGCTCTTGCCGGTGAAGCGTCCTTCCTTCCCCGCCTCCTGCCGCTCGAGCGCGGACTGGTTGCGTACGGTGGTGATCCACTGCTCGATCTCGTCGCGGTCTTCGCGATCGGCGATGAGGGTGGGCACGGCCGGGTGCTCGGGCGCGAGGACCATGAAGGTGGCGCCGTAGATGGTGTCGGGACGCGTGGTGAAGATGCGGATCGGCCGGCCCAGCGCAGGCACGGGGAAGTCGACGTCGGCGCCGAGCGACTTGCCGATCCAGTTCCGCTGCATGAGCTTGACCTTCTCGGGCCAGTGCTCGAGGGTGTCCAGCCCCGCATCGAGGCGGTCGGCATAGTCGGTGATCTTGAAGAACCACTGGGAGAGCTCGCGCTGCTCGACGAGGGCGCCGCAGCGCTCGCAGCGGCCGTCGACGACCTGCTCGTTGGCGAGGACGGTCTGGTCCTGCGGACACCAGTTGACGGGCGCGGTGCCGCGATACGCCAGCCCGCGCTTGTAGAGCTGCAGGAAGAGCCACTGGTTCCACTTGTAGTACTCGGGCTCGCACGAGGCGATCTCTTTGGACCAGTCGTAGAGGATGCCCCAGCGCGCGAACTGTTTCTTCATGCGCTCGATGTTGCCGAGGGTCCAGGGGCGGGGGTGGGTCTGGTTCTTGATCGCGGCGTTCTCGGCGGGGAGGCCGAAGGCGTCCCATCCCATGGGGTTGAGCGCGGCCCGTCCCTGCATGCGGAAGTAGCGATACAGCGCGTCGCCGAGGATGTAGTTGCGCCCGTGGCCGACGTGCAGGTCGCCCGACGGGTAGGGGAACATGTTGAGCATGTAGAGCTTCTGGCCGGCCGCGGCGACGTCGATCTCCGCGACTCTCGCCTCGGCCCATCGCTGCTGCCATTTCGGCTCGATTTCAGTGGGGCGGTACATGGCGGCGCAGTATAGCCGCGCTATGGAGTGCGGCAGCGCCAGCTGCCGCTTTCGATGGCGGAGGCGCCAGCCTCCGCCCCCCGCCGCAGCTGGCGCTGCGGCATGGAAAGCGGCAGCTGGCGCTGCCGCACTCCAAAGCCTACGGCCAGATGAACGTCACGGGGCCGTCGTTCTCCAGAGACACCACCATCATTTCGCGGAAGCGGCCCGTCTTCACCACGATGCCCGTCGAGGCCAGCTCGGTCACGAACAGCTCGAACAGCTCGCGGGCGCGGGCCGGCTCCTCGGCGTTGTCGAACGAGGGGCGGCGGCCGCGGGCGACCGAGCCGGCCAGGGTGAACTGCGACACCGCCAGGATCGCGCCGCCGGCTTCGCTCACGTCGCGGTTCATCTTCCCGGCGTCGTCGGAGAAGATGCGCAGCTCGCGGATCTTCTTCGCCGCCTCGCGCATCGTCGCCTCCGCATCCCCCTTCTCCACCGCGCCGAGGATCAGCATCCCCGGGCCGATCTCCGACACCGGCTCCGCGCCGACCGTCACCGATGCGCGTCGCACGCGCTGAATCACGCATTTCATGGCGCGCGATTCTACGGCGGGTGGAAGAGGATAGAATTCCGCATCCACACGGTGTCCGGTCCATTCACACAGGACTGATAGAGGAGAAACCCATCCATGATCAATAAAGTCATTCTGGTCGGCCGTCTCGGGAAAGACCCGGAGATCCGCTCGACCCCGCAGGGCTCCACGGTGGCCAAGTTCACCGTGGCCACGGACGAGAAATTCACCGACCGCGAGGGCAACAAGCAGGAGCGCACCGAGTGGCACAACATCGCCGCGTGGGGCAAGCTCGGCGAGATCTGCGGCCAGTACCTGCGCAAGGGAAAGCTCGTCTACATCGAGGGCTCCATCCGCACCGACAGCTGGGACGACAAAGAGTCGGGGCAGAAGAAGTACCGCACCGAGATCATCGCCAACACCATGAAGATGCTCGACCGCCGCGGCGATGAAGGCGGCGGTGGCGGAGGCGGGTACGAGCGCAGCAGCAGCAGCGGCGGCTACGGCCAGTCGCAGTCGCGCGGCGGAGGCAGCCGCCCCAGCTCCGCGCCCGACATGATCGAGGACGACGAGGAAGTTCCGTTCTGATGCGCCGGCTCGTTCCGGTGGCGCTCGCCGTTGCACTCTGCCTCCAGCCTCTGGCCGCGCAGACCACGGCGGCGCTCACCGGAACGGTCACGGACGGCGAGGGGCCGCTCCCCGGCACCACCGTCAGCGTGACCTCTCCCGCCCTCCAGGGGGAGCGCACCACCGTCACCGGCGTCACCGGCGCCTATCACTTCGCCGCCCTCCCTCCTGGCGAGTACACGGTGCGCGCCGGCAACGCCGTGCAGCGCGCCACGTTGTCGCTTTCGCAGACGACACGCGTCGACGTCGTCCTCGCCACCGCCACGGTCCTCCCGCTGCACCCGGAGGTCCGGCCCGAGATCCACTCCAAGCCGGTGGCCACCACCTTCCCGCTCGAGGCCATCGAGCGCCTCCCCGTGCAGCGCAACCAGAACGCCACCGCGCAGCTCGCGCCGGGCGTCACCGCGAACACGCTCTCCAACGGCCAGCTGGCCATCTCCGGCGGCCCCGGCTACGACAACCTGGTCATCGTCAACGGCGTGGTCGTCAACGAGAACACGCGCGGCCAGATGCGCCCGATGTACGTCGAGGACGCCATCGACGAGACCACCGTGCTCACCGGCGCGATCAGCGCCGAGTACGGCCGGTTCACCGGCGGCGTGGTGAACACCATCACCAAGCAGGGCAGCAACGCCCTGAGCGCGTCGATCCGCGACTCGCTGAGCAACCCGCGCTGGTCCGCGGCCTCTCCCTCGAAGGAGGCCCGCGAGGACAATCTCAATCACGTCCTCGAGGCCACCTTCGGCGGGCCGCTGCTCCGCGACCGGATCTGGTTCTTCACCTCCGGCCGCTGGGCGAAGAACGACACCGCCCGCCAGACCGTGGCCATCCCGGCGCAGACGACGGGCGTCGCCTCCCCTGCCTCGCCGCAGCTCAGCTACAGCGAGAGCAACGACCAGAAACGCTACGAGGCGAAGGTCACGGCGCGGGTGCTCGAGAACCACACCCTGATCGGCTCCTGGTTCGGCATCGACACGACGACGGAGAACAGCCGCTTCGCCAACAACATCTATGACGAAGCCAGCCTCACCGAGCGCGATGACCCGGAGTCGCTGGCCGTGCTGTACTACCAGGGCATCCTGTCGCGGAACGCCATGATCGAGGGACAGGTGTCGCGGCGGACGATGTCGCTGAGCAGCGGCGCGGCGTCGCGCGACCTCGTCGCGGGCACGGTGCTGCTCGACCGCGCCAATGGCAATGCACGCTTCAACTCCCCGTCACTCTGCGGCGTCTGCGAGAGCGAGGAGCGCAACAACGACGACGTACTGCTCAAGCTGCGCGGCTTCTTCCACGGCGCGGGCACGCACGACCTCGTGATCGGCGTAGACCGCTTCACGGAGCGGCACCTCCTCGACGACCGCCAGTCGGGCAGCGACTTCTCCCTCTTCGTCACGCGCGCGCAGTGGCGGGACGGCGCGATCTATCCGGTCATCACGCCGACCAACGCCAACGGCGGCGGCACGTTCATCCGCTGGAACCCGGTGCTCGTCCCGGCGCGCGAGAACGAGCTGCGCACGGACTCGCTCTTCGCCAGCGACACGTGGGCGCTCGGGCGGTGGAGCGTCACCGCCGGCGCGCGGTGGGACCGCAATCACGCCGAGGATTCGGACGGGGTGGTCACGGCCGACGACCGCCGCCTCTCGCCGCGCCTGGCCGTGCAGTTCGACGTGGCGGGGAACGGGCGGCATCGCGTCAGCGCCAGCTACGGCGACTACGCGTCGCGCGTCGCGGACGCCATCGCCTCGTCGAACCAGACCGCGGGAAGCGCGGCATCGATCGACTTCGCCTATCGCGGCCCGGCCATCAACAACAACGCCCTCAACGTGCCGCTGGCCGACGCCATCGCCATGGTCTTCGCGTACTTCAACGGCACGCAGGGGGGCACCGACAACCGCAACGCGCAGAACCTCCGCGCCAACGGCACGCGCGAGATTCCCGGCTACACGACCTACTTCGACGGCACACTCAGCACCCCCTACGTCCGCGAGCTGACCCTCGGCTACGGGATGCAGTTCGGCCCCGGGCTTATTCGCGCCGACCTGGTGTCGCGCGACTGGCGCGACTTCTACTCCCTCAGCGTCACTCCCGGCACGCGGCGCACCTCCACTCCCCTCGGCATCCCCGTCGACCTGGCCCTGGTGCGCAACACGAACGACATCGAGCGCACGTACCGCGGTATCCATCTGCAGGCGCGCTGGAGCGCGTCGCCGGTCGACATCGGCGCGCTCTACACCTGGTCGAAGCTCCGCGGCAACGACGAGGGGGAGACGATGAACGGTCCGGTCGCCAACGCCGCGCCGTCGCTCTACTACCCGGAGCTCATGGATTACGAGCGCAACAATCCCACCGGCTTCCTGCGCGGCGATCAGCGCCACCGCGTCCGCGCCTGGGCCGGCCTGAACCTCGGCCGCTTCGACGTCTCGCTGCTGCAGACCTACGACTCCGGCGTCGCCTACTCGATCAGCGCGCCGATCAACGTCACGCGCTACAGCGGCGCGCCCGCGAATCCCGGCTACAACGCCATCCCCAACGGCCGCTACTTCTTCACCGGCCGCGGCGCGCTGCGCGGCGACGACGTGACGTCGACCAACCTCGCTCTCCGCTACACGCAGCCCATCGGCCCGGCGTCGTTCTTCATCCACGCCGACCTGCTCAACGCCTTCGATGAAGATGCCCTGGCCGACCCGCAACGCCTCGGCACCGGCATCAGCACCGCCGCCAACTCCACCACCCTGCAGCCCTTCGACCCCCGCACCACCACCCCCGTCGAAGGCGTGCACTACACCCGCGCGGCGAATTTCGGCCAGGCCCTGAACAACCTCGCCTGGCAGACCCCGCGCACGTACCGCTTCTCGGTGGGGGTGAAGTTCTAGTGCAACAGCGCTGGCTGGTGGTGAACCTCGGCTTCCTGATCTACGCGCTGTGTCGGCGCGACGGCAGGCGTTGTTACTGTGTTGCTGGTTGCTGGTTCGTTGCGCTGCCAGGGTTTCAGGCGCTGCAGCGCAACGAACCTAAGTGGACCGCTGGCGTCCTCGCCGGCTGTCTCGGGCGGCGTCTCGCCGCCCGACCGCTTGTCTGATCCGACGCGGTCCCTTGGACGGACCTACAACGACTGGATCGCCCCAAGCCGCCGGATCATTCACATCCCTGATCGCGAACTCGTTCATTTGCTCGTCAGCGAGCTGCTGTTCGGCGTTACGACTTCTCATAAAGGCCATCCAGTGAGCACACTGCCAGAAATCAGCGCTGGCGAAGTGCGGCATGATCGACGCGGGCTTTCGCGAACAGCTTCTCGAGCTTACCGGCACTGGAATCCCGCTCGATCTGCCGGTCCCACTCCGCCCAGTCCTGTTCCAGAAGCCAATCCCGCAGTTCGGCAAACTCGTCTGGCGACAGACTTTTGATCTCTTCCTCGATTGCCTGAACTCTGGTCATGGAGCGTTCCCGGCGTTGGAAAGCGGCGGCTGCGGCCGCCGCACTCCAGACGTTACACGTTGTACTTCTCGCGCAGCACCTGCAGGTGATGGCGCTCGTGGCCCACGATCACGTAGGCCAGGCCGCGGACGCTCACCGGGTGCTGGTTGGCGATGCCGCGGCGGTCCCAGGCTTCGGGCTGGAGGTTCTGGAAGAAGACGATGTTCGAGCGGCGGACGAGGGCGTACTCCTCGGCCAGGTCGCCGAGCTTCCAGGCATCGAAGGCCGCGTTCTGCACGTAGGCGTTCTCGTCGAAGCCGGGGAGCGGCTGGGTGTCGCCGCGGGCGACGGCGAGGGCGCGGTAGCCGATGATCCGTTCCGCGTCGACGATGTGGCCGATCACTTCCTTGATGCTCCACTTGTCCGCGCCGTAGCGGTACGTGGCGCGCTGCTCGTCGAGCGAGGCCAGCAGCTTCTGCGTCTGCGACGACTGCTCCTGCATGGCCGAGAGGATGTCCTCCTCGTCGACGAGGTCGACGTAGCCGGCGTGCGGCGGGGCGTAATCGGTCGGGGTCGGTCGCGTCATTCGTCGATCCTCACGAAGGTCTTGTAGTGATCCGAGGTGTACCACGTGTCGCCGTCCCTCCCCTGCACCACGCGGCGCGCGCCGCGGTTCGAGGCGCCGGGCGTGGGGACGGTGTACTCGCGATAGTAGCCCCGCGGGCGCTGCGGGAGCTTGCCCTCGCGGTTCTGGAAGACGGTGCCGTCTTTCTCATAGGGAAACGGGCCGCCTTTCGCGATGAGAGCGAGGGTTTGTTCGAGCTGGGGGCGGTGGTCGGCGGGGATCGGATCCAGGCGCGACGAGGCCGGCGGCGAGGACGCCGCCGGGCCAGCCGGCGGGGACCCCTCGACTGCGCTCGGGGCAGGCGCCGGCGCTCCACTTTGTTGTTGCCACCAGCCGGTCAGGACGACCGCCAGAGCCACGACGAGGAAGGCCAGCGGCTGGGCTTTTCTTCGCCTCACCATACGAACACCAGGTGCATGTCGCGCTCGCCCGTCGAGGCCAGCCAGGTATCGACGAGCGTGGACATGTCGCGGGGCATGCTCTGCCAGAGCATGGCCGCGCGGCGGATCATGAGTACCAGCAGGTCGCCGTCGTATTCGAGGTCCTGCAGGCACTCCTCCAGCGCGTCCCAGTTGTTGCCGAAGTAGTCAGGGAGGACGAGGGCCTCGGCGATGGCCGCCAGGAGCTCGTCTTTCGTTGCGCCCGGTGCAATCTCGCGCACGCGCGGGGCGGCGTCGGCGATCAGCGCCTGTGCCGCCTCGTCGGTCGCGAAATGCACCGGCAGGGAGCCGAGTGTCATGCCCGCAACAGTAGCAGAACCTACGTCACGGTTATGCCGCTCAGCGCGACCACGCCCGTGGCGCTCGCGGTCACGTTGCGCATGCGCCTCGAGTGCACGACCATCGTAGTTGCCGCGCACGAGATCGCCGAAGAACTCCTCGCTCGTTGCGCGGCGCGCGAACCTGCGGCTGCTGCAGTCGGCGCGCAACCTCCACCTCGTGCGAACCCGCACTACTCCCGAGCACAGCGGCCTGGACGAGGTGGAGCTCCGCGTCTTTTCCGCCAGCGAAGACGGCACCGAGACGTCGGCCATGGTCAGCGCGGTGGTCAGGTCGACCTCGTTATTGCGCAGAGCCTCCAGCAGCTCGCGCGGCCGGGCAGGTGTTCGAGGCTCCGTATACCATCGCCGCGAGGACCATGCCGCTGATGTTGTCGACCGCTTCCCTGGGATCGAGCTTGCTGATGGCGCTCAAAACACCCACGCGCACAATGCGCGCGACGACCGGCTGCGCCGTCGTGATAGTCATTGAACGATTCCTTCCGGGTGGGATTGCGGACTGACGCCTGGAGTTGACTACGTAACCCGGGCCACGACGAAGGTCACGTCGTCGTTCGGCGGCGCCTCGCCGTGCCAGCGGGCCGCGAAGGCGGCCAGCGACTCGATCACCGCCGACGCCGTGGCGCCGCGCGCGGCCTCGGCAAACGCATCGAGGGCCGCCGTGTAGCCGAGCTGCTGGCCGGCGTCGTTCATCAACTCCGGGAAACCGTCCGTGAGGAAGAGGACCGTGTCGCCGGAAGCGAGGTCGACCCGCGTCTGCTCGTACGTCGTGCCGAGGGTGCCGAGGGGCGTCGCATTGAGCGCGATCTCCTCCACCGCGCCGGTGGCCGCGCGGTGCACGAGCACCGGGGGCATGCCGGCCGAGGAGAGCGTCAGCCTCTGTTTCTCGAACACGCCGAGCGACAGGGCCATGGCCATGCGGCCGAGGTCCATGCGCTTGATCTTCTCCGCGGCGTCGCCGAGAAAGTCCGCCGGCGACGTCTTGCGCGTGTAGCCGGCGAAGAGCGTCTTGATCACCGTGACCATCGTGCCGGCCTTCGCACCGTGGCCGGTGGCGTCGCCGATGGTCACGGCCAGCACGCCCTCTTCGAGGCGGAAGTCGTAGTAGTCGCCGCCGACCTCGGTGGCCGTCCGGATGTAGGCCGCCAAGTCGTACGCCGGATGGTGCGGGACTTCCTTCGGCAGCATGGAGAGCTGGAAGCGGCGCGCCTCTTCGAGCTCGAACGACTTGCGGTCGTACTCGACGGCCATGAGGCGCTGTTGCAGCTCCTGCTCCTTGCGCGCGCGCTCCTGCTCGACGAGGCGCTGCTGCTGCCGGCTGAGATCCTCGGCCATGCGATTGAAGGCCTTGGCGAGCTGCCCCAGCTCGTTCTTCGTCTTCACCGGAACGCGGGTCATCAGGTCGCCCTGGGCGATGCGCTCCGCGCCGTCGGTGACCACTTTCACGTCGCGCGTCAGGTGATTCGAGAGCGGCACGATGCCGATCAGCGCGAAGGCGATCAGCCCCATGCCCAGGCCGAAGTTGCGCGCGGCGGTGCGGCGCAGCTCCTCGAGGTTGTCGCCCACGGGACGGGCCACGCCGATCTTCAGGCCGCTCTGCGGATCGGTGGAGGTGGTGACGACCCAGCCGGCGATGTCCTTGAGCGAGTGGCCGTCGCGCACGCGCTGCGGGATGCCGAGGCCGTTCAGCGTGTCCCGCTCCTGCGGCGTGCGCGTGTAGACGGTGCCCTCGCGGTCGAGCGCAAACGGCACCTCGCTGCCGTCCTCGGTGGCGCTGCCGAGGACGCGGCGGATGACTTCCGTGGGACTGATCTGCGCCGTGATCTCGCCGATCAGCTCTCCCTGGCTGCGCACCGGAACGTTGAACTTGCGGCCGAGGATGAGCGACGACTTCTTCGCGGTGCGGGCGGCCTTCTCGACGTCTTTGGTCGTGGCCTTGCGGACTTTCACCTGCGGCACGGCCGCCGCCGCGGCCGGCTGCGCGGCGGCAACGGCGGGCGCCTCGGCGACCTTCGGAGTGGCCGCGGGCGCGGGCGTGGCCGCCGGCATGGGCGTCGGATTGACGCGCACCCACCGCCGCGCCTGGCGCACGGCATCGGTAGCCCGGCGCGCCTCGGCCAGCTGCACCTGATACGACCTGCGGTCCTGCGCGATCACCTTGCGCAGCTCTTCCTGCGCGGCGCTCAGCTCCTTGCGGATGTCTTCGCGGTCGGGGTCGTCGAGCTGCCCGTTGCCGAGCTGCGCGCCGAGGCGGGCGATCTCCTGGATCAGCTCCCTCTGCTCTTCCGACATCACGTAGTGCGGCACGGCGGGGATCTGCGGCAGGTCGATGACCATGCGCTCGCCGGGAGGAAACGCCGGATGCGGCGGCGGCGGAGCGGGCGGCGCGACGTGGACGACTGCGATCTGCTCCGGCGGCTCGGGCTGCGGCTCCGGCTCCGCCTGCGGCTGCGCCTCGGCCACCTTCGGCTCGTCGGCCGGCTCGGGCGGTTTCGGGATCGGCTGGAACTCGAGTGCGTCGACGAACGACGCGGCCTCCCCCATCACGGTGACGATGTTCGAGCCGGCGTCGGCGTTGGAGCCGGTGGGGAGCGGCAGGGCGGAGACGATGGCCAGGCGCTGATCGAGCTCGGCGCGGATCAGGCCGAGGCGGCGGTCCATCTGCTTGGTGAGGCGGTCCGTCTCCCGGCGCGACGCGGTCTCGAGCGCGCGGCGCGACGAGTGATACGAGTACGTGACGATCGCCGCCAGCGGCACGACCGCCAGCACGAACGCCGCGAGGATGATCTGGGTCCGGATCCGCATGAGTCGCAGTGTAAGACGAACGAATTCGTAGAAAGTTTAGCGACAGTCCCCTCTCCCCGCGCGCGGGGAGAGGGTCAGGG
>Ga0196976_1000756_pt1 | contig 18468 bp, 14 predicted proteins | sample S3v_513CmetaG_FD_148644 | JGI IMG/M metagenome (GOLD analysis project Ga0196976, IMG submission 148644) | Soil microbial communities from Anza Borrego desert, Southern California, United States - S3+v_5-13C | ecosystem: Environmental > Terrestrial > Soil > Desert | place: USA: California...
GATCCCCCTGCACAACATCGTCCACCTCCTCATCGGCGCCCTCGGGGTGGCCATGTGGCGCACCCGCCGCGGTGCCCGCACCTACGGCTGGGTCCTCGCCGTCGGCTACGGGCTGACCTCGGTCTACGGGCTCGTCGTCGCCAACAACGAGGACGCGAACTTCCTCAACATCAACGGGGCCGACAACGGCCTGCACATCATCTCGACGCTCGCCGGCCTGGCGATCGCCCTCTGGCCCGACCGCGGGCGGACGGTCCGCTGACGGACGGCAGGGGCGCCCCGGAGCACCCGGGGTGCCCCTGCCGAGCCGCACCTCACGGCCGCCGGCGCCGGCCCGGGCCGAGATGCAGCCCGCCCCGGGCCTGCACACCATGGGGTGTACATCGATCCGCGCGGGCACGAGGAGGACGCCATGCCGAAGACGACCCGGTCCGGGGCACCGAAGCAGTCCGAGCTCCCCAGCACGCTGCGCCGTTCCGAGGCGAAGGCGCAACGCACGTTCGCCAAGGCCCACGACGCCGCCGCCGAGGAGTACGGGGAGGGTGAGCGCGCGCACCGCGTGGCCTACTCCGCCCTCAAGCACTCCTACGAGAAGGTCGGCGACCACTGGGAGCCGAAGCGCGAGAAGTGCCCGAGCGACCGCAAGGCCGCGGGTGGCAGGGGCACCAGGGCGAAGACCGCCGGCGGCGTGGACGCGAACGCGAGCAAGACTCATCTGTACGACCTCGCCAAGCGCCTCGAGATCCCGCGCCGGTCGACCATGACCAAGGCGCAGCTGGTCGACGCGATTCAGAAGGCGAACGACCGGCAGACGCGGCGCTCCTCCTGAGCGGCGGACACGGGACCACGGGGGAACCATGAGCACCATCGACTCCGGGCGAGGCAAACGGCCCCGGACCCGGCTCGCAGGTCCGTACGGGCATCCGTTCCACCCCGTGCTGGTCACGATCCCGATCGGCGCCTGGGTCGCGAGCCTGGTGTTCGACGTCGGCTCCCGTCTCCGGGAGGACGACGCCGAGACGCTCGCCACCGGCTCGCTCTGGCTCGTCGTGATCGGGATCGTCGGAGCGCTCGTCGCCGCCGTGTTCGGGCTCATCGACCTGAGCGGGGTGCGGCCCCGGACCACCGCGTTCCGGACGGGGATCACGCATCTGGCCCTCAACACGACCGTGGTCATCCTGTACGCGGTCAACGCCGGCCTACGCCTCGGGGCCGACGACGGGCCCGTCGACACCGTTCCCCTGCTGGTCTCGGTGGTGGCGCTGCTCCTGCTCGGGGTGTCGGGGTGGCTGGGGGGTCAGCTCGCCTACCACTACGGGGTGCGCGTCGCCGACGACGCGACGCAGGCCGAGGCATTCCGGTAGCCCCGGCCGGAGGGCCGGAGATGCGGCCCTGGCCGTGACCGATCCGTGACATCGGCACCTGCGAGCCCCTACGATGTGAGCGCCCCTGACCCTCGGGGGTGACCGCGGGCGGCACGCCGAGTCCTGCCACCGCCCCAGGCCCGATCGACGAGCGGCAGGAGCGGGGGAACCACCGACCGGCCGCTCGCACGCGGCCTTGGGGTGAAGCCGGACTCGTCCGGCCGGGCGCACTCCCACCCGAACCCGACAGCTCACCTCGCAGGCGTGTGGAGAGCACATGCCTGCTGGCACGACCCCCCGCCATCGTGCGCAGGGCGCCCCCCGGACGCCGTTGGACGACGCCGCGCTCGCCGCAGCCCGCCGCCTGTCCGGTGCAGGTCGCCGCACGGTCGCCGCCGCCGGCACCTCGGGCCTGCTGGTCTCGCTCCTCGGCGGCGCTGCCGCCAATGCCGACGGGCACGTCGAGCAGCAGGCCGCGCTCGACACCCAGGCCCTCACGGCCTCGGTGCGAGCCGCCGTGGTGACGGCCCCCACCGTCACGGTGCCCTCCGACGCCGCATGGGGTTTCGACGCGCCGTCCTTCACCGTCCAGGCCGATCCGCCGCCCGCTCCGGTCGCTCCTCCGGCGCCACCCGCCCCGTCGGTCACCGTCGGGCGCTACTACGCGGAGGGGGTGCCGGCGCCGGCGACGGTGGCCGGCAACGCCGTTCTCGAGATCGCGTCACGCTACATCGGCGTGCCGTACGTCTACGGCGGCTCCACGCCGGACACCGGCTTCGACTGCTCGGGCTTCACCTCGTACGTCTACGCGCAGCTGGGGATCTCCCTCCCCCGCAGCTCCTCGGCGCAGGGTGGGGTCGGGACGGTCGTGCCCGCCGACCAGGCGCAGCCCGGCGACCTCATGTGGTGGCCGGGCCACGTGGCGATCTACGCGGGCGGCAACCTCCAGATCGACTCCTCGCAACCGGGTACCACCGTGCAGTTCCGCGAGATCCACCGGTCGAACCCGACCTTCATCCGCGTCACCTGAGCGGATCGCCGGCTCGCCCGCGGTCGGCGCGCTCGGTGCGCCTGTGCTGCTCAGCGGTCTTCTCCGCATGCGCGTCGCCGATCTTGGCGGCACAGTGGAACTCCCCCCGACCGGCACTCCGGTCCGAACTCGAGGAGGAGCCATGGCCGACCGCCCCAACCGCCCCAAGTTCTTCACCGCCTACTCGTTCGGCATCGTGACCGGCGGGCTCTTCCTGTTCTCCTGGATCGGCCAGTTCGTCTTCCAGCTCATCGAGGAGCGCAACGAGGCCGCCGCGCACGATCAGGAGTTCGCGTGGAGCGAGTTCTTCCCGGCGTTCTTCTCCGCCACCTTCGAGAACTGGCAGTCGGAGTTCCTCCAGCTCGTCTGGCAGGCGGCCGGTCTGGCGATGTTCTTCTTCTGGGGCTCCTCGCAGTCGAAGGAGGGCGACGAGCGCCTGGAGGCCAAGGTGGACCGGCTCCTCATCGAGTCCGGCGTGGACCCCGCCGAGTTCGAGTACCGGGAGGAGAAGGACGCCGAGCACCAGGAGCACCAGTCCTGAGCGTCGTGCCCTGACCGCGAGCCGGTCTCGCCCGACTCGCGTGCTGGCTACGCTCGGGGCATGTCCCGCGAGGCGGCCCGTCGAGGCGTCCGATGATCCCCGCCTGGTTCGACGTCGGCGTCCTCACCGTCGTGACCGTGGCGCTCCTCGCCCTGGCGGTGTGGCGGGGCCGGTCCCTCGCGGAGCCCTCCGGCTCACGCCGGGTCGCCGTCGTCCTGTTCCTCGTCCCCACCCTCGCCTTCGGCTGGGCGGCCGCGGTGGAGTTCCGGCACCAATGGTCGCAGCGTCAGGCCACGGCCGTCACCCGGGCACTCACCGGCAACCCGGCCGCCACGTCGGTGTGCCAGCGGTTCGCGCCGGACCTGCTCGACGTCCAGCAGATCCGCGGTCACGTGATGAGTGACCAGCCCGACGTCGCGCACCTGCGCAGGTCGACGTGCAACGACTTCTTCCGGTGGCTCGCGAGCGACAAGGCGCACCCCACGGAGGCGGAGGTCGTGGCGCTGCACGTCGTGGTCCACGAGGCCATGCACGTCGGCGGGGAGTTCGCGGAAGCGGCGGCCGAGTGCACAGCGATGCAGCACGACGCCGAGGCGGCCGCGATGCTCGGGGCGGCACCGGAGGAGGCGCGTGCGCTCGCCGAGGCGTACTTCCGTGACGTCTACCCGCGCATGCCGGACGAGTACCGGTCGGGCGACTGCTCTGCGGACGGACCGCTCGACCTCTCCCCCGGCGACGGCACGTTCCCCTGATCACCCGCGCATCACCCTCCCCGGGCCGACGCGCCCCGCTACCGTTGGGGCGTGACCAGCGCGCTCCTCACGGCTCTCGACCTCGTCGCGACGCTCCCGGCTGACGTCCCGCCGGACCCGTGGCAGGACTCCGACGGCGCCAGCTGGGTCATCCCGGCCGTCGCGGCCCTGATCGTCGTCGGCGTCGCCGCGGCCATCACCGTGGCCGTGGTCCTCATCCGCCGGCGGCGGTGACCAGCAGCCCCACCGCGAACGACGCCGCGTTGGCGCCGAGGGCGGCGAGCAGCGCCAGCAGCCCGTCGCGACGGGTGACGACGCGGACGATCAGGCCCTCGACGAGGACCACGCACACCTCGGCGAGCACCACGGCGCCCATCGTCACGTCGCGGGACAACGCCCACCAGAGGAGCGGATGCGTCGCGAGGTTCACGACGACGGCGGCGAGGAGCCCACGGCGCAGCGGTGCCAGCCGGAGACCGACGAGGGCTGCGACGTAGAGGGGGACCTCGACCGCAAGGGTGAGGGCGAACGCCTCACCCCACGACATCGGCGCCGGCCCCGGAGCGGCGGCCGGCGCGCGCCGCATCGCGCGGCTCACCGACCGCGTCGACGCCGTCCGCGGCGACGCGTTCGAGCCCGAGCTCGGGCGGGGTGCGACGCCAGCGCAGACCGCCTCCGGTGAGCCCCGCCCAGGCGACGCCCGCGGACAGGAGCACCCAGGCGCCGAGCGCCGGGCGCGCGACGAGCGCGGCACCCCAGCCGAACATCGTCGGCAGGGCGCCGAGGATGAGGGCGAGGCACGTGAGACCGAACCCCGTGGCGAGGCGCTCGGGGATCATGCGCGCCACGGCGACGAGGGTGACGGGCATGGTGAGCTGGAACACCATGAGCCCGAGGAGGAGCACCGCCGGGTGCGGCTGGACGAACGCCACGACGGGCGCCGCAACGACGAGCGCCGCCACGGTGGTCCGCGTCCAGCCCGCGCGGTCCGCGATCACCCCGCCGAGCGCCTTGCCTGCGACGGCGGCCACGGGCAGCCCGACGACGAGCCACTGCGTCCGGTCGTACCCGCGTGCCGCTGCGCCGCCGACGAGAGCGCGGATCGCGACGGAGAGCAGCAGGAGGCCGATCACCGCCCGGGCGACGTCGGGGGCCGGCGTCAGCCGCTCGCCCCACCGAGGGCGGTCCGAGGGCCTCCGGATCGGTGTGGCCGCGCGCCCGGCCGCTGTCCCGGCGTCGCTTGGTCCCCGCAGCGAGAGCCGCAGAGCCCCGACGGTCACCAACGCGCCCGCGAGCAGCGGAAGGAACGCCCACCACGTCGGTCCGGTGGCGGGGCTGCCGCCGAACCAGACGCCGAGGGCGAGACCGGCCGCCCCTGGGGCGACCAGCAGACCGACCGGGGTGGCGCGCTCGAGGCCCAGCCCCAGCACCGCTGCCCCGGCACCGAGGTGGAACAACGCGTTGCCCAGGGAGGCGCTGGCCACGACGGCCGCCGTCGCCGCGAGGCTGCCTGGCACGGCAGCCGCCAGCGCGAGGCCCAGGGTGGTGCAGCCGAGGCCTGCGGCCATGCCCGCGCGGGGCGAGAAGCGGCGGTCCTGCAGCCAGCCGAGGGCCGGCTGGAGACCGAATGCCACCAGGTCGTAGGCCACGATCCAGGCGAAGGCGACGGAGATGGCCGGACTGAAGCCGCCTGCGCGGTAGACGGCTGTAACGGTGGCTGCGTCCACCGTGGCGTGAACGAGGCCAAGGAGCGCTGCAACCACCATGAGGCGCTCCTTCCAGCGACGCCGCGACGCTCCCCCGTTTCTACCGGACCGGGCGGGCACACGTCCGGAACCGTCTTGCCGCTTTCGTGGCGCCTGAGCCGAATGGGTGAATGCGCGCCTTTTTCACGGCCAGGTGCGTGTTAACCCTTGTGACCTAGGTCACGTCGCAGTACACCTGACTGGTCCCCCACCCGGCGGCGTCCCCACCAGGGCAACCCGCCAGCCGAAGGAGTGCCACATGAGAATCCGCACAGCCATCGCCGTCACGGCAGCAGCCCTCCTCCTGGTCCCGGCCACCGCCGCGGGCGCCGGCGCCGCCCAGCTCAAGGCAACCCACCAGAACACCGTCGTCGCCTGCGAAGGACCGGTGCTCTGGCACTTCGTGCACAACCAGGTCAGCGCGACCACCACGACACCAGGACAGCTCACCGCGTCCTTCTCGACCGCGGGAACCGTGGTCGTCGGCGCGTCCAAGGTGTTGCAGCACGTGCGCCACTACGACGTCATGACCGACTCCGGCGACACCCTCCTGGGCGCGAGTGACACGATCGCCGAGGCCAAGCTGGTCCTCAGCCACTACGAATGCATGCCCGGCACCCCGCCGCCCGACGACGAGTGCGTGGCGGGCGACACCGTGACGGTCACCTGGGCCGTCGAGCTCGGCGACCCCACGAAGTGGGGCCTGTACGAGACCTCGAGCCAGCCGGTCAGCCTCCTGCCCGGCACCTACTCGGTGACGCTGACGTCGACCGACGTGAACCACAGGGCGAACTTCCAGACCAACCAGGACCAGGAGCAGTGGTACGTGCACCTGATGCTCGGGGGCTCGCACGTCACCAGCAGCGGGACGATCGCCGACCTGCCGACGGACGTCACCACGCTGACGCAGTCCGTCGGTACGGTCACGCTTCCTGACGGGGCGGACACAGCGGTCGCGACACACGCACTCGCCGGGACCGACCCCACCACGTGGGGTTCGCCGGAGAGCGTCGAGCCGACGACCGCCGTCTTCACCTGCATCTGACGGTCGCACCGCACACCTGCCCCGGCACCCGCTGACACGCCCGGGCACAGCGAACCGGCGGGGGTGGTCCTGTACCACCCCCGCCGGTTCGTACTGCTCACACCGACATCAGGCCAGGCCGTGACGCTCCCGGCTGGCCTTCTCCTGCGACTTGAAGAGGTTGAACCGGGGCAGGAACTTGTCCCAGTCGATGGCGTGCGCGTCGATCTCCGGGCCGTCGATGCACGCGTGCTTGCGCACGAGCTTCCCGTCGACGTTCACCGGGACCATGCAGGCCCCGCACATGCCCGTGGCATCCACCATGATCGAGTTGAGGCTCGCGACGGTCGGCACCTCGAACGGCTGCGTGAGGTCGCTGACCGCACGCATCATCATGGGCGGGCCGATGGCGATGACCTCGGCGACCGTGCGGCCCTCGCCCCGCGCGTTCGCCTCGAGCATCTCGAGCAGCGGCGTCGTGACGAAGCCCTTGACGCCGAAGCTTCCGTCGTTCGTCGCGTAGACCACGTCCAGCAGGTCGCCGAACTCGGCCTGGAGCTTGCCCACACGCTCGTCCGGGCCGTCCCAGAACATCAGGTCCGCGCTGCGGAAGCCCGAGATCAGCGTGACGTGGTTCCCGAGACGCAGGTGCTCCCGCATGATGGGGTGCACCGGCGGCAGGCCCAGCCCACCGGCCGTGAACACGACCGTGGTGCCCTCGTCGTACTTGTGCAGCCGGCTCGGCTGACCCAGCGGACCGGCGATGCCCGTGAAGGCGTCCCCGACCGACATGGCGTTGATCTCGATGCTGCTCGTGCCCACGCCCTGGATGACGAGGGTGACCGTCCCGGCATTCTCGTCCCAGTCCGCCAGCGTCAGCGGGATGAGCTCGCCGTCCGGGCGAGGCAGCACACGGACGAACTGACCTGCCTGGGCCGACCGTGCGATCACCGGCGCGTAGACGGTGAACTCCTCGATGCCGTCGGACAGGTGCGCCTTGCCGACGATCGTCGCCTCGGCCGCCCCCAGCTCCGTGTACGCCTTCGCGCTCGCCACCATCGCCGGGATCACCTCGGCCGGCACGTCGACGGAGCCCAGGATCTCCCGGGCGGCGGACTGGCCGTCACCGGCCGCCATGATGGCCGTCGAACCACCACGAGCGGCGTCGCCTCCCGTGTAGACGTTCTCGAGCGTGGTCTCCTGCGAGCCCGGGCGGTCCAGGTTGATGGTGCCCCACTTGGACACCTCCAGCCGCGGCTCCGAGTCCTTGATGATCGGGTTCGCGTCGTTCCCGAGAGCCATGATCACCAGGTCGGCCTTGATGGTCTCCGACCGTCCGGTCTTCACGGGGCGACGACGGCCGGACTCGTCCGGCTCGCCGAGCTCCATGATGTCCACGGTGGCGGCCTTCACGAAGCCCGCCTCGTCCCCGAGGAACTCCGACGGCGCGGCGAGGACCTTGAGGGCGATGCCCTCCTCGAGCGCGTGCTCGAGCTCCTCGACACGGGCCGGCATCTCGCTCTGGGTGCGCCGGTAGACGATCGTGACGTTACCGCCGAGGCGCTTGGCCGTCCGGCACGCGTCCATGGCGGTGTTGCCACCACCGATGACGATGATGTTCTTGCCCCGGACCTCCGGCAGCGGCGTCTCGTAGTCCTCCCGCAGACCCTGCATGAGGTTGACGCGCGTGAGGAACTCGTTGGCCGACATCACGTTGAGCAGGTGCTCGCCCGGGACGTTCATGAACCGCGGGAGACCCGCGCCCGTGCCGACGAAGATCTTCCAGAAGCCGGCGTCACGCAGGTCCTGCAGCGTCGCGGTCTTGCCGACCACGAAGTTGCGGACGAACTTGCCGCCGAGCAGCTCGATCTTCTCCACGACGTCGTCGATGAGCGAGTTCGGCAGCCGGAACTCCGGGATGCCGTACCGGAGCACGCCGCCGAGGGCGTGGAACGCCTCGAACACCGTGACCGGGAAGCCCTCCGCCGCGAGCAGGTACGCGTTGATCAGGCCCGACGGACCGGACCCCACGATGGCCACCGGCGGCTTGGCCGCCATCTGCCACGGGTCCTTGCGGCCGGCGAATCGGACCGCGTTGCTCCCGGGGTGCACGAGCATCTCGCGCTGCGGGAGGAACCACTCGACCTGCCCGATCGACATGGGTGTCTTGTGCAGGCAGACGCCCTGGCACTGGAGCTCCTGCGGGCAGACGCGACCGGTCACGTCGGGCAGCGGGTTGCACGACTCGAGGAGCTCGAGAGCCTCCTCGAACTTGCCCTGGCCCACCAGCTCGAAGATCTGCGGGATGTGGATCTTCACCGGGCAGCCGCCCTTCGGCGGCTTGTGCGCGGCCAGGAACTCACCCAGCTCGCACGGCTTCTCCGCGCACTGCTTGTCCCGCAGAGCCTCGAGCCACACGAACATGTCGACGTCGCGTGCCGTGAAGCCGAGGTTCATGTAGCCGAGGTAGCCCTGGTTCACCAGGTCGAAGTCGGCGGACCGCTCCTCGGGCTCCCGGATGTACGGCGGGATCGAGCTCTGCGCCGGCCAGTCAACCGAGTAGCCCGCGAACATCGGGTACCGGTCGGACAGGTGGGCGTCGATGGCGCGGACGAACATGCGCTTCTTGCCGAGCGGGAGGTTCCACAGGAACCGCATCAGCACCTTGCTCACGTCATCGTTCCGGAGCAGGAGCTCCCACAGCGTGACCGTGAAACCCTTGCTGAGCTCGGGCTGGTTGAACTCCCACGCGACCGCCTGCAGGCCGTCCGTGATGAACATCTCGCGGAACGCCCGGGGCTCGGCGACGAGGCGGCGCTTGAGGAGCTCGAGCTGACGGTTGAACGTCTCGACCTCCTCCGTCGCCTCGAGCGCCTCGACCTGTGACCGGGTCGCCGCCAGAGCGTCCTGGGCGCCGACGTAGCGGGCTACGTCACCGGAGTCCGCGGCCCCGTCGGCACGGGGCGGAGTGATGGTGCTCACTTGATGATCTCCGCATCGCAGGAGGACTTGACCCGGTCGATCCGCTTCTGGATCTCCGGCGTGATCTCGACGGACTCGAGAGCCCCGGGGATCATCTGGGCCACGGTCCGTGCCGCGCCGTCGATGATCTGCGTGGTCTTCTCGAAGAGCTGCGGCAGGTCCTGGTAGCAGGTGCCGCAGTCGTTGCACAGGGGCACGTCCGCCGGGTCGAGGTAGACCGGACGGTCCGCGACCGCGACGGCGGCCGGCGCGGCTGCCGCGGCCGGAGCCGCAGCGGTGGCCGCGGGTGCACCGAGCGCCGCGCCGAGGCTGACCGGTGCCTTGCTCGACGCCGCCAGGTCGGACATCGCCTTGGCGATCTCGTCCAGCGACGCCTCGCGCAGCGCGGCGGCCTCCTCGTACCTGGCCTTGAGGTCGGCGACCTCCTGGCGGTACTCGGCGGCGACCTTGGCCTGCCCCTGGCCCGCGAGGTACTGCAGCGTCTGCCAGTAGCGCTGACGCTCCTCCACCAGGGCCACGACGGCCTGCGAGCACGCGACCCGGATGAGCCGGCGGTCGTCGTCCGTGGCGTACACGAACGGGACCTTGCCGGCCCGGGCGGCGGGCTCCAGCGCGACGTACTCGGCGATCGGCACGGCGTCGACCTCGGCGTCGGCGGCCAGCTTCTTGAACTGCTTCTTGAAGCGGACCTCACCGAGGGCGAACTCGGCCGGCGTGAGCGGCGTCGTCATGAGCTGCGCCGAGCCGTCGGCACCCACGTACTCGAGCGTGCTCGTCGTCCAGGCCTTGTCGACGTCCGGGTTGCCGTCCAGGCTGAACCGCTCCGAGAGCGTCGACCCCTTGCGCGGGTCGTGCACGAAGAGCGGGGCCATGCGGCTCTCGACCGCGAGACGGGAACGGGCGTTGGAGAGGTCCTCCGGGATGCCGTTCTCGGTGCCGCAGGGCGTGTAGACGTCCATGAGCGCTGCGCCGTCGCCGTAGGCGAGCAGGTCCATGGCGGTCTTCAGGTAGTGCCCGTGCAGCGCCGTGGCGGTGGAGCACGCGTACACGCCCGGGTGGAAGGACGCGATCAGGCCGAGCTCCTTGCGGGCCTCCACCTTGCCGTCGTGCGCCTTGCCGTAGCGGGCGAGGTCGGCGTCCTGACCGATGTAGCTCGCCGTCGAGGCCTGGCCACCCGTGTTGGAGTACGCGCCCGTGTTCAGGACGAGCACCTTGATGGGCGTGCCGCTGGCGAGCACGCGGGACATGGCGCCGAAGCCGATGTCGTAGCTCGCGCCGTCGCCACCGATCGTCATGACGTTCGGCATGAGGGCGAGCTCGTCCGGGGTGAACCCCCGCCACGAGAGCATCGCCATCTGCTTGTCGTGCTTCGCCGGGTCGTACGCGTCGTCCAGCTCGAGCCGGGCCTGGCGCAGCGCACGGACCTCGCCGACGAGCTGCGTCGAGATGCCCTCCCAGATGCCCGTCGCGAGCGGCTGGGCGTCCTGGAACAGGCTGTTGACCCACGGGTCGAGGTACGGCGTGAACGGCACCGTGGAGGCGTACACGCTCGAGCAGCCGGTCGCGTTCGCGACCACGGTCGGCGCCGGGCCGTTGCCGGTCGGGCCGCCCTCGTACAGGTACAGGCGCTCCTCGAGGGTGGCGACGACCGCGGCGATGCGCGCCAGGCGCGCCTCGTCGGTGACGGTCTCGGCCTTGGCACGGAGCTGCGCCACGAGGCTCTCGAGCTCCCGCATGTGCGACTTGCGACGGTCCTCGCCCAGCGCGCGGCTCAGCGAGGTGACCAGGCGGATCGCCGTGACCTCACCACAGCCGCGGCACGCGCCGTGACCGCCGGTGGAGGCGTAGTAGTTGTCGTGGTCGAGCATGAGGCGCTTGACGTCGCCGTCCGCCGCCGTCGCACCCTCGACGAACCGCTTCGGGGTGTTCGGCAGGGTGGTCATGACCTCGAAACGCTCCTCGAGCATCCCGAGGACGTCGGCGTCCTGGTCGACCGCGGTCAGCGCACCGGCGCCGCACACGTCCACGCACTGCAGGCACCCCGTGCACTTCCACGGGTCGACGACGGCCGAGAAGAGCGCACCGGTCCCCGGGACGTCCTTCTCCATCGCGTCGAAGAACGGCCGCGTCCGGGCCACGGGGAAGGTGGCGAGGACGGCGACGACCTTCTCCACGTTCCGCGCCACCGAGCGCTGGTCCGCGTCGAGAACCGTGGCGGCCTCGGCGACGACGTCCGCGAAGCTGCGGTCGCTCTTGTCCGCGCGGTAGATCTCGCGCACGCGCTCGGCCCACGGGTAGACCTGCGCCCGCAGCGCCTCCCGCTGACCCTCGGTACCGTCGATCTTCGCGATCCCCGCGAGCAGCAGCTCGTGGATTTCGTGCACCGTGTTCGGGATCGCGACGTCCGGGCAGACGAGCGCGCACTCGAGACAGCCGGTGCACTTGCTCGCCTCGAACACGGGTGCCGTGCGGCGGAAGATGCCCTTGTCCTTGCCCGCGCCCGTGCCGATCGGCATGAACAGGCCGGTGCCGGGGAGCACGGGCGCCTCGGCGATCGTGCCCTCGCGGAACGGCCGGGCGATGAGGTCCTCGTAGTACGCCGGGTCGAACAGGTTGGTCGCCCGCTCCTCCGAGACCGTGGGGCACATCGACGCGGAGAGCGCCGTGGTGCGGACCGCGCGGCCCGCCGGCTCCTGCTCGATGGCCAGGAATGCCGGCTGGTCGTAGTCCACGACCTGGGTCGCCTCGATGCCGTCGCGGATCACGGCCATGTTGGCCTCGACCACGGCGTCGCCCTTGCTGCCGAACTTCTTGACGATCTGCGCGCGCACCTTCTCACGGATGGCGTCCTGCGACGCCCCCTGCGCGACCCGGTCGACGTGACCGGCGACCGCGCCGATGAACGCGATGCCCATCATGCGGGTCTCGAGCTGCGGCGTCGGCGCGTGCTTCTTCGCCACGGTGAAGGCGTCCACGACGAGGAAGCGGATCTTCTTCTCGCGGATCGTCCGGCGGGCGTAGGCGGGAAGCTCACGCCACACGCTCTCCGGTGCCAGGTCGGACTGCAGGATGAAGGTGCCGCCCACGGCCAGGCCCTTGAGCGGGTTGGTGTGGATGAACGCCTTGTGGTCCGGCGAGACGACGACCTCGACGTCCTCGAGCTCGGCGTTGGTCAGCAGGACCGGCTCCGGGCTGAGGGTGATGTAGTAGTTGGTCGCCGCGCCGCTCTTCTCCGAGCCGTACTTGGGCGCGGACTTCGAGTGCATGCCCAGCACGCCGGCGAGGATGTCGGTGAGCAGCTTGCCCGTGGCGATCGTGCCGTAGCCGCCGACGGAGTGGAAGCGGATGCGCATCGCCTCGGGCGGCAGCACCGCCGGGTTGGGCTCGGTCTCGAGCGCCATCAGCTCCGTCTCCGGGTACGCGGCGCGCAGCTTGTCCTGCAGCTCGGCGACCGCGGGCGACGGGTCCTTGCTGAAGAACTGCGACCCGAGGTACACGAGCGGCGCGTCCTTGCCGTCCACCATCGCCTGGAACGCGGCGATCGTGTGGCGCGGCTGCACGTCGTGACCACCGAGGCCGAAGATCGCCGTCGTGAGACGCGGCAGGGTCTCCAGCGCCGGGATGCCGGGGTGCTGGACGCCGCCGGCGTTCGCGTGCGCCTTGAAGAGGGCCTGCGTGACCAGACGCGTGAGGGCCGTGTCGTCGGACCGCTCGAGGATCGTGACGGCCTTCTTTCCGGAGAGCGCCGCGACGAGCTCGGCCTCCGGGAACGGCTGGAGCATCTTCACGGAGACGACGCCGACCTTGAGGCCCTTCGCCCGCAGGTGCGGGAGCACGGCGCGCACGTCGTCGGTGATCGAGCCGAGGCCGACCATCACGTAGTCGGCGTCGTCGCAGTCGTAGGTCATCACCGGCGCGTACTCGCGGCCGGTCAGGTCGCTGTACTCCGCCATGGCCTGCCGCACGAGGCCGGGCACGGCGCTCACGAAGTGGGTGCGGTGGTCGACTGCGCCGGCCTGGAAGTCGGGCTGGTTCTGCACGGGGCCGGTGAGGCCGGGGTTGTGCGGGTCGACGAGCGCGGGCACGAGCTGACGCGTGCCCTTCTCCCATGCCCCGGTCCACTGGCGGCGCCACTGGCCCGCGAGGTCCTCCGGCACCCAGGCAGCCGTCTCGGAGACGAGGTCGCCGGCGTTGTCCGCCTCGACCTTCTCCGCGGTGGCGAGGAGGTACGCGCGCAGGGCCGCCATGTCCTCCGGCGCGAAGTCGTCGGCGTGCCGGTCGAGGTACTGGCCGAGCTGGAAGACGCGCCCCTTCGCACCAAACAGCATCTCCTGTGCGACGGTCGGGCACGGGATGCGGCCCGCGGGGTCGCCGAGGTACTCCTTGAGCAGCGCCGGCTCAGGCAGCAGCACCTCGCTCATGACGTGGCTGGTCGCGAAGCCGTCGAACGCGTTCGCGACGGGGATCAGCGAGAGCGCGGCGGTCCGGTACGACACGGCGGCCAGGTCGGCGGCCTCCTGCGGGTTCGAGCCGAAGAGGATGGTGTAGCCGGCGGGCAGCAGCGCGTAGACGTCGTCGTGCCCCGCCATCACGTTGAGGGAGTGCTTCGACACGACGCGGGCGGCGACCTGCAGCACGAAGCCACCGATCTTCTTGCCCGCCGTCACGTAGTGCGACTCGAGGGCGTAGAGGATGCCCTGGCTCGAGGAGGCGTTCGAGATGAAGTTGCCGCCGGTCAGCGCGGCGCCGAGGGCGCCGGACTGCGCCGAGTGCTCACCCTCGGTCTCGAAGAAGAACGGGTGCTTGCCCCAGACGTTGAGCTGGCCCTCCGCCCTGGCCGCCTCGAACGTCTCCGAGATCTCGGTGGACGGCGTGATGGGGTAGCCGATCACCCCACCGCAGACGTGCTTCATGACGTGCGCGACGGCACCGTTGCCGTTGATGACGTCGGGGAGACCGGGGTACTTGGGTTCAGATGTCACGATGCCCGTCCGTGCCTGGTTGGTAGATGAGATGAAGGCCGGCCGACGAGGCACGAGGTGATTTTTCACGGGAAAGCGTCAGCGACGACACCGCCCGTTTCGTGGTCTCCTGTAGCTGCGTCTTTGCGGTCCTCACGGTCCACTGGGGACCTTTCCAGCGTAGAGTCATCCCACGAGCGCGCCTGGGACTGAGGACCCTCGTCGGGATGGTCCTCGCTCCCCTACCGCACCCCCTCCCAGGTCGGGGTGCCCCGCACACCCGCCGGCCGGCGACAACTCGCCCGCCCACCTCTGGCGCGTCCTCTTGACTAGGGTCGTTCGGCCCCTACGCGCCCTCGGCCGTCCGCCACGATGTGCACATGCGACGGCCCGAGGTGCACCGCATGTCCGCGAGCCAGCGGGCCGGCGTCGTCGCGGCCGCGGCAGCGGTCCCGATCAGCCTGGTCCCATCGCTGCGCCGCCGCTCCGCGGTGGACCAGGGCGTCATCACCGGTCTGTCGGCCGCGATCGACTACGCCCTGACGGCCGCTGCGCACGACGTCGTCGAACGCACGTCCCGCGGCGCCCGGCGCCTCGTCGGCAGGCGCTCGGACGCCGAGTCGACGGCGCGGACGACCATGGTGGTCGACCTCGCGGCCCTTGCCGTGTCGTCCGTCGTGGTGGCCGTGCTCCCGTGGCGGCCGGACGAGCCGCTGCCCCGCGCCGCGGTGCGGACGACGGCGGGCCGGGTCCGCGCGGCAGCGCTGGCCGGCGCCGTGCCGGCCGCGGTGGACATGCTCCCCGCCGGGGGCGGTCACTTCGGCACCGTCATCCGCTCCGTGCCGGGGATGGTCGCGCTCGGAGCCGGGGTCAGCGCCGCGGTGCAGCAGGCGCGCGTCCGCCGGCTCGCCGCCGTCGGCGAGGCCGTCACCCCGAGCGACCCTGCCCCGCTCGGGCAGTCGCTCGCCGTCGGTGCCCTCACCGCCGCGGGAGCCGTCGGCTTCGCCTCGCTGGAGCGGCGCATCGCCCGCGGGGCCGACGCGACGATCCGCCGGGCCACAGGTGCGCCTGGCCTCGGCGGTCTCGCGAGCCACCTGCTGTCGCTCGGCGTCATCGGGGCGACGGCCCTGGGCGCCGTCGGCTGGATGGCGCACCGCGTCGAGGCGCGCGTGTCGGCACCCGACCGGCACCTCGCCCACCCGCCGACGTCACCCTCCGTGAGCGGCGGCCCGGGATCCCTCGTGGCGTGGGAGGGGCTCGGCCGTGAGGCTCGGCGGCACCTCGCCGCACCCACCCCCGCGGCCGCCATCGCGGAGGTCATGGGTGAACCGGCCCGCGAGCCGATCCGGGCGTACGTCGGGCTGCGCAGCGCCGCCGACGACGCCGGACGGGTCGCCCTCGCGCTCGCCGAGCTGGAGCGCACCGGCGCCCTGGACCGCTCGCTGCTCGTCCTCTGCTCACCGACCGGCAGCGGGTACGTGAACCACACCGCGGTGTCCGCCTGGGAGTACCTGAGCCGGGGCGACTGCGCCTCCCTCACGATGCAGTACTCGGCGCGGCCATCGGTCCTGTCGCTCGACCGCCTCGACGAGGGCCGCGCGCTGAACCGCGCCGTCGTCACTGCGCTGGCCGCCGCGATCTCCGCACGGCCCGCCACCCGTCGGCCGCGGCTGGTCCTCTTCGGGGAGAGCCTCGGCGCCTTCACCGGGCAGGACGCCTTCCTGCACACCGGCACCCGCGGCCTGCGCGCGGCGCACGTCGACCGGGCGCTGTGGCTCGGGACGCCCGAGGCGAGCGGCTGGGCGCGCGAGGTCCGGGACCCCGGGCGCCGCGACGTCGGTCCCGGTGAGGTGCTCCGCCTGTCGTCGGCCGACGACATCGACCGGCTGGAGCCACGCGCCGCGGCGGAGGCGCGGTACGTCCTGCTGAGCCACCACGACGACGGTGTCACCGTGCTCGGCCTCCACCTGCTGGTGCGGTGCCCGTCGTGGCTCGCGGACGACCGGACGCCCGCCGTGCCCCCGCAGGCGGCCTGGTCGACCCCGGTCACGTTCCTGCAGACGTGGATCGACGCGAAGAACGCCGCCGACACCACGCCCGGTCGGTTCACGTCGGCCGGCCACGACTACCGCGGCGACCTGGCACGCGCCGTGCGGTTCGCCTTCGCCCTCCCCTGCGACGACCGCCAGCTCGGCGCACTCGAGGCGGCGCTGCGCCGTGAGGACGCGGACCGAGCGGCGGCGTGGTCGTGAGCAGCCACCGACGCCTGTGATGTCTTGACAACCGCCGCCCCCGTGCACGTGGATTGGCGGGGCCGAGACGCGCCCAGACGAGGAAAGCCGCCACATGTCCGAGAGCACGCTCCGCACGCTCGACGAGCGTGCGCCTCGGCGCGAGGAGTTCGGTCGGGACGCACTCGTGGTGTGCGACAACCTGGTGCGCATCTACCAGACGGGCCGTCTCGAGGTGCAGGCGTTGCAGGGTCTCGACCTCCTCGTCGACCCCGGCGAGATGGTTGCCGTGGTCGGCGCTTCCGGATCAGGGAAGTCGACCCTCCTCGGGGTGCTCGCCGGGACGGATGCACCCACGGCGGGCCGGGTCCGCGTCGGGCCGTGGGACCTGTCGCGGCTGACCCGCGCGCAACGGGTCGAGTACCGGCGCTCGATGGTCGGGTTCGTGTGGCAGCAGGCGGCGAGGAACCTCGTGCCCTACCTCACGGGCGCCCAGAACGTCGCGATGCCGATGGCCTTCGCGGGCCGTTCGGCGCGCGCCCGCCGCCGGCGCGTCGCTGAGCTGCTCGAGCTCCTCGGGGTCGCCGAGTGCTCCCGACGGCGCCCGCACGAGATGTCGGGTGGTGAGCAGCAGCGGGTGGCCATCGCGGTCGCGCTCGCCAACTCGCCCGAGCTGCTCCTCGCCGACGAACCCACGGGTGAGCTCGACACCGCGACGTCGCAGCAGGTGTTCGACGCCCTCCGAGAGGCGAACCGCCACCTCGGCACGACGGTGCTGATCGTGACGCACGACCCGGCCGTCAGCGGTCAGGTGGAGCGGACCGTGGCGATCCGCGACGGCCGCACGAGCACCGAGGTGCTGCGGCGGACGGAGACCTCGGCGGACGGGAGCCAGGTCGTCGCCGAGGAGTTCGCCGTGATGGACCGGGCCGGGCGCGTCCAGGTGCCCGGGGAGTACCGGGCGGCCCTCGCCCTCACCCGTCGGGTCCGCCTGGCCCTCGAGACGGACCACGTCTCGCTCTGGCCCGACCAGCGGACCGAGCGATGACCCCGCCCGGCGCCACCGTCGCTGTACGGGGCGTCACCAGGACGTTCGGCTCGGGCCGGTCGGCCGTCCACGCGCTCCGTGACGTGTCGCTCGACGTCGGTGCAGGCGAGCTCGTCGCGCTCGTCGGACGCTCCGGGTCCGGCAAGACGACGCTCCTCAACGTGATCGGCGGCCTCGACCGTCCCGACGAGGGGCACGTGGCCGTCGGTGACGTGGTGGTGACGTCCCTGGACGACGCCGGCCTCGTGCGGCTGCGCCGCGAGGTGCTGGCGTACGTCTTCCAGACCTTCGGCCTCATCCCGGTGCTCTCGGCGGCGGAGAACGTCGGGGTTCCACTGCGCCTCCGGGGCCTCCCCGTCCCCGACCGCGAGCGACGGGTCGACCTCCTGCTCCGCCTCGTCGGCCTCGCCGACCACGCCGAGCAGCGCCCGGACGAGCTGTCGGGTGGGCAGCAGCAGCGCGTCGCGATCGCCCGCGCACTCGCCGGATCGCCGCGCCTGCTGATCGCTGACGAGCCGACCGGCCAGCTCGACAGCGAGACGGGCGTCGCGGTCATGGCGCTGATCCGTGCGGTGGTGGAAGCCGAGGGCATGACCGCGATCGTCGCCACCCACGACCCGGTCATGGTCGCGCTCGCCGACCGCGCCGTACGGCTCGTCGACGGCCGGCTGGCGGACGGATGACGGCGGGCCGGCGCGCCCGGCCGCGGCGCCGCACGGCGAGTGCGCTCGCGGCCGTGCCCTTCGTGCTGCGCCGGAGCACCGCGCAGCGCGGGCTCGTCGCAGCCGTC
>Ga0196976_1000757_pt1 | contig 18458 bp, 14 predicted proteins | sample S3v_513CmetaG_FD_148644 | JGI IMG/M metagenome (GOLD analysis project Ga0196976, IMG submission 148644) | Soil microbial communities from Anza Borrego desert, Southern California, United States - S3+v_5-13C | ecosystem: Environmental > Terrestrial > Soil > Desert | place: USA: California...
AAGGACCTCAGTCGGAGTAGTCCGTGCCCAGCTCGGTCGTCCCCGGCAGGTACTCCCAGTGCCAGGGCTCGTACGGACCGGAGCCGCCGCGCAGCGCCCAGTCGGGGTTGGTCCAGCCGAAGGTCGCACCGTTGGCCCGCAGCCACTCCATGGCCGTCGAGCTGTTGGTCACCGAGGTGCACAGGTCGACCGCGAGGCCCCAGCCGTGGTTGGAGGTGCCGGGGGTCGCCGCGAGGCCGCCCTTCGTGTAGGCGAGCCGCCGCTGCTCCGCGAGCGTCCGGTACGAGTCGGTGATGCAGAGGTCGGAGCCGATCGCCGCCTTGAAGTTCGCGTTGAGCTCGGCGAGCGTCACTGCGGCGTCGCCGCGCAGCATGTTGGTCCCGTCCCACAGCGTGCACAGGTCGCTCTCCGGCACTGCGCCGTTGCTCGACCCGTAGCGGGGCTGGCCGTCGCAGGAGGGCAGCGGGCTGCGCACGTCCGAGCGGCTCGTGTCGCCGGTGCGCTGCGCCCCGGGGACGGCCGCGAGCAACGAGGTCGGCGTCACCGAGTCGAGAGAGCCGGAGAGCACCTCGAAGGTCGTCGGGTAGTCGGTGAGGGTCAGCGCCTCGGCCGACTGCGCGGCGGCCACCTCGGGCGAGTCGGACTCGAGAACCGGGACCACGATGGTGGCCACGCCGAGCGCCGAGAGGACGGCGATGCGAGGGGTCCACGTGGTGAGGGGCGACCGCCGGCCGCGACCCTTGGCCGCTCCGTGCACCTCGCGACGAGAGGTCGCCGAGGACGCTCCGGTCCGCGTGCGGCCAGACTCCACAAGACCTCCGTGCTGGTGCCGACATGCCAACCCCTTGTGGGGGACCACCCGTCCCGATCTGCCCGGACGCGCGCGTCCGCAGGGCCGTGATCACAGGTGGTAACGGAACAGTAACGGGTTCGGACGGTGGAACCAAGTAGCTCCCGAACCCGATGACGAGAGCCGCCTCACACCATCGTTGTTCAGACGTGGGCCACCGGTTGTTCACGGGGGTCCGACCGCGGGAACGGGACACCGACGGCCATGGGATCGCTCACTCGTCCCGGTTCGTCCGGGTTCGTCGCGGTTCGCGGGTCCGGCTCGTCAGGCGGACTCGGGGCGTTTCTGCATCGCGTCCCGGACCTCCCCGACGAGCTCCTCCAGGATGTCCTCGAGGAACACGACGCCGAGCACCGCACCGGCCGGACCCTCCGGGGCGACCACGCGCGCCAGGTGCGCCCCCGTCCGCTGCATCGCCGCCAGCGCCTCCTCGACCTCCGCGTCCGGCGCGACCTCCGCGAGCGCCCGGACCCGCCAGCCGGGCACGGGCTGGTCCCGCTCCTCCGGGCCCGCGTACAGGACGTCCTTGAGGTGCAGGTACCCCACGGGGACGCCGTCGCCGTCCGTCACCGGGAAGCGGGAGAAGCCGGTCCTCGCGACGCTGCGCTCCACGTCGGCGACCGTGCAGCCCTGCGGCACGGGGACCAACCTGTCCACGGGCACCATGACGTCCGCCGCCGTCCGGTCGGAGAACTCGATCGCGCCCGCCAGGAGGCCCTGTGCGTCGTGCAGCAGCCCCTCCGCCTGCGACCGCTCCACGATCGACTGCACCTCCTCGACCGTGAAGGCGGACGCGACCTCGTCCCGCGGCTCGAGCCCGGCGAGGCGCACCACGTGGTTCGCGACCCAGTTCAGCCCCGTGATGACCGGGCTCACCGCGCGCGCCACCCACACCAACGGCGGGGCGAACCACAGCACGGCACGGTCCGGTCCCGACACCGCGAGGTTCTTCGGCACCATCTCGCCCAGCACCACGTGCAGGTAGACCACGATCACGAGGGCGATCACGACGGCGATCGGGTGCACCGCCGACTCGGGCACCCGCGCCGCCTCCAGCGGCCCCTCCAGGACGTGCGCGATCGCGGGCTCGGCGACCACGCCCAGGGACACGGAGGCCACGGTGATGCCCAGCTGCGCGCACGCCAGCATGAGCGAGACGTGCTCCATCGCCCACAGGGCGGTGCGGGCGCGCGACGACCCCGCCGCGGCCCGCGGCTCGATGGCGCTGCGCCGCGCGGACACGACGGCGAACTCCGCTCCGACGAAGAACGCGTTGAGGGCCAGCAGCACGACCGCGATGACGACGGCGGGTCCCGTGCTCATCGGGCACCCACCCGCAGCCGGCTCACCCGGCGGCCGTCCATGACCTCGACGCGCAGGACGACGTCGGCGACCTCGACGGAGTCCCCGGCGGCGGGCACGCGACCGAGGTGCGCCATCACGAGGCCCCCGAGCGTCTCGTACGCGCCCTCCTCGGGCACGACGAGCCCGGTCTGCTCCGCGAGCTCGTCCGGCCGCAGCAGCCCCGGCACGCTCCAGACGCCGGCCCCCACGCGGCGCACGCCGGCGCGGCGCGGGTCGTGCTCGTCCGCGACGTCACCCACGAGCTCCTCGACGACGTCCTCCAGCGTCACCACGCCCGACGTCCCGCCGTACTCGTCGACCACCACCGCCATCTGCAGGCCGTGCTCCCGGAGCTCCACCAGCAGCGGACCGAGCGTCACGGTCTCCGGGACGCGTGGCGCCGGGTCCATCAGCGCCGGTGCCGGCACCTCCGCGCGCCGCTCGTACGGCACGGCGATGGCCCTCCGCAGGTGCACGAGGCCCAGCACGTCGTCGTGGCTGTCCCCGAGCACCGGGAACCGCGAGTGGCCGGTCGCGCGTGCCCGGGCGACGACGTCGGCCGCCGTGTCGTCCCGGTGCACGACCGCCATCCGGGTGCGGTCCGTCATGACGTCGACGGCGGTCAAGGTGTCCAGCTCGATGGAGTTGGCCAGCAGGGTCGCGGTGCCCTCGTCCAGCGTCCCGACCGCGGCGGAGCGCCGGACGAGCGCGACGAGCTCCTGGGGCGACCGGCCGCCCGACAGCTCCTCCCGGGGCTCCACCCCCAGGCGCCGCAGCAGCGCGTTGGCACTGTTGTTCAGGACGGCGATCAGCGGCCGGAGCGCGCCCGTGAACCCCCGCTGGAGCGGCGCGACCGCGCGCGCCGTGGCCATCGGGCTCGCGAGCGCGGCGTTCTTCGGGACGAGCTCGCCGAACACCATGGAGAACGCGTTGACCGCGAGCATCGCGAGCGTCGCCGCGATGCCCGTCGCCGCGCCCCTGGCGAGCGATGTCGACCCGAGCGGGTCGGCGAGCAGGCGGGTGAGCGCGGGCTGGGCCGTGTACCCGAGGAGGATGGTCGTGAGCGTGATGCCCACCTGGGCGCCCGAGAGCTGGGTGGACAGCTGGTGCAGGGCCTTGCGCACCGACATCCCGCGTCGGTCCGCGGCGTCGGTCTCCCGGTCCACGATCCCGGGGTCCAGGGTGACCAGCGCGAACTCCGCCGCGACGAACACGGCCGTGCCGGCGGTCAGCAGCACGCCCACGCCGACGAGGAGCCAGTCGCTCAGCACGACGCCGAGCACCCCCTCGTCCCAGGCCTTCGGGCCACCCTCCGTCGGGAGCCGCGGAGCGGCCCGGCACCGACTGGTCGGCGCCGGCTCGGATGGGAGCTGGCCATGATCCGGCGAGCATAACCCAGCGCTGTGCCACGCTTGGGGTCATGGTGACCAAGAGCTCGACGGGCGGGAACGGCGCGGAGCACGCCGTGCGGGTGCTCGTAGTGGAGGACGAGCCGGCGATCGCGACGGCCATCGCCCACCGGATGGCGGCCGAGGGCTGGAAGGTGGAGGTCGTGCACGACGGGCCGACCGGCGTCCGTGCGGCGGCGGAGAACGACCCCGACCTCGTCGTGCTCGACGTGATGCTGCCCGGCATGGACGGGCTGGAGGTGTGCCGGCGGATCCAGGCCGAGCGTCCGGTGCCGGTCCTGATGCTCACGGCGCGGGACGACGAGACGGACATGCTGGTGGGCCTCGGCGTCGGCGCCGACGACTACATGACCAAGCCGTTCTCCATGCGCGAGCTGATGGCCCGCACGAAGGCGCTGCTGCGCCGCGTCGAGCGCGCGGCGCAGCTGACCGAGCAGTCGACCGCGATCAGCTCGGGCGGCGTCGTGATCGACCGTGCGCAGCGCCGGGTGTCCCGGGACGGCGTGCCCGTGCACCTCACGCCGACCGAGTTCGACCTCCTGGTGACCCTGGCCTCGACCCCGCGGACCGTCCTGACGCGCGAACGCCTGCTGGCGGAGGTCTGGGACTGGATCGACGCCAGCGGAACCCGGACGGTCGACTCCCACGTCAAGGCGCTGCGCCGCAAGCTCGGCCCCGACCTGATCCGGACCGTGCACGGCGTCGGCTACGCGTTCGAGCCGGCCGACGACTGATGGGTCCCCCGCGGCACGGGCGCGGCCGCCTTCCCGACGTGCGACCGCTCGACCGCTTCTCGTCGATCAAGATCAAGCTCGGCGTCCTCGTCATCGCCACCGTCGCCCTGGCCGCCGGGATCACCTGGCTCGGCCTGCGCAACCACCTGGGCCCCTCCCGCACCTTCCCGCTGGCGATGGTCGTCTCGGTCCTCGCCGTGCAGGTCATCGCCCACGGCATGACGGCTCCCCTGCGCGAGATGCGGACGGCGGCACGGGCGATGGCGTCCGGCGACTACTCGCAGCGCGTTCGCGCGACCAGCCGGGACGAGGTCGGCCAGCTCGCCGCCGCGTTCAACACGATGGCGGAGGACCTCGAGCAGGTGGAGACGCTGCGGCGGGAGATGGTCGCGAACGTGTCCCACGAGCTCCGCACCCCGGTCGCGGCGCTGCAGGCCCAGCTGGAGAACATGGTGGACGGCGTGGTGGAGCCGGACCCCGAGACGCTGCAGGCGGCCCTCGACCAGACGGAGCGGCTCGGGCGGCTGGTCACCTACCTGCTGGACCTGTCCCGCATCGAGGCGGGCGCGATCGGCCTGGACATCGCGGACGTGCCCGTGGCGGACTTCCTCGCGGAGGCCGCGGCCGCCGCCCGACCGCTGGCCGCGGAGAAGGACCTCACCTTCGAGGTGAGCGCCGAGGAGCCCCTGACGGTGCCGGCGGATGCCGAGCGGCTGCACCAGGTCGTGGCGAACCTCCTCCAGAACGCCGTGCGGCACTCCCCCGTCGGCGGACGTGTGCGGCTGATCGGCCGGCGGGTCGGCCCCTCCGTCGTGCTGGACGTCGTGGACGAGGGCCCCGGCATCGCACCCGCCGACCGCCAGCGGGTGTTCCAGCGGTTCACCCGGGGCAACGCACCGGCCCAGACGGGGTTGCAGAGCACCGGCGGGACGGGCCTCGGCCTCTCCATCGTCCGGTGGGCGGCGGAGCTGCACGGCGGGACCGTCGAGGTGGCCGACACGCCGACGGGGTGCACGATGCGCGTCCGCCTGCCCGCGTCCCGCCCAACGGCGGGCTAGCACCGCTACGGTGGTGCCCGGCCGCCGATCATGGCGCGCCTGAACTAATACTTGTTCTATCGATAGTGTAACAAGTAGGGTGGTCCGCATGACCTCGGTCGCCAGCACTGACGGGCACGTGAGCGTTGCCCACCTCTCCAAGCACTTCGGCCCCGTCCGCGCCGTCGACGACCTGACGTTCGACGTCGGCCCCGGCCGCGTGACCGGCTTCCTCGGCCCCAACGGCGCCGGCAAGACGACGACGCTGCGGTCGCTGCTCGGCCTCGTCGCGCCCACCTCCGGCACGGCCACGATCGACGGCAAGCGGTACCAGGACCTGCATCGGCCGGGCCGCGTCGTCGGAGCCGCGCTCGAGGCGTCGAGCTTCCACCCCGGCCGCACCGCGCGGGACCACCTGCGCGTGCTGGCCCCGCAGGTCGGAGTCCCGGAGAAGCGGTGCGACGAGGTGCTCGAGCTGGTGGGGCTCGCCGACGCCGCCAAGCGCCGGGCGGGAGGGTTCTCGCTTGGCATGCGGCAGCGACTCGGCCTGGCGAGCACGCTGCTCGGCGACCCGAAGGTGCTCCTCCTGGACGAACCGGCGAACGGTCTCGACCCCGAGGGCATCGCCTGGCTGCGGCAGCTGCTGCGCTACCTGGCGGCTGAGGGTCGCACCGTGCTGGTGTCGAGCCACGTGCTCTCCGAGGTCGAGCAGACGGTCGACGACGTCGTGATCATCGCCAAGGGCCGGCTCGTGCACGCCTCGCCGCTCGCCGAGCTCGCGAGCCTCGCCACGCGCGAGGTCCGCGTCGCCTCGCCCGACCACGCCGGGCTCGCCGCCCTGGCGGAGCGGTGGCCAGGCCGCGTCGTCGACGGCGCTCCGGGCACCCTCCTCGTCAAGGACGTGAGCGCTGCCGAGGTCGGCGCCGCCGCGTTCGCCGGTGGCCTCGAGCTGCACCAGCTCGCGACGCTGGACGTCGGGCTCGAGGACATCTTCCTGCGCCTCACCGGCAGTACCGGCACCGACCAGGAAGGCGGTGTGGCATGAGGGCCGCGCTCCTCGCCGAGTACCGGAAGTTCTTCACGACCCGCATGTGGTGGGTGCTGCTCGTCACGATGGCCGGCTACATGGCGTTCATCGCGGGCATCATGGCGTTCTCGCTCACCTCGGACCCCTCCAGCATGAACATGGGTGGTTCCGACGTCCCCCTCGTGATCCCGCCGCTCGACCTCGCACTGGCGGTCTACACGCTCGCTCCGACCCTGGGTTACGTCTTCCCCGTGATCGTCGGGGCCATGTCCGTGACCGGGGAGTTCCGCCACCAGACCATCACCCCGACGTTCCTCGCGGAGCCCCGACGCACCCTGGTGCTCGGGGCCAAGCTCCTGGCGAGCATCCCCATGGGCGTGCTCTACGGCGTGACCACCGTCGCGTGCACCATCGGCGTCGGCGCCGGGGTCCTCGCGGCCATGGGCGAGGACCCGATGCTCGGCGAGCCCGAGGTGCTGCGCACCGCGCTCTGGTCGGCCGTGGCCCTGGCCATCTGGACCGTCGTCGGCGTCGGGTTCGGAGCCGCCCTGAAGAACCAGGTCGTCTCGATCGTCGTGATCCTGGCGTTCACCCAGCTCGTGGAGCCCGTCCTGCGCGTGGCGCTGGGCATGATCGACGGCGCGGAGGGAATCGCCAAGTGGCTCCCGGGCGCCGCCGGCGAGGCGATCGCGGGGTCGAGCTTCTACAACGTGTCCGGTCTCGGCGACCTGTTGAGCAGGGGCCAGGGTGTCGTGGTGCTGATCGCCTACGGCCTCGTCCTCGCCGCGATCGGCCGGCTCACGACCTTCCGCAGGGACATCACGTAGTCCCCTGACGTCCTTTTGACCCGACGCGCGCCGGGTCTTGACGTGCGCATTGCCGCACCCCGACCGAGGGCTGCGCCGAGCGGATGAAGATCGACTCGGGCTGCCCTCACGGGCGGCGGCGCGTGGGTCTCCCGCCTCTCCGTGGCCTAGTGTGGATACACACCAGTTCGGCCGTGACAACGGCCGAAAGTCCGTGGAAAGGCAGAGGCGCCTCTTGTCCCCCAAGGCAGACCGCGACGCGCTGCGCTCGTCGTTCGGCGCGAACCAGTGGCTGGTCGACGAGCTCTACGAGCAGTACCTCGCCGACAAGGAGTCAGTCGACCCGGCGTGGTGGGACTTCTTCGCGGACTACCGGCCGCGATCCGAGTCCCTCACCGGCAACGGAGCCGTACGCAGCGGCGCCCGCGCGGGCGCGACGGCGGCGGGCGACGGGGACCGCTCGGGCGGGGACGGCACGCGCCAGGGTGACACCTTCGCCACCGGGGCAGCCGCGCCCCCCGGCCCGGCTGCCGCGACCACAGGGACCCCCACGCCGGCGCCGGTGGACGCGACGGACCGCCCCGCCCCGCGGCCCAAGGCCGTACGCTCCGCCGCCCAGGCCACGCCGACGACGCCGCGCGAACCCGACCTCGCCGGCGCCCCGGAGGCGTCGGCACAGCCGGCGACGGCCCCGTACGCCGAGCAGCCCGAGTCCCGCGTCCAGTGGCCGCAGGCACCCGCCGAGCCGGTCGTCGAAAGGCTGCGCGGGCCGGCTGCGCGCGTCGTCGCGAACATGACCGCGAGCCTCGAGGTCCCGACCGCGACCTCCGTGCGGGCCATCCCGGCGAAGCTGCTCGTGGACAACCGCATCGTCATCAACAACCACCTCGCGCGCGGGCGCGGCGGCAAGGTGTCGTTCACCCACCTCATCGGCTACGCGGTCGTCGAGGCGCTCGCCGAGATGCCCGTGATGAACGCCGGCTACACCGAGGAGGACGGCAAGCCCGCGGTCGTGCAGCACGGCTCCGTCAACCTGGGGCTGGCCATCGACCTGGCGCGGCCGGACGGCACGCGCCAGCTGCTGGTGCCGAACATCCACCGCGCGGACACGATGGACTTCGGCCAGTTCGTCGCCGCGTACGAGGACGTGGTGCGCCGCGCCCGCACGAACAAGCTCACCCCCGACGACTTCGCCGGGACGACGATCAGCCTCACCAACCCGGGAACCATCGGGACCGTGCACTCGGTCCCCCGGCTGATGGCCGGGCAGGGCACGATCATCGGCGTCGGCGCCATGGACTACCCGGCGGAGTTCCAGGGCGCGTCGGAGGAGCAGCTCGCACGCATGGGCGTGTCGAAGGTCCTCACCCTGACGTCGACGTACGACCACCGGATCATCCAGGGCGCCCAGTCCGGGGACTTCCTGCGGATCATCGGCGCCAAGCTGCTCGGTGAGGGCGGCTTCTACGACCGGGTCTTCACCGCCATCCGCGTGCCCTACGAGCCGGTGCGGTGGGTCCGGGACAACACGGTGGACACGGACAGCGAGCTCGCCAAGCCCGCGCGCATCGCGGAGCTCATCCACGCCTACCGGTCCCGCGGTCACCTCATGGCCGAGACCGACCCGCTCGCGTACCGCCAGCGCAAGCACCCGGACCTCGACATCCAGAACCACGGCCTCACGCTGTGGGACCTCGACCGGAAGTTCCCCACGGCCGGCTTCACCCGGAAGGCGCAGGCCACCCTCCGCGAGATCCTCGGGCTCCTGCGTGACTCCTACTGCCGCACCGTCGGCGCCGAGTACATGCACCTGCAGGACCCCCGCCAGCGGCGCTGGCTCCAGGAGCGCCTCGAGTCCGGGTACGCCCGCACGCCGCGCGAGGACCAGCTGCGCATCCTGCGCCGGCTGAACGCCGCGGAGGCGTTCGAGACCTTCCTGCAGACCAAGTTCGTCGGGCAGAAGCGCTTCTCCCTCGAGGGCGGCGAGTCGCTCATCCCCCTCCTCGACGCCGTGCTGTCGCGTGCCGCGGAGAGCGGGCTCGACGAGGTGTGCGTCGGCATGTCGCACCGCGGCAGGCTCAACGTCCTGACGAACCTCGCCGGCAAGAGCTACGCGCAGGTGTTCGCCGAGTTCGAGGGCAACCAGGACCCGCGGAGCGTCCAGGGGTCCGGGGACGTGAAGTACCACCTCGGCACGGAGGGCGAGTTCACCGCCGAGTCGGGCGCGGTGACCAAGGTGTACCTGGCCGCGAACCCCTCCCACCTCGAGGCCGTCGACCCCGTGCTCGAGGGCATCGTGCGCGCGAAGCAGGACCGGATCGACCTCGGCGGTGACGGCTTCTCCGTGCTGCCCATCCTCATCCACGGCGATGCGGCGTTCGCGGGCCAGGGCGTCGTCACGGAGACGCTCAACCTCGCCCAGCTCCGCGGCTACCGCACCGGCGGCACCATCCACGTCATCGTGAACAACCAGGTCGGGTTCACCACCGGGCCGTCGTCGTCCCGCTCCACGCACTACTGCACGGACGTCGCCAAGGGCCTCCAGGTGCCGATCTTCCACGTCAACGGCGACGACCCGGAGGCGTGCGTCCGCGTTGCCGAGCTCGCGCTCGAGTTCCGCGAGCAGTTCGATCGCGACGTCGTCATCGACATGGTGTGCTACCGGCGGCGCGGGCACAACGAGGGCGACGACCCCTCGATGACCCAGCCGCTGATGTACAACCTCATCGAGGCGAAGCGGAGCGTCCGCAAGCTCTACACCGAGGCACTCGTCAGCCGCGGCGACATCTCCGTGGAGGAGGCGTCCCAGGCGCTGCAGGACTACCAGAACCAGCTCGAGCGGGTCTTCCGCGAGAGCAAGGAGGCCCGCGCCGAGGACGCGGAGCGCGAGCCCGTGGCGGGCCTCGAGAAGCCCGAGTCCCAGCTGGAGGACGCCGGCACCATCATCGGCTGGCGCACGGCGGTGACCGCCGAGGTCCTCGAGCGCATCGGTCGCGCCCACACCCGGCCGCCCGCCGGGTTCGCGGTGCACCCCAAGCTCGAGGCGCTGCTCGCCAAGCGCGAGGAGATGTCCCGCGTGGGCCCGGTGGACTGGGGCTACGCCGAGCTCCTCGCCTTCGGGTCGCTCCTGCTGGAGGGGACCCCGGTGCGCCTGGCCGGCCAGGACTCGCGGCGCGGCACGTTCGTGCAGCGCCACGCGGTGCTGCACGACCGGAACACCGGTGCCGAGTGGACCCCCCTCGCCTACCTGTCGAGCGACCAGGGCAAGTTCTGGGTCTACGACTCCTCGCTGTCGGAGTTCGCGGCCATGGGCTTCGAGTACGGCTACTCGGTCGAGCGACCGGACGCCCTGGTGCTCTGGGAGGCGCAGTTCGGCGACTTCGCCAACGGCGCCCAGACGATCGTCGACGAGTTCGTCTCGTCCGCCGAGCAGAAGTGGGGCCAGCGGTCGTCCGTCGTCCTCCTCCTCCCCCACGGTTTCGAGGGGCAGGGGCCGGACCACTCGTCCGCCCGCATCGAGCGGTACCTGCAGATGTGCGCGGAGAACAACATGACCGTCGCGCTCCCCAGCACGCCTGCGTCGTACTTCCACCTGCTGCGGCGCCAGGCGTACGACCGCCCGCGCCGGCCGCTCATCGTGGCCACGCCGAAGTCGCTGCTGCGCCTCAAGGCGGCGGTCTCGCCGACCGCCGACTTCACGTCCGGGGAGTTCCGGCCGATCCTGCCGGACGAGCACCTGCCCGCCGACGCGCCCGTCGACCGCGTGCTGATGTGCGCGGGCAAGGTGTACTACGACCTCCTGGCCCACCGGGTGAAGACCGGGGACTCGCGCACCGCGATCATCCGGTTCGAGCAGCTCTACCCGCTGGACCCGGCGACCGTACGGCACGCGCTCGGCCCGCACGACGGCGCCGAGCTGGTCTGGGTGCAGGAGGAGCCGGAGAACCAGGGCGCGTGGACCCACGTCGCGATGCACCTCGGGACGTCGCTGGGTCCGCTCCGCGTGGTGTCCCGGCCGCCGGCCGCGTCGCCGGCCACCGGGTCCGCGAAGACCCACCTCGCCGAGCAGACGGCGGTCGTGGAACGCGCCTTCGCCCGCTGACGGCGCGGGCGCGCGTCGCTCCCCCGCCCCCGCGCCGCCGTCGGCGACACTTGCCTCGACGACAGGAGGACGGGTGGAGCGAGCACGGCGCATCTGCGTGGTGGGTGACGAGCTGGTCGCCGGCGTGGGCGACCCGAAGGGCCTGGGCTGGGTCGGTCGGGTCGTGGCGCGGACGGCACTCGAGCCCGCGCCCGTCGTCATGACGCTCGCGGTACCCGGCGAGACCACGGGAGGCCTGGCCATGCGCTGGGGCGCCGAGGTCGGACTGCGGCTCTCCGACGCCCCCGAGGGCACCCGGCAGCACCTCGTCATCGGGCTCGGCCGCGCCGACCTCGTGGCGGGCACGTCCCTGGCGCGCAGCCGCCTCAACCTCGCGAACGTCCTGGACGAGGCGGAGCGGAGGCGCCTTCCGGCGTTCGTGGTGGGGCCGCCGCCCGGTGCGCACGAGGACCCCGAACGGCAGGCGGAGCTGTCGGCCGCGTTCGCGGACGTCGCCCAGCGCCGGCGCGTGCCCTACGTCGAGACCTTCGGGCCGCTCGCCCGCCACGAGCAGTGGCAGGCGGACCTCGCGTCGGGCGACGGCGTCGTCCCCGGGCAGGCGGGCTACGGGCTCATGGCGTGGCTCGTGCTGCACAGCGGCTGGCAGCGCTGGCTCGGCCTGCCCGACGACACCCCCTAGGCCGGCAGGACCACCGGCTCCGTGCCCGAGAGCAGGCCGGTCATCGCGCCCACGTCCATCGGTCGCGCGAACAGGTAACCCTGGCCGAGGGCGCACGCGCTCGCCTGCATGACCTCCCACTGCTCGACCGTCTCGATGCCCTCGGCCACGGTGGACAGGTGGAGCGTCCGGCCGAGCTCGATGATCGCGTGCGCGAGCTGTGCCGCCTCCGGGTCCCGCGCCACGTCGTCGACGAAGGACTTGTCCACCTTGACGATGTCCACCGGGAACGACCGCAGGTACGTCAGCGACGAGTACCCGGACCCGAAGTCGTCGACCGCGAGCCCGACGCCCAGCGCCTTCAGGTCCTTGAGCCGCTCGATGACGGTCGCGCTGTCGGTCATCAGGACCGACTCGGTGATCTCGAGGATCAGCCCGTCCGCGGGCAGACCGGTCTCCTCCAGGATCGCCCCGACGCGGGCAGCGAAACCCGGCTCGCGGAGCTGGCACGCCGAGAGGTTCACGGTCACCACCAACGGCGTCGGGAACTCCGTCCGCCAGGCCCGGGCCTGCCGGCACGCCTCACGCAGCACCCAGTCGCCGATCGGCAGGATCAGGCCGGTCTCCTCCGCGACGGGGATGAACGACATCGGTGGCACCAGCCCGTGGCCCGGGCGCTCCCAGCGCAGCAACGCCTCCGCGGCCACGACCTGCGCGCTGCCGAGGTCGACGATCGGCTGGTAGTGGAGCACGAGCTCGCCGCGCTCGAGCGCGTGCCGCAGGTCGCCCTCCAGCGACACCCGGCGTTCGAACCGGTGCCGCATGCCCTGCTCGAACACGACGGACCGGCCCGCGCCCGACTGCTTCGCCTCGTACATCGCGACGTCGGCGTCGCGGACCAGCGCCTCGGCCTCGACCGAGCCGATCCGGGCGGTGACGATGCCGATGCTGCCGTCCACGAACACCTGATGGCCGTCGATCATCGCGGGCTGCCGCAGGCTGGCCCCGACCCGGTCGGCGACGGCCTGCACCTGGCCGGGCTCCTGGACCCCCTCGAGGAGCACGGCGAACTCGTCGCCGCCGAAGCGCGCCGCGGAGTCCCCGCCGCGCAGGCAGGTCCGGATCCGCGCGCCGACCTCGAAGAGCAGAGCGTCGCCGGCAGCGTGCCCGAGGGTGTCGTTGACCATCTTGAAGCGGTCGAGGTCGATGAACAGCATGCCGACGAGCGGACCCGCCGACGCGACGAGGGCCTCCTCGAGACGCTGCATGAACAGACGCCGGTTCGCCAGCCCGGTCACCGGGTCGTGGTTCGCCCTGTCCATCTCGGCGAGCGTGAGGGCGTCGGTCAGGGCCAGGCTGACCTGCTCGGCGAAGGCCTCGAGGACCGCCTGCTCCTCCATCCCGTACGGGCGCTGGGCGTCCGGCGACGCGACGACCAGCGCCCCCGCGGGCCGCCCGGCCTCGTGCACGGGTGCCGCGAGGGCAGCGCGCGGCCGGTCCTGGCCGGGCCACGCCGAGGGCTCCGGGCCGCGCAGCACCGGCCCGCGGGCGAGCACCACGCGGTCCGCCGCGATCGCGGCCCAGGCCGGGTCGTTCGAGGAGGGGCGGGAGCCCCGCAGGCTCGCCTCCACCGACGCGGGCAGCCCCCGCGACGTGACGTGCACGAATCGTGTGGGGTCGGCGCGGTCGACGAGGCACAGGGCTGCGACGTCGTCGCCCAGCAGGTTCTTCGCGGCGTCGACGATGCCGGCGAGCACCTCGTCGAACGGGGCTCGCCGCGTGATGGACCGCTGGACGCTGACGAGCTGCTCGAGGAGCTGGTGCCGCATGCGCAGGGACTCGAGCAGGCGCTCGTTCTCCGCCGCCTGCTGCTGGGACAGCTCCCGCATCGCGCGCTCGGCCTCGACCGTGCGCAGCGCGTCGAGCGCGACGTGGAAGGCGCGGGCCATGCCCCGCAGGAGGTGCATCTCCTGGGTCGTGAAGGCGGCCGGCACCGAGCGGGCCACGATCAGCTGGCCCTCCTCGGGGTCGTGCAGCGGTGCGGACATCGCGGCGCACAGGCCCACGCCCGGCACCTCGACCTCCGTCGCCACGCGGTACGCGACCGCGAGGAGCGCGTCCCGACCGACCTCGTCCTCGGGGAAGCCCACGGCCGCCGCGACGTCGTCGAGGATGACGGCTCCGACCTCGGCCCCGAAGGCCTCCGCCGTGCGTTCGGCGGCCGTGCGCAGCGCGGACTCCTCGTCGTGGCACCCGGCGACGGCGGTCAGGAACTGGACGAGCAGCTGCGTGGAGAGGATCTCCGCCTGCACGGTCATGGTCTCCCGCCCGCTCAGCTGATCGCCAGGACGACGAGCGTCTGGTGGTGGAAGCCGTCGATCCCGCGCGTGCGCGCGATCTCGCCGCCCGTGTAGAACCCGGCGAACGGCGCGCCCCCGCAGACGTCACCGATGAGCTCGGCCTCCCGTCGGGTGCCCGCGGTCCCTAGGACGGTGCGCAGGGCGGAGCAGCTGAACGTCAGGAGCGCGAGCGGCGGCCGGCCGTCCAGCGGGGCGAGCGCCGCCTCGCACGTGGTGCTCACCGCCCCGAGGATCGACGCCTCGTCCCCGGCCATGATCCAGGTGAGACCGCCGGGCGGGGCGTGGCCGACGGCGATCGTGCGGCCCTCGAGGTCCGGCTCGGTGGCGAGGTTGCGCACCTCCGCTCCCGTCAGGCGCCCGATGCCGACGGGGCGGGTGAGCGCGAAGTCGGTGAAGGCGGCGACGTCGGTGTAGGCCTCGACCGGCGCGTCGACGCGGCGCAGGTACGCGTCCAGCGCGGGCTCGTCGTCGAGGGTGTGCACCCGGCCGTCGTCGCAGCGCGTGACCACCATCGGCTCGCCGACGGGCTGCCACCCGTGCCCGAGAGCCACCGAGAGCGGCGCGTCCGACCGCAGGAGGACGGCCGACACCGCTCCCGACAGCACCCGGTCGTCGCACAGCTGGAAGGCCCGGCCCACGGTCCACCGGTCGGCTGCCGCCCCGCCGCAGAGCGGCACGCTCGCGCCGAACACCTCGTAGATCCCACGGAGCACGGCCTCCTGGTCGGGCACCAACGGGTCGGTGAAGAGCATCAGGACGGCGTGGGGGTGCATCGGCGCGCCGGTGTCGCGGAGCGCCCGGGCGAGCTCGGCGCCGGCCTCACGCTGCCGTCCCGCCACGTCCTGGACCGACGCGACGGTCGCCGAGAAGCCCGCCCCGCCGAGGACCATCACGAGCACCGTGCCGTCCGAGGGACCACCGGCCCAGATCTCGCCGTGGGTGGAGCAGCCGACCAGCGGCGTGTCCCCCGTCACCGATCGCACGCCTCGGACCAGGGCGTCGAGGTCGTAGGCGATCGCGGCGAGCACGACGACGAGCCGGGGCTCCGGCCCGGTCATCGCCGCCCGCGCCGCCTCGGCGCCGGCCCGGGCGGCGTCGTCGAGCGCCGAGTGGCCGACGCCTACCCAGCGCGGCCGCTCGTCGGTGCGGTCGTCGTGTGCCATGGCCTCCCCCAGCGCACGGGCGCGCGCGTCGTCGTCCTCTTCATCGGATGACGACGGCCCGAGCGTGAGGAGACGAGCGGGTGAGTGGCACCACGTGTTCGCGCGCGGTCATGCGTGCCCACTGCGCGCGGAGCAGCGCCCGGCGGCGCTCACCCGTCGAGCGTCGCCTTGATGGCGGTCCGGGCGGACTCCAGGACGGTGCGCACCGTGTCGACCGTGAGCTGCGAGACCTCGCCGACGGCGTCCGTCCGGCGCAGCTCGGCACGGAGCTCGTCGCGGAACTGCTGGAGCAGTCCCTCGGCCTCCGCCCGGCGCAGCCGCGACGCCGCCCGCCGATCGGCCCCCGGGGGCATGGGGACGGCTCCGGCCCGAGCCTCCTGCGCTGCGGCGGCGAGGTCCGCGCGGAGCCCGGCCATCGCGCCGCGCACCTCGGCCCGGACCTGGGCGGCGAGATCCCGGACGGTCTCGGCCAGGTCGGACTCGAGGGCCGCGATGTCGTCGCGTCGCGCGGCGAGCTCCGCCCGACCGGCGTCGGTGAGGGCGTACGTGCCCTTGCGACCCTCGTCGGACCGCGTGACCAGGCCCTCCTCCTCGAGCCGGGCGAGGCGCGGGTACACGGTGCCGGCGCTGGGCCGGTAGGTGCCCCCGAAACGGTCGGAGAGCGCGGTGATGAGCTCGTACCCGTGCTTGGGGCCGGTCTCGAGGAGGGCGAGCAGGTACAGGCGGAGCTGCCCGTGCGCGAAGACGGGCATCACGCGCTCCCGACGGTCGACGGGGCGCGCAGCACGGTGAGGTGGCCGGACACCGAGGACACCTTGAGGCGGCACGTGCCGTCGCCGGAGACGACGTCGACCGCACCCGTGACGGGCCCCTCGCCGCCGCGGGTCTGGCCGTCCACGACGACGCGGCCGGAGACGCTGCGCGCGGCGACGGCGAGGCCGACGCCTTCGGGCAGCCGGACCGTGGTGTCGCCCGAGACCGTCTGCACGTGGATCGCGGCGGCCGCGGCCGCGTCGAGCGCCACGGCGCCGGAGACCGTGGTCACCGAGACCTGCCCGAACGCACCGGACGCCGTCACGGCACCGGAGACGGCGTTGGCCTTGAGGTCACCGTCGTGGTTGCGCACGACGACGTCGCCGGACACGGTGTTGACGCGCATGGCGCCGTGGGTGCCGTCCGTCACAAGGCTGCCGGAGACCGTCGCGACCTGGCAGTCCTGCACGATGTCCGCCAGCAGACCCTCGGCCTCGACGGTCCCGAGGCGGGCCGCGACGTCGCGATGGACGGCGATGTGCACGTCCGCGCGGTCCCGAGCGGGCAGGTTGCGCACCTTCTCGATGAAGCCGTCCCAGCCGCTCAGGGTGAAGGTGTATCCCACCCGGAGCTCCCCGTCGACGAGGGAGACCTCGAGCGGCCTGCCGTCCACGTGGTGCACCTCGATGCGGGCACCGGGCTCCTCACGGCCGACCACGTCGACCCTGCCGCCGACGAGCGCGGCGCGGACGGCGCGCACGTCGTCCACCTCGATGATCTGGGGTCCTGCGACGACCCAGCTGTCAGCGTCCACGGAGGACCTCCATTCGAGATATATCGCGTCCAGACACACGATATATCTCGACTCTGGGGAAGTGCAACCCCCTCGACGACGACCGGGGTGGCCGGCGAGCCGCCGACCACCCCGGTCATACGCCAGAGGCCTCAGTGCACGATGCCGGCGCCCCGCAGCTCCACCGTCAGGTCCTGCGGGCGGCTCGCCACCGAGCACGCGTCCTCGTACGTGACGATCCCGTCGCGCACGAGCTGGAACAGGTGCTTGTCGAACGTCTGCATCTTGTAGTACTCGCCCTCGTTGATCAGGTCCTCGAGCGGCGGGTTCGTGAAGGGGTCGATGATCGCCTCGGCGGTCCGGCCGGTGTTGACGAGAACCTCGACCACGGCCACCCGGCCGGTGCCGTCGGCGCGGCGCACGAGGCGCTGGGAGACGATCCCCCGCAGCGCCTGCGCGAGCGCGCCGCGGATCTGCTTCTGCTCGTGCGGCTGGAAGAAGTCGACGATGCGGTTGATCGTCTCCTGCGCGTCGATCGTGTGGAGCGTCGAGAGGACGAGGTGGCCGGTCTCGGCCGCGGACAGCGCGGCGCGAACCGTCTCGACGTCCCGCATCTCGCCGACGAGGATCACGTCGGGGTCCTGCCGCATCGCCGCGCGCAGCGCGACGGTGAAGTCCGCGGTGTCGTAGCCGACCTCGCGCTGGGAGACGATCGCCTTCTTGTCCTTGTGCAGGATCTCGATCGGGTCCTCGATCGTGACGACGTTCACCTCCTTGTACGTGTTGATCAGGTCGACCATCGAGGCGAGCGTCGTCGTCTTGCCCGAGCCCGTGGGTCCGGTGACCAGGACGAGCCCGCGGGGTTCCAGCGACAGCTCGCCGAGGATCTCCGGGAGGTTCAGCTCCTCCAGCGTCTGGGCGCCCATGGCGACCCGGCGGAACACCAGCCCGAGCGTGCCGCGCGCCCGGAACGCGTTGACGCGGAACCGGCCGACGCCGGACAACGAGTAGGCGAAGTCCGCCTCGTTCGTCTCGAGGAACCTCGCCTGCAGCTCGGGCGGCAGCACCTGCTGGACCATGAACTCGGTGTCCTCGGGGCGCAGGTCGGGCACCTGAAGGCGGCGCAGCCGCCCGTCCACGCGCAGGCGCGGCGCCGACCCGACCTTGCAGTGCAGGTCAGAGCCCTTGCTGCTGGCAAGGGCGTGCAGGAGGGGGATGACGGACTGCGGTTGCGGCTGCTCGGTCACCCTGCATTGATCGGGCGTCCGAGGGCCCGACTTGAGTGGGCTTGTCTACCCCGCGCGGACCCCTCAGTCCTGCTGCACCTGCGTGCGCAGGACCGTGAGCTGCTGGCGGATCCGGACGTGCAGCTCGGCTGGTGCCGGGTCGCTGCACGAGCGACGGACCAGCTTCTTCAGGTGC
>Ga0196976_1000758_pt1 | contig 18401 bp, 16 predicted proteins | sample S3v_513CmetaG_FD_148644 | JGI IMG/M metagenome (GOLD analysis project Ga0196976, IMG submission 148644) | Soil microbial communities from Anza Borrego desert, Southern California, United States - S3+v_5-13C | ecosystem: Environmental > Terrestrial > Soil > Desert | place: USA: California...
GCCGACGCCGAACAGGTTGCGCCCGATCCCCGACGCGACCACGTCGTACGGCCCGGCGAGGCCCACGACCCCGGCCGCCGCGACGTCGTCGTACGGGCACGCGGGATCCGGCTGGGCGGGGTGCAGCCCGGCGAGGACGGCAAGGTTGGCGCCCGCCGAGTGGCCGACGACGACGACCGGCGCGCCGGGGACCTGCTCGGCCGCGAAACCCATCGCGCACATGACGTCGTCGAGCGGCCGCGGGTAGTGCACCCCCATGGAGCTCGTCGAGTACGTGATCGTGACCACCGCGTAGCCCTCCGACGCGAGGTCCTCACCCAGGGGCAGGAGGCCGGTGGGGTCGGCGGTCTGCCACGAGCCGCCGGGGACGAGGACGACGACGGCCTGCGGGTCGGCGTCCGGCAGCACCACGGTGGCGCCCAGACCCGGCAGGTACTCGCCCGCTGCCGGCACGCCCGGCGACGCCGACGTGCCGTCGGCAGCGTCGCCCCCGGAGCCGCCGTCCGTGCAGGCGACGCACCCCAGGAGCACCGCGAGCCCCACCGCACCGGACCGCACCCGTGATCGCACGACGCCACCCTGCCAGAGGGCACCGCCCGGTGGGAGCACTTCAGTCGGCGAAGCGTGCCAGGACGGCCTCGCCGTGCGCGGGCAGGTCCTCGTCGTTCGCGAGCGCGACGATGCGGTCGCGCACGACCGCCAGGGCCGCGGCGTCGTACTCGATGACCTGCACCGGCTTGACGAAGCTGTGCACCCCCAGGCCGCTGGCGTAGTGCGCGCACCCGCCGGTCGGCAGCACGTGGTTTGAGCCGGACATGTAGTCGCCCAGGGACACCGGCGCGTACGGCCCGACGAAGATCGCGCCCGCGCTCGTGACCCGCTCGGCGAGCGCGGCGGCGTCAGCCGTGTGGATCTCGAGGTGCTCCGCGCCGTACGCGTTGCACACCGCGAGGCCGTGCTCGACGTCGTCCACGAGCACGATGCCGGACTGCGGGCCCCCCAGGGCCGTGGCGACGCGCTCGCTGTGCCTGGTCGCGGCGACCATCGCGGGCAGCTCCGCCTCGACGGCCGCGGCCAGCTCGAGGGAGTCGGTCACCAGCACGGACGCGGACGTCGGGCCGTGCTCGGCCTGGGAGATGAGGTCCGCGGCGACGTGGCGCGGGTCCGCGCCGGCGTCGGCCAGGATCGCGATCTCCGTCGGCCCGGCCTCCGAGTCGATGCCGACCGTGCCGAGCACGAGCCGCTTCGCCGCGGTCACGTACTGGTTCCCCGGTCCCGTGATCACGTCGACGGGTTCGCACAGGACGTCCCCGTCGGCGGCCGTCTCGCCCACTGCACCGTAGGCGAGCATCGCGATCGCCTGGGCGCCGCCCGTGGCGTAGACCTCGTCCACGCCGAGCAGGGCGCACGCCGCCAGGATCGTCGGGTGCGGCAGGCCCCCGTTCGCCGCCTGCGGCGGACTGGTGACCGCCAGCGACCGGACCCCGGCCTCCTGGGCGGGCACCACGTTCATCACCACGGACGACGGGTACACCGCCAGTCCACCGGGCACGTACAGGCCGACCCGGCCCACCGGGATCCAGCGCTGCCGGACCTGTGCGCCCGGCTCGAGCTCGACCGTGAAGTCCGTCGGCCGCTGCGCCCGGTGCACCTGACGCGCGCGCCGGATCGACTCCTCGAGCGCCGCGCGAACCATGGGCGCGAGCTCGTCCAGCGCGGCCTGCAGCGCGCCCGCCGGCACGCGCAGGTGCTCGGGCCGCACGCCGTCGAACCGCTCCGCCAGGTCCCGCAGCGCCGCAGCACCGCGGTGCCGCACGTCCGCCATGAGCGGCGCGACCTGCTCGGCGGCGCTCGCGACGTCCAGGTCGGGGCGAGGGAGCGTGGCGGCGAGCTCGCGCGCGTTCTGGCGACGGCCACGGAGGTCGATGCGGGTGATCACGCGCCGAGTCTAGGCACCCGTCACCGCGTCATGTACGGGGCGCCCAGCACGCGGGAGACCGTCAGGTGCAGCACCACACGGCGCGGATCGGGGTCCAGGGGGACGCCGTAGCGGAGCGCGTACCGGCGTTCCGCCTCGGCGACGACGTCGGCGGCGCGCCGCACCGCCAGGGCGCCCTCCAGCGTGAGCCAGCGGCCACCGGAGACCTGGCACAGCGCCGCGCGCGCAGGCCGGCCTGCCGCGTCCGCGGCCTCCACGTTCCGGACCTTGACCGCGGTGTCCTCGCTGGTCAGCCACGCCACACCGGTCTCGGCGTCCCACGTGAACGCGACCGGTGTCACGTGGGGGGACCCGTCCTCCCGCAGGGTCGTCAGGGTCGCGACGTGCCGCTCCAGGACGAAGACCCGCTGCTCCGGCGTCAGATGGATCACGCCGCGAGTCTAGGTGGGCGCCCCTGTCACGCCCCGGGTCGGAGCGCTCAGGAGACCAGGCAGCCCGGTCCGAGGAGCGCCTTGAGATCGCCGAACAGGGCGGGCGACCGCTCGATCCGGAGCGTGTCCTCGAGGCGCATCACCGTCGCCCTGCCCGGTTGGGTCAGGCGGAGGTTCACCTGCGTCACACCCGGGTGGGTCGCGAGGATCTCCCGCAGGCGCTCGACCACCGGCGCCGTGCACCGGCTCACGGGCATCGTGATGGTGACGGGCCGCGCGTCGGCGGCCGAGACGTCCGGGATCGAGACCTCGACGGCCTGAAGCTGCATCGTCTCGTCCCGCCGACGCACCCGGCCGCGGATCGTCACGACGGCATCCTCGGCGAGCACCGTGGCGTAGGACAGGTAGGTCTCCCCGAAGAACATCACCTCGACGGAGCCGTCGATGTCCTCGAGGGTCACCGCCGCCCACGGGTTCCCGTTCTTCGACATCTTGCGCTGGAGCGACGTGATGAGGCCGCACACGGTGACCATGGACCCGTCCGGCCGGTTCTCGTCGGCCATCAGCGTGACGATCGAGCAGTCCGCCGACGACGCGAGCACGTGCTCCAGGCCCGAGAGCGGGTGGTCGGACACGTAGAGCCCGAGCATCTCCCGCTCGAACGCGAGACGCTGCTTCTTGTCCCAGTCGGGCACGTCCGGCACCTCGACGGTGACCGAGACCGCGTCGTCGTCGCCGCTGTCGGCGAAGAGGTCGAACTGCCCCTCCGCCTCCTTCCGCTTGAGCCCGACGACGGCGTCCACCGCCTGCTCGTGCACCAGCAGCAGGGCGCGCCGACTGGTCTGCAGCGAGTCGAAGGCGCCTGCCTTGATGAGGGACTCGATCGTGCGCTTGTTGCAGACCACGGCCGGCACCTTGTCGAGGAAGTCCGTGAACGAGGTGAAGGCGCCCTTCGCCTCCCTGGCCTCGACGATGGCGTCCACCACATTCGCGCCGACGTTCCGCACGGCGGTCAGGCCGAAGCGGATGTCGGTGCCGACGGCGGTGAAGTTCGCGCTCGAGGAGTTCACGTCGGGCGGCAGCACGGTGATGCCCATGTGGCGGCACTCGCCCAGGTACAGCGCGGACTTGTCCTTGTCGTCCCGCACGCTCGTGAGCAGGGCGGCCATGTACTCGGTCGGGTAGTTCGCCTTGAGGTACGCCGTCCAGTACGACACGACCCCGTACGCGGCCGAGTGCGCCTTGTTGAAGGCGTAGTCGGAGAACGGGAGCAGGAGGTCCCAGAGCGTCTTCACCGCGGCCATGGAGTAGCCGCGCTCCCGCATGCCGCTCGAGAAGCTCTCGAACTGCTTGTCCAGCTCGGCCTTCTTCTTCTTGCCCATCGCCCGGCGCAGGATGTCGGCCTGGCCGAGGCTGTAGCCGGCCACCTTCTGCGCGATGGCCATGACCTGCTCCTGGTACACGATCAGGCCGTACGTCGTGCCCAGGATCTCCGCGAGCGGCTCGGCCAGCTCAGGGTGGATCGGCACCACCGGCTGCTGGCCGTTCTTGCGCAGCGCGTAGTTGGTGTGGCTGTTCGCGCCCATCGGCCCCGGCCGGTACAGCGCGCCGACCGCGGAGATGTCCTCGAAGTTGTCGGGCCGCATCAGTCGCAGCAGCGTGCGCATGCCACCGCCGTCGAGCTGGAACACGCCCAGGGTGTCGCCCCGGCCGAGGAGCTCGTACGTCGCCGGGTCGTCCAGCGGCAGCGACTCGAGCTCGATCGGGTCCTTGCCGTTGAGCACGATGTTGGCGAGGGCGTCGTCCAGGATCGTGAGGTTGCGCAGCCCGAGGAAGTCCATCTTGATCAGGCCGAGGCCCTCACAGGTGGGGTAGTCGAACTGCGTGATGATCGCGCCGTCCTGCGGCCGGCGCATGATCGGGATGATGTCGATGAGCGGCTCGCTCGACATGATGACGCCCGCCGCGTGCACGCCCCACTGGCGCTTCAGCCCCTCGATGCCCTTCGCCAGGGCGACCACCTGCTGGGCGTCGGGATCCGTGCTGTGGAGCTGACGGAACTCCTCCGCCTCCGCGTACCGCGGGTCTTTGGGGTTGAAGATGCCGGTGAGGGAGATGTCCTTGCCCATGACGGCCGGGGGCATGGCCTTGGTGAGCTTCTCGCCGACGGCGAAGGGGTACCCGAGCAGGCGCGCGGAGTCCTTCAGGGCCTGCTTCGCCTTGATGGTCCCGTAGGTGACGATCTGGGCGACGCGGTCCTCGCCGTACTTCTCGGTGACGTAGCGGATCACCTCGCCGCGCCGACGCTCGTCGAAGTCGACGTCGAAGTCCGGCATCGAGACGCGGTCGGGGTTGAGGAACCGCTCGAAGAGCAGCCCGTGCTGGATCGGGTCGAGGTCCGTGATCCGCATGGCGTACGCCGCCATCGAGCCTGCACCCGAGCCCCGGCCCGGACCCACGCGGATCCCGTTGTCCTTCGCCCAGTTGATGAAGTCGGCGACGACGAGGAAGTAGCCCGGGAAGCCCATCTGGGCGATGACCTGGGTCTCGAACTCGGCGCGCGTGCGCACCTCGGCCGGGACGCCGCCCGGGTAGCGCACCGCCAGGCCGCGCTCGACCTCCTTGACGAACCAGGACGTCTCGTCCTCACCGGCCGGCGTCGGGTACCGGGGCATGAAGTTCGCCCCGTCGTACGCCGTCGTGAACGTGACCTCGCACTGCTCCGCCAGCGCGAGCGTGTTGTCGCACGCCTCCGGGTAGTCGGCGAAGAGCCGCCGCATGTCCTCGCTCGAGCGCACGTGGTAGCCGTCGCCGTCGAACGTGAACCGGTCCGGGTCCGCCAGCGTCGACCCGGAGTTGATGCACAGCAGCGCGTCGTGCGAGTCGTGGGCCTCGGGCTTGACGTAGTGCGAGTCGTTCGTCGCGAGCAGCGGGGCGCCGAGGTCCTGGGCGAGGCGGATCAGGTCCTTCGTGACCCGGGTCTCGATCTCCGCGCCGTGGTCCATGATCTCGACGTACACGTGCTCCTTGCCGAACACGTCCTGCAGCTCACCGAGCGCGCGGACCGCCTCCTCGTGCTGGCCGAGCCGCAGCCGGGTCTGGACCTCGCCCGATGGGCACGCGGTGCCCGCGGAGAGCCCGGCGGAGTAGCGCTCGAGCAGCTCGAGGTCCATCCGCGGCCACTTGCCCCACTGGCCGTCGAGCGAGGCCATCGACCCGAGCCGGAACAGGTTGTGCAGTCCTTCGTTGTCCCGCGCCCAGAGCGTGAGGTGCGTGTAGGCGCCCGCCGCGGAGACGTCGTCGCCCTTCTGGTGCGCCTCGCCCCAGCGCACCCGGGTGCGGTCGAAGCGGCTCGTGCCCGGAGTCACGTACGCCTCGAGGCCGATGATCGGCTTGACGCCAGCGGCACGCGCCTTGCTCCAGAACTCGTAGGCGCCGAACAGGTAGCCGTGGTCCGTCATGGCGACGGCCTTCTGGCCGTGGGCCTTCACCTCGGCGATGAGCTCGTCGATCTTGGCCGCGCCATCGAGCATCGAGTACTCGGTGTGCACGTGCAGGTGGGCGAAGTCTCCTGCAGCGGCCATGGGCGCGATTCTAGGTCGCCCCTGCGACACGACGGACCACCCGCCGAGGGTCAGTCGGCCCCGTCCCGCAGGATGGTCCACGCTTCCGCGAGGTCGGGCGGGTACTCGCTGGTGACCTCGAGCCAGTCCCCCGTCGACGGGTGGTCGAAGCCCAGGCGCACCGCGTGCAGCCACTGGCGGCTCAGGCCCAGGCGGGCGGCCAGGACCGGGTCGGCGCCGTAGGTCAGGTCACCGACGCAGGGATGCCGCACCGCAGCCATGTGCACGCGGATCTGGTGCGTGCGCCCCGTCTCGAGGTGCACCTCCACCAGCGAGGCGGTCGGCACCATCTCGAGCACCTCGTAGTGCGTGACGGAGTGCTTGCCGTCGGCCACGACGGCGAACTTGTAGTCGGCGCTCGGGTGACGTCCGATCGGTGCGTCGATCGTGCCCGTCGTCGGCTCGGGGTGTCCCTGGACGACGGCGTGGTACACCTTCTCGACGGTGCGCTCCTTGAAGGCGCGCTTGAGCACCGTGTACGCGCGCTCCGACTTGGCCACGACCATGAGGCCGGAGGTGCCGACGTCGAGGCGGTGCACGACGCCCTGCCGCTCCGCCGCGCCCGAGGTCGCCACGCGGTAGCCGGCGGCGGCGAGGGCGCCGACGACCGTCGGCCCGGACCAGCCGGGCGACGGATGCGCCGCGACCCCGACGGGCTTGTCGACGACCACCACGTCGTCGTCCTCGTGCACGATGCGCATGCCCGGCACCGGCTGGGGCGGCGCCACTGCAGCGGGGGCCTCCAGAGGCGCCATGTCGATGCTCAGCCACGCACCGGCGGGCAGACGGTCCGACTTGCCGACGGCACGACCGTCGACCAGGACGCCACCCTCCGCCGCGAGCTCCGCCGCACGCGTCCGCGAGACCCCGAGCAGCCGGGCGAGTGCGGCGTCCACCCGCTCCCCGGCGAGCCCGTCGGGGACGGGGAGCGACCGTTCGCTCATGTCCGGGCGCTCACCGCGGCTCGCCGGGACCTTCCGCCGCGGCACCGCCGACGCGGTCGGCCGCCCCGGCGGTGCCCGCGTCTGCCGCGTCTCTCCCGTCACCTGCCTCACCCGCGCCCGTCTCGTCGGGGTACAGGCGTCCACCGTCCACGCCGACCCCCCGGATGCCGAGGATCACCATGAGGGCCGCGGCGGCCACGATCGCGATGTCCGCGACGTTGCCGACGAACCAGTCCCCGTAGGCGATGAAGTCGACGACGTGCCCGCGGGCGAACCCGGGCTCACGGAACAGCCGGTCGATGAGGTTCCCCACGGCGCCGCCGAGGAGCAGCCCCAGGGCCAACGTCCAGCCGCGTGAGCCGAGGCGGTTGGCGATGCGCAGGACGACGACGGTCACCACGACGGCGGCCACGGTGAACACCCAGGTCATGCCGGTGCCGATGCTGAGGGCCGCGCCCTCGTTGCGGACCAGCGTCACGCCGAGCAGGTCTCCCAGCACCGGGGTGCGGTCACCCTCCTTCAGAGCGGCCAGCGCCCAGAGCTTCGTGGCCTGGTCCGCGATGACGACCCCGACGGCGATCAGCACGAAGACGGTGACCAGCGTCTTGGTACGGCGCACGCTCAGCGACGCTCCTGGCGGGCCTTGCAGGTCACGCAGAGCGTGGCACGGGGGAACGCCTGGAGGCGGGCCTTGCCGATCGGCTCGCCGCACGACTCGCAGGTGCCGAAGCCCGGCGCACCGACGCGCTCGAGCGCGTGCCGGTTCTGGTCGAGCAGGTCGCGCGTGTTGTTCACCAGCGTGAGCTCCTGCTCGCGCTCGAGCGCGCTGGAGCCGGAGTCCGCCTGGTCGTCGCCTGCCCCGTCGCCCGAGTTGCGCAGCAGCGCGGACAGCTCGGCGTCCGCCTCCGAGAGCTCCACCTGGAGCCGGGCGATCTCGACCATCAGCTCGTCGGCGATCGCCCTGACCTCCTTGACGGTCCACGGCTTCTCGCCCTCGCGCACCGGGAAGGTGCGCACGACCTTGGCGAGGTCGGGCATCTCGTGCGGCGCATCCGGCTCGATGATCGAGCGCACCGCGTCATCGGTGGTCATGGCTCTCCTGGTTGTGAGGGTCACGGAAGATTAGACCCCCCGCGTGTGACGCACAACGCGCCACACGGAGGTGGCGCGTTGTGCGAAGGGTGGAACTCAGGTCCGCGACCCGCGCGGGCCACGGTGAACAAGCGTCGTCAGGCGTTGAACGGCAGGCTGCTCTCCCCCGCGGGGCGCGGCTGCACGCTCGCTGCGCGGGACTCGAGGTCGCCGAGCAGGTTCTCCAGGTAGCTCTTCAGACGCGTCCGGTAGTCGCGCTCGAAGACCCGCAGCTCGTCGATCTTCCGCTCCAGGAGGCTGCGCTCCTGCTCGAGCTGGGAGAGCGTCCGGCTGGAGGTCTCCTCCGCCTCGCGGACGATCCGGCCGGCCTGGACCTTCGCCTCGTTGACGATCCGGTCGCCCTCCTCCTGGCCAGCCCGCACGTAGTCGTCGTGCAGCTTCTGGGCCAGCTGGAGCATCCCGGTCGCGGACTCGGGCTCGCTCGCCCGCGAGGGCGCCGCCGGTGCCGCGGCGGACATCACGCGCGACGCGACGACGGGCTCGGGCTCGGGTTCCGGCTCGGGCTCGGGCTCGGGCTCCGGCTCGGGCTCCGGCTCGGGCTCGGCCACGGGCATCGGAGCGGGGACCGGCGCGGGCGCCGGAGCGCCGAACGGCTGACCCTCCGCGGCCCGGCTGAGCTCGGCGATGCGCCGCTCGGCGGCCGCCAGCTTGCCCTTGAGGTCCTCGTTCTCGGCGGTCATCACCCGGAGCGTGTTGACGACCTCGTCCAAGAAGTCGTCGACCTCGTCCTGGTCGTACCCCTCACGAAACTTCGTGGCCTGGAACTTCTTGTTCAGGACGTCCTCTGCACTCAGCAGTCCCGCCATGGATTCACCTCGGTTACTCGCGCTGGTCGGACCAGGGCAGTCGCTGACCGCCACCCACACGGTAGCGGACATTGGCAGGTGTGCACGCAGGCCACAGGCGCGAAGTGCCCGGCGTGTCGATCAGGACCGGCCCAGCACCGTGAAGATCTGCTGGAGGACGAGGCAGATCACCCAGAGCACGATGAAGGCGAGGTCGAGCCTGATCGCCCCCAGGGTGAGCGGCGGGATCACGCGGCGCAGGGCACGCAGCGGGGGGTCCGTGATCGTGTACACGACCTCCGCGAGCACGAGCACGACACCGCGCGGCCGCCAGTCGCGCGCGAACTGCTGCACGACGTCGAACACGACGCGGATGACCAGGACGATGAGGAACAGCCCGACCAGGAGGCTGAGGACCTGGAAGACGAGCGACACGTCAGCTCTGGTTGTAGAAGGTCGCCCGTACCTCGCCGGCGCTCTCCTCGCCCGTCACCTCGACGTGGGCGGGCGACAGCAGGAACACCTTGGCGGTGACCCGCTCGATCGCACCGTGCAGGCCGAAGATCAGGCCGGCGGAGAAGTCCACGAGGCGCTTGGCGTCGGCGTCGGTCATCTCGGAGAGGTTCATGATCACCGGCGTGCCCGCCCGGAAGGCCTCACCGATCACGCGCGCGTCGTTGTAGGACCGCGGGTGAACGGTGGTGATCCGGCGCAGCTCCGGTGCCACAGCGGCGCGGGGCACGTTCCGGCGGATGGGGGTCACCTCGGGGTACTCGGGGGCCTGCGGCGCCACGTACTCCTCGTCGTCGTACTCGTCGACGTACTCGTCGTCGGTGGGGCGGTCGTCCTCGGCCAGGCCGAGGTACAGCATCGTCTTGCGCAGCGCTCCGGCCATCGCGGCCTCCATCCCTCGTCCGGTCGTCTTCACCGCCACAGCTGGGCGGTTCGCCCCGTGCACGGCTGGTCGTTCCTCACGCTAACCCCGGAGGCCTCGCTCACCTGGGAGGACACGCCCGGTGTCACCGACCGGTGCGACGACGACGGCGGCGAGCCTGCCGACGGGACGCCCCGCCGTCGTGCCGCGGTGCGAGAACCAGCGTTCGTCCTCGAGCGTGCAGCCGCCGACGTCCGCCACGTCCCGCACCCCGGCATCGCGGAGCTGGCCCGTCACGGCGCGGCGCAGGTCGAGAGCGGGGGTGCCCCAGGACGTCGTCGCCTCGGCCCCTGGCACCTGCCCGGCCACCTCGTCGCGCAGCTCCTCCGGCACCTCGTAGCAGGCACCGCAGATCGACGGCCCGACGACGGCGCGCACCCGATCTTCCCGCCCACCCGCCGCGACCATCGCGGCCACCGCCGCAGGGACGACCCCCGCGACGACCCCGCGCCGGCCGGCGTGCACGGCACCCACGACCCGGGCGGTCGGGTCCGCGAGCAGCACAGGGACGCAGTCGGCGACGAGGACCCCGACGGGCACGCCGGTGGCCGACACCACGGCGTCGGCGAGCGGCCGCGGGTCGACCGTGGTCACGGCCGCGAGGTGCACGGCGGCGCCGTGCACCTGGTGGACGAACGCGACCGAGCCGCCGGCCCACGCGTCGAGTGCCGAGCGGTGGGCGGCCGCTGCGGCGCGGTCGCCGACCGTGAGGCTGAGGTTCGGCGGGTCCGCGCCCGGCCGGGCGACGGTGAACCCGGCCCGGACGCCCGGGCCGAGGTCGACCGCCAGGACGGCCGGGTCGGCCGTCACGGGTTCTTGAGGAAGTCCGGCAGGTCCAGCTCGTCGGTCACGCGCCGCGGCCGCTCCTCGAAGACCCGCGGCACCTGGACGGGCGTGCCGGGCTCACGGTCGTCGGCGAGGAACGACGGCAGCGCGCCCTCGTCCTCGGGTGCCGGGTCCGGGGTCGGCCGGTACTCGGGCGTCGGCTCGACACCGGGAGCGCCGTGGCTCTCCTGGGCCGCAGGTGCGATCACCGGAGGAAGCTCGCCCGGGGTCGGGCGGGCCGGGTGCTGCTCGGAGGCGACCCGCCGGCCACCACTGACCTGCCCGAGCGCGCGGCTGTCGCGGCGGACGGTCGGTGCACCGCTGTCGAACCCGGCGGCGATGACGGTGACGCGCACCTCGTCGCCGAGCGCGTCGTCGATGACCGCACCGAAGATGATGTTCGCCTCGGGGTGCGCGGCCTCCTGCACGAGGCGGGCGGCCTCGTTGATCTCGAAGAGGCCGAGGTCCGAGCCGCCCTGGATCGACAGCAGCACGCCGTGCGCGCCGTCGATGCTGGCCTCGAGCAGCGGCGAGGAGATCGCCAGCTCGGCCGCCTGGACGGCGCGGTCGTCGCCGCGCGCGGAGCCGATGCCCATGAGGGCGCTGCCGGCACCCTGCATGACGGACTTCACGTCCGCGAAGTCGAGGTTGATCAGGCCCGGCGTGGTGATGAGGTCCGTGATCCCCTGCACACCGGAGAGGAGCACCTGGTCGGCGGAGCGGAAGGCGTCGAGGACCGAGACCGAGCGGTCGCTGATGGACAGCAGGCGGTCGTTGGGGATGACGATGAGGGTGTCGACCTCGGAGCGCAGCGAGTCGATGCCGTTCTCCGCCTGCAGGGACCGCCGACGGCCCTCGAAGGTGAACGGACGGGTGACGACGCCGATGGTCAGCGCCCCGAGGGACCGGGCGATGCGGGCGACGATCGGCGCGCCACCGGTGCCCGTGCCACCGCCCTCACCCGCGGTCACGAAGACCATGTCCGCCCCGCGCAGGACGTCCTCGATCTCCTCGGCGTGGTCCTCGGCCGCCTTCTTGCCGACCTCGGGGTCCGCCCCCGCGCCCAGCCCTCGCGTGAGGTCGCGGCCGACGTCGAGCTTCACGTCGGCGTCCGACATCAGCAGCGCCTGCGCGTCGGTGTTGATGGCGATGAACTCCACGCCCTTGAGACCGACCTCGATCATGCGGTTGACGGCGTTCACGCCACCGCCGCCGATGCCGACCACCTTGATCACGGCGAGGTAGTTCTGCGGAGCTGCCACGGCGGTGCCTCTCGTCCTGCGCGGGACCAACCTTCAGGTTCAACTGGAAGGTTAGAGTTATGTCACATCCTGTCGACCTCGACGCTAGGTCGGCATCCCGACATCGGCAATCACCGACGGGGTGTGTCGGCCAACTCGCTCACGGCTGCGCGCGTGTGATGGGCAGCGTCGGGGCCGAGACGTCGAAGACAGCGGCTCCGGCACTCGCCGGCGCCGCGCGGAGCGTCTGCAGCACGCGGGCCTTGAGCGCCGTCTGGTCCGCGCTCCCCCACTCCACCTGCGCACCGTCGGCGAGGACCAGCCGCACGGTGTCGCGGCTGTCCGCCGACGCGCTCGCGACCTGCGCGGCGAGATCCTCCGGCAGCTGCTCGAGGACGGCGAGCACCGCGGTCATCGCGCGGGTGTCCTCCCCGACCGGGACCGTGATCACGGGCAGTCCGGCCGGCGCGGCGGCCGCGCGGCCCACCTGCACGCCCTCGACGTCCAGCAGCACGACGCCGTCGGCGTCCGGCACAGCCGCGACGGGCTCCCGGGACACCACGGTGATGCGCAACCCGTGCGGCCACACCCGGGCGACCTCCGCCGCGCGCACGCCGGGCACGTCCAGGATGGCGCGCCGCAGGTCAACCGTGTCGAGGCGGGGCAGCGGGATGCCGTCGAGGGGCTCGACGGCTGCGAGGACGGCAGCGGGGTCCACGACCGTGCCCTCGCCCTCGACACGCACCTCCGCGACGTCGAGGGCGAGCACCGGCGACAGCAGCAGCAGCCAGCCCAGGGCAGCGGCGAGAACCACGGCGACGGCGGTGACGGCAGCCTTGTGGCGCGACACCCTGCGGCGCATGGCCACCCGCTCGGCGAACCGCTCGGCCGAGCCCGGCACCACCGTGCGGCGGATCGGCACGGCGAACGGCGCGCCGTCGGCAGGGACGACGGCGCCGGTCGGCTCCGGCTGTCGCACCGCAGGCGCAGCGCCGTGCCCAGCGGTCGCGGGACGCGGTGCGGCGGGACGAGGCGCGGCGGGACCGGCGGCGGGGCGCGACGGAGGCGCCGGCCGGCTCACCACCTGACGCTCCGGGCCGACGTTGGCGACCCGCTGCGGTCTGGGCGGCGGCCTCATGAGCGGTTCACCACCGCAGCGAGGACGACCGGGGCGAGCTCCGTCACGTCACCGGCACCCACGGTGAGCACCAGGTCGCCCGGCCGGGCCGCGCGGCCGACCATCTCCGCCGCGGCCGTGCGGTCCGGCACGAAGGCACCGCGCCCCGGGGTCATGCGGTCCGTGATGAGAGCGCCCGTCACCCCCGGCTCCGGGTCCTCCCGCGCCGCGTACACGTCGGTGACCACGACGACGTCCGCCGCGTCCAGGGCGGCCGCGAACTCGGCGGCGAAGGTCCGCGTGCGCGAGTAGAGGTGCGGCTGGAAGAGCACCAGGAGCCGGCCCGCCCCGGCGACGGGCCGCGCCGCCCGCAGCAGGGCCGCGACCTCCGTCGGGTGATGGGCGTAGTCGTCCACGACCCGCACACCGCCCGCCGACCCACGCTCCTCGAACCGACGGCCGGTCCCCATGAACCCGGCCAGCCCTGCGGCGGCGTCCGACGCGGGCACCCCGAGGAGGCGCGCGACCGTCCAGGCGGCGGCCGCGTTCAGCCCGTTGTGGGCACCGGGCACGGCCAGGCGCAGCTCCAGCGGTCCGTCGCCGAGACCCTCGACCGTCACGGCGCCGCCCATCCCGCCACCGACCTCGGGGAGCCACGGCCCCACGACGACGTCGGCGTCGGTCGTCCCGTAGGTCAGCACCCGCACGCCGTCGGCCCTGGCCGCGTCCGCGAGGCGGCGGGCTCCGGCGTCGTCGGCGCACGCGACGAGGTGGCCGCCCGGCTCCACCCGGCGCGCGAAGGCCACGAACGCCTCCTCGAACGCCTCACGGGTGCCGTAGTGGTCGAGGTGGTCGGGCTCCACGTTCGTCACGACGGCGACGAAGGGAGAGTACGCCAGGAAGGACCCGTCGGACTCGTCCGCCTCGGCGACGAAGACGTCGCCGCCGCCGTGGCGCGCCCCCACCGGTCCCTCGACCGCGGCCCCGATCGCGTACGACGGGTCGAGCCCGGCGCACGCGAGCGCCCGGGCCACCATCGCGGAGGTCGTCGTCTTGCCGTGCGCCCCCGCGACCGCCACGGTGCGACGGCCCCGCATCAGCGCCGCCAGGGCGACCGACCGGTGCAGCACACGGAGGCCGAGGTCGCGCGCCCGGGCGAGCTCGGGGTTCGTCGGGCGGATCGCCGACGACACGACGACGGTGTCCGCGTCAGCCACGTGGGCCGGGTCGTGGCCCACGTGGACGCGCACGCCGGCGGCGGCGAGCGCGTCGAGCACAGCCCCCGGCCGCGCGTCGCTACCGGAGACGGGCAGCCCGCGGGACGCCAGCAGCAGAGCGATCGCGGACATACCGGCGCCGCCGACGCCGATCAGGTGGACGCGGCCGAGCTCCTCCGCGGCCGGCGTGGTGGCGCCCGGTCCAGGCTGATGGGCGGCGGTCACCGGGCGCTCCGGCCCGCCGCCGCGGTCACCAGGTCGGCCACGCGCGCGGCGCCGTCGGGCACCCCGACCGTGCGCGCCGCGGCGGCCATCGTGGCGAGCGCCGCCGTGTCCGCCAGCAGGGGCAGCAGGTTGTCCCGCAGCCAGGCGGGGCCGAAGTCCGCGTCGCGCACCAGCAGACCACCGCCCGCACCGACGACCGGGGCGGCGTTGAGACGCTGCTCGCCGTTGCCCACCGGGAGCGGGACGTACACCGCCGGGATCCCGAGGGCGGCCAGCTCGGAGACCGTGCCCGCGCCGGCCCGGCAGACCACGACGTCGGTGACGGCGAGCGCGTGCTGCATCTCGCGGAGGTACTCCCGCACGTGGTACCCGGGCAGGCCGCGGACGACGTCGCGCACGGCACGGTCCTTGCCCGCCCCGGTGAGGTGCAGCACCTGCACGCCCGCGGCGGTCAGGCTCCGCGCGGCCGCGGCGACGGCGGTGTTGACGCTCAGTGCGCCGAGCGACCCACCGGTGACGAGCAGCGTCCGCAGGGCGGGGTCGAGACCGAGCTCCGCAGCCCCCGCGCGACGCACCGCGTCGGCGTCGGCGGCGCGCGCGGCCAGCAGCTCGGCGATCTCCGGGCGCAACGGCAGCCCCGTGACCTGCGCGCCGCGCAGCGGGGTGCCCGGGAAGGTCACCGCGACGGAGCGTGCCCACCGGGCGCCCAGGCGGTTCGCCAGACCCGGGCGTGCGTTCTGCTCGTGGATGACGACGGGTGTCCCCGTGCGCCGCGCGGCCAGGTACGCCGGCGTCGACACGTAGCCCCCGAACCCGACGACCACATCGGCCCGCGCGCCTCGGATCGCGGCCTCGGCGGCGCCGACCGCGGACCGCAGCCGGAGCGGCAGCCGGAACCAGTCGAGCGTCGGACGGCGTGGCAGGGGGACGCGCGGCAGCGGCACCAGCGGGTAGCCGCGAGCCGGCACGAGGTCCGCCTCCAGCCCGGTGGAGGTGCCCAGGACCGTCACCCGGACGTCGGGGTCGCGCCGCCGGAGCTCGTCGGCCACGGCGAGCAGGGGGTTGACGTGCCCGGCGGTCCCCCCGCCCGCGAGCACCACGGACAGCTCAGCCACGACGCCGCCGCCTCGACAGGCCCACCACGGCGAGCGACCGGCGGACGACGCTGGGCCTGGCCGCGAGCGCCTCCGCCGCGCCGGGCTCGCTGCGGGCGAACGACACGAGGACTCCCATCGCGACCAGGGTGGTGACCAGCGCGGACCCCCCGGCCGACACCAGCGGGAGCGGCACGCCGACCACGGGCAGCAGGCCGATGACCACGGCGATGTTGATGAGCGCCTGCCCCAGCACCCACGCGCCGATCGCGCCGGCGGTGATCTGCACGAAGGGGTCCGGGTGGCGCCGCACCACCCGCGTGATCGCGAACGCCAGCACGCCGAAGAGGCCCAGAACCAGCAGCGTGCCGAGCAGACCCAGCTCCTCGCCGAGGATCGCGAAGATGAAGTCGTTGTGCGCCATCGGCAGGTAGGACCACTTCTCGCGGCTCTCCCCCAGCCCGATGCCGGTCCAGCCGCCCGTCGCCAGGCCGTACAGGCCGCGCGTCGTCTGGTAGCAGGTCCCGCTGACGTCGCACTCCGGGTCGAAGAAGTCGGTGATGCGGCGCACCCGGCTCTTGCTCATCGACGCCAGCTGCGCCACCACCGCGATCCCGAGCACGCCGCCGACCGCGAAGAACCGCAACGGCACCCCGGCGACGAAGAGCGCCCCGGCGACCAGGACCATGAGGATCAGCGCCGTGCCGAGGTCCTGCCCCAGCAGCACCAGCCCGATCACCCCGACCGCCACGACGACGCCCGGCACCACGACGTGCATCCACTGGTGCAGCAGGGGCCGCTTGCGGGCGAGGACGACGCCGAGCCAGAGCGCGAGGGCGAGCTTGGCGAACTCCGAGGGCTGGATCTGCATGCCGCCGGGCAGCGGGATCCAGTTCCGGTTGCCGCGGACGGTCGTCCCGATCACCGGCACGAGGACGAGGAGCGCGAGCGTCCCGAGGAGCACCGGCCAGGCGAAGCGCTTGTACCAGGCCACCGGCAGCCGGCTCGCGACCCAGGCCAGCGGCAGGCCGAGGAGCGCGAACCGCGCCTGGTTGATGAAGACGCCGTACGGCGAGGCCCCGTCGCTGGCGCTGAGCGCGGACACGCTCGAGCTCGACAGGACCATGACGAGGCCGATCGCCACGAGCAGGGCGACCGTGCCGATGATCAGGTAGTAGCTGGCGACCGCGCTGTTCCACTGGCCGAGCGCCGCCCCCCGCTCGCGTGGCTGCGCCACGACCGGCTCGGCGGCCATCAGCTCGCCCCGGGTGCGTCCAGTCCCTGAACGGCCCGCGCGAACGCGTCACCGCGCGCTGCGTACGAGGCGAACTGGTCCATCGACGCGCAGGCCGGTGCCAGGAGCACCGTGTCGCCGGGCTCGGCGAGCCGACGGGCGGTGGTCACGGCGCGGGTCATCACCGTCCCAGTGTCGGTGGGATCGATGCGCTCGGCCGGGATTCCCGGCGCGTGTCGGCGGAGCGCGTCGGTCATCGGCTCGGCGTCCACGCCGATGACGACGACGGCCCGCAGGCGGTCGGCCCGCGCTGTGACGAGGTCGTCGAACCGCGCCCCCTTCGCGAGCCCGCCGGCGATCCAGACGACCGTGCCGGGCGGGAAGGCCCCCAGCGACGCGGCGGCCGCATGGGCGTTCGTGGCCTTGGAGTCGTCCACGTAGGCGACGCCGTCCACCGTGCCCACGAGGGCGGTGCGGTGCGCCCCGGCCCGGTAGACCCGAAGGCCGTCGCGGACGGCGGCGGCCGGCACCCCGTGGGCGCGGGCGAGTGCGGCGGCGGCGAGCGCGTCCGTGAGGACGTGCGGCGCCACGACGCCGTCCGGCCCGGCAAGGTGCGCGAGGTCGTCGACGTGCGCGAGCTCGGCGGCGTGCTCCCGACGCCGCGGGTCGTCGAGGTCCGCGTGGAACGCCCGGTCGACGAGGATCCCGTCCACGACCCCGAGCTGGCCCGGCGCGGGCACGCCGCGCGTGATGCCCACGGCCCGGGCGCCCTCGGCCACGTCGGCGTCGACCACCATGGCCTCGACCAGGGACTCGGCGACGTCGTAGACGCACGCCGTCGTGACCCCCGCGTACACCCGTGCCTTGGCGGCGGCGTAGGGACCGATCCCGCCGTGCCAGTCCAGGTGGTCGGGCGCGACGTTCAGCACCATCGCGGCCTCGGCGACGAGCGACGTCGTGAAGTGCAGCTGGAAGCTCGACAGCTCGACCGCCAGCACGTCGTTGGCCGGGTCGGTGGCGGCGGCGACGACGGGGTCGCCGACGTTCCCCACCGCCGGGGCCACGAGGCCGGCCGCGGTGAGGATCGACGAGAGCATGCTCACCGTCGTCGTCTTGCCGTTCGTCCCGGTGACGACCACCCAGGGCGCAGGTCCCCCGCCGGAGGCCCGGTCGACCCGGAGCCGCCAGGCCAGCTCGACCTCGCTCCAGACCGGGACGCCCGCGTCCACGGCGGCGGCGAGGAAGGGATGGTGCGGGGGCCAGCCGGGCGACGCGATCACCAGGTCGACGTCGGCGACGTCCACCCGGGCGGGGTCCGAGACGTCGGCGTCGGCCGCCTTCTCGTCGAGCGTGACCACGTGCGCACCGCGCTCGCGAAGCGCGGCGACCGCGGCCCGCCCGGAGACCCCGAGCCCCGCGACGACCACGCGCCGGCCGTGCAGCCCGGCACCCTCCACCGCCACTAGCCGGCCACCCACTCCGCGTAGAAGATGCCGACCCCGCCGGCGACGAAAAGGCCCGCGATGATCCAGAACCGGATCACGATGGTGACCTCGCCCCACCCCGACAGCTCGAAGTGGTGGTGCAGGGGCGCCATCTTGAACACCCGTTTCCCGGTCAGCTTGAAGAAGCCGATCTGG
>Ga0196976_1000759_pt1 | contig 18378 bp, 13 predicted proteins | sample S3v_513CmetaG_FD_148644 | JGI IMG/M metagenome (GOLD analysis project Ga0196976, IMG submission 148644) | Soil microbial communities from Anza Borrego desert, Southern California, United States - S3+v_5-13C | ecosystem: Environmental > Terrestrial > Soil > Desert | place: USA: California...
CAGGAAGTCCGGACCGCACGTTGTATGGAGTTAATCTCGGAAAATCCGGCGCAGGAGGACCCTATGGAGCATGCCTCGCTCTTTCAGGACGTCGTTCGCTATATCGGGGAGTACCTCGAACAGGACGTGTCGCACCTTCGCCCCGAATCGCGCGTGGCGACGGCGATCCCGGGCCTCGACTCCATCAAGCTGTTCGAGATGACGCTCTATCTCGAGGACCGCCTGGGCGTGGAGTTCGACGAGACGGTCATGGAGCACATCGAGACGATGCAGGACCTCGTGGATTACGTCGCCACGCGCACTTCCGGCGTGGCAGAAACGACCTGACGCTCCGTGTCCTGCCGCGTCGTCATCACCGGTCTCGGTCTGCTCACTCCTCTCGGCGCGTCGCCCGGCGCGTTCTGGGAGCAGCTCCTGAACGGCGTCTCGGGGATCGGGCCGCTGACCCGCTTTCCGAGCGAGCGCTTTGCCTGCCGCCGCGCGGCGCAGATCGACGACGACGCCCTGCCGGCGGCCACCGGCCCCTACGCGCACGAGCTGAAGCGGATGGATCGCTTCGTCCGCTACGCCGTCGCGGCCGCGGGCGGTGCGCTCGAGCAGAGCGGCATCGCCGGTCACGACGGCGGCGGCGTGTTCATGGGCGTCGGCATGGGAGGCCTGCCGAACATGGAGGCGGGCGTGGTCCGCCAGGACTCACGCGGGCCGCGCAAGATCACGCCGTACCTCATCCCCTCCCTGATCCCGAACATGGCCGCGAGCATGACCGCGCTCACGTACGGTCTGCACGGCCCGCAATACACGGTGGCCGGCGCCTGCGCGAGCGGGCTGCAGGCCATCGGGGTGGCCGTGGCGCACATCCGGGCGGGGATGTTGTCCTGGGCCGTCGCCGGCGGCACCGAGGGAGTGGTGACGCCGATCGCCTTCTCGGGCTTCGAGGCGCTGCGTGTCCTCAGCACGGCCACCAACGGGCCCCCCTCTCCGCGGCCGTTCGATGCCGGCGCGGAAGGGATGATCGTCGGGGAAGGGGCGGCGGCGTTCGTGCTCGAGAAGCGGGAGCACGCGCTGGCACGCGGCGCCACCATCCTCGGCGAGCTCACCGGCTTCGCCACCACCACCGGCGGCGAGCAGATCGCGCTGCAGTCCGTGGCGGGCATCGTCTCGTCGATGGCCGGCGCGCTCCGAGACGCCCGCATGGACCCGCACGACATCGACTGTCTCTACTCCCACGCCTCGGGAGTCCCGCGCGGCGACGCGTGCGAGCTCGAGGCCGTGCGCACCGTGTTCGGCGGCAACGGCCACGCGCCGACGCTCACCTCCATCAAGGGCCACGTCGGCCACACCTTCGGGGCCAGCGGCCCCCTCAATCTCGCCGCCGCGATCGCGGCGCTGCAGCACCAGACCGTCTCTCCCGTGCTGAACCTGCGCACGCCGCGGACGGAGTGCGACGGCTTCGACGTCGCCTCCGAGGCACGTCCGCGCGCGTTGCGCAACGTCCTCATCAACGCCGTCGGCTTCGGCGGCATCAACTCGAGCCTGATCGTGTCACGCGCATCGTGACCGGAAAGGAGTCCGCGCATGAGTGCTTCGAACGTTCCCCGCCGCGTCCTGCTGTCGACGGCGCCAAAGGAGGCGCTCATCGAGCCGGACGGCGTCGGCGGGCACTGGTACGACAAGACCGATACGTACATGGCCTGGACGTGCGCGGTCGACGTCGATGACCGCCTCTCCGTCACCTGCCCCCCCACGGGACTGCGCTTCATCAAGCACAACGTCCCCGACGTGGAGATGCTCGAGTATCCGACCTGGCAGGAGTACCTCGACAAGCTGCACTCCGAGCGCTGGGACATGGTCGGCATCAGCTTCTACACCTGGTCCACGCCCGTGGCCATCGAGATGGCCACCGCCGCGCGCGAGGCCGGCGTGCAGGAGATCTGGGGCGGCAACTACGGCTCGATCGGCCCGGGACTGGAGAAGCACTTCACCCGCCTGATCAAAGGCCCGGGCGAGGCCGCGGTCCATCAGTACGTCTACGGCCGTCCGCTGCCGTTCGTGCGTCACCCGGCCATGCTCGGGCGGAGCGGCTTCCGCGGCGTGAGCTCGCCGGTCGGCTACCTCTACTCGAAGCGCGGCTGCAACGTCGGCTGCACGTTCTGCTCGACCCCGATCTTCAACCCGCGCGAAGAAGCGATCGCCATGGAGAACATCACCGACGCGCTGGACGCGTACCGCGAGGCGCGCGTGGCGCACGTGATCATCTACGACGAGAGCTTTTTCCTCGACAACCCGCTGGCGGAGAAGGTGGTCGACGCGCTGGCCGAGCGCAGCCTCCCCTGGATCTGCCTCACGCGTGCGGACCTGATCCGTGGCCGCATCGGCGAGCTGACCGACCGGGCCATGGACGGCGCCATCATCGGGATCGAGTCGTACAAGGACGCGAACCACGCCGACGTGCACAAGCGCGACGACGTCTATCGCGTGCGCGACACGGTCCGCGAGCTCAATCAATACGGCCGCCGCGCCCTCGGCACGTTCATGGTCGGCTTCGAGCGCGACACGATCGAAGACATGCAGTTCGACGTGCGCCAGCTCGCGAACGAGGGGCTCTTCGCCTGCCAGCTCACGCTGCTCACGCCGTTCCACGGCACGAAGCTGTGGCGGGACATGGCCCCGCTGATCAATGAGACGGACCTGAGCAAATTCGATCTCTATCACCTCGTCTGGGACCACCCGCACATGTCCGCCTCCGAGGCGCGGGACGTGCTGGCGTGGGCGCAGCGCCACGTCAACGATCCGGAGCGGATCCAGCGCCGCATCAAGAACGAGATGAAGGACGTGATGCGGCGGAAGATGGCCGCACGCGGAGGCCCGCCCGGCGCCGGCCCGCTGCTGCAGCCCACCCTCGAACAAGGAGACGGATCATGCGGCCACTGAAGATCCTGCTGCTGCAGCTCGGCAACCATCACTCGCGCCGCGACAAGAGCGAGCTCACGCACCGCGGCTTCCGCACCCGCGACTCGATGTCGTGGGCGTACGTCTCGTACGAGCCGGGCACGTACAGCGACGGGCTGTATTACGTCGGCTCGTTCCTCATGCAGCACCTGCCGGACGCGCAATTCGACGTCTGCAGATGCTCTGGGGCGAAGACCCGGCGGAGTATCCGATCGAGTCGTACGACTACATCCTCGTGTCCGGCCTGGGGACGCATTTCTGGTCGAACCTCGCCGCGATGCGGGTGGTGAAGAAGCGCAAGCGCCGTGACGCGAAGGCCATCATGGGAGGGCCGCACGCCACGTTCGCGCCGTACGAGGCGCTGAAGTACGTCGACTTCGTGATCTTCAATGAGGGAGAGGTCCCGGCGCTGCAGCTCATCGAGACGCTGGAGAGCGGCGGCGATCTCTCCACGGTGCACAACCTCGGCTACGTCGACGACGAAGGGCTCCTGGTCACCACCGACCTGCACCGCTACGGCAATCTCGACGTGGCCATCCAGCCAGCGCTCCTCCGCAACGCGCCGACGCTGCCGTGGGCGCCCGTGTCGATGTCGCGCGGCTGTCCGTTCAATTGTTCGTTCTGCTATGCCGTGCGGCTCCTCGGGCGGCAGTTCCGGCCGAAGGACGTGGCCGCCATTCGCGCCGAGGTCGATGCGCTGCACGCGGCCAACGGCGTCACGCGCTTCCTCGTCACCGACCTGAACTTCGGGACGTCCCGGGACTTCTGCCAGGAGGTTGCCCGCGCCTTCCGCGGCGCGCCGTACAAGTTCATCGGCCTCACCCGCGTGAGCATCGCCGATGACGACGAGCTGGTGGAAGACCTCAGGGCCGCCGGGTTCGAGGACTACTACTTCGGCGTGGAGTCGGAGGACCCGGACGTGCTCCGCGCCTTCAACAAGAACGTCGAGGCGGGGGAGCAGAGGACGCGGCTGCTGAAGATGGCGGAGCACGACATCTTCATCCACGGCGGCCTGATCTTCGGCACGGACGCGCAGGACCGCGGCGCCGTCGAACGGACCGCGCAGTGGTGCGCCGAGGCGCGCATGATCCACCCGAACTTCTACTGCATCACCGACTACCCGTTCCAGGGCGTCCTCCACGGCGCGCGGCAGGACGTCGAGGACCACCGCATCATCATGGAGCACATCAACTATCAGCACTTCTCGTTCGTCGGCATCTTCCCGCGCAACATGCGCCCGAGCGAGCTGCAGCGCATCCTGGCCAAATGCTCGGACGATTTCTTCGTCCGCGCCTTCGAGATCGAGAAACGGCCCAAGCGCCTGGTGCGGCTCAAGGCCGTGGCCCGGCTGAAGGCGGCCGAGAAGCAGGAGGTCGAGCGCCACACCGCGTTCCTGGAGAAGCTGGAAGCGCCGTACTACACGGCCGCGGGCGAGTTGAAGGAGGAGCTGCTCAAGGCCGATTTCGACGGCAAGTACGGGCACATCGCCGATTGGCTGGAGCGCTCGCGCAACCGCCGCGGCGCCGGCCGCGCCGCGCTGGCGATGGCCCCGGCATGATGCGCCACGCCACGGTGCTCGATGCGTTCGCGGACAGCCTGGCGCGTGCGCCGGAGCAGACCGCGATCCGCATCGTGGCCGGAGCGGGGGAGGAAGAGGCGCTCTCGTACGAGGCGCTCTACCGCGAGGCCTCGCGCGCCGCGGCGGGGCTCGCCGCGCGCGGACTCCGCCGCGGCGACCGCTTCCTTGGCGCCCTGCCGACGTCGCGCGAGTTCTTCGCCGTCTACTTCGGGGCGCTCTTCTCGGGCGTGGTGCCGATCGTCGTCGCCGCTCCGCGCCCCGAGCGGCCGAATCGCCCCTCCGTGCCGTACGCGCCGCCACTCGACCAGCTCGCGCAGGTCGCGGGCGCACGGTGGATCGTCGGCAAGTCGTGGCCGCCGGCGCCGCAGTTCTCAGTGCTGCAGTGCGTGACGGCACACGAGCTTTGCGAGAGCGACGGTGCGCCGCTCCCACTCACCGCCGATCCGCACGCCATCGCGCATCTCCAAGCGACGTCCGGCTCGACGCGCACGCCGCGGCTGGCGATCGTCCGGCACCGCAACATCGCCGCGAACGTGGACGCGATCGGACGGGCAATCCGCCATCGCGACGGCGACGTCCTGGTCACGTGGCTGCCGTTCTTTCACGACATGGGCATCATCGGCATCTCCTACGCCCTCGGCTGGCAGTGTCCGCTCGTGGCCAGCGATCCCGCGACGTTCGTGCGCAATCAGCTCTCGTGGCTGCGCACGATCAGCCGCCACCGCGGCACCTTGTCGCCCGCGCCGAATTCGGCCTACGAGGTCTGCGCGCGCGTCGCGGCGCGGCGCGCGGTCGAAGACCTCGACCTCTCGTCGTGGCGGGTGGCGTTGTGCGGCGCGGAGCCGGTGCGCCGGTCGACGCTGGCGCGCTTCATCGAGGCCTTCGGCCGTCACGGGTTCCGCCCCGAGACCATGCTGCCGGTGTATGGGCTGGCCGAGGCCACGCTGGCGGTGACGATCCCCGATCCCGATGCGCTGTACGGCGTCGATGAGAACGAGGGGGTGGTCTCGGTCGGCAGCGCGGTTCCGGGACATGAAGTACGGATCGTCGACCGCGAGGCCCGGCCGCTGCCCGAGCGGCAGGTCGGCGAGATCGAGGTGCGCGGACCGAGCGTGATCGACGGCTACTGGGGCGAGGGCGACGGCGAGCTGAAACGGGAGGATGGCTTTCTCCGCACCGGCGACCTCGGGTATCTCTCCGGCGGGGAGCTGTACGTCACCGGCCGGATCAAGGACATCATCATCATCGGAGGGCGCAACATCAGTCCCGTGCAGGTTGAGGCTCTCGTGGAGCCGATCGTCGGAGGAGGGATCGCCGGCGGCGTGGCGGCGTGCGGCGTGCCGGACCCACACTCGCAGACGGAGATGCTCCACGTACTGGTCGAATCGGAATCGGTGCCGCGCGCCGACGCGGCCGCGGTCGAGGAGCACGCGCGCGCGGTGCTGGCCGAGGCCTACGGGATCTCCGGCGTGACCATCCACTGGCTGCCCCGCGGCTCCATCGCCCGGACCACCAGCGGAAAAATCCAGCGCTACCGCTGCCGCGAATGGGTAGAGTCGGCGCGATGACGCCCCGCGATCCCGGCTTCGAAGCCCGCGTGCGCGAGAGCTTCGCGCGCCAGGCCGTGATGGACTACCTCGGCGCGACGATGACGCGCGTCGAGCCGGGCCTCGTCGAGATCGAGCTCCCGTTCCGCCCCGAGCTCACGCAGCAGCACGGCTACTTTCACGGAGGCGTCGTGGCCATCATCGCCGACAGCGCGGCCGGCTACGCCGGCTACTCGATGATGCCCACGGACAGCTCAGTCCTCAGCGTCGAGTACAAGATCAACATGGTCGCTCCCGCCGACGGCGACCGCCTCCGCGCCACCGGCCAGGTGGTGCGCTCCGGCCGCACCCTCACCGTCTGCGAGTTCCGTGTGACGGTGACGAAGGACGGCGCCGAAACGGTGTGCGCGATCGGGACCGAGACGGTGATGTGCCTGATGGGACGGCCGGACCGGTAGGGTGCGGCCGGCGCTCTTCTTGAACCGTAAGGTGAATGGCGTTGTTGACGGTTTCCCGCCAACAACGCCCACTCGGAATGCCTCAGGAAATCTGACAGCCGGAGCAGAGAGCCCTGCAGGAGCACGTGGTCGGGTTCCACGTGCCGCCCTTGATCTCACACTGCTGCTGGGTGGTCGAGGAGCAGACCACCGGCGGGGGCGAGGCCTCGTACGCGGGGCGGTCGTCGAAGAGCTGGACCCAGCGTCCGTCGGATCCACCGTTGGCGGCCGTGTACCACGCGCCGCGGAGCCACATCCCTTCCTCGCGCGTGTCGGCGGAGTTGATCACGGTCCCAGTTGCTCTCGTCGGTCTGCCGGAGCAGCACGTGCTTGCCGGTGGCCGTCTGCATGGGTCTCCGTTTTTGGTGGGATGGATGGAAGTCCGGAGAACGTCATCGGGGGAGACACGCCTTCCGACCGTACGTTGCGGTCCGCAGACGCGCCGTGAATGATCCATCAACGCGAAGCAGAAGGAAACATATAGTTATGGCCTTGTGTTAGTGTGCGTATCGACCTATACTGCACAGTCAAGGTTCAATAGTAGACAGCTATTTTCACTATAAGTGCCACGGCAGACGAGGGGCAGATGTGTGCCTGCTCGTCACGGGAGACGTGTGGAATCAGCACTCTGTGCGGGGGAGCGCACGACGTAACACCATGAACACCATCGCCCTAAACCCGATCATCGTCATCGCGCAGGACGTGCGTGTCCGTGTCCCCGGGCTGTTCGTCGAAAGCGTCACGGCGGACGGCGTTTCGGCGTCAAAGGACTCTCCCTGGCTCGATGATGCGGTCCGCGACCTCCTGGCCCGCTGGAGCGGGCGCACGGCCGCCGACGTCGCCGGCGCACCGGAGATCCCCCTCTACCGCGAACTGAGTCGCCGCTTCTCCGAGCAATTCGGCGCCGCGGTCCCCGCCGTGGAGAATGTGGTCACCCGCTACGTGATGAAGGGGAAGTTCCCCCGCATCAACTCCCTCGTCGACGCCGCGAACGTGGCCTCGCTGCGCAACCTGATTCCGGTCGGCCTCTTCGACCTTCATGCGATCGATGGCGACCTCACGCTCGACATCGCGAATGGCGATGAGCAGATCGTCCCCCTCGGCAAGACCAAGAGCGAAGCCGTCCCCAAAGGGTTCCCGGTGCTCCGCGACCGGGAGCGCGTCATCTCCATCGTCGGCGTACGCGACTCCGCGCACACCATGATCGTGCCCACCACCACGGCGGTCCTGGCCTTCAGTTGGGGCATCGAGGGCGTGCCGCGGGAGAGAGTTCAAGCCACCCTGACCGATTGCCTCGAGCTGTGCAGGACTGGAGGTCCTTCCGCATGACCGTTCGCCAGAGCGCGCGCATCCTGATCGTCAACCCGGCGTTCATGCTGCCGCCCGTATTTCCCGTGGGCCTCGAATACAACGCCGAGGCGCTGGTGCGGGATGGCCACGACATCGAGATCGTCGACCTGGCCAACCTGGCCGACGGTGCGGCGGCACCGTATCCGGACGGCTATGGGATCGACCTGATCTTCGTCGTGGTGCGCAACCTCGACATCGGCCCGGGCAACGTGGATTCGGCCCTGCCGCAGACCAGACGTCTCGTCTCCGAGCTGCGCGAGCGCTATCCGCTGGTGCCGATCGCCATCGCCGGCGCCGCCATCAACGCCGTGCCCGACCCGATGCGCCGCTACCTCGGCGCCGACTACGCCATCGCCAGCAAGGGCCACAACGCGGCGCGCATGCTCGTGCGCCACGTCCTGAACGGCGAGGCCGCGGCGGCGCCGGTCTTCGAGGACTACTCGGACACGATCAACGGCGTGTACGAGCGGCCGTACGTCGAGAAGAGCAAATACCGGGACCACCCTATCGGCATCGCCACGCACTTCGGCTGCCCGTTCCGCTGTCAGTACTGCAACTACCCGGCGGTGGAGGGGTTCCGCATCACGCACCGCTCGCCGGCCGACGTCGTGGCCGAGATCCGCAACCTCAAGCGCCAGGGCGTGAAGCGCGTCTTCTTCTGCGACTCGGTCTTCAACGTACCGGTCAAGGCGGCGACGGCGCTGCTGCGCGAGATCATCAACAGCGGCGTCGAGATCGAGTGGGACGGCTTCTTCAACCCGCACCCGAATGCCTTCACCCCCGAGTTCATCGACGTGGCCATGGCCTCCGGGCGGAAGCGCTTCCACTTCGGCGTGGACAGCCTGGCCGACCCGGTGCTGTTCGCCATCCACAAGGGCTACACGGTGGCGGACGTGCAGCGCGCCGTCGACATGTGCCACGAGCGCGGCGCTCCCGTCTCCTGCAGCCTGCTGTTCGGCCATCCGAGCGAGACCGTCGACACGGTGCGCCGCTCGTTCGAGGCCTGCGACGTCATGGGCTTCGACGCCGTTGACGTCACCGAGCGCGTGCGCATCTATCCGCGCACGGAGCTCGCGCGCATCGCCGTCAAACAGGGAGTCATCACCGACTCTCCCGACGAACTGCTGTTCCCGACGTTTTACCCGGTCTCGGACGCCGTGCTCGCGGAAGTGGTCGAACAGACCGAGAAGCGGGCGGGCGTGGCGCGCGAGCCGGGAGTCGATCAATACATTTACTCGACGTAGAGGGGAAGGGGATTGTCATGCAATACAGCCACGGAACGAATGTGCTGCAAATCGCCGATGTCGCTCAGACCGCCGACGTCCAGAGGGTGGGAGACGCCGTGCGCACCGCTCTCTGCGAGCTGATGCCGCAGGGGCGGGATCCGGAGACGATCTCCGACTGCGAAACGCTCTTCGTCGAGCTGGGCCTCAACTCGCTGGAGTATCTCGAGCTGTGGACGTCGATCGAGTCGCGCCTCGGCTGCCGCTTCGATGACGAAGACCTCCTGGGGGACATCCGGACGGTGGGCGACGTCGTGAACCGCACCCTCGCTGTCTGCCGTGCCGAGGAGATGGAATGACCTCGCGCGTCGAGACCTGGTGCAACATCCTCCACGACTTTCCGGCGTACGCGCGGCGCGATCCCGCGCCGCGGCGCCTGGAGATCGCGGCCGGCGGCCGCACCACCGACGTCCGCCCGCAGCTGACGCTGGAGCTGTTCCGCCAGGCCAATTCGGCCGACCGCGCCGAGGTCCCCATTCCCGACGACGTGCTCGAGCTCTACTCGATGTACCGCCCGACGCCGCTCATCCGCGCCAAGGCGTTCGAGCAGGCCCTCGGCACGAAGTCGCGCATCTACGTGAAGTTCGAAGGGCAGAACGCCGCCGGCAGCCACAAGCTGAACAGCGCCATCGCCCAGGCCTACTACTTCAAGAAGGCCGGCGTCGAACGGATCGTCACCGGCACCGGCGCCGGCCAGTGGGGCGCCGCGATCTCGTGGGCCTGCGGCCGCGCGGGCCTCGGCGCGACCGTGTTCATGGTCGGCGTCAGCTATCGCCAGAAGCCGCTGCGCCCCGTGATGATGCGTGTCTACGGCGGCGAGGTGCACGAGAGCCCCAGCGAGGTGACCGAGGTCGGGCGCGCGGGACGGATCAAGGACCCGCAGCGCATCGGCAGCCTCTCCATCGCCAACGGCGAGGCGATCGAGATCGCCCGCAGCGTCGCCGGCGCGCGCTTCGCCGTCGGCAGCGGCGAGAACCATGTCCTCCTGCACCAGACGATCATCGGGCAGGAGGCGGTCAACCAGATGGAGGAGATCGGCGACTATCCGAATGTCGTCACGGCCTGCGTCGGCGCGGGGAGCAACTTCGCCGGCATCTCCTTCCCCTTCATCCGCAACAGCCGCAAGTCGGGGCGGAACGTGCGCATCATCGCCGCGGAGCCGGTGGCCTGCCCGAAGCTCACGCGCGGCCTCTACGCGTACGACATGAGCGATGCCTCCAGCACGACGCCGTACGTGCGCATGATGACCCTCGGCCGCGACGTCAGCGTGCCGGGAATTCACGCCGGCGGCCTGCGCTATCACGGCACCTCGCCGCTGCTCAGCGCGATGTACCAGGACGGTCTCTTCGAGGCGCGCTCGTTCCCGCAGCGCAAGGTCTTCGAGACGGCCGTCCTGTTCGCGCGCAGCACGGGGATGATCGTGGCGCCGGAGTCGGCGCACGCCCTGGCCGCGGCGGCGGACGCCGCGCGCGAGGCGACCACGCCCATCTCCGTCCTGGCCAACGTCAGCGGCCACGGCCTGCTCGACCTCTCGTCGTACGACGCGTACCTCAACTCGGAGATCGACGACGGTCTCCCCGACGAAGCGAACATCGCCCGCAGCCTCACGCTGCTCCGCCAGCGGAACGAACAGCTGGAGGAGGCGATCTGACCGCGGCCTGGCCCGCCATGTCGCCGTTGCAGGAGTCCGCTCGAGAGTTCGCCAGGAAGCTTCCGGCGGCTCCTGCACCGGCCGCCGATCCGCACGAGAAACAGCGCCGTCTCCGCGAAGCGTGGAAGCTCTGCGCGGAGTTCGGCCTGTTCAGCATGGCCGTGCCGCGCGAGCTCGGCGGCGACGGCTTCACCAACGTCGAGATCCTCGAGGTGCTCGAAGGTCTCGGCGAGGGTTGCTCGAATGACGGCCTCCTCTTCGCCCTCGGCGCGCATCTCTGGGCCGTGATCCAGCCGATCGTGCACTTCGCCACCCCGGAGCAGCGCCAGCGCTACCTCCCGCCGCTGATGAACGGCCAGTGGATCGGCGCGCACGCCATGACGGAGTCGGAGAACAACTCCGGCGCGGCCTCGACGCGCTACGCGGAGACGGGGAAGGGCTACACGATCGACGGGCTGAAGCTGTTCATCACGAACGCCCCGGCCGCGGACCTGTTCCTCCTCTTCGCCACGCGCGATCCGCTCCTCGGCTCCCGCGGCGCGAGCGCCTTTCTCATCGAGGCGGGCGATACGGGGATCACCACGGGCCCGGACGAGCGGAAGCTCGGCCTGGACGGCTCGATGCTGTCGTCGGTGGCGCTGCGGGACGCGGTCGTGCCGCGCGACCGGATGCTCGGCGCGAGGGACGGCGGGCGGGACGTCTTCACCTGCGCGATGCAGTGGGAGCGGCTGTTCATCCTGGCCCCGCTCCTCGGCGCGATGAAGCGGCAGACGCAGCGCGCCGTCGAGTACGCCCGCGAGCGCCGCGTGAACGGGCGTCCCATCGGCAAGCTGCAGATGGTCTCGTCGCGCATCGCCGACATGTACGTCCGCTACATCACGGTGCGCGCCTTCCTGCGCGAGAACGCGCTGATGCGCGATTCCGAGGAGCTGACCGTGGCCCGCATCTCGGCCGCGAAGCTGATGCTCGCCGAGGCGGGCGTGCAGCAGCACATGGACGCGCTGCGCGTGCACGGCGGCTACGGGTACATGGCCGAGGCGGGAATCGAGAGCGAGCTGCGCGGGGCCATCGGAGGACTGATCTACTCCGGGACGGCGGAGGTGCAGCGGGTCATGATCGCGCACGAGCTGGGACTATGAAGAGCCTTGCCGCCAGATTCGCCGACGTCGCCGGCAGGCAGCCGGAGCGCGTCGCTTTGATCGACGGGAGCACGACGGTCACGTACGGGGAGCTGCTGCAGCGCGCCTGCAGCGTGGCCGCCTTTCTCCACGGCGGGGGCATCGGGCCGGGAAGCCGCGTGGCCATCGACATCGAAAAGTCGGCCGACGCGGTGGCGGCGCTCCTCGGGACGCAGTGGGCGGGCGCGGCGTGCGTGCCGATCGACCCCGTCACCCCGGGACCGCGCCTGGAGCTGATGCTGCGCGACTGCGAGCCGGCCGCCTTCTTCAGGACCGGCGACCTCGCCAACCTGTCCGCCGGCGCCGACGTCCCGCTGGCAAACGTGGCCTCGACGGACCTCCTCAACATCCTCTATACGTCGGGCTCCACGGGGAAGCCGAAGGGCGTGGCCATCAGCCTCGGCGCCACGGCGGCGTTCGTCGACTGGGCCGCGGAGTACACGGGGCTGACGGAGCACGACCGCGTTTCCAGCCACGCCTCGTTCGCCTTTGACCTCTCCATCTTCGACATCTACTCGTCGCTCGTGAGTGGCGCGACGATCGTGCTCGTGCCGGAACTGCAGCGCGGGATGGCCCCGTTCCTGGCGCATCTCGTCGAGAGCCAGGGCATCACGGTCTGGTACTCCGTCCCCTCCATCGTGACCAAGATGGCCGAGGTCTGCGCGCGCGACGGGCGCCAGCTGACCTCCGTGCGCCAGCTCATCGTGGCGGGGGAGGCCTTCCGCGGCGGCGCGCTGCCGGTGATCCGCAAGTCCTTCCCCGCGGCGCGCATCCACAACTGGTACGGGCCGACGGAGACGAACGTGGTCACGGCGCACGAGGTGCAGCCCTCCGATCCGCCCGAGGGGTCGGTGCCGATCGGGCGGGCCTGTCCGTACGCGTCGCTGTTCATCCGCGACGGCGTGCTCTACGCCGGAGGCGGGAGCCTGATGTCCGGCTACTGGGGCGATCCCGAGCGCACGCGGGAGTGTCTCGTCGAAGAGGAGGGGCAGACGTTCTACCGCACGAACGACTCGGTGCAGGCCGAGGCGGACGGCACCCTCCGTTTCGTCGGCCGCACCGACGCCATGGTCAAGGTCGGCGGCTACCGCGTCGAGCCGGGGGAGATCGAGACCGTCGTGGCGGGGCTCCCGGGCGTGCAGGAAGTGGCGGTGGTGCCGTACACGATGGCCGGCGAAACGTCGCTGGCCGCCTTCGTCATCGGCGACGTGCCGACATCGCAGCTCAACGCGGAATGCCGCCGCGCGCTGCCGGCGTACATGACGCCCTCGGTCTGGATTCACGTGGAGGCGATGCCCCGCAACGACCGCGGCAAGATCGACCGCAAGGCGCTGCAGTCCCTCGACAGCACGGACCGCTCGTCCCGCAGCGCGCTCCTCGGCCGCGACAAGTACGTCCGCCTGCTCATGCCGCGCGACGGCAGGATCGAGGGCGTCTGCTACCTCCTGCACGGCTACGCCGGCAATTTCAAGGCGTGGTCGGAGCGTACGCCGCTGGCGTTCCTGGCGTCCCATCTGCCGCTGCTGTTCGTGATGCCGGAGAGCGGGCGGCGCTGGTTCATCGACGACGAGGAGGGACGCCGCTACGGGAGCTATCTCCTCGACGAGCTGCTGCCCGCGATCGAGGCGGAATTCGCGCCGGCCACGACGCGGGCCACGCGCTTCATCGGCGGCTTCTCGATGGGAGGCGCGGCCGCAGTCTTCCACGCGCTGCGGCGCCCGGACCTCTTCGGCGCCGCCTTCGCGCACGCGGGCGCCTTTTACGCCGCGCGCCGCGAGGGCGATCCGTACGCGGCGGAGCGCGGCTCGCGCGACCTGCTCATGCCCGACGTGGCGGCGCACGAGGCGGTGTGGGGCCCGCCCGGCAGCAGGACGCGCGCGGAGTACGATCCGCTTTCCGTCGTGGAACGGTTCGCCGCCGGCGGACAGCCGGCGCCGCGCCTCCACCTCGACGTCGGTGCGGGCGACTACCCGCGCGTGGTGGAGACGGTGCGCGACTTCCACGGGCTCCTGACCGGTTTCGGCGTCCGCCACGACTACCGCGAGCTGCGCGGCGGGCACACGTGGGACTACGTGAGCGCCGCGCTCCCGGGAGCGCTGGCGTTTTTGGAGAGTTGTCTCGCGGAGAGCTCTCACCCCGCCGAGTGCTCGGCCGTCTGAAGCCCGCCGGACAGGACCCCGGCCAGCCATTCGTTGACCGTGCGGGCCAGCTCGCGCCCGATCACGCTCTCGTGATCGCCCGGCAGGACCACGCGCTCGGTCTCCTTCTGCAGGAGCTGCGTCCAGGCCGCGTCCAGGCCGTGCTGCATGGCGCCGTGCTCGGCCCAGACCTCCAGCACGTCCGCCTCCGGCCGGTACGGCGCCGGGACGTACACCTCGGCGTAGCGCGTGGCGACGGTGCGTACCCATTGCTCCATGTGCGTGCTGTCGCCGCCGTAGCGCGCGATGTACTCCACGGCAAAGGCCTCCGGCGGCAGCGTCTTGGTCTTCAGCACCAGCGGATCGACGTCGACCAGGATCAGTGAGCCGGGGCGGTGTCCCTGCGCCTCGAGCTGCCGCAGCATCTCGAAGGCCACCAGGCCGCCGTAGGAGTGGCCGAGGAGATGGAAGCGGTCGTACCGCTCTAGTAAAGCCGAAACATAGAGGCGGGCGATGCTCTCCACCGTGTGGCACTCCGCGATCTCGCGCGCGCTGGCCGCCTGCAGGCCGAGCACGGGGCGCTGCTCGCCGAGGGCCTGCGCCAGGCCGTAATAGGCGGGGAGGGCGCCGACGACGCCGGGGATGATCACCAGCGGCGTGCCGCTGTCGCGCGCGGAGAGCTCGATCAGCGGTGAGGTCGACGACTCGCCGAGATGCGCGGCCAGCGTGGCCACCGTCGGGTGCTTGTACAGCTCGATGATCGGCACCTGGAACTGCAGGACCTGCTCGATGCGCGTCATCACCTGGACGACCAGCAGCGAGTGCCCGCCGATCTCGAAGAAGTTGTCGTGCACGCCGACGCGGGGAAGAGTGAGCACCTGCTGCCAGATCGCGGCGATGCTTTCCTCGACGGCCGTGCGCGGGGCCACCCATGCTTCGCCCACCGCCACGGGCGCGGGCAGGGCCGCGCGATCGATCTTGTCGTTGGGCGTGAGCGGGAAGGCCTCCAGCGCGACGAAGAAGCTCGGCACCATGTGCTCGGGGAGCGACTCCCGGAGGAATTCGCGCAGCTCGGCGACCGCCGGCGGCTCATCCTTGCTGGTGAAATAAGCCACCAGCCGCCCGTCGCGCGCCAGCACGATGGCTTGGTGGACGGCGGGATGGCGCTCCAGCGCCGCCTCGACCTCGCCGAGCTCGATGCGGAAGCCGCGGATCTTGACCTGATGATCGGCGCGCCCGAGGAACTCGACCTTGCCGTCCGAGCGATAGCGGACCAGATCGCCCGTGCGGTACATGCGGCTCCCCGCCGGCCCGAAGGGGTTGGGGAGGAAGCGCTCCGCGGTCAGGTCGGGACGCTCGAAGTAGCCGCGGGCCAGGCCGGCGCCGCCGACGTACAGCTCTCCCGCCACGCCGACCGGCACCGGCTGCAGCGCGCGGTCGAGCACGTAGAGCGTGATGTTGGGGAAGGGACGGCCGAGGGTGATCGGCTCGTCCGCGGCGATCGGGCCGATGGCCGCGCCGACGGTGTTCTCGGTCGGGCCGTAGCCGTTGAAGACGGTGCGGCCTTGCAGCCACGGCGTGACCTGCGCCAGCGACAGCGCTTCGCCCGCGCTGACCAGCGTCTTCAGTCCCGGCACCGATTCCGGCGGGAGCGCGGCCAGCGCGGAGGGCGGCAGCGTGGCGATGTCGACCCGCGCCTCATTGATCAAGGCGCTGAGGTCGGGGCCGGGGAGGAGGCGCTCCTTCGGCGCCAGCACGAGCGCCGCGCCGCGGCCCCAGGCCATCACGATCTCCCAGACCGAGGTGTCGAAGCTCAGCGACGCGAACTGCAGCACGCGCGTGCCGGGCAGACCCTCCAGCCGCTTCTGCTGCGCGTAGGTGAGATTGACCACGCCCTGGTGCCGGACCATCACGCCTTTCGGGCGGCCGGTCGAGCCGGAGGTGTAGATGAGATAGGCGAGGTTCTGCGGCAGCACCTGCACGGCCGGGGAGTGCTCGGGCCACGCGGAGAGGTCGCGCAACGACTCCTCGGTGAGGACGCAGCGGGCATTGGCGTCGGCGGCGATGTAGTCGATGCGCGCCTGCGGATAGCTCGGGTCGATCGGGACGTAGGCGCCGCCGGCCTTGAGGATGCCGAGGAGGCCGACGATCAGCTCGGGGGAACGGTCGAGGCTCAGGCCGACGCGCGTTTCGGGCTTCACGCCGAGGGCGATCAGGGAGTGTGCGACCTGATTGGCCCGCGCGTTCACCTGGCGATAGGTCAGCTCCTCTCCCTCGTAGACGATCGACACGGCGTCGGGCGTGCGCTCCGCCTGCGCCTCGAACAGTCCGTGCAGCGTCAGCTCCTGCGGGTACGGGAGGTCGTGGCGGTTCCACTCCACGAGAATCTGCTCGCGCTCGGCCTCGCTCAGCAGCTCGTAGCGGCTGATGCGCTCCCGCGGGTTGGCCACGATCGCCTCCAGCAGCCGCGTGTAATGCGCGAGCAGCCGCTCGATCGTGGCATGGTCGAAGAGGTCGGTGCTGTATTCGAGGATGCCGCGGATTCCCTCGTCTGATTCGCTCAGGGAGAAGGTCAGGTCGAGCTTCGTGGCCCGCTGCTCGAACGGGACCCGCTCGACCTCCAGCCCCGGCAGCCGCAGTCCGGAGAAGAGTCCTTTCTGCAGCGAGAGCATGACCTGGAAGAGCGGCGCGTAGCTGAGCGAGCGCGCCGGATTCAGTTGCTCGACCAGCACCTCGAACGGCACGTCGGGATGCGCGTAGGCCTGCAGCGCCGTCTCCCGGACCCTGGCCAGCAGCTCGGTGAAGGTCGGGTCGCCGCTGAGGTCCGCGCGCAGCACGAGGTTGTTGATGAAGAAGCCGATCAGCGGCTCGAGCTCGGGACGGGTGCGGTTTGCCACCGGCGTGCCGACGGCGAGGTCGGTCTGGCCGCTGTAGCGGCTGAGGAGCACGTCCAGCGCGGCCAGCAGCGTCATGAAGAGCGTGGCGCCCGACTTGCGGCTCAGGGCGTTGAGCTTTTCGGTCAGCTCGGCGGAGAGCCGGAACGGCTCGTGCGCGCCGCGGTAGCTCTGCACCGGCGGCCGGGGACGGTCGGTGGGCAGCTCCAGCAGCGGCGGCAGGTTGGCCAGCGCGGTCTTCCAGTAATCCGTCTCCGCCGCCAGCACCTCGCCGCTCAGCCACTCCCGCTGCCAGTGCGCGAAGTCGGCGTACTGGATGGTGAGGGGCGGCAGCGCGGCACCGGTGTAGAACGCGCGCAGCTCGTCCATCAGCACCCCCATCGACCAGCCGTCGGCGATGCTGTGGTGGAGGTTGAGCACGAGGACGTGCGACTCCGGCTCCTCCTCGATGAGCAGCGCGCGGAAGAGCACGTCCCCGCTCAGGTCGAATCGATGGTGCAGCTCTTCGTCGATGAGCGGATCGTGGTGGACCGCCGGCGTCCCGCCGGCTGTCTGTGCGGGCGTCCCGCCCGCACTGTGGCGGCGGGACGCCGCCACGGACAGCCGGCGGGGACGCCGGCGGTGACGCCGGCGGTCCACTACGAACGCGCTGCCGTCGCCGATGACTTGCATGGGCACGCCGTCGACTTCCCCGAAGCGCGTGCGCAGCACTTCGTGGCGCTGCACGATGGCGTGCAGCGCCGCCACCAGCGCGTCCGCGTCGAGCGCGCCGCGCAGGCGGAAGACGGCCGGGATGTTGTACGTGTAGCTCGGTCCCTCGAGCTTGTTCAGGAACCAGAGGCGCTGTTGGGCGAAGGAGAGCGGCAGCGGCCGGTCGCGGTCGATTGGCACGAGCGGGAGCGTGCGCCGGCCCGGCGCCTCCGTCTCTTCGATCAGGCGGGCCAGGCTCTCGATGTCCGGCGCCTCGAAGAGCGCGCGCACCGGCAGCGCCAGCGCGAAGGCGTCGTTGACGCGGGCGATGGTCTGCGTGGCCAGGAGCGAGTGGCCGCCGATCTCGAAGAAGTTGTCGTTCACGCCGACGCGCGGCACGCGCAGGACTTGTTGCCAGATCGCGGCGAGCGTCTCCTCGGCCGGGGTCCGCGGCGCGATCGACTCTTCGCTCCCGACCTCGGGCGCGGGCAGCGCGGCGCGGTCGATCTTGTCGTTCGGCGTGAGCGGGAAGGCGTCGAGGGCGACGAAGAAGCCCGGCACCATGTGCTCGGGGAGCGTCTCCTTGAGGAAGCTCCGCAGGTCGGCGGCGGACGGCTTCTCT